>Ga0208244_101147_pt1 | contig 16477 bp, 11 predicted proteins | sample SubbioCR12Aug_5A_FD_184828 | JGI IMG/M metagenome (GOLD analysis project Ga0208244, IMG submission 184828) | Serpentinite rock and fluid subsurface biosphere microbial communities from McLaughlin Reserve, California, USA - CR12Aug_5A (SPAdes) | ecosystem: Environmental > Terrestrial > Deep... | reverse complement strand
GAACGGCCGGATAGTCTGGCATTGCATAGTTGTTTTCAAATGCCCAACGAGCAGCAGCGGTTGCATCTGTGACGCCCTGTAGCCTGAATCCTCCGGTTTCAACCCAGACGATCGTTATGCTTTCACCAACCTCCAGCGAGAAAGGTCCAACAGCGCTGAACATATCACCGTCAAAGTTATTCGCACCTGTGAACCCTTTGGCCCATCCCGTTTCCCAGGTTTTCACCTCGAACGCCCCGGCAGCCTCTTCAGAGAAGAGCTTTCGATCACCGTTGGGTCTCGTCGGAGAGGCTTTGGGGACGAATGTTGTCGGATTACCCGTGGTACCACTTGCAAAGAAGTTCGGGTTTGGAGCGAGATCGAACTTTGTTGCATCGCGGGATTTTCCGCCATCTCTGTACCATGTACCCATAGAGGCGACATGGAGGTTTCTTGGGTTGTTGAAGGCGGTTGCGCCGATGGCCAACCCGCGTCCCTGTCCAGCAGATGTGTACCATCCACGCTGTGCACCTGTTCCAATAGGATGTGTCCCGAAGATTGTCGTTTTATCAGGAAGACTTGTGACGTTTGTCCCAGATCCTCTCTTCACCGCCAGCCACGACCACGAACTCCACACATCGGTGTAGAATCTCATAGGAAAATCGTTCAATCCCATATTTTTGTTGTCGCCAACGGTGCTGGGACTTTGCCCAGGAAATCCAACCATCATGTCCCAGGGATTTCCTTTGGGATCGTTGTCTCCCACGTAACCAATGGCTCTGTCAGCGCCAAATCGGTTCCCTCGGCCCCCGGACGTAAAGAGCGTATAGGAACACATGAATTCTCCGCAGGCAAGCATGGTAAGCGCATTGATTTTGTTGTTTGTGCGTTCAACAATACCATCTGCGTTGATGTCGACGTTTCCGGTGTTTGTCAAGGTAATTTCAACGATGATGAAGTCGTTGAAGTTATTCCAGTTGAGACTGAATTGATGGATTTTTGTTTGCACATCAACGCCGATATTCGTCGGCCACCCTGCTTCGTAAAGAGCGCGGTGACGCTTGCCGTCGACCCATTTGGTTTCGCGCGCATAGTTTCGGTTTGCGTCATTCACGCCGGCAACAGTGCTTTTGTACGAACCTACAGCATAGTTGCCGCCGGCAACGCTCTTGAACGCTGGATTCGTAGCGCCGGCAACCGTGGCTGGATTCCATGATGCATCCGGATTGTATTCGGCAAGATACATACTCTTAGCCCAATAGTTTCCGTTTGTCCACCCCCCCGGCCACATATGTGTTGGGGTTGTCCATGCACGGTCAAAGTTTCCAATCCTGAAGAAGTTACCGGTGATGGGTTGTGTCGCCTCACCGAACCATGGTCCTCGGTTGGGAGGCTGGAACGAGTCCCATAACTCTCCAGCGACCATTACACCTGATCCGTTTGCTGGGTCGAGGACTTTTGTGCCTTTTGCCATTGAATACGGATTATCCGTCAACGCAGTTTGCGCAAAAGCAGAAACCACAAGACCCAACAACGCGAGAGTCAAAATCCAAATGAATCTTGACCCGCGTATTTGGTGGTGTTGTGTTCTCATAAGAAATGTCTCCTCTAAGAATAATATCTTGAAAGTGGCATTCTTCAGAAGCTAATATTGATGCCGAAATAGATCTCGCGGGGAATATCATAGATCAGAGAACCATCCTGGGTTGTTGGTCTCGGCGCCTTGGGACCTCCCGTAGGATCTCCGTTCTTTTCCCATTCGATCTGACCCACAGAACTATTGTCGTAGGCGAGAACGTTCTTCCAATTCAGGGCATTGATCACATCGACATACAATGAAATATGGCTTGGTCCTAACCTAAACGTCTTTTCGAGTTTCAGATCAATCTGCTTGTTCCATGGACCGACGCCCAACTCTCTGGCGCGGGGATCACCCAGCGTCAGACTATAGAAGAAGCCGCTTTCGAATCTTCCAATGCTCGAAAGAGTGATATCATACGGAAACTTCAAGAACACCATATATGTGATCCGATGTTCACGATCGTACCCGCCAGTCAGAGCGCTGTTTCTTCCCAGCACGTTCATCTCGATCGTATTGAAGTTGCGGATATCGGTGTAAGGAAGTTGCCCAGAATACTTTGCACTGTCGCCACCGACGGTGGAAAATGTTGTCTGGTTTCCTCCGGCGTAGCGGGCCTCTTTGATATAGCTATAGGCATAGGTGAATCGTCCGCCGACTGTGAGAAACGAGGCAATCTGTTCAACTTTTTTCTGCAGTGTCAGCTCGACACCGCGTGAATCGGCATAACCGAAGTTCGTGCCGACAAAGTACAGACGCCATGGCGCTCGAGGGGTAACCTGGAAGGACATCGTGCCATAGTTCTCAATATCCCGGTAATATGCCGTCACATCCAAACCATATCCTTCGAGGAATGACCATTGGACGCCGAGATCATAGTTTGTCGATTTGATCGGCTCCTGATCGACCCGAACAACGCCTGGCAGGGACGGATTACCGAAATCGTTATAATTTGAGAAGAGACGCGAAAATGGCTGCGCTTGGGTCTGACGTGAGAATGAAAAATACATCGCTGCATCTTCACTGATCGGATGGGAGACGCCTAGTCTCGGTGAGAAGAAGTACTTCATCTTCACCTTGTCGCCCCTCACCGGCAGTCTTACCGATCCACCGGCGTCGTCTTTTGCATCCACAAATGGTCCAAACCAGTTGGCATAGTCTCCGGCCGACAAATCTAGTCCATCGAGACGCGCGCCGACGTTGATGATCAGGCCTGCATACTCCATCTTGTCCTGAGCGTAGACGCTGAATTCCTTTGGCTTAACGTTCCATATTTCTTCAACATAGTTCTTGTATGTCGGGAACACACCACCGATGTATCCCGCGCGCAACTCCCTGTTGAAATCATGCACTCGCAATTGGAAGCCGCCACGCAATTGGTGGTTGACGGTCACCTGGCTGGTGAAATCGCCTTTGAAAACGATGTTTGAATTGGTGAAATCTTCGTAGAAGATTCCTGGGCGAGAGATCTTCCATCGAAGACCGCCAGCGTTTGTAATAATGGTTTCGCTGCCACTTTCGTTCCGAGGGGTCGGGCTAAAGAACTTGTCGAACTGGGTGTTCGAGGCGGTCGCCATGTAACGATTGACCTGGGAAGTATCTTTGAACGTGAGGAAATCTCCTGATTCGTTAAGCCCGACCTTTCCATCATTGTTGCCATCGACATAGCCGCGTCGGGACTGGTCGTTGACCGTGCTCACTTGAAGTTCGTAAAATGTGCTCGGGGAAAGAACATGCGTAAGCTTCACATTTCCGATGTAATTCAGACCATCAGACTGAGGAATGCCCTCAAGGAAGAATCTGAAGTCTTCGGAAAATGTTCTGTTCTTCCATCCAAAGAGTTGTCCTCTGTCCTCAAACATCCCCATCACATTGAGGCGAATGTCTTCGGTAACCTGATAATTCATCTTAAGGGAACCATTTGCCCGACGGAAGAACTCGTTCGGGAGTCGCCCGTATGTTTCGTACATCCCTCCGGTGAAAAAGAGACCGAGGTCGCTCATGATGCCGCCTCCGACATTGACCTCAACATCGGTTGTCGCTTTTTTTCCATATGAGTATTTGTCGGTCAGCCATGTGTACCGTTCTGCCTTCGCGCGGTTCGTTGCATCCGTAGACGCCGCGAGAGTGCTCTTTTCGGACAAATACTGAGCCGCATCATTGTACACGTCCGGACCATGGTGCTTCAATCCACCAGCGCTCATCTTAAACTTTGCGCCACCACCAAGTTTGCCGCGCCCCTCTTTCAACGAATAGGAGATGAGACCGGCAGTCGCGGTCGAGTACTCGGCCCCTACACCCCCTGTCAAAACGTTCGCTTCCTCGACGGCCGCGACGTTGATATCCACCAGCGATGATTTGGCGGCTTCACGCTGACGAATAATGCCGTTATACCCCATGTACGGCGTAAGCGTCTGGTCAGCCGAAGCGGCGTAGAACTGGTCCGTCACGTCAACACCATCGATGAGCGTCTTCGTTTCGAACTGTTTGCCGCCCCGCACAAAGCCCTTGTATACGCTCGGGGCTGATTGAATGAGGTCGTACACTTGAGTGATCGGCAGTGTCCGGAAGTCATCCGCAGACAAACGCGTTCGGGAAGATGTCTGGCTGGGATCCACGATGCGTCTCTCAGCTTCGATAACGATTTCTTCGAGACCGATTGCTTCGCTCTGCAGGCTAAGGTCAAGGGGGACGATCTGGTCGGCACCGACTCTGACGTTCGTCACTCTCTTTCGGCCATAGCCGACTGCAGAAGCCGAAACCTGATAGACACCGGGGGGGACGTTGAGAATGTAGTAGACACCTTTCTCATTTGCTGCCGCCCCGTAGGCCGTACCTTCGATAATAACATTTGCTCCAACAACAACTTCTCCGCTTGCGGCATCCTTCACCACTCCCGATATCTTGCCGCTTTGACTCACGGCCTGGCCTGTCATCATAAACAACAGACCAGCCACGAGGAGAATTCTGGACCAATGGGTTTTCATGTTGCTCCTCCATTGTTGGATTATTGGTGTTAAACGATTGATACTGCGTCTGCAACGTCTGAAGAAATTGAGCTCTCAAAATGAAAATAAGCTCAACGATTCCTCCTCGGACAGTCACCTCCTTTCACATAGATTGTGTCTACACCTGAGATCGGATACAGCGATATGAGTTTTGAAATCTTTTTTGCCCGGCATCTACTGAAGGTCGATTGGCGGAGGGAGCTGGAGAATCGGGGAAAGAAAGAACCACCTCGATGGTGTTCTGATGTGGGACGCCATCCTTCGTCCCCCGGTGGATTCGTTGGAACAATGAATCCTGGATGAGGAATTCCAAGCTCTTCGATCTCCGTCCTCCGGTCTGAGAAGAGGTTCGTCAAACAGTGTGCCATATGTTGTCGGACTTCGCCAAGTTCAGTCATATGACGAGACTTTTTGTTAAGGGGTGTTATGGCGTCAGTCTGTACGACTCTGTAGATTCACAGACGAGACAAAATTCTCTGACCGTCCTCAACCGGGTGTGGGATCACGAGGCAACACAACCATTTGTCCAATCAGAGATTTTGCGTCTGCAAATACAGCCATCCCCTCCTGGCAGCGTTCGTGCCATTCCCTACTCCCATACAATGTGGAAGGCGACCAAAGGGAATACGAGGGGTGCATATCCCATCTTGGAACAGAACCTGAAGGATCTTCTTTCGCTTCAAGCATGCTGAAGATAGAAAATTGCACTAAGACCGTTCAGGGTGCGTTTAACTAATGAAACGTAGTTTCATGTATGAGCAGTATAGATTTTTTTGGAAATAATGTCAAGCAGAAACGACGTGTGTTTGACCTCATAAGAAGCGGGCAACGCGGCGCCGTCATCTCACCTCCAAGCAACTTGATTTCCAGTGGAAATCGTCACGTGTAGACGATAGCGCGCCAAACGAGCCATTCCGAATATTGCAACAGCCACGAATCTGCATTATTCACCGTTGTTCGGGGAGGAAGGCGGTCACCGAACGGCTGATCCTCGAACCGGATCTCGAGTCGTGAGATTCTGATAGGAAAAAGGGTGGACCGATTTCGCAGGCGGGGGAAAATCAGGAACCGACACGGAAGCCCCATCGCTCACTGATCTGAAGGATGGCGTAGGAACAGCCTTCCCTACCTTGTCGGTTTGAAGAGCCCGGCCTGATTTGAGCCCAGGAGCCCAGCCGCGAGGGAACGTTCATCGACAGGAGCGAGATTCTTGACCATCTTCCTCGACAAGATCTTCACCTGGCGGAGTTCATCAAGACGGTCTGCGATGTCATCCAGATGTTCGTTGCTCGTCATCCAGTTGAGCGAATCGAAGGACTTGAGGTTCAGCGGGACGGTGTAGGCACGGAGCGTTTTCTCGCCGAGGAGGTTAAAGAAGTTCTCGAAATAGGAGAGGATAAGCTCACGCCGAGTTCGGAAGATTGGTTCGCGATACCGGAGTCCGGAAAAATTCGATTTGGCGATTGCCCCCCAATATCCATCCACTTTGAAAATAGCCAGCAGGTGATCATCATCGCAATCGTTGGGAAGCATGTCGACGATAACCGGAGGATGACCGATACGCCGGAGCATCGCCGCGCCGAACAGCGCGCCGTCGAAGCAATGGGCCTTCTGATCACGAATCACGGCGAGGGGACAGCGATACGCCTCCTCTTCGCTGTAGGGAATCTTATCGAGATAGGCCTGGATCTTTGCTGGTGAAGTGAGCCCGGAAACGATCTGTACTTCCATCGGACTCAGCAGGGATTCAAGCGCCCGTTTCTTTTTCAGATTCATAGTCCCTCGAGGGATGTAAACCTCTCACTCCATAGTCAAGGGCCATCCTCTAGTCCACCAATTGCAGGGGTGTCTTCGAGATGGCTTCATGATCATCATCATCTTCCCCTAGGCCGGAGCTCAGCTAGGATTTGCGTACACGGCATATTGACCAGCCGCATAGACAGAATGATATGAATCTACATACTGCCGATAAATGTGGCCATACACTTCATCAACCTTTTGTTCCACATCTGACGGAGAGTAACTATCCGGCGGCAACCCTGTTTGTTCATTCCAGAGAAAATCGTGGATGAAGGCCTTCACGGCAGCCCGTGTGGCCTCTTTTTCACGCCAATCGCGGATTCTCAGTTGTTCCGCCTTTAGCTTCTCCAGCAACTCTCTTGCGACCGACTTGAGCTTGCTCCGATCTCTTGGAGCTAGGTTTGGCTTCTCGAGGAGATCGAAGAGTGCCAGCGACTCCTCATTCAAGCCTTCGCGAATGGCACGTCGTTCTTCTTTGTCAAGCTGCTCAAAAAACCTCAAAAGGGATGCAAAGGTCTCCTCGATCATTACTCGATCCTTTTCAAGATTGTAATCGTCAATGATTTCCTGATAGCGTTTGTAGAAATCTGTTCGAAGAGGATTCCGTTCGATCATCTTCCTGAGACGTTCTTCGACCAATTCTTTGAGGCAATAGGTCATCGTGTTTTTGCGCGGATGTTTTTCGAACTCCTTGCGCAGTTTCTCGAAGTCTATTCTGCTGATATCGTATGTGCGGCCATCATCAACTGATTCACCGATAGCACGTGGAGCGACGGCCTCATCCACAATGGTGTGAAGTTCTCTAATGATGCTAGTGATATCAGAATCATCCCGGTCTTTCTGAAGAGATCGGTAAATCAGGTTGATGGCATCATAGTCCCAGCGGAAATCGTTGACGCCTTCGATCGCGAGGCACGCTTTGAATGTCTTGAATACCTCCCTCGCCAGGATTTCGAACCTCTTTCTGGTTTCGTCGCTTCTGTTGATGATCTCCTTCGCTTTCGGGATCTCACCGATTCGATCATATCCCTGCTTTTCTTTAAGTCTCTCGATGTCATATCCGCGTTCGAATAGGAAATCGCGCGCCTCGTGGATCGCCTCAGAAAGTTTTTTGAGCAAATCTTCTTGAGGTCCTACGGGGTTAACCGTCTTACCCCCGGTACCCCCGTCAATGCCTCGTACTGCAAACGTCGCCAGCGCCTCACGCAACTGTTTGAGGACTCCACAATAGTCGACGACCAGCCCATTCACTTTCCCCTCGTAGACCCGATTTGCTCTGGCAATCGCCTGCATGAGTGTATGCGCTTTGAGAGGCTTGTCAAGATAGAGGGTGGCCAGACTGGGGACATCGAAGCCCGTCATCCACATCGCGCAGACAATCGCAACTCTGAACTTGTGATCTGCGTCCTTGAAGGCCAGATCGATCTCAATGCGCTTGCCGTCCGGGGTTTCAAAGCCATCTTTGATCTTCTTTCTGTGGGGCTGGATATCGAGATCCCACTCTCTGAACCGGGCGACTTCGTTCTGCTCTTCACTGATAACGACAGCGATCTTAGTTTCTTTGAGCCATTCAAGCTTGCGATGCAGGAAGATTGTCTCTTGATCGTCAGTCGAGGATTTGATCAACAGTGCAGTTTCCCTAGTCTGCTGGTCCCAATACTTCTTGACGAGAAGGTACATCCTGACCGTCGTGATCTTGTCGATACAGACAAGCATGGCTTTGCCCGATTCCCAGCGCCGCGTGCAGTGTTGCACCATGTCCTGAGCGATGGCATCGAGGCGCTTTTCCGCTGTCAGCACATGGTAGTCCCTTCCAAGCTCTCTTTCGAGGTGTGCCTCTTGATCGACATCAAGCTGAAGATCCTGCAGTTTCTGTGCTATTCGTGCGTTGATGTCAGTCGTTGTAAGATTCAGTTTCTCGCCGCGGTTGTCGTAGAACAGCGGAACGGTAGCCTTATCGTCGACAGCCCGCTGGAAGTCATACGTTGAGACGTAGTCGCCGAAGAGTTTTTTCGTGATCTCGTCGTCTTTGAAGAGAGGAGTTCCAGTAAAACCGATACAGCTGCCATTCGGAAGCGCATTTCGCATATTGAGCGCAAGTCTGCCATACTGTGTTCGATGGGCTTCATCGGAGATGATAATCACGTCGTCCCGCTTTGAATAGGGAGCATTGGGGTCCACATCCTGATTGAACTTATGGATCATGGCGAACACATATGCCTTATGTTCGCCCAGGAGTCGCTCCAGATGATCGCCCGATGAAGCGCGGACAGTCTCTCTTTTATTATCGACAATCGCGCAACCGGCAAAGGTCTTGTAGATCTGATTGTCGAGATCTTCGCGATCGGTTACGACGAGGAATGTGAAATTGCCCGAGATCTTGCGATGAATTTTTTGGGCGAAGAAAACCATGGAGTACGATTTCCCCGCCCCCTGCGTATGCCAGAAGACACCAAGTTTTCCGTCCCTTGCCTTGCGGTTGCGGACGGCTTCTATGGCACGATTTACTCCGAGAAACTGATGATTATGTGAGAGGATTTTGAGAAGCTTCCCGGTGCTCTCATCGAAGACGATGAAGTTTTCGAAGATGTCCATGAAATTCTGCTTCGTGCAGATTCCCTTCTGGAGCGTCTCCATATCGACAACCCCGGGCTCTTCCTCCGAAAGCCGCTTCCACTCATGGAAATGCTCGAACTTGCTCGTTATTGATCCGACCTTTGCGTCATGGCCGTTGCTCAGAACGATGATCGCATTGTGATCAAACAAATGCGGGATCGTATCTTTGTAATCGCGCAGATTCCTTTCGTAAGCCTGACGGATATCTTTGTGGACGTTCTTCAGCTCGATGAACAAAAGCGGAATGCCATTCACGAAACCAAGGATATCGGGCCGGCGGCGATAGAGCGGTCCCTGAATCCATAGTTCGCGCACTACGAGAAAATCGTTGTTCTCCGGGTTTTGGAAATCGAAGACCTTCAGTCGCTCGTGCTGGAGAACGCCCTGTTCATCACGGAAAGAGACCGGGACACCGTTCTTGTGGAGATCGTATTTTTCCCGATTGATCTGCTCAAGCGACTTTGTGGCGCTTCTTTCGGTGATTTGTCTGACGGCAGATTCGTACGCTTCAGAGGGGAGATTGGGATTGAGCTTTCTGAGAGCGTGACGCAGATAGCGGACGAAGACGACTTCGCGCTCGGAGATTCTGCCGAGTGTACCTTCCGGGCCGAGAACCTCTTCGTTGAAGGCAAAAATGCTCTCCCATCGCAGCTTGTCGTGGAAGTACTCAGCCACGGTTTGCTGGACGAGGCGGTCTTCAGAGAGTTCAAGAATCATATCGAAGAAAGATCATTTTATTCCTTAGCTACGGCATCTCAGAGTTTCCCGTGAAGAGTTTTCACGATTTCGACAGCGCGATCGAGGTCAAACGCGTTGTAATCGTCTTGCCGAAGCACCGGTTTCAATCGAGGTTCAAGCTGGGACCGAAGTGCGGCAAGACGCTCCTGGGACAAATTCGGAGGATCGTTTCCGGGAACGGCCAGTTTCTTTCTTATCATGTCTATGAAATCCGGATCACCGAATTTCATTCCATTCCTCGACGCGTGATCAACGTCATAGAAATCTCTGATTGCAACTTCCCGACGAGTGAGCGCAGCACGGAACTTCTCAGCCATAGCTTCTTCTATTGAAAGACACTTTACTTCTAGTGGATCGATTACACTTTGGGAATTAGCAGCATTTTGTAGAATCGTTTTTGCTCTTTCAAGCTTGGGTGCTCGCAGGAGCGGTTCTCTCAGACCGACTTCGAGCTTGATTGTCTCTGACTGGCTGTTCAGAGAGGATTTGTATCCAAACGTCGCCAGGTACTGACGAGAGCTATTTGCGCCCTTCAATTCCTCCGTGAGATAGAACGCCGCCAGTTCCTTCGGAAGGACTGAAACAGCTTTCTTCAGAATCGCAGCGCGAGCCGAGCGCTCTTTTTGTTTTGCATCGATCGGCATCGGAATAACGAAATCGAGATCCTCGCTCAACCTATAGAAATCAAAAAACACTTTGCTGAGACTCGTTCCACCTTTGAACATCAGCTCGCTTCCACACTGCCGTTGAAGATAAGCCAACAAGAGCGTGCAGAAGTAGTCCTTTTCAATCAGGCTCGCTGAAAAGCCGGATACACGTGCCGTGAAGTTGATTGCTTCTCGGAACATGACTGCATCTTGGTGCAGATTGGAAATGATATCCGGATTAGTCTTGCTCATTGTCAACGACTCCCCACCGACGAACAAGCCGACCTCGTTTTGGCTTTTTCGGATTCCATGGTATGGAGGCCGACGTCGGTGCTAAAGATTTCTCCAACTGCTTCAACAGTTTTTCCTCTGCACCCTCTCGCTCGAGCAAGTAGGCGATTCGTCTTTTGGTCGCCACATCTCCAAATGTTAGGGCGGTAGTAGTAAGCTCGCGCGTGGTCACCCTACCTTTCTGCAGGTCTGACCGTATCCACTGGAAACCCCGTGGAAGCGAGTCGAATCTTGCCCAATCGTAGACTGCATCCACGAGCGTTCTGACGCGGGAAGAATACTCCACCAAGTCCCCATCGGATGCCCGGATTTCCTCCGTTGCACCCAAGCGTCTATCCGCTACTTTGATGAGGGTTAGGTTGACCGCTCCGATGGTCTTGTCTCCATAGTACCGGTTGTTGTAGGCATAGACTCTGTTGGGAATCTGTTCGTCGTACCCGTACCGATTGAAGGTGTTGGGGCCACAAATCTGGTATTTACCGCCTTTGTCCTCGATGAGTGCGTTCAGAGCTTCTCCTTCGCTCGGAGTCCATATTCCTCCGAGAGGGAGCTTTTTTGGTACCAGGTAGAAACCGCGGCGGACTCGCGCAATCATCCGGGCAGCAGCGAGCCTTGTGAACAGCTTCTTCTCCTGTTCCACCGTGATGCCGAGTGCTTTGACAAGATCGCCGGAGTACAGCCGAGTGATGCCCCGTAGCTGTGCGTAGGCAAAGAGTTTTCTTTCAAGATTTCCAAGAGATTGTTTCATTGTATACTATTATGCGTTAGTTCCCTGTTAAGGCACTTGCTAATAATAGTGTACATACAGCGAAAAATCAATAATTCCCCCTTGCCCCCCCCGCCATCGTCACCATGATCATCATCCTAATCATCATCATAGTCGTCATCGTTGTCATCATTACCGTGCCACCGACGGTCATGACCACTATCGCAATCACCCCGCCAGTCCGCACAACCTTCTTCTCAAGAGCACCCTCGACGCAAAACATTTCATACTTGTCAGCGTATATCGACTTCCATCCCAATCTGCCGTGGAAGTAATCAGCCACGGTTTGTCCCGAAGGGACTCTCCGGAGGAGTCCTTCGGACCATCGGAACTGGACGAGTCGGTCTTCGCTCACCCCACCCAAACCTCCACCTCCCCGCTCATCAGCTTCGGCAGCGAAAAAAGGTTGAAGAATAAAGGATAAAGGATGAACAAATCAAGCGCGAATTCATTTCTTGGCCTTCTTTGCACTCAAGATTATCGTCGTGACGATGGCTTTCAGCTCATCAGTCTCTTTCAACATCGCACTGATTTTGTCTCCGGCAATTAGTGAGGCGGCTCCGATGAGTCTCAACCAATATGAACTTTCCCTGATTTCCTTTTGAGCAATCCCATATTTATGGACGAAGTCAGCCTTGCTTTCCGCAGACTGTGCTTCTTCGATGTTTGCCATGATGCTCGTTGCCGAGCGAAGAAACTGCTTTCCGATCACCCACGCCGCGCCATCCCTTTTCTCTTGAAGAGCTTGGTATAACTTGATTGCGTCCAGCGCATACTCAAACGTCCGCTGTCTAATATCGTATGGCTTCACTTTTTCATCTTTCATACTTCAGCCTTTTTCTTCTATCCTTCATACTTTTTCCTTCATCCTTCCGCTTTCACACCTCCACCTCCCCGTTCATCAGTTTTGGCAACAAGATGTCGCGGGCTTGGCGAAGTTTGTCATTTTGGATTTTCAAATTGTGCGCTTGATCGATCATTGGATGAACCGTATCATCGAATATGCTCAGAAGGTTTCCAGTAGGAACTACGACGTCGGCTTCTTCAAAATCCTTGGCCACAACGGCTGGATATGCAGCTCCTCTGGCTCGATTTTCGAGATGTCCAACGAATTCATCCCTCGTCGTCGCATGGTACAGAAAACTTGTCGGCACTATTGTTGGACTGAGCACTGCAAAGCCGGTTGAAACGACAAGATTCTCCACAGGCTTCCAAATGATCGCATGAGATCGTCGGTTTGGTCGAACACAAGACCAAATGATGTCACCATGGTTCACCGCCCTTCTCGCGCGACTTGGTGCATCTTTGAAATCGTATTCTGTTGTTTGGTTGATGCTTGCCGGTGTCACAGAAGAAATGTCTATGTATTTAATCCAACCTTCGAAGGAACTCGGGAGTGTAACCCCGTTGATCAAAGCCAATGTGCCAAGTTTGCTCTTCTCCCACCCTTCCGGTATTCCGTTCTTGATCCTCGTATGCTCATACCCTGGAAACCGGAGGCGGACGAACCATTCTTTGTACAGCAGCCTCGCCGACTCCTCGAGCAGCTTGATCCGTCGCAGGTTGTTCTCAATGAGATCATCGTAGGTCGAAAGGATAGAGGCGATAGTATGTTGAACTTCCAGCGAGGGAAGAGGGATTTCAAAGTCCTTAAGAACTCGAAGATTGATATGGGGCACACCTGAGGAAGAAGCCCGGTTCTTAATTTCTTGAATCGTAGTAGGCTGACGAAAGAAGTAGTAAACGAATCTCGGGTGAGCTTTCTTCAAATTGACAGTTAGCTTCATTTGGCTCTGTGAAATGACGTAGCGCTGAAAATGTGAATCACGTGGGATAATGCCCACTTGACCAAGCGTTCCCCGCTGGGTGAAAATAAGATCTCCCGGATAAGAGTTGTTCGATTGCAGCTGATTGGCCTTCTCTTCGGTTACAAAAACAAAATCGGTTTCATCAAACAGCCTGTCGTCGGAGAGATTGTTTCCGCGGATGACGGGAATTCCTTCGTCGACATAGTCCCGCGTGATGAGATTTGAGCCAAATGGACCACCGACGAGCGAATAGTTGCCATCGGCCTTAATGGAGTCGATTTTCACTTTTGGCCACTTCATATATTGAATTTCTTGCACCTAATGCTGATCGCGTTTGTTTCTTGCTCTCTGTCGCGCATTGTATAGCCGCTCCCGAAACCCGCCCTCATGCAGAAACTGTTCTTCCAGCTGCCGCATCTGCTGATCCAGAAGGTAATTGGTCTGGTGAATGAGGCAAATAACGGCGTTGGCGGCAATTTCAGCTGGGGAAGCTTCGATATAGGTCGAATAAGTCGTATAGGACCCCGATCAATTAGGTAAGCAAGTTTTCGGATTTCCCGAGCCCGCGGGTGGTCTTTGTCCCAAAGGGAATGCCCATTCTGGCGCAAGTAATCCTGATAATCGAGCAGCAATTCCTCAAGACTCGCGCGGGCAACACCGACGAGTTTTAGCTCCATCTCCTTTGAAGTAGCAGATGCCATACTCCCCTCAGCGATATTTTGCTTCCCACTTCGTGCGGCCTGAACCATCTGGTCAACGGTGCGCGACCGGCGGTCAAGAAATCGGTGACAAAACCTGACAGTCGCATCATACACGATCTCCGCCGACTTATATGATTTCAACTTCTGATACCCCCCATGCGGCGGTATGATCTTTTCCCTTTTGTTCATATCCCCAACTCCTCAAAGTTCTGCTGGATCGTCTTCCCCAATTGCTCCGCTTCTTTGTTGAGATCCGCAAGCTCCACGTGAATCTCCCGCAGCGCTTCCTCAAAGTCGAAGTCCTCGTCCTCTTCAGGCGGAGCAACTCCCACATAGCGGCCCGGAGTCAGGCTCCAGTCGTTCTTGGCAATCTCCTTTCTATCCACAAGCTTGACCAATCCCTCTACATCGGCCAACTTCGCATCGGGAAATCGGATTTGCAGCCAATGGGCTTGTTTGTGGAAATAGGCGACGAGCTTGAGCTGATCGACAGACTCCTTTCGGAAGGAATCAAGCTCCTTCTTCTGTTTGTTCACCTCGCGCAAATTCCATTCCTCAGCTTCCCGACCGTTGAGCTCTTTTTCAACGATCTCCGCGCTCCGGGTGGCGAGCTTGTAGAGTAGGTCGATTTGCTTCACAAGTCCCTTGATCTTTTCCGCAAGAGGATCAAACGCTTCCCGGGCTTTGTGTTGCGCTTTGTTAAGAGAAGTCACGATTTTGTCATTGCGAGCGATACCGGTTTGTCGGGAGAGCGAAGCAATCTGATTTCCAGTGCGATCGGACTGCTTCGTCGCTTCGCTCCTCGCAGTGACATTTACCCATTGCTGAACGTTTGTGATTAGACCTTCGCGGTCTCTTCGATAGAGTACCTCCGCTTCGTCCCACTCGGCCATCGTCTCAGCAAAACGCTTCTTCTTATCGTTATCGACATCACCGTTTCCTTCAACAGTCTTAGAATATAGAGAGTGATCTTCGAATTAAGAGCATCAAGCACCTCTTCAAACGACTTGAGCTTCTCCGCGATGTGCGCGCTTTCCGCAATAGTTGTGGAGAGGTATTCTTTCACAAGTCGGCAGTAGCGATCCGTCTGGCCGCGGTAGAGCCAAACGATCGCAGAGATGTTCTTCAGCTGCTCGGGGGAAAAATCATAGATCTTGCGCGTCACTTTCCGATAAATGTTCCTCGCATCAATCATCAGCACCTTGTTGAGCATTTCTTTCGGTTTCCCCTTGTCGAAGAACCAGAGCTCACACGGCACCGAGCGGGTGTAAAAGAAATTGGAACGGATAGAAATCATCACATCGACGTGTCCAGTTTCCACAATCTTCTGTCGCACCTTTTTCTCGCCGTGTCCCGCGCTCGACGCCTGGGACGACATCACAAAACCGGCTCGCCCCTTCGGATTGAGATAGCTGTAGAAGAACGAAATCCAGACGTAGTTGCCATTCGAGACTGCACCTTTCTTGTTCACGCCCGGAAGGCCAAAAGGGAGCCGGGGATCGCCTTTGGCTTTTTCAGCATCGATCTCATCGACGTTGAAAGGAGGATTTGCCATGACGAAGTCTGCTTTGCCGAGTATTTCGTGCCGATCGGTGTAGTACGTATTCCCTTCGGCGATCTGCCCTTCCAGTCCGTGCACGGCGAGGTTCATTTTCGTGAACCGGATCGTCGTTGGGCTTTTCTCCTGCCCATAGAAGGTGACTGCCTCGTGTGTGGGCTTCCCGATTTTTTCGAGAAAATGACTTGTCTGAACAAGCATTCCGCCCGAACCGCAGGCGGGATCGAAGACTTTCCCATGGTCAGGTTCGATTACGTTCACGATTGTCTGGACAAGCGATACGGGCGTGTAGAATTCGCCTCCATCGTGCGCTTTTTCGGCCGCAAACTTCATGAGGAAGTACTCGTATATCCGTCCGAACACATCTCCGTTCGTTGTATCCAGGGCCGAATCATTGAAGATTCTCAGCAGACTCCGAAGAACCTCCGGTCCGAGCTTTGAATATTCCTTCGGCAAGTTACCGGTGAGAATGGGATTATCCTCCTCGATCACTTCCATCGCTCTATTGACCACGGCTCCGGGGTCCTTGTCGGCCGGAAGGGAAATCAGATTACCCCAGCGTGCTTCATCACGGAGAAATAGGGCAGATTTCTTCTTGAAGTCCTCTTTGGTTAAGGGGCGGGGCACACCTGACCGTTTCGGGAGCTTAGGCTCAATCTCTTCCCGTATTCTCGAAAATCGGTTGTGCGCGTGGCGGAGGAAGATCAGGCCCATGACGGGCATGAAATACTCGTTGGAACCGAGTCCGGAGTTTGCCCTTAGCTGATCGGCGCTTTCCCAGAGGCGTTTTTCAAGTGCTTCGGAGTTTTCCATTTTCGTCAATTTGCGGTTTTTCCGTAATACCGATTTTCAGTTGAGTTATTGAGCTTCGCATAAATAATGGAACAACATATCATCGCCTCCAAGGCAATTTGCTTGCGTGAATGCATGACCAGAGAGGTTGCTGAGAATATCGTAGTTTACTGGCGATGGTGTGCAGTTGACGG
>Ga0208244_101146_pt1 | contig 16505 bp, 12 predicted proteins | sample SubbioCR12Aug_5A_FD_184828 | JGI IMG/M metagenome (GOLD analysis project Ga0208244, IMG submission 184828) | Serpentinite rock and fluid subsurface biosphere microbial communities from McLaughlin Reserve, California, USA - CR12Aug_5A (SPAdes) | ecosystem: Environmental > Terrestrial > Deep... | reverse complement strand
AAGGAGATGAGCAAGCACTTCTTTATTGTCTCCATGGAACAGGAGTCCGCCGTGAGGATACTGTTTTGGCCAATCGAGCCAGCCTTCGACTACGCTCAGGCTGACCCCATCGCGCGGCGAGAAGGTCTCAACGTGTTGGGCGGGGAAGGCGGTCACCTGCCGGAGCGGTCGTTTTCCCACCCAGACGAGCATGGGTCGGCCTTTGGCGGCAGAGATGGTCACTTGTTGAGATTGCGCTTTCTGGGCCTGCCCCTTTGGGGGTTTTGGCTGGGCTTTCGCGAGGTGACCTTTTTGCAGGCCACCGACCTTCTTGACAGCCTTTGGAGCTTTCTTTGATTTTGCTTGTTTTTTGGGCATAGAATACTCTAATGAATCTATATCTAACCTTAATTCCTCGGTAGGGAATTAAAGTCTCGGGCTTGAAACTTTCATTGATGTCGGGAATTGAAAGTTCGCTTTCATACCCAAGCCTAATGATACCAGAGTCTGCAAAAGTATCATAAGCGCGCGGTAACGATGCTTTGGTATCGTTCTTTTGGCTCGGATTCAACAAATTCCAGTAACCATTCACCCGAAACACGGGATTCAAGTCCTTGCGAGGGCTTCCACAAGATACTTTGCGATGCGATCTCTATTAGCGCTCAGGCTTGAAAACTGCTTTTCGCAAACATCGCTGAACCGTGCAAGTACTTTCCGATTGACCTCTTCCTGATCCTCAAAGACAGCGACGGATCGAAACGATAGGCCCCATCGTTCAAATTGCAGCAAAGCAATTGTAGCATCTCGTACTTTGTCGTCGGCGGGAAGGGCGCACATAAAGAGCGGGCGCTCCATTCCATTAACCCGACAATCGACCAAGTATTTTCCTTCAGGATCATTCTTGTTATCATGCCAATCAAATTGCCTTCGTTCTTCGGGAACATTCTCCTCAACAAAAGCTCTAAAATCCTCAAGAAATGTGGATCGCACCCTCTCGCGGGTAAGATACGAGACATCCGATATCCGCATGAGAGCTTGGACAAAGCTGTATAGAGAGTCGCCGTAGCGCTCATCATGGATTGTCAGGATGAGTTCTCCATTCCGATCTTGCACAGAGTAGCCGGTGAGAGCATTTGTTATGATCTTCTGACGGTTGCCTGTTTGAAGGGATCTTTCATCGATGTCATAGGTCAAATGCATAAACGTGTGGCCTTCATCCGTCAAGATCCAATTTCCATTCTCTCGTTTGAGCACAATAGCGAGATGATCACCGTCTTCAAAGAGAAAAGGCGTGAAGACGCGGTATCTGTTAAGCCCCTCTAGTTCTAACCGTAATTGATCGCAAACCTTTTTCTTGAAATCCTTTTCAATACTTTCAATGGCCATAATTAGTTTCCTCCATTGAATAATGTTGTTTGATTTGAGGGGGCAATCTTGAGATTACAGTCTCCAATAAGAGCCTTCAAAGCTTGTGGAATATCTGCATAACGATTCGTCGGCTCGGCGTATGAATCTTCACGGAAACCGGAATCTTGATAACGTTCAGTTCCTTTGTGAATATGAAAATCGTAAAACGAGTTTCCCTCAATTTTATTTGTATGTTCGTGGCTCTTTCCATTATAACGCCGCAAGCGAAAAAGGGCATTCGATTTTGGAACTCGATAGGCAAGAATGAGTGAGAAATCAAGTGTATTGATGTCGCTTTGCCGAACGATCAAACGGAACTCCGAGCCGTTGTCACCGACAAGATCCATCTCGGCCTCTTTGTGCATGCGCTTTGGCTTAGGCTGCATTTTTTTCTGGAAATCATGAGGAACCGGTTTAGGTTCCTGAATCAAGTCGTCAATTTGGTTGTCAGTCAGAAGTACCGGCATACAATTACTAATAAGATCGGTTAGTAGTCAGGTGTACCGTTGATCATTTTTTTGATGAACTCCGCGGACTTTTGAATCTGCTCATAACCAATCGTGTCCGTGCTTGAATACAGAATGTGGTACTTGATCCAGTCGGCGTTCAACTTCTCCCATTTCTTCAACGCCACCGCTTTTCTGCCTTCGATGGAAACGAGCGCTTCTCCACGATCAGCATGCGCAAGATCTTCATCCGTCGTATTCTTGAATCTCACATCCTTGATCTCCACGATTAGTGTTTTGCCATCTTTACGGCGAATGACGAAGTCGGGTGTGTAGCGGTGCCAGTTGCCGTCTTCCCCTTTGTATTCGACGTAGAAATCGGTTTTCTTCGGATCGGTGAGCGCGCCGGTGAAGCAGAGGTCTTCAACCTCATCAGGGCTGAGTTGAATCTGATGAAGCATCTGCTCAAAGAAGTTCAGTTCCGGATTTGAATCGAAGTTGTACGGAGTGTAATGAAAACCGAACTCGCCGGCTTTCTCTTTCCACTCTTCCCACGATTGAAGCAGATGCTCACGGTCGAGCGGGTAGGTAATCTCGGCAGTGTACACTTCATTTCCCTCGGCATCCAGACTCTTGGTAAATCCATCGTCGTCTAATTTGACAAGCGCCAATCCACGTTCCACGGTTTCTTCCTTGATTTCATAGTTGCCCAATTGCTCCTCAAGTTGGCGGCGCAATTCGGGAATGTGAGGCAAGGGGATTTCGCCATCCGGATAGATTCGCTTCAATTCATCGCGAAGAGCCCAAACATCGATACGATAAACTGCGGAGCAATCAACAGCGCCAGTATAGACATCGACCGTTTGCGGAACAGAAGCGATCTCTACTGTTTGTCCGACCTGCTGAAGCACGCGCGACATTTTCGAACGTGAAGTCGTCAGCAATCACTCCTCGCCAGCCGTCAGTCCCAAACACGATCGTGTGTTTCATCCACACATATCCTCAATTATGGTTCCACTCCCAAGATAAGAAGAGGAACTGGTGGATTGTTTCTTCCGTGTCTTAATACGTTGTAAATCTCGCCTTCGTAGTAAGCAACGCCGGATGACATCTGGCTTTGCATTCGCTTTGTCGGAAGTATTTCTATCCCGATGTTTATCACACCACCTGAATAGAACAATAGGTGTTTAACGAACAAGTCAAACGCGACAAACGCATATTTTCCGAATTGAATTTCTATCGCGAGTTTCTCTTTCACAAAATCTGTTTGCTTATAGGACGATATGGGCTCTGTCACTCCTTTGCTGAGGAGAAATTTCTTTTGATCTTGATACGGAAGCGAGATCATCTGCTGCATCAAATGCGAGTCCGTCGTCACATAGTACTTATACCTGCTTTCAACCCAGTTCTTTGCTCTGAACAAGCGACAAAATTCTTTATTCAGTGCCTTCGGGCTGTACAGCAACTTGCCCTTTTTCGTCTTTTCTTTGCTCTTTTTAGTTCGAAGTTTGCTCGCGTCCACAGAAGCGATTATGTCCCGCATTTCTGCATATAGAGCGTTATGGTGAACAATAAGGTATTCCTCACCATTCAAATGTGAATACTTTTGCGCGATTCTCATGATTCGTCAAAGAGCCATTCTTTTGGCACCCTAGCAACCTTGTCGGTTGCGGAGGGTTGGTGTATGGGTTTGTTGATTGGTCGCGTCCGCAGAGTGCCTTCTTCCAGACTTTTCAACCGCTCCCTTGCAATCTTGCAGTACTTTGCTTCTTTCTCGATGCCCAAGGCATTGCGATTCGTTTTTATTGCAGCGACTAAGGTCGATCCCACTCCAGCAAATGGATCGAGCACCCAGCTGTGCTTATTCGTAAGTGCCAGTAGACATCGTTCGACCAATTCCACGGGGAACTGACATGGGTGAGACGTCTTCTCTGGATGATTGGATTTCACGTTTGGGATGTTCCACAGAACACCTTCCCAATCAGATCTAACGATCTCCCATATATCCGATGGATTTTTTCCTTTGGGATTTCCGGAGGGAAGCCCTCTATTTGGACCTTTGAAATGCCTTTTGCCCGGATACTTCGACTTCACTCTAACGTCATCAAGATTGAATATGTAGTCGGGATTCTTAGTGAACCAAAGAATTGTTTCATAGCGCCCGGAAAATCTTTTTGACGCATGAAGGCCATGCCCAAAATACCACACAATCCTGTTGCGCAGTTGTAACCCATGCTTTTTGAATATCTGATAGTAGAAAATGTCTAGGGGATAGATCTCAGATTTCTCGATATAATTGCCCACTTGCCAACAGATGCTTCCCTTATCCGACAATACTCGGATCATAAGATCTATGATAGATTCCTGCGTCTCAAGGTATTCCTCGATAGATCGCTTGACCTCGTATGACTTTCCGATGTTGTACGGTGGGGATGTTATGATCAAGTCAAATTTCTTCGGCTCGAGTTCCTCTAGGACTGCGAGAGCATCACCGTGCTTCACAACCGCACGACCGGGCAGTTCACCGAATCCCTCTTGATCAAAGAAAGATTCCCGTACTCGGACCTTCCTTACGTGCTGCTTTCTTCCCAATTGCCCCCGCTCCTTTTCTCAGAATTATGAGCATTGTTATTTGTGAACTTGCAATGAAAACTAGTAATCAAACAACATCGTCTAGACATTGATGTTGAACGCTCCGAAGCCCGCATAGTACCCGTTGGTGTCGAGCTGCTGCTCGATTCTCAGGAGCTGATTGTACTTCGCGATCCGGTCGGTCCGGCTCGCTGATCCTGTTTTGATCTGCCCTGAATTCGTCGCAACAGCGATATCCGCGATTGTCGTATCTTCGGTCTCCCCCGATCGATGGCTCAAGATTGTTGTATAACGTGCGCGCTTGGCCATTTCAATCGCGTCGAGCGTTTCTGTCAGTGTGCCGATCTGATTGACCTTGATGAGAATCGAATTGGCCACACCCTGCTCAATTCCCTTCGCGAGAAACTCCACATTCGTAACAAAGAGATCGTCTCCCACAAGCTGCACCTTATCCCCCACCATGTCGGTCAGCATCTTCCATCCGCTCCAATCGTTCTCAGCCATACCATCCTCGATGGATACGATGGGATACTTTTTCACCCAATTGGCCCAATACTTTGCCATCTGCTCCGAGGTCTTCTCCGATCTATCCGATTTGCTGAAGACGTACTTTTTCTTCTTTGCATCGTAGAACTCGCTTGAGGCGGGATCGAGGGCGATGTAGATCTGTTCTCCCACCTTGTAGCGCGCTTTCTGGATGGCCTCGAGGATAATTTCAATCGCTTCTTCATTTGATTTGAGGTTAGGCGCGAATCCTCCCTCATCTCCCACAGCGGTGTTGTATCCCTTTTTGTGGAGAACACCTTTCAACGAATGAAATACCTCGGCACCCATGCGCAGCGCCTCAGAAAACGAGGGGGCTGCCAGCGGCATGATCATAAATTCCTGAAAATCGACATTGTTGTCGGCGTGCTTGCCGCCGTTGATGATGTTCATCATCGGCACCGGCAATATTTTCGCATTCGCTCCGCCGATGTAGCGGAAGAGGGGCATCGAATGCGCCGATGCGGCAGCGCGCGCAGCAGCAAGCGATACTCCGAGAATCGCATTTGCCCCAAGTTTGCTCTTGTTGGGAGTCCCATCGAGTTCAATCATCATCTTATCAATGCCAACCTGATCGGTCGCTTCAAATCCCACAAGCTCCTGAGCGATCGCGTCGTTGACATTCTCGACGGCTCTCAGCACCCCTTTACCAAGGTATCGGTTCTTATCGCCGTCACGCAGCTCAACGGCTTCGTGCTCGCCCGTCGATGCCCCGCTCGGAACTGCGGCAGTTCCCACAATGCCGCTCTCGAGCTCGACTTCCACTTCTATGGTTGGATTGCCCCGCGAGTCAAGGATTTCCCTCGCGTAGATATCTGTAATGGTCGTAAACATGAAGGTACTCCGGATGGTCGTTTGAGTGAATGATAACAGACGAAGAAACCGAAAAATTGGCGGAAAATCAATGAACCCGCACGAATCCCTTATCTTCGAGCAGTTTGGCGGTGGGTCCCTCTCTCCTTTTCTCATACATCCACTCGCAGCGTTGGATCCATTCGCGCACGTGGAGGATCCGAAACCTCTCCGTGGAGAAGTTGAGTGCATCCCTGAAATGCATCTTCGCACGTTGATAGTCCCGCATCGCGAAGAACGATCTTCCGAGGCGGTACTGGAGAAGGTAGTTGAGAGGTGCTGAATTCAGTTCTTTCACTTGTTGCAGATGCTTCGACGCCTGGGTGTATTTCTTTTGACTCATGAGTTCCCGTCCCATGAGAAAGTGTGTGACTGATGGGAAATGTTTTTGTGAGGTGAGAAGATCGGCAAGGAGTGTAATTCTGCTCGAATCAGCTTGATGTTTCGCAAAATACGATTGATAGGCATTTGCGCTCTGTTGCGTAGAGAGGGCAAGAAGCCGGAGGGATGCAGCTTCGTCATATGTGCTATTCAGTCGGACAGCGAGAAGACGCTCGTACGCTTCCTTTGCCCTTTCGGATTGTCCCACCGCCCAATAGGAATCACCAAGGAGAAGGTTCAGGTGAACGAGCGAGTGTTGGATTGTCGAATCCCTCATTACGCGTTCAAGGAATTGAATACAACGTTCATCTTCTCCAAGTCGTCGCATGGCCGTCGCATGCAGATTCACTGCCGCAGGGCTCTTCGCCAGCTCGAGAGACCGACCCGAGAGGGAGAGCGTTTTGTTTAGATCTCCCCGGCGCAGGGATCTGCTCGCCTCAGCGTTGAGGGACGCTATCACTCGTGGGCAGATTTTCTTGAAGATGGTGGGACGCTTGAAAAGATAAACTGCTTTCGATCGCTCCTCAGGGGTAATCTGGAATCGATTCAGATATCTCCGCCATTCCCAGACAAGTCTATCCAGCTCTTTGTTGTATCCCGACTTGAAATCGCCGGTTCGATAGAGCCGCTTGAATCGGCGCAATCCATGTTGATCAATGAGGTAACGACTGAAAGACCCTGCCAGGACGTAGCTTATCGCGGGCTGTGTTTGGGCAAACCCCGTGAACGAAAAAAGACTATTCATATCGAGTTGGATGCCGACGTCAAAGATCCGTGCAGCAAGTTCATGCAGTGTTTCATCGTATGCGGTTCGTTCAACTGCCATCGCCAGTCCCTCAATTAAACCGGGATTCAGGCCGATGCGCAGGAGCGGAAAACCAAAGTCTGCCGCAACAACATGGACGAGCTCATGTTTGAGCGAATGTTCGACGTCGCCGAGGTTCAGGTGGATCTGCCAGAGCCAGGGCTTCGCGATATTCGTCCCCGCCGCTCCAATCAATCTCCCTTTTTGTTCAGGCGACTCATAGATAAATGAACGAATCTTCCTCCCCACAACCGTTCGCAGCTCGGTTGACACCCTGTTCAACATGAACTCGTGGGCGTCGACGAGCTCCCGGACATCCTCATCTGAGAGCTTCACCTTCGGGTACGAAATGATGAAATGATCTGACTCGAATGTTCCCCCGAGCTCGTCGTTTATCGAGCCAATGGAAGAGGAAAGCCCAGCTTCGAATCTGAATAGCCAAAACAGAAAGAGCGCGGCGATAATTCCTGCAAATCGCACGAGATCCGTTCGTTTCATGGTTCGTACGGAAGGGGCCGGCGAAACGTCTTCGGAGGGATGACGACGGATCCAACCGAGGTGCGCGAGATTCAACAAGAGGAGGATCCAGACGAACGTGCTGATTCGAAAGATCAGGAGTCGTGATCCGATCTCCAGCGATTCGTCATATGTGAAGCCGGGAAAGTACCCCACAATCTGGTTGAACGAAAAGATCTGGGGCCCGGTGAATGTCTCTATCACAATCTGGATGAGTACCAAAAAAAGGACAACGGTCGCGGCCGCTTTTCTCCACCTCTTCACCACCACCGAGAGCAGGACTGCGATACTCAGGGAAAACAGCATAGCGGGTAACGGAATGAGAGCGAACAACATGAAACCCTGCATGAAGGAACAATTCTTCACGAAGAGCCCATTGGCCGTCATCACTGCAAGAGGAACAAACAGGAGTAGCACAGAAACAACGGACATACGGAGGAAGAACACAACCGGCGGAGTCAATCCCTCCCCCCGCTTCCATTGATGAATTGCCAGGATGGCGATCAGAAACGCCGCAATAACCGACGTGAGCGCGGAGAACTCAAATCCGAGGTAATTGAAGAGGGGTATCTGTGTACAGACTATTGAGTAGACAAGAAGAATGAAAAGAACAACGACGGTGGCTCTGCTTGAGAGGATTGATCGCACGAGGTCAGCGTCCTGTATTCATCTTCGGTTATCCATGGAGAGATCAAAAGACATGATCAATCCCTGGAGGTGTGGTCAAAAACCCACACGGTGATTCAACGTCATTCCGTGCTTGACACGGAATCTGATCTGTTGAGAAGCAGATGCCGGATCCCCGTGTAAAGACATCACGGGGCAAGCGGGGTCCGGCATGACAAAAAAGGGAGAAGCAGATGCCGGATCCCCGTGTGACAGCATCACGGGGCAAGCGGAGTCCGGCATGACAAAAAAGGAAGAAGCGGATTGCCAGCCCGACAAGCTGCCCGGTAAATTAGAAAAGGTCTCGCTATCATCGTGGTGCAGTCAACTGTCCCAGAAGGACAAACTAATTGGCATCTCACCAATGAAAGGAGACCTTATGTGAACAGGAGCAAAGTAACACACAGAGATCGCAATGACAACTGCAGAGTGGGCATGGAAGACTTCGCATAAAGATTGTTTTGGACAGATGCTCTCTCGAGGTTTTCGGCCGGGCCTCTAGAAGTCCTCCCCTTTTTCCCTCCGGATGTCCGCCCCCAGTTGATGAAGCTTCTTCTCGATTTGCTCGTAGCCCCGGTCGAGATGATAGACGCGCAAAACTTCCGTTGTTCCCTGCGCGGCGAGACCGGCGAGGATCAGCGAGGCGCTGGCTCGAAGATCGGTAGACATCACCTTGGCTCCCTGCAGTTGTGCACCGCCTCTAATCGTTGCGACATTGTCGGCCATCGTAATGTCAGCTCCCAATCGATTCAGTTCCGGTACGTGCATGAACCGGTCGGAGTATATCGAATCGATGACGACGCTTTGTCCATCGGCGACGCTCATCAACGCGATCCATTGTGCCTGCATATCGGTTGGAAATCCGGGATAGACCGCCGTCGCGACATCGACGGGGTGTATTGTTGTGGGCGCTTCGATATCTATTGTGTCGGCCCCAACTGAAAGCGTTGCCCCAGTGCGCTGAAGTTTTGCCAATACGGCCGAAAGGTGATGTGGATTGCAGCGTTCAACTCTCACCTTCTTTCCGCCGCATATCGCTGCCGCGACGAGGAATGTTCCCGCCTCGATTCGATCGGGAATCATTTCCGCATTCGCGGGGGTGAGGGCTTCGACTCCTTCAATCTCGAGATGCGGAGTCCCGATGCCGTTGATCTTCGCGCCCATGATCACCAGATGTTCGAGGAGCGCCGTGATTTCAGGCTCGATCGCGGCATTCACAATCACGGTTGTCCCGCTTGCAAGCACTGCCGCCATCGCAACATTGCCTGTCGCTCCAACACTCGGCAAGTCGAACACGATTCGCGATCCGCGCAATCTTCTTGCTTTCGCCACGATGTAACCCGCATCGAGATCGATCTCCGCCCCCAGGGCTTTTAAGCCATCGATATGGAGGTTGACCGGTCGCGGCCCCCAGGCACAACCTCCCGGCAGTGAGACACGTGCCTGACCATAGCGCGCGATGAGAGGCCCCAGAACATAGATTGACGCGCGCATCTTCTTTACATGTTCGTACGGTGCGGCAAAATCGTGAATCGTCGATGAATCGATCGTCAGCGAGTCGCCGGCCTTGGAGATGCCACATCCCATATGCTCCAGCAATTGACCCATCGTCGTGATATCGCGTAACGAAGGCGTGTTCGTGAGAACATGACGACCGGGCGCAAGAAGAGTGGCGGGCATAAAAGCCAACGCGGCATTCTTCGCCCCGCTGATGGTGACGGTCCCCGAGAGAGGTTCACCTCCGTTGATGACAAATTTATCCACTGAGCCGTTCCGGAGAGAGTTTCGCGTTCGTGATTGAGGAGTGTCGCAACTCCATCGAATATAATCGATTGACGAGAGAAAGGCAAAGAGACATCTTATCTTGTGTTTCGCGCAAAATTTATCTACCATTTTGAGGTTTTTACTTCGCAAACAATTCCTGTCGAATAACTTCATCGGTGCGTTATGTCCGTTCAAATAATTGTCGGCGCTCAGTGGGGAGATGAAGGAAAAGGAAAGATCGTCGACCATCTCAGCCATTCAGCGGACATCGTCGCCCGATATCAGGGGGGAGCCAATGCGGGACACACGGTCATCCTTCCTCCTGCACGGAAGGGGGAACCCGACGCGGAGTTTGTTCTGCACCTCATTCCTTCCGGCATCTTTCATCCGAAGGTCACTTGCGTCATCGGAAACGGCGTGGTCATTGATCCGGCGGCCCTGATGAATGAGATCAATCAACTGCGTTCAGCGGGTATCAAAATCAACGGACGGTTGCTCATCAGTCACAATGCCCACCTCATCATGCCATATCATAAGCTTCTGGACTCCGCCCGCGAACAAGGGGAACAGAAGATCGGCACCACCGGGCGCGGCATTGGCCCCGCGTACATTGACAAGTATAATCGCATTGGTATTCGGGTTGTCGATTTGCTCGACCGGGACACGTTGTCCAAAAAGTTGCGGCTGAACATTGAAGAAAAGAATCAGATCCTGTCAAAAATCTACGGATCGAAAAAACTTGATGTCGATGAAATCATCAGTGAGTACCAGGAATTCGATAAGCTCATTGACGAGTATGTGACCGATACATCGCGTTTTCTCGCGGAGGCACTTCGGAGAAAGAAGAAAATCCTCGCCGAGGGGGCTCAGGGGGCGCTTCTCGATGTGGATCACGGGACATATCCCTACGTGACATCGTCAAGCCCGACGAGCGGAGGGGCTTGTACCGGACTCGGTCTTCCCCCCACTGCGATTTCTTCTATCATGGGTGTTGCAAAAGCGTATTGCACCCGCGTCGGCCACGGCCCATTCCCCACCGAGCTTGAGAACGAGATCGGCGAGCGAATGCGCACCATCGGGGGAGAGTTTGGAGCGACGACCGGGCGGCCGCGCCGGTGCGGCTGGATCGATCTCGTGAGTCTTCGCTATTCCATCCGCGTGAACGGCATACAGAAGCTCGCAATCACAAAACTTGATGTCCTTGATGATTTCGGCGAGATCAACGTTTGCACTGCATACCTGGTCGACGGAAAGCGCATGGATGAATTCCCGACAGACGTTCCGACCCTCGAACGTGTTGTTCCGGTTTATGAAACCTTCAAGGGGTGGAAGATGAAAACGACAAACGCACGCAAGTTCTCCGACCTTCCGTTGAAAGCACAATCTTATGTCCGTGCACTCCGGAAGCGATTGAAGACGGAGATCTCGATGGTGTCCGTCGGTCCCCGGAGGGATCAGACGCTCTTCGTTCGCTGACCGATTCGAATCTACCGATGAAAAACTTTTCGACAAGCACGCTCCCGCGCTCCAGCAAAGCCAAGATCTTCCTCCTTGCTTTTGCCTTTTTGATTGTTGCCGGCACATTGTGGTACACGCACACGGTCGTCAAAGCTCTCCAGGCACGCGAGGCACAGGTCGCTGATCTGTACGCTAAATCGCTTCAGTATCTGGCAAGCGATCAGTTCACAACCGGCGACTACAGTTTTGTGCTGGATGAAATTATTTGGGCAATCGATTTTCCGATGATCCTCACCGATCCGGACAACGAGCCAATCTCTCCGCTTTCCAGTGCCTACCGGAACGTCGATATTGATCCATCGCTGAGTCCGGAGATGCAACGCGACGTGCTGCGGCAGCGAGTTGCCGAAATGGACGCGATGAACCAGCCAATCTTCGTCACACACAAAGACACCATAGTCCTCACGGTTGTCCATTACGGCGAATCGCCCCTTATCACAACGCTCCGGTGGCTTCCGTATGTGGAAATCGCTCTTATTGCGCTATTCATTTTCATTGGATACGTCAGTTTCAGCTACATCAAGCGACACGAGCAGAGCAACATCTGGGTTGGTATGGCACGCGAAACTGCCCACCAGCTCGGAACGCCAATCTCCAGCATGATGGGGTGGATTGAACTGCTGAAGTCAGACGGGGGAGTTGAAAGCCCCGAGTTCGCGCAAACTCTGAACGACATGGAAAATGATCTGCTCCGCTTGAGGAAGATTGCTGACCGTTTCTCGAAAATCGGTTCGAAACCGGATTTGAAGAAGGAGAATATTACCGAGGTGATCGAACGAGTTCTCAAGTACTTCGAGCGGAGGATCCCGAATACCGGCAAGAAAGTCTCCCTTATTCTCAAAGACACCCAAACGCCACACTGCATGCTGAATCGTGAACTGTTTGAATGGGTCATTGAGAATCTGATCAAAAACGCTCTTGATGCAATCGAAGAAGGAGATGGTTGGATCTCGATTTCAATCGATGAAAGCTCGCATGCTGTTGTCATCGATGTCACCGACAATGGAAAAGGAATCGATCCATCACACAGGCGTGATGTTTTTCGTCCGGGTTTCTCCACAAAGACACGCGGGTGGGGACTCGGACTCAGTCTCTCCAAGCGTATTATCGAATCCTACCACAGAGGGAAACTCACGCTGAAAGAGAGCAGACCAGGACACGGAACAACGTTTCGTATCAGGCTCAGGAAGTAGGAACGATCGATGGGACGGAAATTGTGACGATGACGATTATTCTTGCTCTCCTCTTATCCATCAATCCCGCCTCTTTGCGTGCAGAAGATCCTTCTCCCATGGGCCCGCGTTTGATTGAGTGGGTTCGTGGAATTGAGGGAAAATTACCCGCCGGTCGCCGCGACTACATCAAGTCCCGTCTCAAAACGATGGGTGTTCCATTCCGCGTGATGCCCTTTGACACCGTCGTCGTCACACCGCGCAGAAAGAATCGGATCGCCGGAGAAAATATCATTGTCACGTTCGGAAAGGGGACGCGGACGATCGTTCTTGGTGCGCATCTCGATGCTGTCCCGGGTTCGCCGGGAGCCAACGACAACGGGGGCGGCGTTGCCGTCCTCCTGGGTCTGATTCAGACGTTGAAAGAGCGACCATGGAATCACAGAATCGAGTTTGTGTTCTTTGACCAGGAAGAAGAGGGGCTCTTTGGCTCACTCTTTTACGTGCGGCGTTCGACGACGCAACAGAATCATCGTGCAATGATCAATCTCGATGTAGTCGGATCGGGAGATGAAATCTTTGTCGGTCCGGTTGGTGGAGGAGATGACGATGTGATCATGCCCTTCATCCGGAAGCATTCAAGAAGTTTTGGCACAAGATATCAGGAACATTCGTTCTATCCGGGATCCGATCATCTCTCTTTTGCGAATGCCGGACTGGAAAACATCTCGATTTCCGTAGTTCCCCGGGGCGACGCCGGTCGCCTTGCAGCCCTCATGCGTGGAGACCGGATCGCTCCAAAGGATTTCCCCATTGTCCTTCGCACAATGCATACGCCACAGGACAATTCATCTAACGTCTCTCCAACAGCGCTCGCTCTCGCCTTCGATTTCACGAAAGGAGTGCTCCTTCTCCTCGATGCCGCAAACTAAACATGATCACTACAGGAGAGTCATGAAGACTCAATTCATCGCTGTCTCCATCCTTGCGGCACTTTTCTTTCCCCGTCTCACGACAGCACAGGGGAATCTTGAAAAACTGATCGATGCGGAGATGCCAGGGTTGATTGCAAATTATCAATACCTGCACGAAAACCCTGAACTTTCCCATTATGAAGAACGAACCGCATCATTCGTTGCGGCCGAACTGCGATCAATGGGATATGATGTAATGGAGCGCGCAGGATCTTATCGAAATCCCCAGCATGTCTCTTACGGCATCGTCGCCGTCCTGAAAAACGGCAGCGGTCCCACTCTCCTGCTACGGACCGATCTCGACGCGCTCCCCATCGAAGAGAACACGGGATTGCCGTACGCCAGCAAAGTCAGGGGGAAGGATGAATCGGGAAGAGAGGTTGGACTCATGCACGCCTGCGGTCACGATCTTCATATGACGGCCTTTCTCGGCGCGGCGAAGGTACTTTACGCTCTCAAGAGCAGATGGCGCGGGACACTTGTACTCGTTGGTCAACCCGCAGAGGAAACGGGAACCGGAGCTCAGGCAATGTTGGAAGATGGGTTGTACGCTCGATTCCCCAAACCCGATTTTGCCGTCGCCCTTCATGCCGACGCGCTGCTCGAGGCCGGGAAGATCGGCTATTGCGAGGGGTACGCACTTGCCAACGTTTCTTCAGTGGATATTGTTGTGAGAGGTATCGGCGGACACGGGGCCTATCCTGATGGGGCAAAGGACCCGGTTCTGGTTGCGGCGCAGATCGTCCTCAATCTTCAGTCCATCGTGAGTCGTGAGATCTCCCCAATCGAACCGGCTGTTGTCACCGTCGGATCGATTCACGGCGGTTCCAAACACAACATCATTCCGGATGAAGTTCGCCTCCAACTCACTGTTCGATCATACAAGAGGGATGTTCACTTCGCAATACTCGACGCGATCGAACGCATCGCGCGCGGTACAGCGCTGGCGGCCGGTATTCCTGCCGATCGTATGCCTATCGTCACATCAGATCGGGATAACTACCTGCCGGCCACGTATAACAATCCTGCACTTACGCTTCGTCTCACAGAGGCTCTTCGATCCGTTCTGGGGAAAGATCAGGTGGTGAAGAAAGATCCCGTCATGGGGGCTGAGGATTTCGGAAGATTCAGCCTCGAGGATCACTCCGTCCCGATCTCGCTCTTCTGGCTTGGGACAGTCAATCCAGCCCTCATGAAACGGCACATGACGGAGGGAATTCCACTCTCCGGGCTTCACTCGAGTCAGTTTGCACCTTTGCCGGAGCCGTCGATACGCACGGGCGTACGAACCTTGACAACTGCGGCATTGGAGTTGCTTAAGAAGTAGGTACCGATGCTGAAAATACTTGGCGGGCGATGCGAGCCGGTGAGAGATAGCTTGAAACAACGAGGTTCACTCAATGCCTGCAGATTGGTCGTGCATCAGCTCATTGTTTCCGTCGCCGCCGGATGAATCCGACGGCTATCAACGGAACGTGATCAGCCAAGACTCGCATCAATCGTCATACCGGACCCCGCTTGCCCCGTGATGTCTTTACACGGGGATCCGGCATCTGCATCGTAACGAATCAGATTCCCCGCCTGCCTCAATTGATTCTCCGTGGCGGGCAGGCCTGCCTGACCGGCAGGCAGGCGGGTCAAGCCCGTTCGTTTCCACGCAGTCACATCGTGATGACTTCCCGAAGGGACCCGTTGGGTTGGCAAGCGTAGGAATGAGAGCCCCGTGGCAACGAGCTCAAAGTTCCACGCTCAATCCAACAACAGGAAGAAAGGACCATTGATAGACGCTGACAATTCTCCGGTCCTTTTTGTTCCAAATGTAGTAGTATATGTTCTTCTGGTTGTAGGTGTTTTGCAGATCCACGTAGGCGACCCACTGCAAAGAGCCGAATGAAAACCTGTAGTCGGTCCGTACATCGAGTCTGTGGTATGGGGGATATCGCGCCTCGTTGATTCGGTTCAGATCCATGACTTCGCGTCCGTATTTTCTGGAGAGGTTTTCATCGATGGGAGTATATGGATTGCCGCCGGCATAGCGCCACTTGAGACTCACCTCGACCGTTGGAGCGATTTTATACCCGCCGATGAATGTAAACACGTGGCCGTAGTCGAACCTCCCGGGCCTCTCAATCCCGTCAAGCGCTCGATATCGAGCAACCGAATACGAATAGCTGACCGTGCCATAGTAGTCGGTCGTAAGTTTCTTCTGCAGGAAAATTTCCACGCCGTTGATAAACCCCGTTCCCTTGCTTCTCAAGTCCCCCGCGATGAATGCACCGGCATCCGCCCCACCGTTGACAAGGATGTACGATGGAATGTAACCGCTCACGGGATAGTCGAGGTATTCCTTCCGATAGACATCGAGAGTAAATTTGAAATCGTCCTGGACGAGATGCTCGACGCCGACAATGTAGTGATCTGAGCGGATCGGCTTCAGTTGCCTGTTTCGTTCATCAGTCGTGAGCCAGATATAAGCAGGGGACTGGAAGTAGATTCCGTACGAGGCGTTGAGGGAAGTCTTCTCCGTCAGGTAGTATCGCGCGGCAAGCCGCGGGCTGACGCTAACGCCATGATCCACGTAGTCAAAATAGTCGACGCGGATTCCGGGAACGATTGACCATCGGTTGAAGAACCATCGGTTGTATTGCGCATACGAAGAGAGCTTGATCGCAGGAAATTCTTTGCGGTAGCTCAACGCCGGGAACACTCCGGATCCGGTCGCCCGGTCAGCCCATCGGCTTGTGTCGGCCTTCAGAAACATATCGTGGTCAATCGAAATTAGTTTCGCGCTGAATAGAGTAGGAGGAGGCTCAGTCTGAGCCTCCGTCCCCTCATCAAACCGTACGGACGGATTTCCCGTATACGGCTTTCCTGTAAGGTCGCCCCATTG
>Ga0208244_101145_pt1 | contig 16563 bp, 10 predicted proteins | sample SubbioCR12Aug_5A_FD_184828 | JGI IMG/M metagenome (GOLD analysis project Ga0208244, IMG submission 184828) | Serpentinite rock and fluid subsurface biosphere microbial communities from McLaughlin Reserve, California, USA - CR12Aug_5A (SPAdes) | ecosystem: Environmental > Terrestrial > Deep... | reverse complement strand
ATAAAGATAAACTATATGGAACGAAGTCAACCATTAAACAATGGTTCTACGCAATTCTTGCTACGCCATACGCATATGAGCTGTTTTTGCAATTTAAAGATAATGCTGTTAATATTAGAACTTAGCCCTATTTGTTAAATTTGAATGTTAATTTGAAAAACACAAACTATTTATTTTAATCTTATAAATTCCAACAAGATGAATAATTACATAAAAAAATTATCCGCATTGCTTTTTGCAATATTGTTTACAAGTTCGCTAATTGCTAAAGATGATGTGCGTTTACTTCGTTATCCTGACATAAACGGAAATCAGGTTGTTTTTGTTTATGCGGGAAGTATATGGACTGTTGATGCAAAAGGGGGCGATGCTCGCAAGCTCACATCTCATAGCGGAATAGAATTATTTCCGAAAATATCTCCTGATGGCAAATGGATAGCTTTTTGTGCCGAATACAGCGGAAGTCGTCAGGTTTATGTTATGCCTTCTCAAGGCGGAACTCCTAAGCAACTTACATATTACAATGAAGTAGGTATAATGCCTCCTCGTGGTGGGTTTGATAATGTGGTACTTGGCTGGACTCCTGATAGCAAAAAAATCCTCTTCAGAGGAAACAGAACTCCTTATGGCGATAGAATGGGTAAGTATTTCCTTATCAGTATTGATGGAGGTTTTGAAGAGCCACTGCCTGTCCCTTATGGCGGTTTTGGTGTGCTTTCACCTGACGGGAAAAAACTTGCATTTGCCTATATAGACAGAGAATTCAGAACATGGAAAAGATATAAAGGCGGTAGAGCATCCAATTTGTGGATTTACGACCTTGTTAATAATACTTCCGAACAAATTACCGACTTTAAAGGAACAGATCAGATACCGGTTTGGCATGGAGAGAAAATATATTTTGCCAGCGACAGAGACCTTTGGCTAAATATTTATAGTTATCATACCAAAACAAAAGACATCAAACAACTTACCTTTCATAAAGATTTTGATGTGATGTGGCCTAGCGGAAATAATGGTCAGCTTATTTATGAAAGTGGTGGCAACCTTTATAAACTGGATCTTCAGACAGAAAAAGCAGAGAAAATCACCGTTAATATTAAGTATGATTTTGCTAATACTTTACCATACTTCAAAAATGTAAAAGACAATATTCACAGCTATTCTGTTTCTCCTTCCGGAAAACGACTGCTTTTTGATGCCAGAGGTGACATATTTTCTGTGCCGGCAAAAGACGGCACAACCAGAAATCTAACGCAAACACAAGGAGTTAGAGAAGTTTACCCTCAGTGGTCTCCCGACGGAAAATGGATTACATATCATTCTGACGCCACAGGTGAATATGAAGTTTACATTGTAGAAACAACGCCTGATGCCAAGCCAATTCAGCTTACGCAAAATTCAAAAGGATGGAAATATGCCTCTGAATGGTCGCCCGATAGCAAGTATATAACCTTCTTTGATCGTTCTATGAAGCTTCAACTTATTGATATTGCTACTAAAAAACTTACAATTGTTGATCAGGCAGGGCTAACGGAAATTCTGGATTATAGCTTCTCTCCCGATTCTAAGTGGATTACTTATACTAAAGAAAACTCCAACGGACAAAGTTCTGTGTGGGTTTATAATATTTTAAATGCTCAGAAAACTCAGCTAACCGACTATACTTTTAGCGATAGAAATCCTGTTTTTTCTAAGTGCGGACATTATATCTTTTTTACATCAAACAGAGATTTTAACCTTGCTTTTTCATCATTTGAGTTTAATTATTTGTATAACAATGCAACCAGAATCTATGCTATGCCTCTTACCGATAAAGCACCAAGATTATTTCAACCAAAAGAGGATGAAGAAATGATTGGTAAATCAAAGGATGAAGAAGCAAAGAAAGATGTAATTGTAATTATAAACCCTAAGGGAATAAATAACCGAATAGTTGCTTTCCCGATGTCTTCAGGAAATTACTGGGGCTTGCAAGCAGTTGAAGGTGGTATTGTATATTCAAGCAATACAGGTTTTTCCAGGTATAAGTTGAAAGAGCAATCTGAGGAGATTATTATGAGTGGTGTTATGAATGCTATAGTGACAGCTGATGGAAGCAGTTTTGCTTATGCTACCGGAGGAAATTATGGCGTTGCTCCCCTAAATCCTGGTCAAGATGCTTCTAAAAATCTTGTAAACCTCGATAATCTATCAATGAAAATTGAACCCAAAAAAGAATGGGAACAAATTTTCAGGGATGGCTGGAGAATATACAGGGATTTCTTTTATGTTGGAAATATTCATAATGTAGATTGGGATGAGTTTTATGAAAGGTATTCTAAGCTTCTTCCATCACTAAATCATAGGTTTGATTTGGATTATATTTTTGGTGAAATGATTGCAGAAACCAATACAGGTCACGCATATGTTGATTGGGGCGACTTTGAAAGAGTGAAAAGAGTGGAAACCGGTTTACTTGGCGCTGATATTACTCCAGATAAAAAGAACAATCGTTATATCATTAGTAAAATTTATCAGGGTGAGAATTGGGATAAGACAAGAATTTCTCCTCTAACAATGCAGGGTATAGATATTAAAGAAGGAGAATATCTTATCAGTATTGAAGGAAATGATGTTACTCTCGCTGATAACCCATACAAATTCCTTGAGAATCGTGTTGGTGTGGCAACCAGAATAACAGTAAATAATCGCCCGACTGCTCAAGGTGCACGCACGTATGTTGTGCATCCAATAGCAAGCGAGCTTGAATTGTTTTACCTCGATTGGATTAATTCACGTCGTGCAATGGTAGAAAAACTGTCTAATGGCAGGATTGGATATATGCATTTGCCAAACACTGCTCACGACGGCAATCGTGAACTGCACAGAGGAATGTATGCATATCACGATAAAGAGGCATTAATAATTGACGATAGATTTAATGGTGGTGGTTTTATTCCTGATAGAATGATTGATATGCTTGACAGGAAGACATTGGCTCTTTGGCACAGACACGGCCTAGAACCAATGCGCACACCTGCTGTCGCTCACGACGGCCCAAAAGTAATGCTGATTAATCAGTACGCTTCATCAGGCGGAGATGCATTGCCATTCTTCTTCAGAAAGCTTGGCTTGGGAACGATTATAGGAACCAGAACTTGGGGCGGACTTGTTGGTATGACAAGAAATGCATCTCTAGTTGATGGCGGTTATATAGGTGTACCTCGTTTTGGTATTTATAACGAAAAAGGTGAATGGATAATCGAAGGTGTTGGAATTTACCCTGATATCGAAGTGGTTGACGAACCGCATAAAATTGCGAGAGGCAACGACCCATCCCTGGAAAAGGCTGTTGAGGTATTGTTGAAACAATTAGATGAAAATCCACCTGTTAAATGGAAAACCCCAGCAGATCCCGATCGGTCGAAATGGATTGAAATTGAAATCGAATAATGGTTACCGTTTCGGTTTAAACGGTATCCCCGATAATATTGGATTGTACATCATGTCGAATGTGCCGCCGGTTGAAATATGACCGACGGCCTTTTCAGATTCATTTTCCAGATCTACAACTTTCCCGTTTTCATCAACAGGTTTTCCTGTATTGTTTACAAGTACAATTCCGGTTGGCGTTATTCCTACTCCTTCCGAATTATAAGGTCTGCTGGTTATAACTTTTCCTGCAGGGATAATTTCCATTTCCTCATCTCTAACATTCCCGTCAGATCTGAATGTAAATGGCACTTGTTCATTTTGATTTCCAAAAACATCTTTACCAAGATTAAAACTTTGATCCAATACAATTTTTCTGTATTGAAAGATGTTGTTTTTCATTGTTGCAATTGATGGATAAAATATATTCCCCTTTATGAAGTAAGTGTCATCTTCTTCGCTATAGTAAAGGTATGCGGAATTCTCTGCATAGTTGCGCATTATCTTTTGTCTTTCCAGCAATCTGGATTTTCTGTCTATCTGGCCTAGAAACTTTAGAGCCTCATCGTCGAAAATATTTTTAATGCTATGCTTAAGCTCAAGTTTTTCGATCAGATTGTTTGTCTCTGAGTAGCGAATAAGCTCATTTTTAATCTCTTCAGGCATAACTCCGTATAAATCAGCCCCAACCACAGTATAATAAAAGTATCCAAGTTCTCCCATGCCAGTATTGCTATAAGCGTAATCTTGAAGTTTAGTAAACTGCGGATTTTTACTGTCATATTGTCCATAATTCATTTCCTTCCAACCTAGCTCTTCAGGGAGCTTTCTTTGAAAAGACCATATTGCATCAACAGTATTTCCAACATTGCCGTGACAACCAAGGCATTGAATTAGTTCCTCAGTTGTTTGTGGTCTTAGATTTCCAAAACGGTTTTCAATATATCCAGCAATAATCCAGCCTGCATTGTTTTCAATCCAGCCCTGGCCCTCCTTGCCTATAAATTCTTCATATCCGCCGCTGTCATTATCTTCATCTTCTTCGTCTGCCCCAATATCTTCTAAAGTTACTTCTCTCCATTTGTACATATACCTAATCTCTTTTACTCTTTTAGATCTTGTGCCGGGGAAATTATAATCAGTAAATGTTTGTTTATTTGCATTTTGGGTTAAAAAAGTTTTTCCATCTGCAGCTAAATCGACATAATGCAATGGATGAGCAAACTCTGTCCCAACCGGATAAAATCCTTTTTTAACTTCAATGTCGGAAGCATCACCATAATAATATTTTTGCTCAGGGTTTTGATCTTTTATGTTTTTTTCAAGCAGAGCTAGATTTCTTTTATATGTTTCAATGCTAAATTCGCCATCACGATTCATAAACTTTTCAGATAATCTTACATATACACCTGATACACTTCCTGTAAGTGGCGTAAAAATAGCGTATGGGAAAAAATTTAAAGCTCTCCAGCCTGTGTAGTTCTCATATTCATCTCTTACGAAACCTTCTTCATCAATATACCCATTTTTTCCGTCCCCTGTAGGATTGTTAGAGTTGAATGGATATAAATGATTAGGATTTAGCGCCGGGAATAATATCCAGCTATCATCTTCGGCGTTATTATTAAGCCATGATGTATTTTTTGTTGTTCTTGCTTTGATGTAAGCTTCTTTCCAATTGTCTTCTCTTACATATGCAATATCATCTGGTTTTGGAAGTTTTATCCCCTCGGCTTTTAGTCTTTGCTCAAGCTCCTGAGGGAAAATAATGTTTCTCCATAATACTCTGTTTAATGCCGGTGTGGGGAAGGAGTATAAAATTTGATCTTCTCCAAGTGGAAAGTTGTTGCCATGTTTCATTACTGCCAGATAGTCTGTATGGCAATATTTACAAGCGTTTTGTGTGCCGTATCCTGTTTCTATCCAACATTGAGGTGGAATTGCCGGATCCTCATTATAACTAGGTTTGTATTTTGCGCCGGCTATTTCTTCAAAGTTTTTAGGTGGTATTCCCTTAGCAAAGTCCTTCGCACTAATATATTCAGCTATAAGTCCTTTTTTGGATAACTCTTTTATGATGAATTCATGCTTAGGGTCGTGTCTTTCGCACATTATGAGAAATGCAGAAACGCCAATTAAGCTAAAAACAATTGCTTTAGCTGTTAGAGCTTTAAATTTTGGATTCATAATTTTTGGTTTTGGTAAGAAAAAGACTCTAAATTGTTCTTCTATTTCTTATTCTGAACACTTAGTAAATAATCCCTGATATCCATTTGTGTATAGGCGTAATCGAGCACAGATAGTCCTTCGTTGTCAGACGCATTTATGTCAGCACCTTTAAGAACCAAAAGTTTAACCATTTCCATGTTTCCTTCAACAACAGCCTTCATAAGTGGTGTGAAGCCTTTATGATTTCGTGTATTTACATTTGCCCCTTGATTAATTAATTCTTGATGAGTAGGTATTCTGTTGCGATAAGGGTGTACCATCAAAGCAGTATTTCCTTGTTTATCAGTAGCCTCAAGATCTACTTTAAATTCAATAAGAAGTCTAATCATATCAATATTCCTCCCATTCTCAACAGCATTCATAAGAGGAGTTAGTCCATTATTGTCGAAAACATTAACTTTTGATCCGGCGTCAAGTAGTATTCTGGCAGTAGAAACATGTCCGGCAGTAACAGCTACCATTAGTGCAGTTGAGCCATTGTTTGCTTTGAGTTCTAAGTTTGCGTTTTTCTGTAAAAGGAACTTCAATAATCTATTATTCCTTTGTATTGCACATTCCATTAATGGGGAGAAGCCTATGTGATTTTGGATGTTTATGTTCGCACCTTTACTTATAAGTAAAACTCCAAGCCTGTAATGATTCATCTCAGCAGCACACATCAAAGGGATAAATTGCGGGTTTCCATCTCCGTTAGGATTATCTCCTTTTATTAAGTATCTGTTGGCTTTTCTATAATTATCATTTTTAACGGCATTATAAAGGCGAGATTGAGAATATGAATCCTGTATGATTATTGCAAAAGCAAATATTAAAAACAGTAATAGTCTATTTACGAATGTGTATCTTTTGCCTCTCATTTGTATTGTTTTGTTGCAAATACCTATATCCTTATATGTTATAATTTTATCAAAGTTACAAAAGAAACTTAAATTTCGTCTTTTAAAAATTCTAAACAAGCATATATTTGCTGGTTTATAAAATGCATTTATTTTTCAGGGTGTAATATTATTAAAAAACTTTAATTCGTTTTTCAGTATTTTCCTGATATTTTCTTATTTTTACAGACCAAAGCTATTGTTTTGTTTTAAATTTGTTGAGAATATTATACCTAAAGCTTGTTTTATTTATCACAATTAAAAATAAATGCAGCACCATCCTATTACACTAGCTTTTAATGAGGATCTGGAAAAACAATACAGGGAAAAGTATTTTAAAGATTCTTTGATTGTTTTAAGAATAGCACTATTATTGGGTGTGGTTACATATTCATTGTTTGGATACCTGGAAGCTAATGCCGATTTAAGTTATAGGACTCAAACACTTGTTGTTCATTTTGGCATAATAATCCCTTTCTTGGCAGTTGTTTTCCTAGCTTCTTTTGTCGATTATTTTGAGAGAATTTGGCAGCTTGTTTTAACTATTGCATTTATTGGAGCAGCTGCAAGCAAAATTTACATGATTACTCTAGTACCTGACAACTATGTTTATTATACAGGGCTTATTGTAATATATTCTGCCGGATATTTTGTTTTTAAGCTTAGGTTTATCTACGCGTCTATTGCCGGATGGACAACTTTTTTGATGTTTAATTTAACGGTTTTGATTTCAAGTAGTATTAGCTTTGCTGATATTATTGCTTATAATTTCTTTTATCTGGCTCTAAATCTATTTGGGATGCTTGCCGCATATAATCTTGAGAATAGTAACAGAAATAATTATTTACTTACAAGCCAGTTAAATGCAAAAGAGTCAGAAGAACTTAGGCGACAGGTTGAATTGGCAAATAAATCAGCTGAATTTAAACAGAATTTCCTGGCAAATATGAGCCATGAGATAAGAACGCCCCTTACCGGACTTGTTGGTATGATAGAGCTTCTGGGGCAAACTCCTCTTAATCATCAACAACAAGATTATATAAACACATTAAAGCAATCTACTGAAAACCTGCATGAAATTATTAATCAGGTTTTAGACTATTCTAAAATTGAAGCCGGAAAATTGAAATTGAATATCAAGACTTTTCAATTTCAGGCTTTGCTTATTAATGCTAAAAAATTATTCAGTAGCATTTGCGACAAAGAAATATCTTTTGAAATACATGTTGAAGAAGAGGTGCCATTATTTATCAACGCTGATAAGAGTAGGATAATGCAGGTTATAAATAACCTTATCTCAAATGCAGTAAAATTCACATCTAGAGGAAAAATATCTCTTAACGTAAAACATGTAAATACAGATAGTCTTACTCATGAAACTACTATAAAAATTGAAGTTGCAGATACAGGGCTGGGCATTAAACCGGAAAAGCACAATCAACTTTTTATCCCGTTTGCTCAAATTGATGAAATGGATACAAGAGATTATGATGGTACAGGTCTTGGCCTATCAATATGTAAGGAGCTTGTTAAATTGCATGGTGGAGATATTGGATTTGAAAGTGAATATAAGGTTGGGAGTACGTTTTGGTTTACATTTAAAGCAAAAGTTGCTGATTGGGAGGAAATGCCTTCGTTGCTGAGCTCTGATGAGGCTTTCAATTCCTCAAAGAGCTTAAGAATTATGCTGGTTGAAGACAAAAAGATAAATCAGAAAGTTATTTCACTTATGTTGTCTTCTATTGGTCATAAAGTAACATGCGTAAATAATGGAGAGGAGGCTCTTTCTGCTTTTGTTCCCGGAGCTTATGATATGATATTAATGGATGTACAGATGCCTGTTATGGATGGCATTGCTGCTACTCAGGCTCTTAAGGAAAAATATGCTGATGTGCCACCTGTTGTAGGACTGAGTGCAAATGCCTTTGAAGGTGATTCTGAAAAATATAAAAAACTTGGGATGGACGATTACATTACTAAACCTCTTAAATACGAAGATTTTACTGAAGTTGTAAACAAGTTCTTTTAAGATCTATGCATGCGTAAAGCCTTATCATATAAAACTATCTTCATTGCATTTGCATTTCTAATTTTGCCAGATGTAGTCCTCTCTGCAATAAACCCTGATAGTCTCCTTTCTGTAATTAAAACATCAAAAAACGATACTGTAAAAATTAAGGCTGAACTTGCTTTGGCCGATTGGCTTATTCAAACTCACCAGAACGATTCTGCTCAAGCCTTAATTGGTGTTATAATAAATAATTGCGATAATATCATTGTAAATAAAAATATTCAGCTCCATGTAAAAGAAACAGTTTCACGGCAAAAAGTACAGGCACTAAATTGTAAGGGTAGCCTTTGCCGAAAGAGAGGAAGGTCCGAACTTGCATTGGAAATCCTTAATTCAAGCATCGATTTAGCTTCTAAGATAAACTACAAAGATGGGTTGGCGTTTGCCTATATGCATAAAGGAGAAGCTCTGGATTATATGGGAAATCTTAATCATGCAAATGAATTCTTTTTTAAAGCGCTTGAACTATTCCGTGAGGTTGACAATAAATATGGAATCGCCAAAACTTTAAATGCAATTGGTACAGTATATGACTACCAGGGCGAACTGGATACAGCTCTTGATTATTATACTCAGAGCCTAAAAGTTTACGAGTCGTTTAATTTTGAGAGTGGTATAGCAGATCAGTATAATAACATTGGAATTATTTACTACCTGCAAGGTGATTATGAAACTGCTCTGGAGTATTACCTGAAAAGCCTAAGAACTCATGAAAAAGCTGGTTCGGTGAGCCATTCTTATAGTATGACATTAAACAATATTGGCTTGATTTATGAAAATCTTGGGAATGCACTTAAGGCTATAGATTATTACGAAAAATCTCTAAAAGTTTTTGAACTAATTGATATTGGAACCGGAATAGTCCTGCCGTTAAACAATCTTGGCGAAGCTTATCGCAAACAGGGTGATTATGAAAAAGCTTTGGAATATTTTAATAAATCATTGGGAATTAGTGATGAAAGTAATGATGTACAAGGGGAAGCTTATACATTAGATAAGATTTGCAGTATTTATATTATTCTTAACGATTTCTTAAAAGCATCTTTTTATTGTAAAACATGCTTGGAGAAATATATAGAGATTGGCGATAAACATGGGATAGCTATAAGTTACATAGGGCTTGGCACATTGAATAAGAAAACAGGGAAATTAAATAATGCTCTCGATAATTTCTTGCGTAGTGTTTCTTTGTACAAAGAAATTGGTGATAAGCAAGGAATGGCAACAAGCAGCACTTGGACCGGATCAATTTATTTTGAAATGGGCAAATATAGCGAAGCATATAAATATGCCAAAGAAGGATACCGCCTTGCTAAAGAATTAGGATATCCTGCAGATATTCAAAGCTCTGCGAAATTGCTAAATCAGATTTATCAAAAATTTGGCAACTTTGAAAAAGCTCTGAAATACTATGAGGAGTACATTGCAATGAAAGACAGCCTCGTAAATATTGATATAAAGAACAGGATACAGGATCAGTATTACAAATATCAATACGAGAAAAAAGCCTTAACCGATAGTATTGCATTTGCACAAACATTGGCAATAAAGAAAATTGAACTTGATAAACAAAAGGAAGAATCTAAGAGACAAATGTGGATTCTTTATTTAACTCTCCTTGGATTAATTGTAGTTGTTGCATTCTCAATTACTATTTTAAAACTCTTTCTGGATAAAAGAAAAGCTAATGACAGACTTGAGCTTAGTTATGCTGAAATAAACCAAAAAAATGAAGAAATAGTTGCACAAAGAGATCAAATAAAAATTCAGCATGAATACGTCCTCGACCAAAAAACATTGTTGGAAAAAAGTCACCGTCGTATCACAGATAGCATTAATTACGCTAAGCTTATTCAAACTGCATTGCTCCCTTCTGATAAGATGCTGGCTAAGATAATGCCTGAAAACACAGTGTATTATAAGCCTTGTGATATCGTAAGTGGCGACTTCTATTGGGTTAAGGAAATTCAAGATATAATATATATTGTTGTTGCCGATTGCACCGGTCATGGAGTGCCTGGTGCATTTATGAGTATGCTTGGAATCGCGTTTCTTAATGAAATCACAAGGCGTGAGGATATTAAAAGCACTTCGGATATTTTGAATATTCTCAGACAAGAAGTTGTTAATTCTCTTAGTCAGGATAGTCTGGATGAAAGGCCAACTGAAGGAATGAATGTGTCGGTGCTGGCTATCAATAAAAGCAATATGAGGGCTCAGTTTTCAGGTGCTTATGGCAATATGTGCGTGATTAGAAATGCTGATAATAGATTGGTGGGCGTTGGAGATGAATTTCTAAATATTACCGAAAAAGATGGTCAAGCTTTGAATGAAATAAGAGGGAATCCTTGGTCTGTCGGTAAATCGTCTACAAATACCAGTTTTACATCGCATGTGTTTAATATATTTGATGATGATATGCTATATATTTATACGGATGGCTTTATAGATCAGCTTAATGGTATATCAAACAGGAGATTCAATTCGCAGAGATTTAAAAGTTTATTGCTCGATATTAATAAACTTGACTTTCAATCACAGCATAGGAAATTGGAAAGCACTTATTCTAATTGGAAAGGTGAAAACGAGCAAACAGATGATATACTGATAGTTGGACTCAGGCCTGTTTTTGTCTAATGCGCTTTTATTATTTTCTTTGTAATTGATTTTTCGCCGTTTTCAATTCTAAGAAAATAAATTCCGGGCATTAACTTGGATAAGTTAATTTCAACCTCTTCTGAGAAAGCTTCTTGCACAATAATTTTGACTCCGCTAATATTAATTATGCAAGCTTTTGAACCGATTTCTATGTTTTTTATCCTTACGAAATTGAAGGCCGGATTAGGATATATAATAAAATCCGCACTAAGTTCATCAATTGAAGTTTCTTCAATTAAATCATAATAAAACAATAACATTTCCGATGGAGTCCAGTTGTTTTTGTCAGGATTCCAATTCATATCAAGATGCTCAGTCAAGTTATTGTCGGTGTCATAATAGTATAAGCGTTGCTGATTATAAACCCATTCTGATGAATTATTGTCCCAGTCTCTTTTGTATTGTTTGACTTTATTTCCATTTTCATCAAATATATTTTCATACTGTAATAAATTTGACCAAAATTCTGTAAGCCAAAAATATCCGGTTGTTAGATGTAATTTTAATTCTGCATTGTATTCATTTTCTTCTTTGTATAAATTGCTCCATGCGCTGGAGTTTGAATCCCATATTTGCGTTATAGTCATCGATATCAGGCTCTCTAGAAGGTAATCTACTTCCTTTATGGAATAATTTTTCCAGCTATTTTCGGAATTCTTCCACTCTTTTGTAAGAACAAACGAGGGGTAGTTTGATTCGTTATACAATAAAGAATCTTTCCAGGCATTTTTCCAAACTCCAACACTGTTATCCCATATCCTTAAAATATTTTCTACAGCTAAATTTTCCTCATTGTATGTTATTTCTGTTGAAACGAAGTTTTGCCAGTAGTAACCCGGACTAATCCAGGAATAAGTGCTATTACCAATGTAATAACCTTCATTATTATAATGATTTTCGGTTTTACGATAATTCAACCATTTATTCTCTGCTATTATCCAATTTAGTCTGATTATTTCTTTTATTTGATAATCTTCATTGTATGAAAAGATAATCCTATAATTATTGTTCCAGTGACTATTATTGTCATCCCATAAATATGCATATGTTTCTTTTTGGAGATAGAATGGATCATGTTTTAAAGTAGAAAATTTTTTATCTTTAAAGCCCAAAGCTCTATCATTAAATGAACCTAGAATTATTAATGCCATTATCAATATGAATATTCTCTTCATGATTTATTTTAATGCTGTGAAATCTGAGTTTTTTTAACTTACTTTGCTCAATTACAAAATTACGAATTATTTACAGCGCAATCTTATTATGAATAAAAGGAGGTTGAGAAAAGCTTTTAAAAGACTTGCTAAACTGCCGGTGGGAATGTATTTCTTTCTTTATGCGATAAATAAATTTCGGCACTTTTATTATAAAGTCGTTAGATCAACAAAAGTGGCGTATCCTTCAACGATTATGTTGGAACTTACAAATCATTGCAATCTTGCTTGCACTACATGCCCTCGGGAGTACGATTACGGAAAGCTTATGGATAAGGGTGTTATGGATGTTGATGCTGCGAAAAATGTTATTGATAAGCTTTGGCCGTATCTCGATTCTGTTGGTCTTACCGGTATGGGTGAAACTTTTATGGCTAAGGATATTGAAAAAATTGTTGATTATATAAAAAGTAAAAACAGAGGAATTATTATTTCAATCTCTACAAATGCAATGCTGCCAAACTTTATTGAATTGGCAAAAAGGGTAGTTGGGAAAATTGATACTATTCAGATTTCTATTGATGGAGTAGGGGAGGTTTATGAAAAAATCAGGAAGAAAGCTAGTTATGAAACTTTATACAACAACCTTGTAGAACTTTCAAAAATAACTAAAGGAACTGACACGGATTTGATGCTGAATATGGTTGTGACTAAGGAGAATTATTTCCATATGCATAAAATTTTTAGCCTGGCTGCTGAAATTGGAATTAAATATGTTGATTTTACTTTGTTTAATTTGGCATCTGTTACCAATGTCGAGAAATCATACTATGATTTTTATAAATCTGATGAGTTTTTGAATGAATTGAAAACTCTTGAAGAGGTTGCCGAAAAGACAAATTCTGTAACTGTTTCAAATAATAATTTTGAAACTGACAACGGATTTAGAAAATGCCCTTTCCCATGGACCCACTTTTATATCTGCTGGAATGGATTTGTAGCTCCTTGTTGCGCAAAGCCTTTCCCTAAAGAGTTAAATTTCGGGAATGTGTTTACCGAAGATGTAATGGATGTTCTAAATAGTAGTTCATACAGAAATTTCCGAAAAATGTGGTATAAAAATACTGCACCGGAATTTTGCAATAAGTGCCATTTTATCGATATTGAACCAATCAAAAAATAGCACTAGGCCATACAGTCGGAAAATTTTTGGCAAATAAATACACCGCGACATAATTTGACGTTAATTTTATTATATTTGTAAAATTTAAATTTTGAAACTATGTCAAAAATAGAATCTATTGCCAGGTATAATCTGATAATCAATAAATTGAGAAAATATCCTGCAAGTTTTAAGGAAATATTATCATACCTTGAAATTGAATCAGATATTCAGGGATACAACTACTCCATTTCACTCCGCACCTTTCAGCGAGATATTGAAGACATCAGCATAATTTATAATATTGACATAAAGTATGACTTCTCGAGAAAGGCTTACTATATCGACTATGACGAGGACGATGCCTTGAAAGAACGTCTGTTTGAGGCTTTCGATACTTATAATGCTTTGAAAATTTCCGAACGCTTATCAGAATACATTCATTTTGAAAAGAGAAAACCACAGGGTACAGAAAATCTTTATGGATTGTTGAATGCCATTAAAAACAAGATGCAGGTAAGTTTTGATTACTGCAAGTTTTGGAATGAAAAAACCCAGACACGACTTGTAGAACCATATATACTCAAGGAATTTAAGAATCGTTGGTATGTATTTGCATTGGATATTGAGGATGGTAATGTAAAGAGTTTTGGATTAGATCGATTGTCGAATCTGGAGATCAAGAAGAAGAAATTTAAGCCATTGAAAGACTTTGATGTCAATGCATATTTCAAAAATTGCTTCGGTATAATTAGCGCGAATGATGATGAGCCAAAGGAAATAGTTTTATCTTTCGAACCTTTGCAGGGAAAGTATATCAAAACATTACCACTACATCATTCTCAAGAAATTGTAGTGGATAATAAAAAGGAGTTTAGAATTAAACTCAAGCTATTTGTTACTTACGATTTTATAATGGAGTTGCTATCACACGGCGACAGAGTAAAAGTGATTGAACCAAAATCTTTGATTAAGCAAATGAAGGATATTTATACAAAAGCCCTGAAACAGTATTGAAGTTTAATAAATTAAAAAACCTTACTTTTGCCCCGTTTTAGCTTTAATTTATAATGCGGAAGGCTATTCTGCTATTCAATTTGATATTATGAAGAATTTTTTTTTATTTTTTCTATCCCTAACGGTATTATTCTCAGCTTGCTCAACTCTTAATCAACATAACAAACAAAAACTCCAGGCTGAAGAGGCATATACTGAAGGAAATTTACAGCAAGCATTTGATATTTACGAGAACATTATTAATTCAAAGCGTGATAAACGTCAGCAGGTTGAAGGCGAATTCTATTACCGTGCAGGAATGCTTGCATACGAGCTTGATAATACCTCAAAAACTTTAGAATATCTTGACTTAGCAAGGCATGCTGAAAGCATTGATGCTGAGGGATATCTTGCTCTGGCGAATACATATAAAAAAATCAATAATCTCTCACTTGAAATTAGAAGGCTGGAAGATTATGTTGAAAATTATCCTGAAAGTGAAATAATCCTTGAGGTAAAAAGTCGGTTGTTTCTTGCTTTGGTCGAAAGCATGAGTTGGCAGCAAGCTGAAGAGATTTGGGGTGATCTTGATGAAATTTCTGCAACGGATGAAATGCTAATACAAGGCTACTTCACCCTAAATAAGGCAGTCGACAATGAAAAGCTTGCAGATGAATACGCTCAAAAGTTGCTTAATATAAATGGAACTAACAGAAATGCCCTTGAATGGTTCGCCAGAAAATATTACAATAAGGCAGCAGAAAGATATAATGCCGAGACAAAGGCATACGAGCAAAACCGAACAAACAGGCAATACGCCAAATTGCTAGAGGCCTGGGGACCAATACATGACGATTTTCGAAAATCCAGAGATTACTTTGAGATACTTTACAAACACCACCCATCATCAGAATACGCAAACTTTTTAGCTAATATTTACGAACGACTAAATGATGATGCTAAGGCGAGGTATTATAAGCAAAAAGCAAGAGAATAGAGGCCTTTTGCAATAGTAAATCACACACAAAAACTTTTTTTCTCAAAATTGAAATTTTTATTTTGCAATATTAAAAACTTAATCTATCTTTGCAACGCTTTTTAAGAAAACGATCTTATAAAAAAGCAAAATGGTTCGGTAGTTCAGTTGGTTAGAATACATGCCTGTCACGCATGGGGTCGCGGGTTCGAGTCCCGTCCGGACCGCAGAAAGGCTCAGAGAAATCTGAGCCTTTTTTTTATGCACTTTCGTTTAAAATTTCAACAACTTCTTTGTCATTTTTGCCTTTGCCTGTATAAAAGAAAACCACTTGTTCTTTGTCAATACAAAACATTGAATGCTCAATGTCGAGCAAATCACGTAATTCAATGTACTTAATGCAATCTCTTTCCAGGTCTCTCATTAAAGCTGCCCTGGCAAATATCTGCTTATTGATGCACAAAATCTTTTCTCTTTTTGCATATAGAAGTTTTTCTTCATTGTAAAAAGTCAGGTCAATAAATTTAATACTTGTTATACTTTTTATCAATGTCCTGAAAAGACCGACATCTAAATTATTAGCATTTATTATATCGTTTAGCTTTGTTAGTAATTGTAGTTTTTCTCTCATAATTGTGGCGTTATGATTAATGGTTAATGGTTAATGGTTAATGATTAATGGTTAATGAAATGTTTTATGTACTCATTATTCCGAATAGGTACATTAATAATTTTAGCCAAAAATATATACTGAGCACGTCAGGATATGACGTTTAAAAAAATACTTCGCAACAACTCTAAAATATATTTTCCCTTTGCGCTGCCAATAAATTTTACGGCAATTATTAAACGGTGTAGCACAGCGCCTTGGTTTCGTAAGATTTGTAGATTCATAAGATTCCTAAATTCAAGTAATTAATGCAACTTTTTACGAGGATATAAAGTAAATAATATTTTTCAAGACAAAGGAGAAAGAAATTATCTTTCCCCTTGTCCTGATGGATAAAGTTTAAATTGGCTTTCCTCGT
>Ga0208244_101144_pt1 | contig 16574 bp, 5 predicted proteins | sample SubbioCR12Aug_5A_FD_184828 | JGI IMG/M metagenome (GOLD analysis project Ga0208244, IMG submission 184828) | Serpentinite rock and fluid subsurface biosphere microbial communities from McLaughlin Reserve, California, USA - CR12Aug_5A (SPAdes) | ecosystem: Environmental > Terrestrial > Deep... | reverse complement strand
CGCGCCTGAGGTCAGCATCCACTCATAGGCCGGCTGCGCGACGACGCCGGTCGGCGCCGCAGCCGGCAGTCCGTCGCGCGTCAGCGTCAACAGCCGTGGCGTCGCTTTCGGGTAGAGCGTCGCCGCCTCTTCGAGCGCGCGCAACTCCCGCTCGGCCGTCTGCGCGTCGCGCGCGTCGGCGCACACCTGGATCAGTTCCTCCTCACCCGTCGCCTGCCGTGCGAGGAAATCGACCTCGCGCGCGTCGGGCGTACGCACATACGTGACGGTGCAACGCCGCCGCTCGAGCTCCAGCATCACCGCCGTCTCCAGCGCGTGTCCCAGGTTGGCACGCCCGGTACGGTCGAAGAGCGGGATCAGCGCGGGATCCACCGGGTAGGCCTTGCGCGGATTCACCATACGGCGCCGTTCGGAGACCGCCTCCACCCACACTGTGCGCACGAGGAAGCAGTCCTCCAGGTGCGCGACGAGCAGGTGGACCGTGTCCTTGGAGATGGCGAGTCCCTGCGACTTCAACGCGGCGTAGAACTTCTCCACGCTGAAGAGCCCGGCGGCGTTGCCCAGCAGATGCCGCACCAACCAGCGCAGGCCGGTTATGTTCGTCACGCCGTGGCGTTCCACGACATCGCGCAGAACGGCCACGTCTACGTAATCGGACAACAGCCGCTGGCGCGTGGCAGCATCGAGCCCCTGCACCTCGGGGAAACCGCCGATGGTGAGATAGTCGAGGAAGGCGCGCTCAAGGGCCGAACGCTCCGGCGCAGCGAGGAAGTCCGGTCGCTCGGGCACAACCTGGCCGCGGTGGCGCAGGACCTCCTCGAAGCTGAAGGGATGAATGACGACCTCCCACGCCCGGCCGCGCATCGCGGTGGCAATCTCCCGCGAGAGGAGCGCCGCCGACGACCCCGAGAAGAAGACCTCGACTCGTTCCGAATCGAGCAGGCGCCGCACGAAGCGCTCCCAGCCGGGCACGGTCTGGATCTCGTCGAAGCACCAGGTGACGGTCTCGCGGCCGCGCATCGCGGGAAAGCGGCGGTAGTATTCCTCGACGAACACGTGCAGATCGGCGGCTTTGAGCCCCGCGAGCCGCTCGTCCTCCAGGTTGACGTACGGCAGCCGCTCGAGTGCCATACCCCGCTCCATCCGCTCTCGCCGCATCTGGTGGAGAAAGGTCGTCTTACCCGCCCTTCGGATGCCGATCACCGCTGTGGCCTTGTTCGGCAGAGCGACGCGTCCGTGCACCCGGCGGCGGGTCGCCGTGGGCAGCGGAGCGGCGAGTGAGTCCGCGAGTTTCTCGATGAGCCGCGCGTGCAGCGGGGTGGAGGTGGCGTCCATCTCAACTACCATTTTCACCTTATAGGAAGGAGGAAATCAAGAGTATTTCTCCCTTTCAAGAGGCGAATCCAAGCTGCGAGGGTCCCAAAAGAACCTCTGGATCAGGACGTGAGGTGCAGGAACTCAACACCGGGGTAGCGGCCGAAATCCCCGTCGAAGGCGACGAGCCGGCATCCGCTCGCAGCAGCGAAGGCGGCGAGATAAGCGTCCGTCCAGTGCCCGCCACGGAGATCGAGGTCGTCGCTCCAGCGCCCGAGCAGCTCGTCCAGGCCCGGCGGCTCACCGAGCAGAGTGATGCGCGGCGCGGCCAGCCAGGTCGCGAGCGCGCGCCACGCCCCTGCGCCATCGAGAGTGGCCTCGCCGAGGATCCGTGGGTTTGTGAGATGGCGCAGCAGTGCGAGGGCGGTGACGCGGCAGAAGGCGAGCGCGTCACCGGCTTCCTCATTCCAGTAGCGGCGCGCCCGGGGGTAGTGGACGTGATCCGGCGCACTCAACGGCACCCAGACGCTAACGTCCGGCAGATCGGGCATGCTTGGCCTCGTCCTCCTCCTCTTCGAGGCGCAGTAGTTGCGCGCGAGGGGTGGCCGGGAAGGGCACCCCTCGCGGAGGAATTATCACAGGCGGGGGCTCGCGGCGTCCTGGGACGGCTTCGCCTGTCACACCAGGCTGTCGAAGCCCCTGCTCGACGAGGCGCCGGACAAGATCGCGCATCGTTACCCCGCTCAAGGCCGCGTGGGCCTTGAGCGCGCGGTAGAGGGCGTCAGGAAGGTCAACAGTGGTTCGCACAAAAGCATATTCGCATCTTTATGTGTTCCTGTCAATGCTGAGGCCGGTCTGGACCGGCGTGGCCGCGCTGTCCGCGCGTGCGAGGCGCGCGATCTCGGGCCAGCCGAGCACCAGGGCGTTGTACGCCTGCGCCTCCTGCGACCGCTTCTTCTTCTCGCAGACGTCGAAGAGTCGGTACGCTAGGTCGCGCGCAATTTCGCTTCGCGAGCCGAGCTTTCGCAGGAGACCCGCCGTGGCCTCGTCCCCCGCCTTCTCGTGGAAGTAGATGCGCAACAAGTGGTGGGTCATCTCCCAGACGGTCAGGCGCTTGTCCGTGGTCGGGTCCCAGTCCTTCACCAGCTCCTCCGGTCGGAGCAGGCGAACCTTCCCTCCCTTGGAACGGATGAAGCCCGCCTGCTGAAGCCCGGCGACGGAGGTCACCTTCGCCTTGCTGAGCAGCTCCGCCTCGCCGAAGTCGCCCTCGCCGAACCCCATCTGGTCGAACCAGGCGATGGCCCACCGCGTGTCGGCGTCGAACTCGTCCTCCTGCTCGGAGAGGACCTCGGTGAGCGTCTGGTTGATGAGCGAGAGCGCCGTGCGCACCATCATCGCGTTGCCGCTCGACTCGAGGATGCGGTCGTAGCGCGAGTAGATCGCCATGCCTGGGCCGATTGCCGCCTGCGCGAAGTCCACCGGCGCGATGTTGCCCTGCTGGAGGTGGCGCAGCGCGGACGGCAGTTCGCGCTTGAGCTCGGCCACGAACGAGCGGCGGTCGGTCTGCGAAGCGTTCGCCGGCCGCGGCCGGCAGGCGAGCACGATGTAGGAGGCGAGCGCGTTTGAGCCCATCGCACGCATCCGCCACGCTTGCGACGCACGCACCGGCCAAGTGGCGGTGATCTGGAAGCCCGTGCCGATCAAGGCTTCGAGCAGCGTCTCCCAGCCGGTGGTGAGGTCCACGCCCGCGGCGCCTTCGGCCTCCTCGCCGTCGGCGCCGCTCGCCTCATCGTCCTGCTTGAACGCGTAGTAGACCGTGAGCGGGAAGCGCGGGTCTATCTTGTCGCGCAGGGCGGTGAAGGCCCGTCGGAAGCCCGTCTCGAAGTGTTCCTTCGCCTTTTCCTTGTCGCCCTCGAACCGCTCGGGCGAGGCGGTCAGCTCGGGCATCTTGGGCACGAGCACCGTGCTGAACAGGTCGGGGTAGTGCTCGCCGATGGTGCGCCGCAGCCAGACGTAGAAGAAGTCGGAAAGGGCGGCGTAGCCGATGTTGTCGTAGTAGGGCGGGTCGGTGGAGACGAGCAGGTTGCCGAGGCCGTCGGCACCACTTGCGGCGTCAATCTGGCGGGCCTGACCGAACTTTCCCGACCCTGCGGTCGTCACCTCGATGCAGTCGGCCACGTACTCGCTGCACGTGCTCCAGCCACCGACCGAGTCACCCAGGATGTTGGCCTCGGCGAAGTCCCAGATCATCGGGATCGCCTGCCGGCCGAACAGGTGCATAACCTTTTGGTTGGTCGCGCTCCACCCGCACAGCGCATTGTTGAAGTCCGCGCAGCGGTCCACCGCGAGCGCGAGGAACGTAGTCACCGTTCGCGCGTACGCGTCGGCTTCTTCGGCAGAGAGCCCCGCCACCGCGGCATCGTGCCTCACGTCGGCGCCGATGGCCTTGACCAGATCGCTTAGCGTCACCATCGCCGTAAGCTGGCGGGGGGTGAAGGCGTCCGCCCACGTCGGCATCCCGTACATGGGTAGCCTGTCCACGTCGTGGCACGGGTTCGTCACAGGCTCCTCTGGGCGCCAAGCAGCAAGGTCCTGACGACCGGCGGCCTCGTGCTGTGGCAGGGCAGGCAGGTACACTCGCCCGCCCCTTCGCTCCGCCACGATCGCCAGGAGTGCCGTGCCGAGCTCGCGCGTCGATGCCTTGTCTCGAAGGAAATCGTAGGAAATCGGAGATTCGGTCAGGATGCAGCCGAATGTCCCACGACCCAGCTTCGTCCCCGCCCCGATCGCTGCCCGATCCTTCGGCGCCCCCGTCCGCACCTCGAATCGCCACGTGCCCGCGGCCTTGTCCACGACCGGCTCCAGCCAAGCCTCGCTGCCCTTCTTGCTGGAGAGCCAGTAGGTGCTGATGAGCGGCACGTGCTTGCCGCGCGCCGCGGGGTTAGGGCTCGCCACCGTGCGCGCCCAGATCCAGGCGATCACGTTGGCCTCGCCGCCGCCGTTCTCCTTGGGCAGGCGTACCTTTGGGTAGAGATGCCCGATCTTCTCTCGCGCGCGGTCGCGGATGAGCTGCCCGCAGTAGCGCACGTCGGCCGCGAGGCCGTGCGTGCCGCGCCAAGCCTCGGTACCGCCGATCCGCCTGCGGTCCTCAGGGTTCACGGGCGGACGGCCTGCCCATCGCGGCGCGAGCTCCAGGTTGCACTTGTTGAGCAGCACCGCCACCGGGTTGAGATCCCCGGCGTGAGCTTCGAATCCCAGCCGGTTGGCCTCGAGCGGAATGGAGCCGCCACCCGCGAAGGGGTCAAAGACGGCCGGCAACTTGCCGTCGCAGTGCTTTATCATCTCGGTCCGCGCCTCGGCGTACACCTCCGGATGCTCGTGCAGCTTCTTGCCCATCATCCGGCGGATGACGTCGAACAGCCGCTCGCGCTCGGCGTTCTGCGCCGCTTCTGTCGGCCACTTCTCGGGATGTTCGCTCGGGTCGTCCACCACCGAGGCGAAAAGCGCGGCGCGGGCCGTCGGCAGCGGCAGCCGCGCCCACCAGTGGTGGATGCCCTTCGGATGCGGTCCGATCCCCGGCATCTTGTCGTAGGCCGAGGCGTCGTTGATCTCGGGCAGCGGCAGGGCGACTTCGATGAGCTTCTTGTGGCGAGTCATGGCTGGGTACCCTCAGGGCTCGCCACACGGTACGCGTTCCGGACCGCTTCAGCGAGGCGAGTTGGTACGTCCTCGGCGCGCATCGGTTCGAAGTGGTCCAGCGCAGCTATGACCTTTCCCTTCTTCTCAGCCTGATGCTGCGAGATACCGCTTATCCCCTCGAAGTCGGGCGAAAGCATCTCGACGGAGCCGAGATGAGCGTCTATCGCGCTTGCGATGTTCCTATTCATCGCGAACGTTCGCTGCTTGGTAGCCCGCTTGTCAGCGGGCCAATCCGCGGGAATCGGATCAGGCAGGGGGTCTTCATCATGAACGACAGAGTAGGGTATGCGGAAGGCATTCAGAACCGCAATATAGAGTGGCAGGTTGTTCTTGCTCCCGCAGTCAATCACGGTCACGTTCGCATCGAAGCAACCAAGCTTTTGTGCCAAGAATGGGAAGAGAGCCTTCTCCGTTTCACCCTCCGTAAGTACGACCCTGCGTGCAAAGAAGAGTTCGCCACGGTCGGGGTTGATCCACGAGGCCATGTGGAAGCGGTGCCTTCGCTCCGCAGCATCCTCGCCCGCGAAAAGATCGCGCGTGCACTGCCTAACCTGCGTCCCCTCCTGGGCACTAGGTTTGGTTATGATTGCAATACGGCGGTAGTTTGCCAGGTCGATGAAATGCGTGGAGTGCGTGCAGACAAACACCTGATGATCCGGGGCGCGGGCGATCTCATCCAGTGATGCGAATAGCTGGCGTTGGGCGTGGGGGTGTAGGAACATTTCAGGTTCCTCGATCGCGAAGAATGCAGACTCCGAGGCCTGACGCGGGCGCGTGGCTTCGGGCTCACCGGTCCGACGGAGAGCTCTGGCCCAGGCGCGGAGGAGCGCAAATATGACAGCTCGTTGCAAGCCGTGCCCCTTCTTCTCGGCGAGCGTCTTCAGTCCATCGTCCAAGTGAAGCTGCGTGCCGAGCTCGAAGACCTTCTCAAGCTCCGGCGGCGTGACCTCGACGGATACGCGGACGCCCCACGACGTCAACTCGGAAGCAAGTGAGGTTTCAAGACGGGCGAGTTCCGACGCCGCTTCAGGGGGTCCCTCGGGGCGGGCATTCAGCTCATCGATCAGGCCTTGGAGCCGGCCGCGCAACTCGACGAAGCGCGGATCGCGCTCCGCCATGTCCTTCACCGCACGCTGAAGAAGTCGACCGAAGACGGTCGTTGTCCTAACCTTGGTCTCGTCACTGAGGTCACGAACAGCTGGGACCAGAAAGAACTCTGGAAGGACGCCACCCGCCACGTTCCTCTGGCCCAGCAGCGGGCCATCTTCTAACGCTTCGCTGAAGGTCAGCTCCGACCGATGGGTTTCGATGTACTGCTGTTGGAAGTCCTGGACGCGCTGCCGCGTTATCCTGCCGCCTCCCTCAAGCAGGTGGCCGAGCTCCGGTACGTGCACCGACTCCTGTTGAACCTGATCGCGGTTCAAAAGCCGGTCAACAGCAGAAGTTTTGAGCCACCACTGCTCGGGCTCCTGGACGTAGCCGTTGTAGGTGATTTCAACGGTGCCTGTCTCCTGGAGTCGGGCCGCCTTCCGAATGCACACGGTCTGGTCGGAGCGGAGATACTTACGAAAGGTCGTCTGCTCCTGCGGGGTGAGACTATTGAACGTCATTTCGACCCACAGCGCTGAATCATCCTCTGCGCGAAACGAGAAGAAATCATCTGGCTCAGGCCTTCCTGACGTGGAGAGGCCGAACTCGAGGGCACAGAGAATGTTTGACTTGCCGTGGTTATTGGGCCCCAGCATGATGAGCATGTCAGGGGAGGTGATCTCGACGTCTTTGATGCTCCTGTAGTTGTGGATACGTAGTCCGCACAGCTTCACGCCAGCTCCTCCTCCCGCGCCGAGGCCTTGTTGATGGCGTCAAGGGGCAGGGCGACTTCGATGAGCTTCTTCCCTGACTTCATATGGCGAATCCTCGCGGATGCGCCTCACGGTGCGCATCATGAGAGCTCTTGCCTGGCGGGTCCGTGGCGACCGGATTACGTCGGAATTGCGTTTTCATTGCGTCGGATTGCGTTTTGGGCCCGCCGGGAACCAGCGCGCCGCCTTGGTGGTTCCCAGGACGGCGACCCGGCCATCGCGTTTCAGCTCTCGGAGCAGGGACTGCACCTGGTGGCGGCTGAGAGCGGGAAGCACCTGCTGGAGTTCCTCCAGCCTGGTTCCGGTCGCGGCCGAGTCTTCGATGTGGCGTAGCAAGAGCGTCTTGTTCGTGTCTCGATCGAGCCCTCGCCTGCGGGTGTACACGCCGCCCTGGCCGAGGAACCGGTAGAAGCGCCGCGAGAGGAGATAACGGGTTCCGCGGCCCCTGCCCACGCGCTCGAAGACGCCCTGTTCAAGGAGGTTCTGGACTCGTGGGGCCAGATAGCTCGGGACAGGCTGCTCGCGATGGACCAAGTCGATGACAAGAAAGTCCTCCGTGCTGAACGAGGCTGCCCGCGCGGCGCCAAGCTCTTCCAGGAAACGGAGGAACTCCGGGTCCTGGATCTCGCCGTGGAGCGTCACCCAGACGGAGTGCTCTCCGGTGCGGGAGAAATCGGGGAGCGGCTTGCTGTGCCGGATGCATTCCCGGTAGATGAGGTCGAAGCCCTGGCCCGCCCGCTCGACGAGCCCGCACTTGCCCAGGACCTCTGCGATCCGCCGATTGCGGGGGTTTTGCTCCCAGAGCAGGTTGCTCTCGTTGATACCCGCGGGGAAGCCGCCGGGGCTCACGATCTCGATGCGCCGGGGATACTGCCGCACGAAGACGGAGCCGCCGTGGCGGTAGTCGCGGTGGCTCACGGCGTTGAGCACGGCCTCCCGCACCGCGCGCTCGTTGAAGGTGGGCACGTCCCACACGAACAGCCCCTGCTGGAAGTGCTGCTTGTCGTTGCGGAGGTTCACGAGCTGCCAGACTTCGTCGAGCACGGGCAGGAAGCCGCGGCGGAATTCGCGGCGGTCAGCGGCCGGCCCCGGGGCGTCGTTCGACCGGTACTCGAAGACGATCTCGGCCTGCCCAAGGTGCCGGCCCAGGGCCTCCCGCGTGCCGAGCAGGATCAACGCCGCGTAGGTGAGTCGTCCGCCCGCGAGCAGCTCGGCATCCGTGAGCAGCCGTTCCACCGGCCGGCCCGCGATGTTCTGCTCGGGAGCCCGGCGCTGCCATAGCCGCTGCAGAACGTCAATGGCGGCCGGATCGAGATCCTCGAGGCGGGCGGCTGGACACGCCTCGGCCGAGAAATCCGGCCCAGTCTCTTCATGGATGCGGCGAAGCTGCTCGTCGGACATGGGCACCAGGGCATCGCCGGCCCGCATCCAGAACGAGCCTTTGTACTGCCAGGCGATCCCGGGACGACGCGCCGGCACGTGGACGAGCAGCACCCGCTTCCCATCGTGGTGGACTTCCTCGACAAAGATGCGCTGCCGGAGCGCCTCGAAGAGACCCGCCTCGGTGCGGCCGGGTTCGTCGAAGGCTCGCGTGCCGATCACCTGCCGGGGGCGCCTGTCGGTGACGCCGAAGACGATGGTCCCGCCGCCTTCGTTGGCGAGCGCCACGCAGTACTTGACGAGTTCCTCGAAGTGGAAGCCCCGCAACGCCGTCTTGAACTCGACGCGCCTTCCCTCGGGGCTTTCGAGTAGGGCGCGGAACTCGTCAGGGGTGGTCATTTCGGCGCCTCCGCCCGGACCGCCTCCAGCGGGAGGGCGACCTCGATGAGCTTCTTTCGCAGGCTACCCGTCGCGCGCATGGCCATACACTAGGCGATAGGCTGCAGGGTACAGGGTGAGTTCGCCGGCATCGCACATCTCACGGAGACGGTGTCCGGGGATCTCAACCGGCGCCCCATCGGGCTCGGTGAGAATCAGGGAGTACAGGTCTGGGTATTTATCAAGTATCGCCCATACGCCCGCATCCAACTGGAGCGGCTCTAGTTGGATGCAATGATCCTTGGGCCAGTAGTAATGTAGGAGTTCCCCGGAGGCGGATCTCCGTTCCCAGGGGAAGGCACTTCCAGTAGATCTCGAAATCCAACTCCCGTCGGCATGCAGGAAGCATTCCACCCCATCCTTAGTGTAGCCGAGCGAGCGGGCGAAGCGCTCAATCAGGATTGGTTTCGGAGCCTTCGGCGGCTCCCTGCGATGTGGGGGCGCCTGACCCTCTCCCCCGGTGCCGGCGCCTCCGTCCTCAGCACCTGCGTTCTCATCGCTTTTCTGACCCTGGTGTTCCCCTGCTGCCTCCGCGCCCTCCGATGCAAACGGATAGGCACCAGCACCAGCACTCTCCTGCGTGACTCCCTGTTGCCCCGCTGGCAGGAGCGGTTCATCCAAGCGCACAATCGCTTTCCCAAAGCTACCGTCGTCCCGACGAGGGCCGTGCGTGTCTGTCTGTGGCAGTTCCTCGGGCGCGATGAGCCGGAAGTTCTCGCTGAGATACTCAGTTATGAATTCAGGGGAACGATCGAAGCAGAGCTTCAGGGCGTCGGCGATGTCCGAACTTTGGAATACGCGCCCCAGTTCGTGTGCGACGGCTTTCGCCAGCTTCGCCATCGGTCGGTCTTCGACGTAGAGAACCGAGTCTTTCCAGAGCACTTCAATGCGCCGGGGCATCCCAGCTGGAGTGCTGTCGATGTACGGGATCGTCTCAAGCCCCGACGTCTGCTGCCAAACTGTCGTCGCTAGACGAACAGCAAGATCCCGGACGCGCGAGGTCTCGCTAGGGTGGTTGAGCGCAATCCGGCGAAGCTCGGTTCCGAGATGCACGAGCCATGGTTTCCACTGTGCCGTCCTCGGTAGTCGATGCCGATCCGGGAAGCGGTCCTCGATGCGGCTAGATAGCCTCGGAAGCTCTGAGAACGGGGGCCTTTCGCAGGTTTCGCTGGAGAGGTGTTGAAAGTCCGCCGTCTTCCTCTTGACCCAAGGGAAGAGGTTTCCCCAAGGGACCAGTGACTGCATTGTCAGGGAATAGACCAAGCTCCCGATCGGCGCCCATTCGCCTTCCAGGTTGAGCCAGTGCCCGCACTCGGTCCAGATGTGCTCAGGATATCGTGACAGAAGTGACCGGACACGGCGATTCTCGTTGTGCGAGAGAGCCTTCCCTGACTGAAGGCTCTTCAACCACTGAATGGCCAAATCAGCAGTTGGCCGATCCGCCACTCCAACCTTGCGCCATATCGTGAGGTCCTGGGCTGACTTCATGACTATTGCGACGCCAGGGGCGACTTCCTCGTCATCACAGAGAAAGACTTCAGAGCCGTGAGTCCAGCCGTGGCCTTGTGTGAGGACAATCCGCTCATGGGTGAAGGCTCGTTTGACCGCATTGAACTCATCTGTCGAACATGTGAAGAGCATCTTGTCGAGCTGCCGATACCACTTCTCAACCTCATGAATGGGGGGGGTGTCGGTCTTGGCTAGCGCGCGGAGGCGGTCAAGAATGCGACCTGGTCCTGTCGGCGTATCTCGTACGCCGAGCTTGACGAGAAGCTGGCGATTGGCCTCATTGTCTAGCTCACCATGGACGAAGGGCTCCACTTCGAGGAGCGCCTCCGTTTGAGGGGTACGCCGGAGCATCTCCGGTGGCAGCCGGTAGCAACCACGTGTATCCCGGAGACATGGCAGGTTGCGGAGTCGGATGATCCAAGCCGGTAGAAGTGGGTCAGACGTAACTACCCGGGAATTCCCAGTCCTCGCAACCTGGAGAGCCCTTGCCGATAGCGTCTTCTCCCAGTAGCTCTCTTGCTGGCCCAGGACTCGCGCCACGAGGCGACCCCAGAAACCCTGTTCATCCTTGGAAACCATGCTCCAGTGCTGCCAATGCGACTCGTCGAAATCCCAATCTTCTATCACGAACTGGTGCGTCCTGAAAGTCAGAACCGGATCCCCGCGGAAGCCGCGCGCTTGGAGTAGCTGCCGCAGATTCGTGAGGCCCCAAACACGAGTACGCACCTGCACTAGCGGGATGAAAGTCAGAAGCCCGCTGCGGCCCGACTTCACCCACTGGTCCCATTCGGATTTCGTGCATGATCGGAACTCCCTTGAGTACACCTCGTGGAGGACATGACTCTGCGCCCAGTTCCCCGCTACAAAGGCTTCGATATCCCCTGCGGAATCGAAAACCACCTGGTGGTTTGTCGTTCGCAAGCGGCGGTCTCGTGTTGCGAACCTGAACTCCTGGCCGACAGACGGGCCAAGCGCAGCGGCTATCTGCGCCAGCCGGACACATAGCTCAAGCGTAGGGGCCTCTAGGGCGAAGAACGCTTCGGCGACCTGCTTGATCATCATGCCAGCGTCGCTCGCGTCATCCAGGCCGAGTGTCTTCAAGACCATATAGGCGGCCTGTACCCGCTCGCCAAGACCGCTGTCTTGCCGCTCTTCGGCTGTGCGGCGCTGGTCAGCTAGGAACCGGGGCCAGTTCTGGTCCATTACGAGCAGGTAGTTGGCGAGGAACTCCCAGTCTTCTTCCGATTCGAGCAGCCTCTTCTCGCCGAGGCGGACGCTTTCGCTGGCCGCATGGAGCTCGTCCTTACCTCTGACAGGTACGATGCGGATACCCTTGCACTTGCCTGCGTAGAGGTAGCTTGTCACGTCCGGCGCGACGTACGCCCAGAGGGCAAGCAGCTGTGGCCAGGTCTGCGGCTGGGGTAGATTTCTTGAATCCAGGACTTCGAGAACGCGAGACTTCCCAAGTTCATCGACACTTCCCCAGCGAGTAAGCTTCTTCCGATCATTGGGCGCAATGTGACGACAAAGGGGTGGACGTACTTGATCATCGAACAGCACTGTGGCTTGATCGACCGGCCAGATGTCGAGGATGGCCGATGGGAGGGCAATACATCCTTGGCGTTTCTCGAGTTGCCCGCTTTCCGCGAGTAGGTGGCTCTCGTCCCGGAATGCCCCCGCAAATGCCCTCTGGGCCACAATCGCACAGCTGTCCTCCAAAGACCTGTCCTCAAGCTGGTGGACAGGAAGGAGCGCGTACGCCTCGGAGCGCTGTTTGACGTCGAGGTCTGACCGCCTCAACCATTCAAGCATTGCCCTGGCCGCGAACTCACCCGCGCGCTCCAAGAGCCAGCGATTGGTTGGCGATACTTCAGGGTCCCTGATTCTGACCCGAGCGGGATCTTGGATGAACGGCGCATTGCAGGCGAACGGAAGAGATGTTTTGATCCCTGTCGGAAGGACAACAAAGAGGCTGCCTTCCATCCCCAGGACGATCTCGATGTGGCAAGGCGGGAAAGTGGTCTCATCCTCTGGCGACAGCAGGCGCTCTTGTCTTATTTCACTCAGTGCCTCGGCTGGGAAGCTACATGCCGGAGAGCGCAAGAGAAGGTGCCTCGCGTCCCTCGAAGTCGACAGCACCACCCACTCGGAGTCGCGGATTGGGCCGGGCCCATCAGCCACCCACCGGACCTCGTTGTCTTCGATGTGGAGGCACCGGATGTGCCTGAAGAAGAGAAGTGAGACAGGACTCCTCAACCACTCGTGAAGATTCTTCTCAATCTCTCGTTTCCGATTCTGGTCTTTGATTACCACGCGCACTTCGGTTCGGTCAGGGACATGGTTTGCATGGCCCACCCATACTGGTTCGGTGAAGCGATGCCGTAGGAATGCTATGCTGAGGGTCGGTGTAATGAGCCTAACCTCATCGCCCATGCTGAAGGTGCTCTTGAAGCCAACCCCGCGAAAGCCGATCGTGTGGAGGGAGCGCTTGTTAGAGTACCCGAAACGGCAGAGCGAGGCGAAATGATCTTCGGTGAAATCCTCACCATTGTGTGAGAAGACGAAGATGCCATCCTGGATGTGGACGCTGGCTTCCGTGGCGCCAGCGTCGTCGGCGTTCTGCATGAGTTCGGACAATACATGCCGGGGACTTTGGACCTGCATGAAGAGCTGGTGCCAAGGTGCCGCTAACTCCGGATCGTGTTCGAGCTGGCTCCAACGCTCCGATGCCCTGCGGCGAATAGGCTCGAAGTAGCTGGGGCGCTCGCTCACTGTGGCTGCTCCGCCCGCGCCAAGAGCTCCGCTAGGCTGTAGTTGACACTTGTTACCCCGAAGTCCGGCTCGCGCTGGAAGGGGCGATGCAGGTAGTGGACGCGGTGCGCGTCGCCGGGCAGGAACTCGACGACGGCGAGGATGAAGTCGTCGGGCTTGTTGAGCGAGTAGAGGATCTCGTTCTTTGTGACCGTGATCGTGCCCGCGCCCGACACTCGGCCCTTGACCTCGATGAAGCGCAGCTTGCCGGTGCCCGGCACGCGGCTCTCGATATCATAGCCGAGCTTCTCGTGCTCGCGGTCGGTCGGTTCGAAGCCGAGATGGCGCTCGACCTCCATCACGATCGCGCGTGCCCGCGCGGCAGCGGCCTGGGTGTCTACAGCCGCGGCAGGGGTCGCGGCCGGGCGGCCCGCCATCGCGTTGACGAGACCCATAGGTACCACCAGCAGACCGCCGAGCACCACGGGCGGCAGCGGCGAGAGCTGGCGTTCGAGCTTCAACTCCTCCAGGCGCTTCTCGATGCGCGCCTGCAGGGCGTCGGCACGCTTGCGCGCCTCGCCCGAGTTCAGCCGGGCGTTGATCCTACCTGCCTGCTCCTGCAGCTTGAGTTCTTCGGCCCGGTGGTCCCAGTAGTTGATCTCCTTGGTCAACCGGTCCTTCACGGCCGCTTCGGTCTTGGCGATGAGTTCCAGGCGGCGGCCGCGGACCTCCTGGACGTGCTCGGGAACGACGCGAGTGATGGCGTAGCTGGCGGCTTGGTGTTCGAAGTCACGGTGGATCCACGCACACTCGGACCGGTCGAAGACCGCGCTGACATCGGGCTCGTCGCTCCTCAGCGGCCGATAGTCCAAGTAGGGAGCATAGTGCAGGTGCTGGGCTGCGCCTGAGGCATCGACCTCGACGTAGAGCATCCGCTTCGAGACGACCCGGCGTTCACCCGATCGAGTCAGGCTCGCGTCCTGGATGGCGTGCTCCAGATAGAAGAGGACCCTCGGCTCCCCGCCGGGATCGCGCTCATCCACCAGCACCGTGCCCCGGCGCAGCAGATCGCGATGCCGCTCAAGCACAAGGTCAAGCGTCGAGTCGAGCAGCGGGTGCCCTGGGCACACGAACGCCGCCAGGGGCTGGCCTTGCGGCGCGACGAGCGGCTTCTCGAACACGATGCGTTCGTAGCGGGGCAGCACCGGCTCACCGATCCCGATCAGCCGGTCGCGGTTGCGCACAGACGCAGGGACATGCGTGATCTCATACCGGCGCGGCTCGCGCTGCCTGATTGTACCCCCCAGCAGCTTGAAGACTTCGAGGAAGAACGATTCGATGTAGTGGGGCTGGAGGCGACGCGCCTCGGCGCGCTCCATTTCCTCGCGGATGCGATAGACGCGGCTCGCGTCCATCGCATCGTGCGCCAGTGCACGCTCCTCCAGCAGGTCGCGCAACTGCTCGCGGTCGAAGGCGTTCGCCACGACCTGGGTGAGGCGGGCGCGGACCTCGGGCCGCTCGCCGTAACGCACCGCTTCGATCAGCAGCTCGCGGAGCGGCCTGCCCTCGAACTGGACCCTGCCGAGGACGTCGAAGACCTGCCCGCCGAGTGCGTGGCGGGCCTCCTCCAGTTTGTTGAGAAGCGTGCGATAGACGTCTCCCTCGCGGGTTTCCTCAGCCACGAGGTTCCAGAGATGGCAGACCTCAGTCTGGCCGATGCGATGGATGCGGCCAAACCTCTGCTCGATGCGGTTCGGGTTCCAGGGCAGGTCGTAGTTCACCATCAGATGGGCCCGCTGGAGGTTGATCCCCTCGCCCGCGGCGTCGGTTGCTACAAGGACCTGGACCTTGGGGTCGTGCCGGAAGGACTCCTGCGCCTTCAATCGCTCTTCTCGGCCCATGCCGCCGTGGATCCAGATCACGGCTTCCCCGCGACCGAGAAGCGTGGTGATGCGCCTCATCAGGTAGTACAGCGTGTCGCGGTGCTCGGTAAAGATGATGAGCTTCTGGCGCGGTGACGGTACAGGTGGGGGAACTTCAGCCGAACCATAGGGGGGGCGGTTCTCAGAGATGTGGTTCGTGTTGCCTTCCGGAGCAAATATCTCTGAGAGGAGGAGCGCGAGCTCTCGCCACTTCCTGTCTTCGCCGCTTCGGCGGACGGCGAGCGCTGCCGCCTCGAGATCCCTGAGCGTGTCGATCTCCGCCTTCAGTTCCGCGATGGTTCGGGCTGCCGTGGCCTGATCGAGGATCTGTTCTTCGGCGGCTTCGACCTCGTTGTCCGGTGCGTCCTCGAGGTCCTCCACGTCTTCGGGGTCGAGTGACGGGAGGCCGGCGGTGATGACATCCGTGACCTGGGCGCCCCGCTGAATAAGTTCCAGTTCGCGCAGACGGCTTTCGAGCCGTTCCCTGCGGCGCCGCAGCGACTGGTAGATCGCTTCGGGCGAGGACGCTAGGCGGCGCTGCAGGATAGTCAACGCAAACCCCACCGTGCCGGCCCGCTTGTCGTTCTGGAGAGCCTCCGCCCGATTGAACTCCTGACGGACATAGTCGGTGACCGCCGTGTAGAGCGCGGCCTCCGCGTCCGAGAGCTTGTAGGGGACAGTGTAGGCGATCCGCTCCGGGAAGAGCGGCGTGCCGTCGAACTTGAGGAGATGCTCCTTGACCATCCGACGCATGAGGTCGGAGACGTCTACGGCGTGCACGCCGTCGCGGAACCGTCCCTCGAACCGATCGCCGTCTAGGAGGGCCATGAAGAGCTGGAAGTCCTCTTCCTTGCCGTTGTGCGGCGTGGCGGTTAGGAGCAGAAAGTGGCGGGTCAGGGTCGAGAGGAGCTGGCCGAGCCTGTAGCGCTTGGTGTACTTGACCTCGCCGCCGAAGAAGGTGGCCGACATCTTGTGCGCTTCATCGCAGACAACAAGGTCCCAGCGGCCATCCTGGGCGGCCACCTTGGCCTGGACGTCCTCATTGCGCGAGAGCTTGTCGAGACGGGCGATCACCAGGTTGTTCTCGAGGAACCAGTTCCCGGTGCGCGCGGCTTCCAACTTGTCGTTGGTCAGGATGTCAAATGGCAAGTGGAACCGCCTGTAGAGTTCGTCCTGCCACTGCTCGGCCAGGCTGCCCGGGCAGACGACGAGACAGCGCTGCAGGTCGCCGCGGGCGATAAGTTCCTTGATGAGCAGTCCGGCCATGATCGTCTTGCCCGCGCCAGGATCGTCGGCCAGGAGGAAGCGCAGAGGCTGACGAGGCAGCATCGCCTCGTATACCCCCGTGATCTGATGAGGGAGCGGATCGACATTCGAGGTGTGGACGGCCAGGACAGGATCGAAGAGGTGCGCCAGGCGGATCCTGTGGGCCTCAGATACCAAGCGGAAGAGGTGCCCATCGCCGTCGAAGCTCCAGGGCCGGCCCTGCGTAACGACCTCGAGGCGGGGCTCGTCGTCGCGGTAGAGCAGCGTGTTGGCGACCCTGCCGCCGGGGTCCTTGTAGGTGAGCTCAAGGGCGTCGGAGCCGAACCACTGCACGTTGACAACGGTGACGAGGGCGTCGGCCAGGATGCCGCGGAAGGCGGTGTTGGGCTGGAGGTCCTCGAGTTTGCTCATGTGTCCTTTGGGACTGCCTCCC
>Ga0208244_101143_pt1 | contig 16588 bp, 14 predicted proteins | sample SubbioCR12Aug_5A_FD_184828 | JGI IMG/M metagenome (GOLD analysis project Ga0208244, IMG submission 184828) | Serpentinite rock and fluid subsurface biosphere microbial communities from McLaughlin Reserve, California, USA - CR12Aug_5A (SPAdes) | ecosystem: Environmental > Terrestrial > Deep... | reverse complement strand
GTTATTGGCCGGATTATGGGTGTTTCTTTCTATGCAGGAGGTGTTGAATTGTTACTCCCCTGAGGAGCTTGCGACTTTGCAAGAAACAGCTCAGGATTTTCTAATGTGACTTGTGTAGATAGCTATGGTTTGCTGGTGGGCAATGAGGTTCTGTTAAGAAACGATATCCCTGTTGAACAACTCATAGAGTACATTCGCGAAGTCAAGAAACGCACCTGGCGCCCGGTCAGTACTTCAGAAACCTGGGACCGGTGGATAGCTCACCCGGAACTGGCAAACGAAGTCGACTATATCGCTGTCCATATCCTGCCTTATTGGGAAGGTATTAATGTTGAAGGCGCCGTGGATTATATCTTCTTCCGCTACAACGCGATGAAAGAGGCCTTCCCGAATAAACCGATTATTATCACGGAAGTGGGTTGGCCTTCAGATGGTCAAGCGTTCAAACACGCCACCCCTTCACTGACCAATCAGGCCAAATTTCTCAGACAGTTCCTCAACCGGGCGTCAAAAGAAAAAGTCAATTACTACGTGATCGAAGCATTCGATCAGCCCTGGAAAATCGCACGGGAAGGCTCTTCCGGTGCTTATTGGGGTATCTACAATGCGGATAGAAAGCCCAAGTTTCCGATGGTCGGAGATGTGCTGGCAATGCCTCAATGGCAGGACTGGGCAAGTGGCGCAGCCATCTTCAGCTTCATTTTGATGGGCCTATTTTTATTCAGCCGACGCCAACTTAAATTACCGGGACTCTTATTTTTCGGCATCATTGCCAATATTGCCGCCTCTGTTCTGATTTGGTCGGCATCGATCGCGGCCCAGCAATATCAAACGACTTTCTCTATCGTATTCTGGCTGATTCTTTTATTGATGCAGGCGCTGGCTATTTTAATTCTGCTAACCGAAAGCCTTGAAATAGCTGAAGTCATATGGCATAGAAAAAGCTCCAGAACATTCCAGCCGCTAAAACCGGAAAGTGATTTCGTCTTTCCGAAAGTATCGATACATCTACCTATTCATAACGAACCGCCTGAAATGGTCAGAGAGACGCTGGAAGCGCTGGCCAACATTGATTACCCGGACTACGAAGTACTGGTGCTGGACAATAACACCCGGGATCCGGCAGTTTGGCAGCCGGTTAGAGACGATTGTGAACGGCTGGGGGCAAAGTTCCGGTTTTTCCATCTTGAAAACTGGCCCGGTTACAAAGCAGGCGCCATCAACTATGGCCTGGATCAGACCGCTGATGACGCTGAAATCATTGCGGTCATCGATAGCGATTACATCATTTCTCCCGATTGGCTCAAATCGATGGTGCCTTATTTTGAAAATGACACTGTCGGCTTTGTTCAATCGCCTCAAGATTACCGCGACCTGCACGAAAACATGTTTAAACAGGTCTGTTACTGGGAATACGCCGGCTTTTTCAATATCGGCATGGTTCAGCGCAATGAATACAACGCCATCATTCAACACGGCACGATGACATTGATTCGAAAATCGGCTCTGGTTGAAACAGGGCGCTGGAGCGAATGGTGTATCTGCGAAGACAGTGAACTGGGTTTGCGTCTTTATGAGGCCGGTTATGATTCCGTTTACTGCAAAGAATCGTTTGGCCGCGGCGTGATGCCGGATACCTTTTCCGGCTACATGACACAACGTTTCCGCTGGGTATACGGGGCTATGATGATCATCAAACATCATTGGCGGCAATTTCTGCCCAGTAAAAAATCATCATTAACGACAGCCCAACGGTATTATTTTATTGCCGGTTGGTTGCCGTGGTTTTCGGATGCATTAGCACTTTTGTTGACTATCGCCAGTCTGGTGATGACCGCATTGCTGGTGTCCGATCCGCTGCACAGCGAATTACCGGTCAATGCGCTTCTGTTGCCGACGATTGGCTTGTTCGGTTTTAAAATCATCCGCACGCTTTGGTTGTATAAAGCCCGGGTTAACTGTTCAATCTTGCAATCATTCGGCGCGGCACTTTCCGGATTATCGCTAACCCACACCGTAGCGAAAGGCACGATACAGGGCTTGTTTACTTCCGGAAAACCGTTTATGCGGACCCCGAAACTTGAAAAGCAGGGACCGTTTATTGCCGGTTTGGCTACGATCTGGCAAGAATTACTGCTGCTGTCCTTACTGATCACGGCCATTCTGTCGATGCACTCACTGGAGCATTTCGACAATTTGAGTGGAAAACTCTGGATTGCCGTACTGGCGGTTCAATCGGTGCCGTACATCGCATCGCTGCTAATCTTGCTAATGAGTATTGCGCCTAATTACTTGCCTTCGAGAAAAAAATCGTAAACAACCGTTTACCATTTTATATCTTTCGCACTTAAAATTTTGGCAGCACCTAAGGAGGCAACGGGTTGTTCGACAAAGGCTATGCCAGCATGGATGCTGGCATAGAGCCTACAGGGATGGTTTTACGGCGTCCTTTGACGGGCACCCCGGTGCCGAATTTAGATCTACGATGGTTATATCTATTGAAGCAGGGATTCACCCAAACGAACACTGCTAAAACGGTGTTCTGAACTCAAAGTTAAAACTGTCGTGATATCTTCATCACAACAGCCACATTAGCAGCATTAATCGATTGCAATAAGTACCAAGGATTTCATAACCTTTAACGAGAAAAATCTTTCATGGATCCTGACTACCGTTTATTTCCTTAAGCTCAAAACAGGTTTGCCAAAACCTAAAAAATAATAACAAGAGCGCTTTTAAGCCCCCTCTATCTTTCAATAACCCTGCTCAACCGCTACCAGGGAATTCCCATGAACATTGACTGCCCAGCTGATTACTCAGCTTTTATTCAATCCGGACGCGACTTGCGGCTCGATTTTTTGCGCGGTTTAATCATGCTGTTGGTCGTATTGATTCACTTATCCTATTTATCCTTATTAAGCATGTTTGCCTGGGAACGTATAGGTTTTGTCTCCAGTGCCGAAGGATTTGTCTTTTTATCGGGCACAGTCTTGGGATTGGTTAGCGAAAAAAGGATGACCACAGAAACCTGGTTTTTCACTGCCAAACGCTTATGGCGCCGATCGGTTCAGCTCTATCTTGCCTATTTGGTCATCATTTTGAGTATTGTTGTGTTCAGAATGATTCCCGGTATTGAAACATTCAGGGTAACGCATTGGATAGATTTCAGCGCAGACTTGGTCTACCCTGTATTTCCTGATCCGGATTTACCCTGGTCTACTTTTCTGGAGCGTGCTCTGCTCCTGCGCATGGGTCCTCACCAATTCCAAATCATAGGGCTTTATATTCTCTTAATCGCTTTTTCGCCCATCATATTATTTTTGATTCGCCAGGGCAAAACGCTTTGGGTCTTGGTGTTGATTTGGACCATCTTTACTTTGGACGACTTTTGCCATTTCAATGTCACTCATGCTCAATTCGAATACGCATTCCCTTTGTTGACTTGGCAAGCACTGTTCTTTACCGGCATTGCGTTGGGCTATCACCGTAACATCATCTTCAGCTATATCACTGCGCCGAAACAACAATGGCTTAATAACCTGGCCTGGCTTATTGCATTGGGACTTTTTTTTCTGGCGATGAACAACACCAATGCTCTTTTTTGGCCCGGCCCTACATTTTCTTTGATTGACCCGGAAGCCTATACCGAAATGTACGTTCGCTGGTTTGACAAAACCTGGTTGGGTGTTGGGCGGGTGATTAACAATGCGGCATTGTTTATCATTTTGTTTAACGCATTGACTTATCATTGGCCCAAATTCAACAGGCTTTTAGGCTGGTTTTTGATTCCTATCGGACAAGCTTCTTTGTACGTTTTTATCCTGCATATTTACTTTATTGTTTTGATCAGCAGCACCCCATTGCCAGGCTATGAGAATATTTTAATCAACACCGGCATTCACCTGTTTACACTGATAACAATATGGTGGATGGTGAAAAATCAGTTTCTATTTAAAATTATTCCTCGTTAGACCCTCATCTGATGGCAAACAAGCAAACCGCTGTATGTTTAATTGTCGGTTAAAACCTGAAATTTGAACGCTGATTTTGTGACAGTGCGCTATGCGCGGCAAGATAATCAGGCCGGTGCAAGGGACCAATCAAAACCAGACCGGTAACAAAGCCCCCTACATGCGCCCAAAATGCAACACCGCCTGTTGCCCCGCCTAAAGCAGGTAAACCGCTGAGCACCTGAAGCAAAAACCAATAACCCAGCATAAATGCTGCCGGAACTGATGCGGAGGTTATATAAAAACCGATAGGAATAACGGTCTGTATTTCGGCTTTTGGATAAAGCCTGGCATAAGCGCCCATAACACCGCCAATAGCACCTGAGGCACCTACCATTGGTGTAACCGCATCCGGAGCGGTAAGTATTTGTGCTACAGCCGCAGCAAATGCGCACATCAGATAAAAAAACACAAAATGCACTTTATCCATCACATCCTCCACGTTATCGCCAAATATCCACAGAAACCACATATTAGCGATTAAATGGAACCAGCTTCCATGCAAAAAGGCATGAGATAACAGCGTGGTTATGCTGCCTCCATCGCCCAACACACAGGCATAGTTTCCGGTGATTTGTATTTTGGTGTTATTGACGGCTGACCCGAGCAATTCCCCTGGAATTAGGCCGTAGTGGCATAAGGACTGGGCAAGCCCCAACTCACTGCCTGCGCCTTGAACAAAAAACCAGATAAAAATGTTGGCCGCAATAATGACTATCGTAACAACAGGTTGATGCAATGTGGGATTTTCATCGCGAATGGGAATCATAGACTGAGCTCCAGCTGGTTAAGACGCTGCAAAAATACTTGAAAAGTAACTACTCACCCCCCTTGGAATAGAGAGTGTAGGTGATTGATTGAAAAGGCTTCTGCAACAGGGATGTTGCAAAGAGCTACAGGGACGTATTGATGCGTCCTTTTAAATCAAGCACCCACACCGAATAAAACGGGAAGAGGCGCAGAAACCTTGAAAAAAAGTAAACCGGTGCCATTTTAACCTCATAAACTTTCCTGATTATAAAGATGCTTCAGCAACAACGTCTTTCCGGCAGGCTCTGGCCGAGATGACGATTTTTGACTGAGCAGATTGGTCTTTATAATCAGGTCAACTTTTGATGTAGGTAGTGAACACCGTTCTATTGTAAACCGCCATTAAATTGATTAGGTTATGATGTTAATTGACGACCACCCGGAATTGAGTGCACCGTCACCACTGATAGCCATTCATTCGAGGATATAAAAATGGACGAACCCAAAGATTCTAAACGAGTACAGACTCTCTTTGCTTTCATAAGCGGGACATTCACTTTTGTAAAAAAGTTTTTGAAATGGGCTTATGAAACGTTATCAAGCAAGTCATCATCTCAACAGCAAAAACCAAGCTCTCCGGAAGACACGAAGGCATCACAACCTTTTAGAATTTTCCTCATTGTACTCGGCGTTTTGCTCGTTCTATCTATTTTTAATCGGGTAGAAGACATTCAAAAAGACGAACTGCCTTATAACAAATTTCTGCAACTCGTCAGCGAAAATAAAATTGAACGCGCTGTCATCACTGAAAATGCCATCACCGGATTGATCAAATCCGAAGACGGCTCGAAACCGCCGGAACCTTTTGTCACTTTCCTTTTGCATAATGATTCGCTGGCCCAAAAACTGGCCGAACACAATGTCGAGTTTATCGTCAGAAGCAGCGAAAACTGGTTAACCAACCTGCTCTTCAACTGGGTCATTCCTATGCTGATTCTGGCAGCGATCTGGCTCTGGTTCTTTAAACGGATGGCAGGAGGCGCTCCTGGTGCCGGACGTGGGTTTCTGAACATGGGCAATAAAGTTCGTATACAACCGGAATCTACCCAAAAACTCACATTTGACGATGTCGCCGGCTCCGAAAGCGCCAAACAGGAACTCAAAGAATCCATCGATTTTCTTAAAGCGCCGGAAAGAATTCAACGGCTTGGCGGGCGTATGCCTAAAGGACTGTTACTGGTAGGCCCTCCAGGCACCGGCAAAACCCTGCTGGCGAGAGCGGTTTCCGGTGAAGCGGGGGTTCCATTTTTCAATATCAGCGGCTCGGAATTCATTGAATTGTTTGTTGGTGTAGGTGCCGCGCGCGTCCGCGATTTATTCGAACAAGCCCGGCAAAAAGCACCTTGCATTGTCTTTATCGACGAATTGGATGCCATAGGCCGTTCAAGAAGCGGCCCTGTGATGATTGGCGGGCATGATGAACGAGAACAAACGCTTAATCAATTATTGACTGAAATGGATGGCTTTGACCCTTCCTCGGGTGTTGTGGTGATGGCTGCAACCAATCGCCCTGAAATTCTTGATAAAGCCCTGCTCAGAGCGGGACGCTTTGACCGGCAAATTGTGGTCGATAAACCTGACCTGGAAGACCGGATCAAGATTTTGAAACTGCACACTCAAACCATACAACTGGCCAATGATGTTGATTTAACAGTAGTGGGCCGCAGAACACCGGGCCTTGTCGGGGCTGACTTGGCCAATATCGCGAATGAGGCTGCTATTATTGCCGTCCGGATTGACCATTCTCAAGTCAGAATGGAAGATTTCGAAGCAGCCATTGAACGCATTCTTGCGGGGCCCGAGAAAAAAAGCCGCTTACTGGGGCCAGAGGAAAAACGCCGTGTTGCTTTTCATGAAGCAGGACATGCCTTGGTCGCCGAATCTGTGCCTACCGGTCAGCCCGTGCATAAAATATCGATTATTCCTCGCGGTGTTTCAGCGTTAGGCTACACCTTGCAACTGCCGGTCGAAGAAAAGTTTTTATCTACCGAAAGCGAATTGAAAGATCAAATCGCTATTTTATTGGGTGGAAGAATGGCGGAATCGATTGCATTGGGCAACATATCCACAGGCGCTCAGAACGATCTTGAAAAAGCCAGTGAAATTGCCAGGGCCATGGTGTGTTCATTGGGCATGAGCGAAAAACTGGGCGCGGTGACTTATGGAAAGCGGCAACAATTGCAGTTTCTTGAAACGGAAGTGTCTGAGCAGCGCAACTTCAGTGATGATACCGCACGGATAATTGATACAGAAATCAAAGCATTGATTGATGAAGGTATTGCACGTGCGACCGAAATACTGATCAATAAACGCTCGTTGTTAGACCGGATTGCGGAGCTGCTGCTTGAAAAAGAAGTCATTCTGCATGATGAAATGAAGTCTTTAATGGAAGCCGGTTAGACTTCTATCTGCAGGCATCATGAGTGGTGTTGAATGGAAACAAGCCCAACAAGTTCAGGCTATACCGAGCATGTTGGGCTCTGCTTCCGTTCAGTCCGACCTTCTCTAGACTTGCGGCTAACGATCAACGCAGAGAGCCGAAACAATATCAAACCGGAAGCTTATTCAGCAAGGTCCCTTGCCATTGGCCTAAACCAATAGGAGTTCTGAATTAATTTACACCTGATTCTGACTTCAAAGCTAAAATCGATTTTGAATTATGGGCAAGCCACTCTTTGATGCGCTGAGAATCTCCCACTGGCGTTAATTTCCCTGGAGCATTCAGCAACACAATAATGGTCGGCCTTTCCTCGAACCATGATTGCATGACAAGGCATTTTCCGGCTTCATTGATATACCCCGTTTTAGAAACACCGATCTTCCATTTAGGATTTTTGACTAAAGGATTTGTGTTGTTGAACACCAAACTGCGCTTACCGACTTGCTGATAATGTTGTTGAGTCGTTGTAAACTCCCTGATCAGTGGGTATCTGGCTGCCGCAGCGACCATCTTGGCCAAATCACGCGCACTGGAAGAATTTTCGGCATACAACCCGGTAGGATCCCTAAAACGAGTATGATTAAGCCCTAAAACCAAAGCCTTACGATTCATTGCATTAATAAAGGCCCGCTTACCGCCTGGATAGTTTCTGGAAAGTGCCGATGCCGCCCTGTTTTCTGAAGACATCAGCGCCAACCTCAACATTTCATGGACCGTCATCGAGGTGCCTACCGACAAACGTGAACGGCTGTGTTTGAAATTATCGACGTCCTCAGCGGCAATGGTCAGCATTTTGTTCATCAGCGGCTTAGAATCGAGCAGCACCATCGCCGTCATCAATTTTGTGACGGATGCAATCGGAACTATTTTCTGAGAGTTTTTTTCGTAAATAATATTGCCTGTGAGCTGATCAATAACAATCGCAGAGGCCGACTGTACAGACAAGCGGTTACCCGCCGAGGCGATCGATGCCATGAATACTAGCGATAACAGGACGAATTGAATCATCTGGAGAAGGGGGGATTGTGACAGTCTCATAAACTCTTTAATTTGCAGCAAAAAATAAAAATACTCTTAATGGATTGGGCTTTTAACCTTTAAGAGTAGACAATGATCCTAACTTCCTACCGCCCTATTTGTGGATCGATTATTTTTGTAAAAACTCAGCATCGGATGGGTTTCATGCTTTTCACAACACAAAAATTAATGCCGTGGCCTTGAAATATTGGATTGGCTACCGCCAACCGCAACCTACACTGTGCATCGCCTTAGTCTTTGTTGTTTACTGAATAGTTACTTTTTTTAAGGAATTCAACAATAACCCAGGATGCCAAACAAGACAATAAAAGCGCAGCTGTCGTGGCCTCATTTGTTACAAAATCTTATTGTTAGACCAACACTTTAAACCAAATTGTCGGTTATGATAGCCTACCCTTCGAATTTAACAACCTTGATTTTTAGACTTTGAGTGTAAATTCACATGAATTCTATAATTGCACTAATGATTTGAATCCAAGCACCAACCCTCAAATCCCTATTCCAAGTTCACACTGGGAATGGCTGATAATACGTGCGGCACAACCCTCCAGACCATAGAGAATAAATACTTATGACCATCACAATAGAAGCCCTTGCCAAGCTGTGTGACGCCGAAATAATCGGCGGCAATCCCGGAAACCCCATTACTTCTGCCGCCGATATCAAATCAGCCGGTGCACAGCAAGTGACAGTGTTAAATGATCTCAAGTATGCAAAATACCTGGTTGACAGCAAGGCTTCGGCTTGTTTTATGAACACGCAAACGGCCCAACTGGAATTTCCCGAAGGCATGGCAAAGCTTGTTTCTAAAAATCCGGATATCAGTTTCATCACGGCAGTCAATGCCCTGCATCCCCAGGCAAACTTCGAACGAGACCTATCCAAACACGCCGCCATTGCAGACTCCGTCCAACTTGAGTCCAATATTTATGTCGGTGCTTTTGTCTCGATCGAGGCTCATTCATCCATTGGGCAAGGCACAGAAATTCATAGCGGTGCCCGAATTGGCCGTCATGTCAGTATCGGAAAAAACTGCCGGATCTATGCGAATGCGGTTATTTACGATCATAGCCAGATTGGTGATGACGTCATTATTCATGCAGGCAGCATCATTGGCGCCGATGGTTTTGGCTATAAACAACAAAACGAAAAACATATTAAAGTGCCGCATATCGGCAATATCATTATTGAGGACAGAGTGGAAATCGGCGCCAATACCTGCATCGACAGAGCCACTTTCGGCTCTACGGTCATCGGCGCCGGAACAAAAATCGATAATCTGGTTCAAATCGGACACAATAATGCAATAGGCGAAAATGTTATTATCTGCGGCCAATCAGGCATATCAGGCTCATGCATCATTGAAAACAACGCCATTCTCGCGGGCAGCACCGGCGTCGCAGATCATGTGCGTATCGGTCATCATGCTGTCGTTATGGCACGCTCCGGTATCTCGGGCAATGTTGAACCGGCAACACAAGTCTGGGGAAGCCCCGCAAAAGACAAAAAAGTCGCTTGGCGGGAATTAGCCGCGCTGGCAAAACTCCCCGAATTATTAAAGAAAGTTAAAGTGCTGGAAGAAAAGATTTCACTACTCGACAAAAAATAAAACTCCCGGACTTAAGGACAAACGATCATGGCCAAACCGATTACACCCTTGCTGGCAGCTGATGCAATCATTGAACTGGTGGACAGGCCTGATAAGCCTTTTGTTTTGATAGAACGGGCCTACCCGCCTTTGGGATGGGCCATACCGGGAGGGTTTGTCGATATCGGCGAGACGCTGGAACACGCTGCAATCCGCGAGGCAAAAGAGGAAACGGGACTGGATATTGTGCTGACAGCCTTATTAGGCCTCTACTCGAATCCTGCGCGTGATCCCAGAAATCATACCGTTACCGCCGTTTATGTTGCACAAGCGACCGGAACGCCGCTTGCCGCCGATGATGCAAAGAATTTCGGCCTATTTAGTCCGGATTCACTGCCTAATGAACTGGCTTTTGACCATGCACTGGTCCTGGCTGATTACCTCAGCTTCAGAACAACAGGCAAACAGGCACCGCTAAGAACTTAAGCAAAAATTGAGTTACTTGCTATTGATAGGAACGTTTGGAATGCCCTACCATTCAGCTGACTCTAGCAAAATACGTGTAATAAAAAATCACATATTGATCATTGCCATCTATACTTTCCCGGATGCACCGTTAACTTGATAACGGTGTTTAGATCGTTGCCAAAAGGGAATAACCATGACAGAAACGGATCAAAACAGTACCGTTTATGCCATAAAAACAACTGTTTAAGATTTCACAGGACGCGTTAATCTTGAATTTTATGAGGAGAATAACAATGAATAAAAAGCAAATCCTAACCGCCTGCATGATGACCGGGGCCTTACTGGCCGGACCGTCAGCTTTTGCAGACGAACATAAGCACGGCTATTTCTCATGTCTAAGCGATAAAATCAGTCAAGGTTTTTTCAATACCACCACTGGCTTTATTGAATTACCCAAAAACATTATCAATATCAGTCACGATCAGAACATCTTTGTTGGCCTGACCTGGGGAACGGTTCGCGGCGTTGCTCATGCTGTTGGCCGGACTGTAGTCGGCGCAGCGGAACTGGTTACCTCGCCGATTCCGACCGATGATTATATCTCGCCACCCTATGTTTGGGATCGTTTCAGTGAAGACACGCGCTATTTCGGCCTTAATCTTCCTGGCTTTTGGACCACCTATGGCCCACTGGATGACGGCGATTAAGCATCAAACCCATTGGATAAACGTTTGAATCATTGCTCCAAGACCAATGATGCGTATCAAGAGGATAAAATCATGAATAAACACTTTATTTATTTGCCATTTGCCGTACTAGTCGCGTCGCTGACGGCTTGTACCCCTCCAACCAAAGATATCCCTGGCCTTACATCAGAAATTGATGCAGCAATGGCCGGCCACTACGGCCAATCGATGTACCACGAAGAACTTGCAGAGGAAAGCCTGGAAGATGCCAATGAAATTCTGGAACATTGGAAAAATGATCACTACTGGAACATTGATCTTCGCCAAAAAGCCATGACCGCCGCTGAAGAAGCCGCTCATCATCGTAAGGAATCAGAAAAGGAAATGTGCAAATGGTTAACATCCGTCCATAGTCACAACCATCATCAGGGAGAAGTTGCGCAGCACGCAGCGGCCTATTTCAAAACCGGCAGCGCAGTGCCTTACCAAACCAACCATCATGAAATTGCCTCGTTGGGCAAATACCTACAGACTCACCCCGATGCGACAGCCCAGGTAATCGCTTACACAGATACCGTAGGCAGCGCTCAAAGTAATCAAATCTTGTCTGAAAAACGCGCTTCAGCAGTAGCCAATATGTTGATTGCCCAAGGCGCAAGTGCCTCGCAACTGAGCACCAAAGCTCAGGGTGAAGCCGAAGGTCCTGACCGTACAGCCAATCAAAAACACCGGGTTGTCATGATCAGTACTGCTCATCCAAATTATATGGATTGTCCAGACCTTAAATAACGTAAAGAGCTCCGCAGCAAAACACCTCGCTGCGGAGCTTCAAGGCAAGCACTTCCGCTCCACCTCTATCAGGACTCACTTACGGGTAGACCTCGCCTAATGCACTTGGATAAGGCGAGAAATAATAAGATGCTTGGATATAAGGATCGGGACACTTGCGAAAATGGTGCTTCAACAACGTGATAGGCGCTATCAAAGGCACCTCGCAGTTACGATACGACTCAATTAGCTCGCATAATTCGGCTTTATCATCCCGGCCCAATTCTTTTTTCAAATAGCCTTGTATATGCTGCAAAACGTTCACATGATTGGCTCGCGTAGGGACCGTCAACAAGGTGTTCATCAGTTGCAAAATATATTGATTGGCAACTTCTGCCAGATTTTCTTTGGTCAATCCCGCCAGCAACTGACCCAAATCACGGTAATCGGCATGACTCATAATAATCAATTTGTGCCGGGCATGAAATTCAATCAGACCATGCGCCGTCAAGCCTTCTTTTTTCAGTATTTGCCAACGATAAACAACGTGTATGCGTTTAAAAAAATTGTCGCGAAAACAAGCATCTTCCAAACGAATATCTTCTTCCACCGGTAGCAGCGGAAAATTACGCATAATTTTTAGCGCCTCAAGCCCTATGCTATCTTTGCCATTGGAAGTATTGCCAAAATGCTTCGCCACTTCAGACTCTGAAGCCAGACTTTTCTTTTTAATGACATACCCGCAGAGCTGAGTGCCTTCGCCTGAATCGGAACCAGATCGCATCAAGGCTTCAGAATGAGTTGTTGGAAAAACGGTTAAATCTGCTTCTTCACTGACTGAAAACGGGAAAAATTCAAAAAAATGACAGGCCGCCTCATTGATAACCGCGTCTTTTTTTGGAATTGCTCCACTGCTTGCCAACTGATCAAACAAACAACTACTGACACCTATGGGAATTTTTTTCATAGCGTTTTCGAAGTCCCGGATTACTGACGTGCGCTGATTGTATCCGAAGTTTGCGAATTACAAAAAAATTCTGTACTGCCGCCAGATGCGAGCAATTAATCAGAATAATAAACAGTCATGGTCTTACGTTCAGGATAATGGAATTCTGGAAATCTTAACGTCCCTGCCGGACCTCTGTTTCAATGCAACATAGTTGAAACATTAATTAGTTTCAAGTTACCTAAAAAAGAAACGCCTGTTGAAACGTGAGTTGTGATACATAAAACAAATCTTCACTAATATAGTGTTAAATAACAGTTACTTGAATATAAAAAATTCCCTTGGCACGGTTCTGGCTATACAAGATTCCGTACCGGTCTTAAATTAGACCAACATAAAAATAACAGGCTTTAAGGGAATCAAAATGAAACAAAAACTATTACTCATTGGCAGCTTACTGTTGTTGATGTCCGGATGCGCAACAACTACAACCCCGTCACACACGGAAAGCCATGAACACGGCCAGGCAAAAATGTCCGCACCAGGACAGTCCAAGCTTTATAACGAAGCGCTAAATCCCCGCCAAATTGAACATCCCGATCATTTAGGCTTTAATGACTTACATATTCAGGCAATCAGACATCTGGTGCCGGATACCCATAGCGTCCATGATCCCAAACTGCAAGTTATCGTTCATCATCACTGTAAAGCTTATGATGATGGCACTTTCGTCTGCATGATGTTCCCTACCGGAATGAAAGACCAGGACAAACCAATTGGTTTCGAATACATCATTACCACCGAGCAATTCAACACCTTGCCGGAAACAGAGAAAAAATACTGGCATTACCATAAAGTGGAAGTCGCCAAAGCACATGCCACATTTCCTGACCTGACGCAGGAAGAAGCTGCTAAAATTCTACCTGCAGTCCATGAAACTTACGGCAAGGTCATTTATTTTCAAAAACCTGATGATAAATATCCATTAGGCGAACCCTATATCGTTATCGTGCAGCACATGCCTGAACAAGATTAAAAGTTCAACCCCCCTTAGTGTGTAGCGATACACACCTTTATAGCCAGCGGAATAAGGTCTTCACAGCCTCCGCTGGTGTTTTTTTTGGGAGGCTCAGATGCGATTACTAATAAAAATTCTGCTGGGATTACTGGTTACCACTTCATGTTTTGCAGACAAGAACCTGGGCTTACCCCCATTGACGATCCCCACTGATAATCCTCAAACGGCTGAAAAAATTAAGCTAGGCCAACTTCTTTTCAATGATAAACGTTTAAGTGCTGACGGCTTGGTCAGTTGCGCCAGCTGCCATCGTTCAGACACCGCTTTCACCGACGGACTGCCGATTTCCAAAGGCATAAAGCAGCAATTGGGAACACGAAATGCGCCCACCGTCATCAATTCCGCTTATTACGAAACACAGTTTCTGGACGGCAGAGAAAGCAGTCTGGAAGCTCAAGCAAAAGGGCCACTGGTCAACCCCGTCGAGCATGGCTTCTCGCATATTGAACTGGTTGTTGACGTTGTCAATCAAGATGCCGCTTATAGAGAACAGTTTCAACAGGCGTTTAATGTTAAGCCGGATGACATCACTATCGAGCACATCGCCAAAGCCATTGCCAGCTTCGAACGGACACTGATTGCGGGCGACTCACCTTTTGACCGTTACTATTTTGGCAAGGATCAATCGGCACTATCGGACAGTGCAGCACGCGGATCGCGTATTTTCCGGCGCAAGGGAAACTGCATGACGTGCCATGAAATATCATGGAACAACGCCTTGTTTACGGATAATCGTTTTTATAATGTAGGGGTTGGTTTCGAGCGCTTGAAGCCGGTCTTGGCGGAATTGACATCAGCCATCAATCAACAACAAGCCGTAAACATTTCCGAACTGACTGATGCCCAGCGCTCTGAACTGGGTCGCTTTGCTGTTACCAGGATACCTGCGGATCTCGGCAGATTCAAAACGCCCACGCTGCGCAACGTCGCATTGACCGCACCTTATATGCACGATGGCAGCCTTAAAACGCTGGAGGAAGTGATAGAACATTATGACAAAGGCGGCATCAGCAACGCTTACATCGATCCCAAAATTTTCCCTTTACATTTGACCGTTCAGGAAAAGGCCGATTTGGCTGCCTTTTTAAAATCACTGACCAGCGCTGAAAGTGAGCTGAACTAATTACGCATAACCTGTTAAAAGAGATGAGCCATGAAAAAAATCAGTTTAGCTTTAGCCTTATGGCTATCGGGAACTACCCTTTCATTTGCAGAAGAAAGTGATACTCGTCAGGAATTATTACTGACAGAAGCTCAGCGCCATCATGTTTTGAGCGAAATGCGTGCCTTGCTGGATGGTACTCAACAAATTCTCTCCGCCTTAGCTGACGAGGATATGACTCGTGTTGCTGCGTCTGCAGAGGCTTTGGGGTTGAACATGGCGCATAAAGCTGAAGATCACCTGCATCACATACTCCCCAAAGAATTCATGCACCTGGGCATGTCGCTGCATGAGGACTTCGATCAAATCGCCGTTGATGCCAAAAATAAGGCCGCACCAAAACAAATCTTGCACCAATTAAGTGCTGCCATGGGCAAATGCGCGGCGTGTCATAACGCTTATCAAATTCGTATCGACAATCAAGACAAGGCTAGGCTTGATGAAGTCGCGCAACACGGCGCTCATGTCATGCCGTTCGATCTGGAGCAAACCTTGCATGTTTTTTCAAAAAGCGAACAGGGCGGAGTACAGCAAGTGATAGTCAAAGATAAAACCAATACCGGACAAATCGAACTGATTAGGGCGCATCTGGCCAAAATTGCCGACGAGTTCAAGCGTGGCGATTATTCCAATCCGGCTAAAATCCACGGCGATAACATGCCGGGACTGGCCGCGTTACGCAATGCCCGGCCTGAACAACTTCAAATTGACTACACCGAATTAGCCGATGGCGCTCAAATTACCTATACCAGTGACCAACCCTCACTCATCCATGCGCTTCATCAATGGTTTGATGCTCAACTGAGTGATCACGCCCGCCATGCGATTACGGGCCATCAGCACCACTTAATGCATGACAAGTAGAGGGGCAATGCAAAAAAAATGAACAAGCTTTTGATACTGCTGCCATTGCTCTGCTTGCAGGCTTGCGCGCACAAGACAAGTAAAGAAATCGCTGAATCCGCCAGCCAATTGGCGCCTCAGAACTACGCACCCCAAAAATACAGCTTGCCCAGTCTTGATCCCGGAATTCATCAATCACCCATCAATATTTTTACCAACCGGACAAAAAAGGAATTGAACCATGACCATTTTGTTGTCCATTTTCAAGACAAAGTAACGGCTGTTGAAAACCTGGGACATACAATTCAGCTTGATTTCAATGCAGGCAGCACTATTACTGTCAAAGACAAAACCTATTCCTTCAAACAAATGCACTTTCATACGCCTTCGGAGCATTTGATTGACGGCATGACCTTTCCGATGGAACTGCATATCGTCAGCGCTACGGAAAATTCAGTCACACCAGATTATCTGGTCATCGCCGTTTTATTCAAAATGGGTGAAGACAATCAATTCATCAACGAATTTATCAATCTGACCCCCTCGCACCCTCACAATAAAACTGTCGTTAAGGACAATTCAGTCAAATTAAACGATCTCCTATCTTTAAACCCGGAAGGTGATCTAGGAGCCTGTCCGAGAACACAGAACCCAGAGCAGTCACTAATGAATGCCGAAAAACATTTTTATTTTTTCCGGCAATCCGACTTGAAATCGCTGCGATTTTGTTCAATTTAGGGTCTATGAGTCG
>Ga0208244_101142_pt1 | contig 16596 bp, 11 predicted proteins | sample SubbioCR12Aug_5A_FD_184828 | JGI IMG/M metagenome (GOLD analysis project Ga0208244, IMG submission 184828) | Serpentinite rock and fluid subsurface biosphere microbial communities from McLaughlin Reserve, California, USA - CR12Aug_5A (SPAdes) | ecosystem: Environmental > Terrestrial > Deep... | reverse complement strand
AGAGCGTGAAGTTCGATTTCCGGTCGATTAGTCAGAGGGGACGTTTTGAGGTGCCCCCACACGTATTCAACCGGATTGAGTTCCGGAGCATACGGCGGAAAGTATTCGATAGAAAGCCGTCGTGTGGTAGCCAGCATGGTAGCAACGACGTGTCCGCGATGAGTATTCAACCGATCCCAAATAATGATGGATCGGCCGGAGAGATGCCGGGACAATTGGTGCAGGAAGTTCCGCACAAGTGGTGCGGTGATGGCGACGTCAGGATGAAGGCGGAAGAAGAGGCGGATGCGACGACGTCGAGGGGAGACAACAAGAGCTGCGATGACGGAAACCTTCTGATGGGAACGCGCCCGCTGATGCAAGACCGGCGTCTGGCCGCGCGGCGCCCAGCTCCGACGAACCAACGGAGCCATCAGAAAGCCGCTGTTAGGCGAAGAAGGTTGGCCGTGCCTTTCATTTGTGTTATGTTTTCAAAGCAACTCAAGTAGTTGAATCCTGAGTGGTCCGGTAGTTCCCTCTCTGATTGTTCCCTCTAGTCTGACCCTTTGATCAAGGGCGTCTTTTATTTGGGCTAAGAGAGGCGGATCAAACCGACATGGAAGGTCGGGCAAGTTATCGGGACGTTGGCGGAGAATGCAATGAGCGTGAGTCCACACGGTTTGTAAACCAGTTGGTCGATCATTCTAATTCAAGGTTCGTTTGTCCCTGCAATTCTCCTTTGTTCAGCCGCCGAGCGAACTCTGCCCATCCAATGCACTGAACGTTCTCGTTCAGACAAGCCAAACGCACAGCGTTATCATCGGAAACTACAACCCACTTCCGCACCTTGCCGATTGTAACTACTTGTCCATCGGCTGCCTTCCGACCAGCAGGGCTCTTCCAAAACCCAGGATAGTCTTTCCCACCGACAGACACCTTCTCTCCGTACGTTTGTTCAATTCTTGCAAACTCTGACAGAAAGCGAGGGTCGCTCTTAAGCCGGACTACGATGTTGTATTTCTTTTCCCACTGCTCAAGCGAGTGGCGTATCTTGTCTGTTTTGCGTCTCAATTCCCTAAAAACTCCTTCGGGAATCTTGATTTCACCATTGGACGCATGGGAAGACAAGCCTTTGAATTCAACTGGAAAGTGTTGAAAGAGATCAATCAGTGAAGTAGATACTTTAAAGTACAAGCCCTAAGTGTACAATTCTCGAATTTTTTTTCGCTGAGTAGTTACGAAGTAGAGTCACATACGTACACAAAGCTTTGGCTCATGCCTATCCTTTGGCATGAACTTGACTTTGTGCCCAACTCAAAAACTCCGGAATCTTCTCGACCTTCATCCCTAAGACAGAGGACAGATCATCAGCCGGTAGCGCTCTCTCACGACCGGGTTTGGCAAGAAGCCGAGTGAGAGAATATCCAATTTCTCTCAGTTTCAGTTCATTGTTCGTGGGACGGCCACCCCCGCCTCCTCTTCCGAAGAGCTTCCGCTTCTCCCAGAGTGCACGCTTGGTATTGTAGAAATTGCTCGGTGCAAGATTCATCTCTTGCAGTGCAATAGCAATGACATCACGGCTGACGAAAAGAGGTCGCCGTAGGTCATCAAGTAAATTGTCTGACCACCTCTGGTTGTATTCAAGTTTTCCAAGCTCCCTTAGTCTTCTTTGAAGCTCTTCGAAAGAGAGCAGCATTCGTGCAGCGAATCGGTTGGCAAATGGCTCGGGACCACTTCCAGGCTGCAATCCACGAAAGTCGCAGACAAGACCTTCCCCACCCGTGAGGATATGGGCGTACTCGTGCAAAAGAGTGAAGATGCGACCGGCGGCAGATTCAACGTCTTGATGATTGACGAGAATGAAAGGGTACCGTGATTTGAACCAGACAGAAGCGCCACGAATGTCTCCAATCTCAAGCTTCATCTGGAAGCAAAAGACTCCTTGCTCTTCGATTCGAATTCTCCACCATGCAAAAGCATCATCCGCATCAGCCCATTCCTTCCGAACGTCAGATGTGAATCCTAACCTCTTGCGTTCTTGCTGCACGAAGCTTTCGACTTCATTGATGTCACCCCGTAGTTGAGTCTTGGGTCTTAGGGTTGTATTCCACTCAAGCTTTTCTTCTTCAATGAGGAGCGTTGTCCAGTCAGCAAGATCGAGAAAGCGGTGAAGGGTCTGCTGCGAAAGCGGTTTAAGCTTATCCTGTTTCTCAGGCGATAAACCCCGGAAACTGAGTGGTATGGTCTCCTTGGGGATTTCTTTGAGGAAGAAATAGCCGACCGGACAGACATACACCTCTGCAAGTGCTTCAAGATGTTCAAGCTCTGGTTGTGATGATCCGGATTCCCATTGCTGGAGTTGCCTCACCTCCACCGGCGAGTAGTAGCTGCCCAGCTTCTTGGATTGTTTCTGCACGTCTTCAAGCGATAGTCCGATGCGCTTTCTTGCCCATCTGAGGACCGAAGAGTTAATCCATGTTGTGGTTGTCGTTTCCATCGTTGCTCAAGTTACTGAATTGGGTTGACTCTCTCAAGGTTTCACTTCGAGGTTGCGTGACAGCTTGAGTAAGTTGCCTGTTAGTACGCGTTCACCTGGACTGTCTCCTTCCACAATCTTGATCTCCTCCTCTTTACCCGCCGAAGTCCGCACCAGCGGACGTAGGCGGGCGTGAGCCTCCCGCCTTCCGCCAAAGAGAAGGCTGACGGGTCGGCGGGATAAACTCCCAGCCTTGTACGCCAGTTGGTCGTGCTGCACCTTAGACGCATTGCATTGACCTAGAAATAATCATTGCAGGTCAACCTTCATAACTCTTCGAATGTCGAGATGATTCTCAATATTACGCAAGAAGGGCGACATCGCTTGATGCTTTAACAAACGAGTGCCGTCGTATTTCTCATGAAAGGTGAGAATGACATCTTGCTTTGCACGAGTCAGCGCAACGTAAAGCACCCGCAACTCTTCTTCCCCATCCCTATCTGCCGCTGGAAGAAATGTGGAGTTTAGCCACATAATGAACACATATTCAGCCTCAAGACCCTTGGCAGAATACATCGTGGAAACGAATACTCTGTCGTCATCGGGGATATCAATTTCTGGATCTAGCAGCCCAAATTTCTCGTGAATTGATCGAATAACCGTGCCAATGGAAGTTGGCTGTTGTGTAACTTCGTTGATCGTGATGCCCACTTGTGGAAACAGTGTATCTTCAACAAAAAGGAAAGGAAAGTTGTGGAGTTCCTTGCGGAATTTTTCTATGTCATCTACGGTATCCTGAAGCCGAGAGAGATGAGAAAAAATCTCTTTCACCACAGGATTATTTATGCGTGAACAATGTGCGAACAAGGACACTCCGGACATCATTGCATCTTTTCGATATTGGTAGATGTCTCCAGAATCGATACCAATTATCTCAAGCCATTGTCTGAGGGCAAGGCTATCTCGCGAGTGAAGCATCCTCAGAACCAAAAGCAAACGCCAGTGGTCGTCAGGGATAGCAGCCTTCTCCCGCTGTTTCGTAGGAATGCCAAAACCTTCTTCTAATGAACGTGCGACCTTACTAACAAAGGCTACCGTCGGACACAAAATCATGAAGTCCTTGTTCGCCAGCGCTGTTCCGTCTCGACGGGTTTGAGACGTTTTGATCTTATCAATTAGTTTTGCGACAGCATCGATCTGCAGGTCACTTTTCGTGCACTGGAGCGTTAGAATGTTCCTCTCAGCTTCGTTTGGAATATTCACCTGAGCGCCGAGATAATCTTTTCCTGCGATAAGTGCCTGCGCAGCTCTGAGAATGTGCGGCGGAAGACGATGACAATCTGTAAAGTGTAGGTGTTCCCAATCCTCCGATTTCCAGAGTTCACGGATTCCCAATGGGTTTGCATGTCGAAACCCATAAATGCTCTGAGCATCGTCTCCCACGACGACAATTTGGCTTGATTTCGCTTTGCTCACCAACTTCACAAGCGTTTGGTCCATAGGGTTTAGGTCCTGGTATTCGTCCACCTGCAAAAATACAAACGGCATATCGGATGGAGCGTTGGAAAGTATAGCGCAGGCCGTAGGAACAAGTCCTTCCATATCGAAAGTATTGTAGAACCTCAGAAGAGCGTTAAGATGTTCAAGAACCTGATCTCTTTGCGCGTTCGACAAAATACACTCATCGAACCATTTGGCAGTATTTCGATAGTAGGTGATTTCCTTGCTGAGTTTGTGTACATCAATGTCGAGTCCTGTGTCTTCGAGCACTTCTGAGAAAACGAGATCGCGTTCACCGCGGTCTTCAATCAAGACGGAGAAGTTTGTCTTCCATCCGATAGTCTTTGCATATTTATGAATAATGCTCTTTGCGTACGTGTGGAGGGTGCTGATTCTTGGGAACTCAAATTCTGCCTCTATCAAGGCGTCTTTACCAACAGCATCCTTGACTTTCCGTTCTGTGTCCCTTCGACTTGTCCTCGTGAAAGTGATAAATGAAACCTCCCGGTTGGGATTTTCCCCGAGCAAACGTTCCATACGTGCAACGATGGTACTTGTCTTGCCCGTTCCAGGAGCCGCAACGACGACGAGGGGTCGTCCGTTGTGCTCGATAACTTGTCTCTGTTGTCCATTTGGGAAGCTCATCTGAGCGTAGCTACGACACTTATTCTCATATCATTGCCTTCCTTCCACAATCTTGATCTCCTCCTCCGTGAGCCTGTATAGGTTGTAGACAAGTTGATCAATATCTCTTTCGAAGGAAGTGGTGTCTGACTGTGGGTCACTCTTTTTCAAGCGGAGTATGTTTGTGACTATCTTAGCTACCTTCTCTTGCTGAGAATCACTTGCGAGAACAACCGGCAGCCTCTCGAGACCCGCTTTGCGAATCTGAGGTTGGGTCCCTTTTTTAGAAAGGATAACACCTGATTTGCGTGCAACATAACTGAGTAGCGTAGAGTTCAAAAGTCCAAGTAAATAATAGAGGTGAAGAACTTTGGGCCTGGTGATCATTGAAAACAATGAATACTCCCCACAACAGTTCTTTCCCCCAATCGTCGCAACCAATGAGGGGGCGGATTGGCGAATGAGTATTTTCTCGACAGGAAGGAACTTCTCATACTTTTGAAGGACGACTGCCGATTTCTGAGTAAATTTCGTAATCTCCGTCGCAAGGTCGTAATCGAAGAGTATTCCTTTGTCGAGGGTAGGGTGGCTGTACCTTGTCACACTCTTTACAGACACTGAGGGAAAAACCGTTTTGCAGTCCCAAGTGGGCCGGTAAAAGTGGTCCTTGATCATCTTTCCGTTGTAGTATTCTGTCCCGCCGACCTGTACACCTGTTACGAGGTTCAGAGCCTCAATGCGGCCGATGGTTCTTATATTCGAAAGCTTCACCAAAACCGGGTCGTTCAGTTCACTGAGAAAATCATATGTTGGTGGCTTGAGCTCTGATTGATGTCGAAGCGAACCACCGTCATAGATTGAGTTCTTAACCAGGAACATATTATTCTTGGGAGGGGCTTGTTGTTGCACGAAGAGAATTACTTGGCCGCTAGCGACATTCTCGAATTCGCTTAGATCGTGGATGAATTGTTTGATCGTGCTACGTTCAGTCAGATATCTGCGGATGTTTCGTGCGACATCCTTCGTAAAGTTAACATCGGCGAGAAATGTGGCAACTCCATTCACGCAGTTGAGCTTGATAAACCTTTCCGCAAAAAACATCCATAGATTCAACCTCCCCTTTTTTGTTTCATACCGCGTGAATGTAAAAGCCTTTCTAAGTGATAGTAATTCCTTTTCGACAGATTTGTTAGATGCGGACTCCCGGGAGTAGTAACTAACGTAGGGCGGATTTCCGATGGTGACATCAAAGCCATTCCTCGTGTGGAAGACCTCGGAGAAGAGTACTTCGAAATCGAACGTCGATTTACCGCCCGTGAGTTCATGAATCAGATTGTCAATTTCTATTTTGTATTTCACCTTTTTTGACTTATCGGACTCATTGAAGTAAAGCGGTTTGAGGCTTTCAAGTCTTCCAAATAGTTCAGCGTTGAACAGTGTCACCTCGATGCCAACTAGGGAATTGCCGGATACTATTTTATAGTCAAGATTTGGCAGGGGCTTGATTTGCTTTACGTCCTCCTCGTCCACGACAAGCGAAAGCCACAACCGCAACTTGGCTATCTCAACGGCGCTTGCATCAATATCGACTCCATAAAGACAATTCTGTATCGCGTGCCTCTTGAAGTGGTATGGCGTACGCTCGTGCACATCGTTAAAGTAGGGCGTGAGCGCCATACGTGCCCGCACAATCTCCGTCATCATTCCAACAGGAAACGCTCCGGAGCCGACCGCCGGGTCGCATACGGTGATCCCGGCCAGCTTCTCGTCGATCAGCTTTGCATGCTTCTGGATGCTCTTGGGCATCTTCACACGATATTCCGCTTCCACGGCTTCGTAATGGGAAATTTGTTCGCCAAGATGGACAAAGGTCTCGATATCAGTGCGGGGAACAATAATTGTTTTCTTGTCACTGCGAGTCCCGGCCTTTCGGGACGAAGCAATCTCATCATTCTCGGTTGAGTCAGATTGCTTCACTCCGTTCGCAATGACGTCGCTTGAATTCACCGCAGTATCCAAATAGTTGATGAGGCTCTCCTGGCACATATAATGGACAATCTCACGCGGAGTGTAGTACGAGCCGAGCCCCTTGCGTCGGTTCTCCTCAATAAGATTCTCAAACACTTTGCCAAGCATTTCAGGATCAATGGCCACTTCTTTTTCGAGCGGCTCGGCTTCGTTCACCGTGAAGTTGTAGCGGTCGAAGACATCGAGAACGCCCGTGCCTGTAATCCCCTCCTCAACAAACTCGTTGTTCGTGAAGAGCTTGTTGGGAAGTATGATGTCGGTCTTTTGCCAATCGTAGTCTCCAAGCGGTTCGAAAAGCCCGCCGTTGAGGAATGGTATGCGGCAGTTGAATCGCTTGTCCCACGCTTCATGCCCGCGGTCGGCGGCAAGCGTGTCATAGAAAAGCGGTTCAAGAACATCGTTGAAGAAGTTATCATACTTCGCGTACTGTCCGCTTGCAAGCCGTCGGAGGAAGTCACGAGGCCCCGTTCCCCATTCTTTGTCCTTCTGAACACCGAGCCAGCCCTTTTTTTGGAGAAAGTAGAGGAACACGATTTGCCCCATCAGTTTCTTGGCAAAGTCAACCGTGCTAACTTGCTTCGCGTTGAATTCATCGCCTAGAGTTTTATCCTTGTCAACAAGCTTTGTGAGTGCCTTCTCTATCTGCTCGAACAACTCAGCGTACTTTGTGAAGAACTCCTTAGTAACAGCTTCAACGCTGAATGCCTCTTCGATTTGGGCGAGTGGTGGATCGGTTTCTGTATCCCGGAGAAGGTCAACAAAACGAGACTGTGCTGTATGGGAACTCTCCCCCTCCCCGACGAGATAGGAAAATCGACGGGCAGGAGTCAAGCGAGTCTCCACGCCGACCCTTCGACTGCGCTCAGGGCCGGCCTTGCCGGCTTGCCCCCGCCCGCCTTCGCCGTTCGGGCGGGCGCCATCTGCTTGCCCGCCTTCTTTGTGGCGGGTCTGGCGGGATTCCTTCTCCACAGTGGCGTAATCCATTTTCACATAGGAGAACCGCCACTGCTCTTCTGTTGGGGAGACGAAAGCGACAAGCGCGGCTTCTTTCTCGTCGCGTGTCTTCAAATGGTCGGCGACAAAATTGCGGATGGCTGTTCGGGCTCGCTCTAACTTAGACTCATTAGTGAGATGAACGATAAGAACGTCGAGCTTCTCTTTGTTTGGTGAGGTATACGTTCCGAGTCGCTCGTATCGTTGAACGTGCGGCTTAAACGCATCCTTGACATATTGGGTGCTCCACGTTTGCGCTTTTGATTCGTCTATTCGATTGAGGACGTTGAGCGTAAACGTGCGAAAGTTCTCTTTGTCGAACGCACGCGTGAAAGTGGTCTTGATAAGATTGCGGGCCTGGTCGCGGTTCATGGTGTTGTGTTGGTAAAATAATGTTCCGGGAAATTGTGAGCAAACCGGCTATTGCCAGAACCAACCCTTCTTTAGGCTATCGTGTTGGATCCACTCCGCAGGGGCGGATTGTTTCGCCAATAGTTACCTTGGCGTAACCTTTCCAAACCGCTGTATATTGTGCTGCTCCTATGTACCTTGGACTAACGTGTCGAATCCGCTCCGTAGGAGCGGACTGTTTATAGTTCCATCCATATATAACAAGATCAATCAAGCCCCATCGGGGCGACCTCGTCTTCATCTTCAATCCATTTGAAGAGGTAGCTGGCGTCGTATTCAACGGAGAAATCCTTCAACATTTTCAAATATTCCTCTTTGAATGTCTTCTTTCGATGATGCTCTTCCTGGTTCTGAATGTACTTGACCACTCGATCAATTTCTGAATGAGAATGAGAGAAGGCTCCAAAGCCTTCCTGCCAATTGAATCTTCCGCGAATCCATTTCTTATCGTTGATGAATCCGGAGGATCCCGCTTTGATGTCCCTTACCAGGTCGGACACCGTGATCGTCGATTTCAAGCCGACGAATGCGTGCAAATGGTCAGGCTCGTTGTTGATTGCAATGAGCTTCTGGCCGCGGTTCCTGACAATACCGGTAGTATATTTGCAGAGCTCTTCCTTGTGCCGTCGAGGGATCATACAGCGTCTTCCTTGCACTGCAAAAACGATATGAATGTATATTTGTGTATAGGTATTTGCCATGGTATAGTTTATAGGTCGCTCCTACGGAGCTTTGCGTTTTTTTGTTTCCTTGTTCTATAAACAGTCAGCCCCTATGGGGCTGCAAGACAATATTTTTCAACGTTTCACTTCGAAAAGGTACGATGAAAGGATAACCTCACGCGGGCTGAATATGTGGGCGTGCTGTTGTGCCCGCGTGGCTTGGAAGAGCAATGCCGGAATGTCTCGGCGGAGAATACCGAGCACTTTCAATGGCTCAGCTTCGTTCTTGAGCGCTTCGGCGACTTTCTTTGTCGTGGGACGCGGAAGTGCGCCATCAATGAGAAGCTGAATCACTTGCTGGATGTACTGCTCATCATCCTCAGTATATCCATGGTAGAGTCGGACTTCCTTTGCCTTGAGGCGTTTGAGAACATACGCGTCGTTTGCGCTCCCCTTGTGCTTTGGGATTGAGTCATCCAATTCCGGGCTTGTTGCGGTCTCAAAGGCGGCCTTGTTCTTGTCGAGTAGCTCGTAGAATTCGCGCGGAATGGTCTGGCGAGTTTCCGAGGTGTCACTTGGTTTCAAGACCTTGACAGCGGCAAAGAAATCAAGCTCAATGGCCGAGTTTGTTCCTGATGGTGCTAGAAAGAATTTATCCAGGCGGCCTTGCCGGAAGTAGGTAAGGAGAGATGGAACCTGTTTGCCAAGATCGGCCAACAAAGCGGAAACAAGCTTCGTAGAACGAGCCTTCTTTGGGAGTCGCTTGATTCGGGTAAACAGTTCGGGTTGCTTATCTCTGACATCGCGAATCTCAGTGAGATACTCAAGCTCGCTTTCTTCTTCTTCGTCCTCTCCGGTGATAGTTTTCTTGGAAATCAATTTAGCAAATAAGTCGTGCGATTTGATTTCCTCGCCTTCGGTCAGGAGGCGAGCGTCTGCACCGAGCATTTCAATGAAAGCATGTATCTTGGCTTCGGCGGCTTCCTTGAGTTTGATGACATCGTTGCTTTCCTCAGTAGGGAAGAAGTTGTACGTGTGAATAGTATCGAATTCAGTGTCAACGCGGTTTACGCGGCCCACTCGCTGGATAAGGCGTGTAGGATTCCAAGGGATATCATAGTTGATGACAATATTGGAGCGGTGGAGGTTCACGCCTTCAGACAGCACCTCTGTGCTTACAAGAATGCGGTAGTCGTCACTCGGCTGAAAGGCGTTCGCATCGAAGTTGTTCATCACTGCTTTGTGTTGCGCTTCTCCTGACTGACCGGAGAATACAATAACCTTCTGTTCGACGTCCTTTCGGATTCGTTCACCCAGATACTCAGCAGTCTCTCTGGATTCGGTAAAGATGATCAATTTCTCCTTTTTGAGCTTCGCTTCAGAGCGCAGAATATCCTTGAACGATTCCCACTTCGGGTCGCGGCGCACATCTTCCCACAGCTTACGAATTTTCTTCAACGTCTTCAGGTCGCTTTCCAGATCCTCAATGAAATTGCTTGAAAAGTCCGATGCACTTAATCGTTCAGCCTTTTCTTCGGCGAGAAGTTGCTCGATGGCTTCCTGGTCTCCTTCTTCCAGCAAGTCAAAGATCTTGTTCGTATGCTTCTTGCTGATGTAGACATTTCCCTTCCGGAACTCGGCAATGAACCGCTCGTAGGAATGAATGAACCTGTCCAGACTCAGACGGAACGCGTGGAAACTACTTTCCAGCCGCTTGACCATCAGAATCATCATGAACTTTGCAAGGTTCTGCTGGCTCTGGATTTCGCTTTGATCTCGCTTGCCCTCGTAATACGCGAGCGGCTTGTAACGGGCGTAGGTAAATCCCAACACCAGCAGTCGTATAGTCTCGGTGAAAATTTCGTTCTCTCGCTTGTTAAACTTGTAGAACAGCGGCTCAGGATCCTTTACCTCCGGGAACTTCAATCCTTGCTTGGTCATGTCTTCGCCAAAATACTTTTCGATTTCACTTCGCGTCCGGCGAATCATCAGATACTTCAGTACTTTTTCCCTCGTGTTCTTGGCGTTCGCTTGGACAGTTTGGAAGTAGCGGTCGCGATCCTCTTGACGATCCAAGCCCTTCAGGTTCTTCTCCAAGCCGCTGAAGAATGCCTCAAGGTTTCGGAGATTGGGGATGTTGCTGCTCTTGCCGGGCTGGAAGAGTTTAACCTGGCTCAGGATATCACGAGGCTTGTTGTTAAGCGGCGTTGCCGAAACAAGAATAACTCGTTTGCCGCGGCAAATTTGGGCAAGCATCTCATACGTTTGATTTGTTTCCGTCCGGAATCTGTGCGACTCGTCTATGAACACATTCGTATACTTGGAGACGTCGCGTTCAAGGAGGTCTTCGAGTTTTCCAATAGACTCAAAGTCGGTGTGTGGAACGCGGAAGTCACCAAACACATTCGGCCATGAGCCACGGTTGTTCTTATCGAGAAGATGAGGTGGAGCGATGACAAGCGAACGACCATCAAGCTGTTGGGCGAGCAACGCTGACATGTACGTCTTACCAAGTCCGACAACATCGGAGAGAAATAAACCGCCGTACTCCTGTAGAACCTTGCGGGCACTGAACACCGCTTCTTCTTGATAATTGAGCCTCTTGAAACCCTCCGGAACATACATATCTTCGAGTTCGGCCGGTCGGTTCAGTTCGTCTCGGAAATACTCGTAAAGGAATTTCAAGTAAAGCTCAAACGGGGTGAAATGAGCGTATGGTGAGCGGTTGACGATCGTTTCTTCGTACGGTTTGGACACATCGACCGCGGTTGCCCAGAGTTCGTTGAACTTGGCAATGGCAAAATCGTAGTCTGCACGGTTCTTGAGTTCAACGTTGAATTCAAGGTTGTCTTGCAGGCCAGCTTGTGTAAGGTTACTCGATCCTGTGATGACACGCCCCTTATCTCGGTCGCTTTCAGCAAAGGTCATGATGTAAACCTTCGCATGCAGATTCTCGGAAGGATGAGCCTTGATTTCCAGTTTTCCAGAACGAACCCACTCGACGAATTTGTGAACTCCCAGTTCAATTTCAATGCTGTCCGGAGATTTCTCCAGTTCGGCAAGAGCGTCTTGGGCCACCTGCTCTTTTGTTGTGGCGTGCGACTGAAGGTTTAGTTCGGCCTGTTCCTTTGCCCGCTGAATGAGATCGTAGGCAGTCCGATCAGTCTTCAATCCAACAAGGATTCGGACCTTTTCAACTTTCTCCAATGCCGGGTAGAGCTTGTAGAAGCCGCTAATGTAAAAGTACCCGACAAGGGAATCGAAGAATCGGGTATCGTCAGTGAGGAGGGCTCCGAAACGGTCTCGTAAGGTCTTGCCCGCCTCATTAGTAAGGAATGTAAGATCAGATGACATATTCGGTTGTAAGTTGCTGAATGTTCAATTCAATGTACACAACTTCGGGTGAAATGCTTTTACGGCCAACCTTTTTCGCCTAACATCGATAAACACGTATGAGGCGTTCAGCCGACGGGCTTTTTTTTAATCCGAGGCCAGTCCACTCGGCGCCACGTGCGGATGCGTTCCTCATCCCGTTCGATCGCTCGGCGTTCGGGCTTTTGTGGTGACCACCCGAGGGAGCGCATCAAGCGCGAGATATGGTCGACATGATAGCGCACGCCAAACTTTCTTTGAATCACCACGGCGATCCGCGGACAGGTCCACAGATCACTCGGGAATCCGCAGGCATGAGCCCCGTTGAGCAACAAACGCTCGAGCCGTTGGCGCCCGCGACGGCCCAAACGATCAGGGCGTCCCGTATTGGGACGAGCACGAAGGCCGTTGTTGCCTCGCCTTCGATACGCGGCATTCCACCGCCGAACACTTCGACGATCAACACCAAGTCGCCGAGCAACATCAACCGGACGCAAACCCTGGCGCAACAATCCAATCGCCCGTTGGCGTCGATCCTCCAGCACCGATGGTTTTCCAGATGGTCGCATAAGGCACCTCCCACCTGGAATATAGGACATTAATTACGTAGGAATCAATAGCTGCCGTAGCCCACTTACTAGAAGCGATGAATTGAGTGGTCTGAAGGCATCATCATGACCATCCGTATAGAATCTTGTGGCCTTTCTTCCACATGAATTGATCGAGAAGCAGATAGGCAAATGTTCTCGGATATTTCGATTGTTCGCGCATTCGTTTGTAGATATCGCAAACCATTAGGTATCTCTCTACGGGATCTGATGGTACGTGCCGCATTCCATAGTGGCGGAGAGCCTCGATGATCGGGTTGTTTAGGATCGGGAAATCTCTCGGATAGTATTTTGCCAGAATATCAGAAATGTGCGAGATCCCCATTCCTGGGATATGATGCCGTCCATTGAGGAGCACAGTGTCGCGTAGTCTCTCCTCTATCGGCATTCTTGAATCAAGGAGAACCTTCAGAGTGGTATTAAGCCGTTCCGCTTTCTTCTTGGAAGTGACATGCGTCTTTTTGTAGTTCCTGTCGTCTAGACTGCCGACGTATCCAACCTTCTTTTCATTCCATCGCTTAGCGTCAACACGTGGATTGACTGCCTTGCCAATTGTCTTCTTGCAGGCGAGGATAAAAGTGGGAATAGATTGATGTCTCTTCTTGTAGGCGGCAGAACCCTTGAAAGCATGCACTTCCTCAATCAACCTATTCCAGTGGGCAACTTCTATCGACTGTCTCCTCTTGAGCATTTCAGACGTCTTGTGAGCGGATTTTTCCCATTGAGCGAACTTGCTTTCTAGTTTACGAGCGCGATCCGACAAAATGTCGATTTGTTTTCCTGAGAATTCCCCACAATAATCGCGAATTGATGAAAAAATATCTTCGAATGATCTCACGAATGGATCCGATTGAGAGATACCTGAGAGCAGAACATTGAGTTCAATATTGCTAGCAAGCCCCTCTTCGGTCAAATTGGATGAGCCAATTAGAAAGTTCCATCTTCTACCTTTGCGGAACGCATACAATTTCGGATGAAAGAACTGTGGCCCATTGTAACACAACAATGTAAACAAGTTTCCGTCATGCAAACGGCGGAGAGACCTGATTGCCTCTGGTGATGACGCGCTAATCATGTTTACGCCGAGAATGACCGTTACAATTTTCCTTTGCCTCCTCGCTTCATGCAAAGCCTTCTTCAGTTGTCCAAAACCTGACGCAGAGACTCTTGCCACAAGCGCGAATACCTGATCGGCAGCACGAAGCTCATTGTTTATGCTTTGTATGAGGTCCATTCCCGAAGAGATCAAACAAACGTTCATATTTACTACCTCATTTCAGAGTGGGCTATGGCAACTAACGTCTGTAGGCACTACGCCGCCCCGTTTGGTGCTATCGAATGAGCGCCGAATGCCGCTATCAAAAACTGATTCTCTGCGGCGGGAGGCGCATACCAACTCGCACCAAACGGGGTGGAGTGAACTCTATTGATTGAGCCATACTGAGTTCCAACATCGCCTTTACTGAAAGTGAACGTCGTAGTGCCTGCTGTTAGGCGAAGGCGCACGGAACAATGAATCTTGTGGGAAACTTTCTTTGTTATGGTGCCACACCGCGCAAGATCAGGGAATCTTTGACAGCAAAGACTTCATACGGAGTTGTGAAGAAAGCCTGTGTGATAAGCCACGGTTTCACTTGCCACGTGCGACCGCCGTCTTGTGTCATCTGGTTTCCCCGGATTCCGATTTTCCAGTCGGGTGGCGCCCACGCCGGTTCATAGTAGTAGCCGCGAAGGTTTTCAAGGTATGCCCAGGTGAGTCCGTTGTCATCGCTTCGGTACCTATCTATATTGGAGCCACCACTTCCTGTGAATGAATAGGAAACATTGAGCATCCACACAGGAGGCACTGCGAAAAGGACGCCGGCCGCTGTGCGGCTAGAATAGTACTCGCCTCTCCAGGGAACGCTCAGTTCATATGTTTTCTTCCACGAAGTCCCACCATCTGATGTGCGAAAGACGGCTTGGGTTAGCCGGGAACTGTCCATATCGGTTCTGTAACGCGCCGCAACGGCAATTCCCTCCGTCGGAGTGGCAAAATGCATGCCATGGAAATACCATAGCGTATCTGTAAGACTTGCCCTCCACGATGCCCCGTCATCACTTGAGATGAGCAACGACGAAACGGCATACCGCGTGCTATCACTTGCCACTGCAGCCATGATCGTTCCAGGCGACACCGCGGCGAGAGCGAGAATGTAGTCAGACGTGGACCTCCTGCTCCATGATGCTCCACCGTCAAGCGAAACAAATAAAACTCGTTTCTTGTCCCACCAGTGCGCTCCGAAAGAGGGCGTAGCTGACTCACGGACATAAATAGCGTTCTTGCTCGGTCGAAGTGCACCCGCAAACTGAAACGCGCTCATGTGCGGGAATTCTTTGAATGTCCACGTATTCCCCGCATCTTCTGTCAAACCAAAAAACATTCGGGTGTTCTGTATGTCATAGGCGTTCAGCCAGGCCGTCCTTGTGTCGGCGATGGTAACGTAAGAAAAGCCATCAGAGTGGCCGAGCCATTGCGTAAGGTCAAACGGGCGCCATGTTTTTCCTCCGTCATGCGTGGAAGCGCCTCGGCCATCCCAGGAATATGCCATTCCGAAGGTTCCTGAGGGATCGAATCGAACTGTTTGGAATTGGACATTACGATCGCTGTGGATGGCCGTCCAAACAACCTCACTGGTGATGGGTATTCCATCTCCCTGTGGAGGTGGCGGGGCGCTGGTTTCACTGCAAGAGCTCAGCCCTGCAGCGATGACCGCACAGAGAAAAGGCAAGAAGAGATTTCTTTTCATTTGCTCCTCCTTGCTGCTCATATGCCGCTGACAATGGCGATAGCCTCCAGAACCTTTTGCCATTGTTGCTGAGCGTCAGTGGTAATCTTTCCGCCTTGATAGAACCAGGTTTCCCCGCCGCTGTGACCACCGTTGAGCCGAATGTGATCCACTATCTGTTGCACCTCACAGGCTCCCTTGCATGGAGGTTCAAGCACGTCATAAAAGTTGATAAGCTCCTGAATGTGTTGACTGTAATTGAGGGCTGTTGCTCTCATGACTTTTGACATATCAGAAGGAACGAGGTAATTCGTCAGCATCAAGTGTCCGACAAGATTGTTGAATTCGTACGAGGCCCAACGCTGTCGACAACTCAAAGGAATGCTGTCGCATGTTTGCGTGAGGGCATCGCAACAACATACAATGTCTTGGATGCCGGTGGCAATGTACGTTATTTTTTGAAACCGCAAGGCTTCATCCCGGACGTGTCGAATCAACTCGTTATAAGGCTTTCAATGTCGTGTCGTATCGAGGCCACCTGTTCGGCGGTGCGTCAGCATCACAGATGGCACTATTCGGGTCATTAGGATTATAGGGATTGAGGAACATGTTTTGATAACCCTCCGGCTCATCCAGGTAGGGGTGACAAGATATGCCGGACAAGCCGGAAAGAGATTCAACGTGCCTAGTGATTTCAGCTTTGACCGCATTTATATCAGGACCGTACTCTCCTCTCATCCAAGGAAGATTTAAATCATAGACCACTTTTTCGAATCCGATACTTCTGGCAACTTCGGCATACTGTCTTGCTGTGAGATAGTTGTCCGTCTGGGCGTAACTCGGCGAGTCCGGTGGGCAATCATTTGGGTAGTTGGGCCGAACACTGCGGAAACCCGCGTTGTAGATTGTCTGTAGATCGTCTCTGCGAGCAGAGAATAGACACCACGTATAAGTGACAGCCATAAGAACCTCCTTTGGTTTGAGATGTATGTGATTTGTTGTTAGCGAAGGAGCACGACTGAGAATGTGGCCGTGCGCTTTCGCCTAACGTTAAGGATTTTATCCGTTGTTGAGCCGAAGATTTCTGCGGTAAGCGCTGAGACTGTACTTCGCTGGATCAAAGCCCTACGCTCAGACTGTCACGCGCTCAATAACGGATAAAATCTTGTTGAACG
>Ga0208244_101141_pt1 | contig 16598 bp, 25 predicted proteins | sample SubbioCR12Aug_5A_FD_184828 | JGI IMG/M metagenome (GOLD analysis project Ga0208244, IMG submission 184828) | Serpentinite rock and fluid subsurface biosphere microbial communities from McLaughlin Reserve, California, USA - CR12Aug_5A (SPAdes) | ecosystem: Environmental > Terrestrial > Deep... | reverse complement strand
GGCGGGGGGTTGCTTTTGTGCGCCCGGCACGGGCGCACTCTTGGAGGTGAAAGTCCTCCCGTAAGTTGATCACAGCGAACGAAGCGAAGCGCAACTGCATGAGGGCGACCGAGTGTGGGGAGGAAGCGTGGAGCGAAACTGCGAGCCGATGGACAAGAACCGGATAGAAGGCGTTGCCGAGCAGGGCGAGCGGGCAAGATTCCGCGAAGCTCTCGTGATCAAGGCGAAGCGGCGTAAATCCGGCGGTTGTGCAGAGACAAGCCGAAGGCGAAGGACGCCCGAAGGGCGGTCCCGCGAAGCGGGATGCCGTCACGAGCGAAGCGAGGCGGCACAGGTGGAGTGCGTTCTTACCCGGGGAGATCTCGCCTCATGGCTGAAAGGCCGACGTGGGAACACGGAGCGACCAGCCCGAAGGGCGCAGGACAGCCGTAGGCTGGTCCCGACCAACGGGAGGGATGCGGCAAAGCCGCACAGAAGTCAGCAGAGGTCGTAGTAGCTGCCAGCAAGGGGCGAAGGGCCGAACGAGAAGGAGTGTTCGAGACCATGTCGATGTTGAATGCAATGCGTCAGAAGTCTGCACCCGCAGAGCGGGCGGGCGTAGCACCCGGTGAAGCCGGGCGCGATCCTGTCAGCGACGAAGCAAACAGCCCGCGACGGGACACCGAGAGCACAGGGACAGGGCTGCTGCAAGCAGTCCTGATGAGAGAGAACCTGCGGCAAGCATGGAAACGAGTCAAAGCCAACAAAGGCGCGGCGGGCGTGGCTCGGGCGGGCGCAGCATGGCGGAGGTCATCGACAAGCTGAAACCCTACCTGCTGGGGTGGAAAGCCTACTTCGGGCTGGCGCAAACGCCAAGAGTCTGGCGGACGCTGGACGAATGGCTGCGTCATCGACTGCGGGCGATCCAACTCAAGCAATGGCGGCGAGGGAGCACGATCTACCGGGAACTGACCAACCTCGGCGCGGCCGAGCATGTAGCAAAGCGGGTGGCGGGTAATTCCCGCTGCTGGTGGAGGAATAGCGCGGGAGACCTTCATCGGGTACTCACCATCGCCTACTTCGACAAACTCGGTGTGCCCCGCCTCTCATGACCTCAACTTCTCGAACCGCCCGGTGCGGACCCGCATGCCGGGTGGTGTGGGAGGGGATCGGTCAGATACAATGACCGCCCCTATCCCGATTGCGGGGCCGTCTCGCTAATGCCGACTTTCTGCTATGCTTTCCATGCGGTTGCAAAGGAGCGAACCAGACCATGAGCACGATTACTTTCGATACCCTGGAATTTACGCGCAAGCTGCGCGATGCCGGCTTTGACGAAAAGCAGGCCGAGGCGGTGGTGCGCGTCATGGCGGATGCGCAATCGGCGCTGGTCACGCGGGAGCATTTCGACATCAAGATCGAATTGCTCCGCGCGGAAAACTCCCACACGCGCTGGATGCTCGGCATCATCATCGCCTTGGCCGTCGCCAACTTCGCCAAACAGTTTTTCTAGCGAAAGTAAATAGGGGACACGGTTTAATCGGCTTGCCCTCTGCAACACGAACCCCCGCTCCGGCGGGGTTTTGCTTTTTGCGGGGCCGTCTCGCTAATGCCGACTTTCTGCTATGCTTTCCATGCGGTTGCAAAGGAGCGAACCAGACCATGAGCACGATTACTTTCGATACCCTGAAGTTCGTTGAAAATCCCGAAGCGGCAGGCGTGCCCAGTGCCCAGGCCAAGGCGATGGCGCTTGCCTTCAAGGAAGCTACCGGCGAGGAACTGGTAACCAAAGATTTTCTCAAGGCCGAGGTCGCAACAGCAAAAAACGATTTGATCAAATGGGTCGCCGGCATGTTGCTTGCCCAGGCTGCACTGATCGCGGCCCTGGTGAAACTCCTCTAAAGCACTAAATAGAAAATAGTAAATAGGGGATAGACCACGGTTTAATCGGCTTGCCCTCTGGGCATTGAAAATGGGGTCAGACACCATTAGTTTAGAGACGGGGATTAAGGCAATGGCAACGATGATTTCTGAAGTGTACGCAGCATTCCGATCCGCCGGGGTTGATGAGGAGCATGCGCGAAAGGCGGCCGAGGCGCTTTCAAATGAGGCACTGGCAACCAAGGTTGATGTGGCCCGCATCGAACGGGAGCTTCTTGTCATAAAGTGGATGTTGGGTGTGGTCGTTGCCGCCACGGTTATTCCATTACTTAAGCCGCTGCTGGCATAAATAGGGGCAGACCACGGTTTAATCGGATTGCCCCCTGCAACACGAACCCCCGCTCCGGCGGGGGTTTTCCCGTCCATGCGCCGCGACAGGTTCGCTTTGTCATCGTTCCGGCACCGCGTGCTAGAGTTGCGCCATGAGTACAACAACATTTGATACCTACAAGTTTGTCGAGCGGCTGGAGAAGGCCGGGATGCCGCGTGAGCAGGCGGCGGCTTTCGCTGAAGCACAGAAGGAATCGCTCGCCGAGGCGCTCGATTCGACTTTGTCGACAAAGGCGGACATTATTCGATTGGAGAGTCGTATCGACACGCTTGAAATGCGACTGACGATCAAATTGGGTGCGTTCGTGGCGCTGGCGGTTGGTCTGGTTGCCGCCATCATCAAGCTCTAATAGGGGAACCCATAAAATAGGGGACAGACTGCGGTTTAATCGGTTTGCCCTCTGCAACACAAACCCCCGCTTCGGCGGGGGTCAGCTTTTATGGTGCCGTCTCGCCAGCGCCGACTTTCTGCTATGCTAAACCAACGCATTCTGATGCCGGATGACCATGCCGACGGTTTTGTGCCTGCTCAACTGGCGCTTTCACTTTTACTCGAACGAAGGCCATGAGCCGCCGCACGTTCATGTCAGAGCGGGGGAGGGCGAATGCAAGTTCTGGCTCTCTCCGGTGCGTCTGGCGCGGGTCGATGGTGTGCGCCCAACCGAGGTGCGCCGCATGGAGGTCGCCGTGATCGAACACGAAGCGCTTTTTCTGGAGAAATGGCATGAACACAACAGCGGCTGAACTCGATCCCCGCGCCGTGAGCGCTTGGGCTAAAAACCGCATGGTCTTCATCGACCTGACCGATGGCAGGGTGATCGGCTTTCCGGCAGATCGCTTTCGTCTGCTCGCCAAAGCCACGGATGAAGCGTTGAGCCGGGTCGAACTGTGCCTTAATGGCGCCGCGCTGCGCTGGGAAGCGTTGGACGAAGACATCTCCGTGCGAGGTATTGTCGAGGGACGTTTTCAGCTTCCGCTCTCTTTGCCGTTGGCTGCCTGAAAAGTAATTCAAGGGGCCTGGCTCGAATGAACCAGTCATGCCAGCTAAACACCTACTGGTGCGCCGTCTTGCCGGTGCCGAGTTTTTCATCATTTGGCGTTTATACATATTGACGAAATAAAAGTAGATATGTATAAAACCGCATGTTCGCTCGACAACTCTCCCAAACATTGAATCGGCTGGCCGCCGCGTTTCCGGTGGTCGCGGTAACGGGCCCCCGGCAATCCGGCAAGACGACTCTGACGCGGGCTGTTTTCGCGGACAAGCCCTATGTCAGTCTGGAAGACCCGATCGAGCGGGCCTTTGCAGAGGAAGACCCGCGCGGATTTCTTGCCCGCTTCGCGGATGGCGCGATTTTCGACGAGGCTCAGCGCTGGCCCGATCTGTTCTCATATCTGCAAGGACTGGTTGACGCAGACCGGCGCCCGGGCCGGTTTGTGCTGACGGGCTCGCAGCAATTCGGTTTGCTTTCCGGGGTGACGCAATCGTTGGCCGGCCGCGTGGGGCTGACGCGGCTTCTTCCGCTCGCGCTGGCGGAGCTGCCGCTGGACAATAGCGCCCGGCTCGACCCCGATGCCTTGATGCTGCGCGGTCTTTACCCGGCACTGCACGCCCAGACCATTGCCCCGGCCGACTGGTATGCCAGCTATGTTGCGACCTATGTCGAACGCGATGTGCGCCAGTTGCTCAACGTACAAGACCTGTCGAGCTTCCAGCGTTTTCTGCGCCTGTGCGCCGGACGCTGTGGCCAATTGCTGAACCTGAGTGCGTTGGCTGGCGAGGCCGGAATTTCTCACGGCACGGCGCGCGCCTGGATGGCGGTGCTGGAGGCAAGCGACCTGGTGTATCTGTTGCCGCCCTATCACCGCAATTTCGGCAAACGGCTGGTGAAGACGCCGAAGCTCTATTTCGTCGATGTCGGCGTGGCCTGTTGGCTTTTGGGCATCCGCAGCGCTGACGTGCTGGCCTTGCATCCGCTGCGCGGCGCGCTGTTTGAAACGCTGGTGACGGGCGAGTTTCTCAAGACGCGATTCAATCGGGGGCAAGCCGCTGACCTCTATTTCTGGCGTGACAACAACGGCCTGGAAGCCGATCTGGTTTTCGAAGTGGCGGGCCGCCTGCAAACCGTCGAAATTAAATCCGGTCGCACGATCACGCCGGATTACATCCGCGCGGGACAAAAATCTGCCCGCTTCGCCAACACCGAAGCCCTGATGCCCTGGCTGATTTACGGCGGCGATCAAAGCTACGAACGTAGCGGTGTGAAGGTGATTGGATGGCGGAGTTTGGCCGATTTGCCAGAAAGTCTTCCACGGGTGTAAATAGTAGATGCAACACCTGTTTCGTGCGCCCGCGCCGGTTTTTTCGGAACTGGCATAATGGAAGCGGATTAGTCGCCCCCATGTTTGCTGCCACGAGGATTGCCTGATGTCTCCCTTGCCTGCCATAAATGCCCGCATCTCTGTCGAGGAATATATCGAGGGCGAACTGCACAGCGAGTTCAGGCACGAATATATCGACGGCCAGGTTTATGCAATGGGCGGGGCTAGCGATTGTCATGGTCTGATCGTCAATGCGCTGGCTTTTGCGTTGACCCCCGTGGCGCGTTTGAAGCGTTGCCAGCTATTCACCTCCGACATGAAGGTGCGCCTGAAAATTGCCGACCAGGAGGTGTTCTATTACCCGGACCTGCTTTTGTCCTGTGCGCCCGATGACCGACAAACCTATTTCCGCAGTCGGCCCTGCCTGATTGTCGAGGTGCTCTCCGATTCCACGGAACGCATCGACCGGCGCGAAAAACTGCTGGCCTACCAGACCCTGCCGAGCCTGCAGGAATATGTGCTGGTGGCGCAAAACGCAAAGCGGGTCGAGATTTACCGGCGGAGGACGGGGTGGCAGGCCGAGTATGTCGAATCCGGCGAGCTGCGACTCGACTGTCTGGATGCCTGCATTTCCGTGGAAGCCATCTATGTCGATGTCGAGTCAGCGTGAAGGGGCGGCAGACGCCGTCTCCAGGTTGGCTGCGATCCGGCAGACGCCGTCTCGCCAGCGCCGACTTTTGCGCGGTATTTGGGTTGCCGTCCTGTAGTCGGCTAGTGGCGAGACTGGCTGATCAGCGCAACATCTCCGGATTCATCACTGCCCGCAACATGGCCTGATTGCTGCCGGCGCGGCTTTGTCGGGAAAACCACCAGATGGCGCCTTTCTTGATGCTCCAGTCGGCATCAACGTCGGCGAAAAACCGGGCGGCGAGCTGTCCGAGCGTGGGTTGGTGGCCGACCAGGATGACCGCGCCGGAATATTCCGGCTCGGTTATCGAGAGGCGAGCGGCGGCGATGAGGTCATCGACTTCGGCGCCGGTGGCGATGCGCGGTTCGATCTCGAAGGGCAGGGCCAGGGCGTGCGCGGTCTGCTGGGTGCGTGCGGCGGGACTGACGAGAATTTTCAGTTTTTTCGGCAGCCGTGGCTTCAGCCATTTGGCCATGTCGCGCGCCTGTTTTTCGCCGCGCGCGGTGAGGTGGCGCTCGGCATCTGACTTGTCAAAGCCCCCCGCTTCGGCTTCCGCGTGACGCCACAGGATCAGTTCCATTGCCTCATTTCCTCCGTATTCAGTTTTGCCGGGCGCAGTTACGCGGCGATTAGCTTTGGCAGGCGCAGGCGCCCCAGTTGCTTGAGTCCGGCCGGCACGGTTTTCAGCAATTTATGGTGACGCGGGCCATGCCAGCCGCCGATCAGCGTGACGGCTTCGCGCAGGCGCGGATCGGCGTCGGCGCAGCTCATCAGCAATTCGCCGGCACTGGCGAGGTCGTTGATCTGCCCCAGCGTGTCCTGCAGGCGGGTCAGCTGCAAAAGCATGCGCCGCAGGGCTTGGGGTGATGCCAGCGGGGTAAAGAATTCGAGCGCATAACGCAGGCGCTTGATGTCGATGCGCAGTGCGTGAAGGGAGGGGGGGTTGTCGACGCGCGTTTCGCCGGCGAGCGCCAGCACCTTCTTGCGCAGGCGGCGCAGGCGGCTTTGCGCGAATTCGAGCAGGGTCTGCGCCGTCCCCGACAACGCGGCGTCCGGCTGCGCTATCCCCGTGGTGGTAGCGGTCCGGCTGATCGCCGTCCCGTCAGCGCCGACTTTTACACTTTCAAATGGCCCATGCAGCGTCGCCAGGGCCTGCAAGACGATGCTGCCGTAACGCGGCGAACGCATGAAGCGCAGGGCTTCTTGCCGGGCGACAAAGCGCCGTTCGGTGATGATGCCGACCAGCGCGGCGAGGCGCGGTTCGTCGGGGAGCGCGGTCAGCACCGGCGCGGCGATTTCGGCGAGCAATACGTCGAGATCGCGGGCCGGACCGAGCACCGCCATCAGTTCGGAGAGCGGCGGCAAGAGTGCTGCGGCGAGGCTGTCGGGCAGCAGCGGCCCGAACAGCCGTAGCGCCGCGCGCAAGCGGCGCGTACTGATGCGCATCTGGTGAATGTATTCGGGGTCGGCGCTGGCGCAGGCAATGGCGCCCAGATGATTTTGCTGCAGGTGGTCGAGGCAGGCCAGCGCAATGGCGCGGAAGGCGTCCGTCGGCGCTCTGCTGGCCGCCAGCGGAATCGGCGCGGCCTTGACGGGCGCGGCGGGGAGTTGCTGCCACAGGCGGTAGCCGCGGTCGGCTTTCGAGAGCGGCGCGGGGGAAAGCGGGATGCGCTGGGCGAGGGTCTGCGCCAGGGTGAACAACTGCATGGCTTCGCCCGCGAGGAGCTCGATCTCGATTTCCGAGATCGCCTGACGCTGGCCGTTGGCGGCGATCCAGCCGCGGTCGAGGGCGAGTTCGATGCGCGTGCCGCGGGGCAGTTCGAAGGTCCAGGCGGTGCGCTGAAAATTGGTCTCGAAGACGGGGGCGATCCGCGCCAGCAGCTTCGGCCGGGAAAGCCAGTCGCGCACGGCCGGGTCGTCGATGGCGGCGAAGTCGAAATGCCCGGCGTAGGGCGTTTCCCATTCCGGACGGGCCGAGATGCCGCCGGCGCGTTGGCCCGCGCACTTGACGGATTGCAGCCAGAACCCGCCATGTTCGCGCAGCCGCAAGGCGATGCCGCGCTGGCGCAGGTCGCGCGCCGGGGTGTCGTAATACAGGTTGGTCAGCCGGTAGGACTGTTTGCGGGCGGCCAGCTGGAGGAGGGGATGACGCAGGAAATTGCGTTGCGCATCTTCGGGCAGGGCGAGCTTGAGTTCGATTTCTTCGGCCATGGGGGTGGGTAGGGGTTATTCGTGGCGTAGCGCTTCGATGGGCGACAGGCGCGCGGCCTGTCGTGCCGGATAGTAACCGAAGAATACCCCGATGACGGCGGCGAAGCTGACCGCCAGGGCCGTCGCGTAGGGCGAGAGCTTGATCGGCCAGCCGGCCAGCTCGCCGATGAGACTGGCGCCGCCCAGCCCCAGCAGCACGCCGATCAGGCCGCCGATCAGCGAGAGCGTGATCGCCTCGATGAGGAATTGCCGCAGGATGTCGCCCGATTTGGCGCCCACCGCTCGGCGCAGTCCGATTTCGCGGGTGCGCTCGGTGACCGAGACGAGCATGATGTTCATGATGCCGATGCCGCCGACCAGCAGCGAAACCGAGGCGACGGCGGCTAGCAGAATCGCCATCACGCGTGAAGATTCCTCGCGCGCCTGGAGCATCTCGGTCATGTTGCGCAGGGTGAAGTCGTCGTCCTGGCCGGGTTGCAGGCGGTGCCGCTGGCGCAGCAGATCGCGGATCTTTTCTTCGGCCAGCTTCAGGTCGACGCCCTCCCTTGCCTTGATGCTGATCGAGCCGACCGAACGTGATTTGGCCGGCGCCGTGGCGCCCATGACGCGGTTGCGGGCCGTGGTGATCGGCATCAGGATGACATCGTCCTGATCGGTGCCGGACAGGTTCTGGCCCTTGGCGGCGAGCACGCCGATCACGGTGAGCGGCACACTGCGGATGCGGATCACCTGGTCGAGCGGACTTTCGTCGCCGAACAGGCTGGTGGCGACCGTCTGGCCGATGACCGCGACCTTCGCCGCGCCGTTGATTTCCGCCGGTTCGAAAGCCCGGCCTTCGGCCAGTGACCATTCGCGCACGTCGAAATAGTCGGGCGTGACGCCAAAAAATGTTGTCGACCAGTTGCTGTTGCCGGCGACCACCTGGCCGCTGCCGCGCAAGGTGGGCGCGGTGCCGACGAGGTATTCGGGCAGCTCGCGAGCGATGGCGTAGGCGTCATCCTCGCTGATGGTGTGCGTGGCGCCGGCCGCGGCGCGCGCGCCACCCTGGGAGGTCGAAGCCGAAAAAACCATGAGAAGGTTCGACCCCAGGCTTTTGATCTGCGACTCGACTTTCTCCTGCGCGCCGCTGCCGACCGCGATCATGACAATCACCGCCGCCACGCCGATGATGATGCCGAGCATGGTGAGCATCGAGCGCATCAAGTTCACGCGCAGCGCTTTCAGGGCGATCAGCAAAGTGGCGTGGAAATTCATGCTGGCAGGGCCGCAAAGTCGGCGCCGGCGTCACGGCGTTCATTCTTGCGATCTCCGACCACGCGGCCGTCGCGAAAGCTGATGATGCGACTGGCATAGGCGGAGATGTCGCGCTCGTGGGTCACCAGCACCACGGTGATGCCGTCGCGATTGAGCGATTGCAACAGCGCCATGATCTCGATGCCGGTCTTCGAATCGAGCGCGCCGGTCGGTTCGTCGGCCAGCACCAGCGCCGGGTCGCCGACCAGTGCGCGGGCGATGGCGACGCGCTGCTGCTGGCCGCCCGAAAGCTGCGCCGGGTGATGACCGCTGCGTTCGCTCAAGCCCACCTGGGCGAGGCGCTGCGTGGCGCGTGCCTGGCGCTCGGCCAGCGCCAGGCCGCGATAGAGCAGGGGCAAGGCGACATTGTCCAGCGCCGAGGTGCGCGGCAGCAGATTGAAGTGCTGAAAGACAAAGCCGATGCGTCGGTTGCGCAATCCCGCCAGCGCATCGTCGGACAGGCGCGTGACGGCCTCGCCATCGAGCCAGTATTCGCCGCCGCTGGGATGGTCGAGGCAGCCCAGCAGGTTCATGAAAGTGGATTTGCCCGAGCCCGACGGCCCCATCACCGCGACAAATTCGCCGCGCGCGATTTCCAGCGACACCCCTTGCAAGGCCGGCACCCGCGTGTCGCCCAGCAGGTAGTCCTTGGCGAGATCGGCAGTGCGAACAAGGAGAGGATGCGGCGGCGCATTCATCCAGCGCTCAGAACAGTCGTGGCGCAGCCAGCTTGGGTTTTTCGACGACCGTCGTGCCGACAATGACTTCGCGCCCCTCGGTCAGATCACTGTCGAGCAACTCGGTATCCTTGCCGTCGTTGATGCCGGTCTTGACCTCGATGGCCGTCGGCTTGCCATCCGCGCCGAGTATCCACAGCTTGCCCGCGCCGCCCGCCCTGCCGCCGCCCTTACCCATGCCGCCGCTGCCCGGTTGCCGTGCCGCCGGAGCAGACTTTTCATCCCTGGGCGGACGAAAGCGCAGCGCGGCGTTGGCGATTTTCAGCACGCTGTCCTTCTGGGCGGTGATGATCCGCACATTCGCCGTCATGCCCGGCAGCAGAATCAGCTCGGGGTTCGCCGCGTCGATGATGACGGTGTAGGAGACGACATTCGACACCACCTGCGCCGACTTGCGCACCTGAGTGACGGCGCCCTTGAAGCGTTTGCCCGGGAAAGCATCGACAGTGAACGTCGCCTCCTGGCCGACTTTCAAACGGCCGACGTCGGCTTCGTCGATGGCGGTTTCAACCCGCAGGTCGGCAAGGTTCCTGGCAATGACAAACATTTCGGGCGCCTGCAAACTCGCCGCCACGGTCTGCCCCGGCTCGATGCTGCGCTTGATGACGATACCATCGGCCGGGGCGCGAATCTCGGTGCGGCCGAGGTCGACCCGGGCCTGTCCGAGTTGCGCGTTGCGCTGCTTGACCAGCGCCGCGCTGTTTTGCGCCTGCGCCTCGACCACGCGCACCGTTGCGCGCGCGGCTTCGAGCAGGGTCTGCGCCTTGTCGAGTTCGGCCGACGAAATGAAATTCTTGTCCACCAGGGTTTTCTTGCGCGTGTAATCGCGCTCGGCATCCAGCAGATTCACGCGGGCGCGATACAGTTCGGCCTGCTGCATGGCCACCGTGGCGCGCGCCGCTTCAAGATCGGCCTCGGCTTGCCGCACCCGGTGCTCATAGGTTTCGGGCGCCAGTTGCGCGAGCAGTTGCCCGGCTTTGACCGGGCTGTTGAAGTCGACCAGTATCTCGCGGATCTGCCCCGAAATCTGCGAACTGACCTGCACCGCCGCCACCGGGTTGAGCGTGCCGGTAGCGGACACCGAAGCCGTGATCGGGCCGCGCTCGACGGCCGCGAACTTGTAGCTCGGGTTGTCGGCCGACGCGACAAAATATTGATACGCGGCGTAACCACCGGCGAGGATGGCGACGAAGATGGCGGGAATGAGCAGGCGGCGTTTCATGCCGAAATTCTAGCCGAAGCCAGGCCTCGAAACTTTACGCCGTCTCGCCAGCGCCGACTTTCAGAAAACCGTGGTCTGCCCTGTTTAATGTGCAGTCAAGCGGCCTGCTTGAAGGTGTCAAGACGCTTGGCAGGCAGGCTAACCACTTTGGCCTCGACGGCCGATGCTGATTCTTCGAGCTTTTTCAGTTCCAGAAACAACTGATGTGTATCGAATGCAAAGCGAGCGGCATGCTCGCGGCGGCGAAGATGTAGTTCGTCGACAATCGGGTCAGTCCACATTGTTATCTCCCAGCAATTCCTCGGGGGTGCAAATGACCGGCATGACATAACCGGCGCTGTTCGCGAACCTGGCAATGAGGTTGCGTTTTGAGGCATTGGCAATATGCGTGCAATTCCAGGTTACGAGTCCTTTTGTTTGTCAAACAAAGTGGGTGTCCTTTTGTTTTCTTTTGTTTTTCAGGTGTTCAACGGCAACGTCCCTCAGCCTCGATTCTCGGCGCAGCATCCCCAGTAGCACCTGAACAGTTACCTTATTTTATTAGAAAAACTGTTTGGCGAAATTCGCAATGGCGATAGCGAGAACCGCACCTAGCATCCACTTGAGAAGATTCATATCCGCCCTTATAGGTGCCAACTCAATTTGCAAATCCCGCTTTGTCACCAACTCGGAATCGGCAATCGCATCCTGCATAGCATCCGTCAGCGCCTCTGCCTGTTTCTCATCGAAGCCTGACTCTTTAAGTTTGCGAACAAACTTATGGGTATCGAAAGTAATAGCGCTCATGATGCATGCCCCTTGTACAGTTGGATTATTGTACACAAAAATCCGCTCGATGTTTTCCAGAAAAACCAAGTAAAAAACCCCGCCTCCTTGTGGGAGACGGGGTTCTGAGGGAAAAACAATCGGGCTACCTTGAATCATATCGCACAAGGCGCAAACAAAGTAGGTGTCCTTTTGTTTCTCTTTTGTTTCTGCTTTTGTTTCTGACTGCGTCCAGCGCCGCAATACCTCCTCGCGGCACCAGCTTTGCGCCCGCTCGGCGTCCACGCGCAGCACCAGATGATAGTGGTTGCTCATCACCGCATACGCCGCCACGTCGATGGCAAACACCCCGGCCAACTGTTTGACACGCTCGACGATCCAGCCGCGGCGGTGGTCGTGGCTTTGTCCGGTAAGGGCATCGTCGCCGCACAGGTACGCCCGCCGCACGCAGCGGCAGACCACGTGATACCACGGGGTGTCGGAAAGGGAAGCGAGGGTGGAGCGGGGGCGGGTCATGGGGAGGGAGTGTTGCGCACAATGGGCTTTACAAACAAAGTGGGCAAACAAAGTGGGTGGGCAAACAAAGTGGGTGTCCTTTTGTTTGGCAAACAAAGTGGGTGTCCTTTTGCTCCATCTCGGCAAGAAACCGGTCTCGCCTTGTCAATTTCTTCTTCGCGGCATACTCAACCTGAGAAAAACTCAGCTGCTTGGTGACGATTGGGGTCATGGTCTCGTGTCAAAACATGTCATGCGCATGTCTTACACCACTTCTCCGCAAATGTTCGGCGTCATGGCGAATAAATCTGCGTTTCCTTAGTTTATAAACTACACTCGTTACATGATCGAATTGCGTCGTTACCAGCTTGAGGATGAGCGCACACCCTTCACGGAGTGGTTGAGTGCGCTGCGCGATATGCGCGCGCGGGCACAAATCGAAATCCGGTTGCGACGCGTCGCGGTCGGCAACTTTGGTGACTGCAAACCGGTGGGTGACGGTGTTGCTGAACTGCGGATCGACGTCGGGGCAGGTTACCGCGTGTATTTTGGTCAGCACGGAAAAGCATTGGTGATTTTGCTTAGTGGCGGAGACAAGGCGTCGCAACAAATAGACATTAAGCGCGCCAAGGAATATTGGACGGACTGGAAACGGAGAACCTCATGAAGATACAAGCCATGGCGCAACCTGATTTAGCAGCACCGCAGCATCGGGGGCCAACACGAAAAGTCTTGAAAGCATCGGTCTCGCACGCAGAGGAAACCATCCGCGAGTTGCGCGCCGACCGCGCATTTGCCACCGAATATCTGAAAGCCGCGCTGGAAGAATTGGACGACCCCGACAATCGGGCTGCCGGGTTGCTCGCGCTGCGCGATGTCGCAGAAGCCTACGGTGGCTTGGGGGCCATTGCGGCGCATGCCGGCATCAGTCGTGAGGCCTTATATCGCTCCCTCTCTCCCAAAGGCAATCCGACATTGAAGACTTTATTGGCAGTGTTGAAATCCGTGGGCATGCGCTTGTCGGTAGAGCCGGAGAAGCATGCGCACGCTTGACTGAAATATCCCCGGCAATACCCTCCCGCGATTTTTTGCCCAGGAGAGCGATCCTGGAATTCTGGATGTGGATGCCGCTACTCTTCGCCAGCGCTTAAGCCGCCTTCTGCCCAAACGCCCCGCGAGCCGCACCGATGCCGCGCAGATATTTCACCTGGCGCTGTGCGCACAATTCAGTCAGGTGCGCCGGGGCGCCCACCGCGCTGCCGAACTGCTTCATCAGGTGGGTGGCGCAATCAATAAAACGCTCGGGGTCGATCTCCAAGCGTAGCAACAGCTTGGGCACGCGCTCGGCAATCAGGCCGCGTTTGCCCGGATGCAGGCAGCGGCGGGTGGTTTCGACCAGGTCGAGATAATCCTCAAAGGCGAAGGGAATCGCCGCGCGCAGGCGGCTGGTAGCGTCGAACACCATCAGCGGCTGCAAGGGCAAACAAAGTGGGTGTCCTTTTGTTTTTTCTTTTGTTTTTTTGTTTTTGCTTTTGTTTTTGCTATTTTGTCAGCGAGCATTTGTTGGGCCATAGTTGTACAATGAGTCTGTCCAATTAGAAGGAGGTCACCATGACCATCGAAACCACCTACAGCCAAGCCCGCGAGCAGTTCAAGACGCTGATGGATCGCGCGGTCGATGACCGGGAAGTGGTCTTGGTACGCCGCCGCTCCGGGGATGCCGTGGCGATGATTGCCGCCGATGAACTGCAGAGCCTGATGGAGACGGCGCATCTGCTGCGTTCGCCGAAGAACGCCGAACGTCTGCTGACGGCCTTGGCACGCGCCCGGGCCGGTGATGTCGCACCCACTGCCGTCGATGCCCTTGAGAAGCACTATGGCCTCCAAGGCTGAGCACAAGCGCGTTGCGGTGTTTCAGCCCGAGTTCCTGGAAGACTTGAGCTACTGGGTGGAAACGGAACGCCGTACCGCCAAGCGACTGTTGGAACTGGTCAAGGCCGCACTACGCGACCCTTTCAAGGGCATTGGCAATCCCGAACCGCTCAAGTACCTGGGCTCGGATGTCTGGTCACGACGCATCACGCAGGAACACCGCTGCGTCTATCTGGTGAAAGCGGATCGGATCGAGTTTCTGCAAGGCCGATACCACTACTGACCAGCCTCTCTTGTTCGACCTCCGCAAAGGTCTGCCTGGTGGCCAGCAAGATCACCGGGATATCGGGGTGGTTCTGTTGGAAGCGCTTGACGGCCACATCGGTATAGGACGGGGCAAGTTCGATGTCGCGGCCGATCTTGCCCTTGTGCCGCATGATGCGGATCACGCTGTCCGGGATGCGGTAGTCCTGGGTAGGTTGCCCGGCATGGGTCCAGCCACCGACCACACCATCCTTGCCGCGCATGGCTGTCGATGATCCGTCAGCGCGCAAATGGGAGTCCTGACCGGCGTGTTTGCAGGGCACGATCTTGTTGGGTTTGCGGCTCTGGCGGTTGAAGTGGAATACAAACTCGAAACTCGGCGACAGGCGTCCCGCCCAGTCACCCGGCATCCCCGGGCCCTGGGTGTAGTCGCGCTGCTGGCCGTAGGGCGGACTGGTGAAGCACAGGTTGGCCCGGTCGCCAGCCATCAGCGCTGCGACCACGGCGGGATCGGTCGAGTCGCCGCAGATCAGGCGGTGGGCACCCAGCTGCCAGATGTCTCCCGGGCGTGACACCGGGACGACCGGCGCCTCCGGGATGTCCTCATCGGCGTCCTCGGTCAATCCGCCCATGGGCAGATTTGTTTCGTCGTCGGAATCGACATTGCCGAGCAGGTCAGCCAGTTCGTCGTCGCTGAAGCCGGTCAGCGCCAGGTCGAAACCCGCCTCCGACAAGTCAGCAAACTCCTCACTCAGGAGTTTTTCGTCCCACTCAGCCCAAGCTGCAGACCGATTCGCCAGAATGCGAAACGCCTTGACTTGAGCCAGCGTGAGATCATCAGCCAGCACGACAGGTATCGTCCAGTGGCACGACCACGATGCCTTGCCTGTGCCAGGCCGCCGCACGCATCGCACGCAGTTCCTCGGCATTGGCCGGCGACTGCGGTGCCATTCTGCCCAAGGAGCAGGGAATCGAGTGGGTGCTCATACGCATGCCACACCTCCTTGCGCCATTGCCCAGTCCAGCAGCGCCAGCGCATCGGCGTGGTTGTCGTCGACCGGATCGAAGCCGCGTGCCTTGGCCGCCTCCATCAAGGCCTGCGCACATTTCTCGCCCTCAACCAGGATCACCTGCTCGGCAGAGGCAATCCCCGGCTGGTTGTAGAGCGGGCGCGGCTCGGGCGGCGCCATCTTTCGACGCTTGGCGTCCCACGGGCGGAACTCCTTCCTGCCCGGTGCTGGGTCATAGCGGTAGACGCAGGCGATCAGATTGCCGGCGGCGTCCAGGTAGTCCCACTTGGCGGTGGCCGGACCCAGTTCGTCGACTGGGGCCTCCGGCCTCTTGCGTTTCGGGGGGTGACTGGTGACCCGCCCGACCAGTTGCCCGGCGATTTCCAGCACCCGGGCAAAGTCGGCTTGGGTGTCGAGCCCATGGTGTGCCGCGATCAGATCGAAGATGTCACCGCCTTCACCCGTGGCGTGGTCGTGCCACAGGCCGGCGGTTTCACCCTTGAGCGACACCTCCAGGCTATCGCCAGGGCTGCCGAGCACATCGCCGACCAGGTATTTCTGGCCACGCTTCTTGCCAGCCGGCAGCAGCGTCATCAGCACCGACTCTAGCCGGGCGAGCAGATCAGCCCGGATGGCATCGCGCTGTTGGTTGAGATCACCGCCAGCGAGATTGGCCACCGGCGGCACCGAATTGAAATCAAGCATGGATCAGTCCTCCTTGTGGCTGGTGGGTGTGCGCTTGGCAGGTGATGGAATGCACTGGAGCGCTACTGGCGCTGACCACTGTCTCGGTGGGTGCGCTTGGCACCGGCACCTTGATCGGCACCTTCCGCCAATGCGCCTTCTCATCGGCGAGGTAGCCCGCCTTCCTGGCAACGAAGCGCACGAAGTCCGGATGCAGCCCGACGAGGTCACACCAGAGCGTGAGGTCGTCCCCGAGCAGAAAGCGCCGCGCCTCGCGCCGCATCCGGCGGTTGGTCAGACTCAGGCTGTCGTGAATGGCGCGGGCGAGCACTGCCACCACCAGTCGGGACTCGGGCGTCACCAGGAAGGTGTGACGGTTGAGCACCTTCTCGATGGCCTGCAGCCCGACCAGGGGTTTGGGTGGCGTCCAGCGTTCGACGCACACGGTCTGGGTGGCCTTGGTCGGCTTGCGCTGCTTGAAAGCTGTGCTCATGACACACCTCCCAACTTGCCAAAGGTAGGCCAATGAACTACACTCACCCCATGAATTTCGAATGGAATGAACCTATTTTCCTCAGTTGAACCTGTAAAAACTGCTGCAAACTCAATGCTGGAGCGGGATAACGGCTGAAGAGGAGGGTCACCCAATGGGTGAGCGGGATTTTGAGCAGAAGACGCTGGTAAAGGCGGTCGATGGTGCGTTGCAGGCACAGGAGCGGGCGGCGGAAGAACTCCGCTTGGCGACCCCCGGCGGGCGGTTTCAGGTTCGCTGGGACGAAGGCGGA
>Ga0208244_101140_pt1 | contig 16604 bp, 8 predicted proteins | sample SubbioCR12Aug_5A_FD_184828 | JGI IMG/M metagenome (GOLD analysis project Ga0208244, IMG submission 184828) | Serpentinite rock and fluid subsurface biosphere microbial communities from McLaughlin Reserve, California, USA - CR12Aug_5A (SPAdes) | ecosystem: Environmental > Terrestrial > Deep... | reverse complement strand
CCGCCTGTTGAAAGATCTGAATAGCCCAATGTGCGGTTGAATTCATCAGGACCGATCAGGGTTCCGGATGGGCCACCAACCTGAACTGCCTGCACATCATAGGCACCTACCATATTCAACATGTCGTTGACATTGAATCCCCAATTCACCTCATACACGCCCGGGAACATGCAATCGCCTGAAATACTTAATATTTTAGTACCTGTTGAATCCTCAGTACCGAACTGGGTAAACCATTCGCCTCCGTTTTGCACAATTCTGACTGCGGTAGCAAAAGTTTCCACATTGTTGATGATGGTGGGTTGGTTAAGATAGCCTTTCTCAACGGGGAATGGAGGCTTATCCCTTGGTTCACCTCTTTTTCCCTCAAGTGACTCAAGCAAGGCCGATTCCTCTCCGCACACGTAAGCTCCGGCACCGAATTGGATCCTGATGTCAAAGTCGAATCCTTCAATACCTGCAATATTCTTGCCGAGGAGATTCTTATTGCGCATTTCGTCGAGCACCTGCTCGAGATATTCTTTCATGTATCGGTATTCATAACGCAGGTACAAGATACCTTCATCTCCTCCGATAGCATATCCGGCTATTGCCATGCCTTCAAAAACAAGTTCCGGCTTTTCGGTTAGTATCACCCTGTCCTTGAATGTACCAGGTTCGCCTTCGTCGGCGTTGCAGATCACATAATGCTTTTCGCCTTTTGAACGTCTGCAGAATTCCCACTTCAATCCGGTGGGGAAGCCTGCGCCACCACGTCCGCGGATATGACTGTGCTTAATCTCGGCAATGACTGCTTCAGGTGACATTCTGGGTAAAACTTCCGAAGTAACTGTTCCATAAACATAGTCATCCGATAATATCATACCCTTGCGACGGATATTACTGGAAACCATCGCTCTCAGGCTGGGCAACTGGTTTTTCCCGTCACCGTAACTCTCATTAATAAGTTCATCTACCTTACAGCCACTACGGATGCAGCGGATGATCTCCCCGACTCTGTATGGTGTCAGCCTGGTAAACACCTTGTTATTGATGATCGCTGCAGGCTCCTGGTCATTCATACCAATGCAAGCGGTATTGAACAATCCGATTTTTCCATCCGGTGTTACTTCACCAAACCGAATGCCGGTTTCTTTTTCAAAAGCCTCTTTCACTGCCTGACGGCCGAACATGTGGGCTACTGCACTGTCATTTAAATAAATAGCATATTCACCCCTGGGCTTGGTGCTGAAAAAATGATAAAAACTGATGGTTTGCTCCACATCAACTTTCGACATATTCAACATCACAGACATAACCTCAATGGCTTCGGATGAAATGAAACCAAAAGCTTCCTGAGTTTCGATCAGGATGTCCATTAAACGGGTCTTGTCCTTGCTGTACTTCTCGACGATTTGTTTAACAGTGTCTTTCATGAATAATGAAGGTATTTAATGTTTCAAGTTCAGGATACAACGTCTTGTTGTGAATTAATTAACAGCAAAATTAGGTGGTTTTTCGCCACAAACGACACGAGAATAAAATTTAGAATCGTTATAAATTATAAAAATCCAGAAGCAGTATTTAAAATGTAAATATCTATATACACTTATTTATCAACTGTTCTCATCTTAAATCGCGTCATCGCAATAAAGATTCCGGCCAGTCACCTTCAACACAGCGATACAATCGATCTCACAAAAAGCAGGTAAGATAACCATGTCATCGCAATACACAAAATCAAAGCCCAACAACATCATTATGTTTATCTGTAAGTTGTAATCCAATTAATTAGAATGAATCATCTTAAATTGTTCAGAAGTTAACAGAGAAACACCCAGCACAACCTTACAAACTCCGGAATACTGAACCAGCCTTTTCTGATTCGTGCAGAAAATCGGCAGATCCTGGCAGGGAAAATGGATGCGCACATCAATATGATTGCTATATTTGAACCTCAATTTAATTTTTTGAAACCGGCATTTAAAAGCTGTAATGTACATCAACCGAAAAATACTGTACCTAGCACTGGTTATTTTCAACCTTTCGGTTGAAGCATCTGAAATTAAAAAGACCGGTATTCCTTTGATTCACAGTTATCCCCGTACTGTGTATCAGGCAGGTACTCAGAACTGGAATATGACCCAAAACAGCAAAGGATATCTGTATGTGGCCAACAATGACGGTTTACTCGAGTTTGACGGTCAGCACTGGAATCTCTACCCTGTTCCTAACAATACTATTATAAGATCAGTTTTAGCTGTGGGTGACACCATTTACGTGGGTGCTTTTGAACAGTTTGGCTATTTTCTCCCGGGATCTGACGGAAAACTCATGTACAAATCGTTAATTCAGGTTGTTGACAGTGCTTATCGCAGTTGTGATGAAATATGGAAAATTCACAAAACAGGTGATGGCATTGTATTTCAATCATTTAAATATCTCTTTGTTTACGATAACCGTCAATTGCATGTGGTCAGACCCTTTTCCATGTTTGGCCATTCCTATAGTGCATCGGGCAAACTTTTTATCTCGGATGTCGATCACGGGCTATTTCATCTGCAGCAAAACAAGCTTATCTCAGTAATTTCTGACCCATTACTACAGCAAAACGAAATTAGATTCGTGCTGCCCATTTACGAGAATAAGCTTCTGATCGGTCTTATCAATGACGGCTTGTTTGTTTTTGATGGCAAAACGCTTCGTCCTTGGGATACAAAAGTGAATCAACTGTTACGCGAAAACACCGTATTCTCCGGAATTCGTCTGACAAATGGCTATTACGCCTTTGGTTCGATACAAAATGGTGTTTACCTGACAAATGACCAAGGCGAAGTATTACAACATATCAACAGATACAAAGGCCTGCTCAACAATACGATTCTCAACCTGTACGAGGATACACAAGGTAATCTGTGGCTCGGACTCGACAATGGGATTGATTATCTGGAAATTAATTCACCAATAACCATTTATGACTACAACTACCACATCGAAAGCACCTATAGTTCTGTTGTGCATGACAATTTCCTTTATGTCGGCACCAATCAGGGTTTGTTTTGTGCACCGATGAGTTCACTGGATCACACCAAAAACGACAAGGCAGATTTTGGTCTGATTAACGGCACCGAAGGACAGGTCTGGAACTTACATGTAATTGACGGACAACTGCTTTGCGGTCATAATTTTGGATGTTTCCATATTCAGGGGACTCAGGCCAGAAAGATTGCCGACGACAGAGGATACTGGTCCTTTGCGGCCCATAACAACAACCCCGATACGATCATTGCAGGAACATATGCCGGTTTCTCGATACTTGTCAGAGATGGCTTGTCGTGGCAGAAGCTATGGAAGACTGAAGCTTTTGAAGAATCAGCGCGCAGTTTTGCTCAGGAGTCTAAAAACACTTTCTGGATTGCGCATGGCTACAGAGGTCTTTTCAGGGTTCAGCTTTCATCCGACCTCAGAAAAGCAATGAGCGTAGAATTGTTTAACCACAATCATGGTTTGCCTGAGGAGCTTCCCTACAACGTAATGAATATCAACAAAGAAATTGTTTTTAGTTCAAAAAACGGGTTTTACATATTCGATGCTGAAAACAAAAATTTCATTCCATCTGACCGCCTGAATTCAATTTTCAGCGGACAAAATGCTGTTGACAACATGTTCTCTGATGCCTCAGGTAACCTTTGGTATTTTTCATTCGGCAGTATGGGATTGATGCGCATCCTGGAGGATGGCAAATACACCCGCATAACCGCTCCTTTTAAAAGGATTAATCCGCTTTTGATAGAGTCGTACGAAAGCATCCATGTTTTCGATAACCGAAATGTTTATATCGGTTCCCAAAAAGGTTTGCTGCATTATGATCCGCATTTTAAAAAAGACTACAACAAAGAAGTTCCGGTATTTTTCCGCGACATCAGCTTTTATGGCAAGGACAGCACTCTCAGAATCGCTGAAGCAACCTCCACCAATGACAATCGCAAAATAATTCGCATTCCATTCAGCCTGAACTCAGTATCCTTCAAATTTGCCAGCCCTGCATTCAATGCGTCAGGACACACAACTTTTTCTTTCAGAATGAAGGGTTTTGAAGAGAACTGGTCCGACTGGGACAATACTACGTATAAAGAGTATACTAACCTCAATGAGGGACAGTATTCATTTGAAGTTAGGGTTAACAATCTGAACAACAGTGATGATAAGACTTATAACTATTCCTTCATTATCGACCCTCCGTTTTACAGATCAAAACTGGCATATGGATTCTATTCTTTTATATTTATTCTGGTTTTAGGAGGCAACCTGCTCTTTGTTCAACGCAGGATATTGAAAACCAGAATAAGGGAGCAACAAAAGCACAAAAAAGAACTTAAAGAAAAAGAAACTGCATACAAAGAAAAGGCCCTGGAAGCTGAGAAAGAAATCATTCATCTTCGCAATGAAAGTCTTCAGAATGAAATCAATCACAAAAACAAGGAACTTGCCAATACAGCATTACACCTTATTCACAAGAACAAAATTCTCAACAGCATCAAAGTTCAGTTGAACAGCATTTTAGATAAGCAATCCGCGCAAACTAACAAACCTGAGATAGAATTAGTTATATCCAGAATTAATAAGGAATTAAAGAATGAGAAGTTTCAGGAACTGTTTGAAGACTATTTTGACAATGTTCATCAGGACTTTATCAGCAGGATGAAAGAGAAACATCCGGAGCTTTCACCACGTGAACTCAGGCTATGCGCATACCTGAAAATGAACCTTTCCACCAAAGAAATAGCCCCGCTGATGAATATCTCCATTCGTGGTGTTGAAATAGGGCGCTACAGGTTGCGTAAAAAGTTAAACCTCGAACGCGAAGAGAACCTGATCAGCTATCTGATGAATTTCTGACAAAGATCATTTTCGAAAAATTTACTTCCGAGCAAACGCAAGATTCAATCGATTGCATTTTTCCCGCACTTAAATAATTTTGATTGATCAGGTAGATTAATTCTGTTGTAGGACAATTTGTCTATTTATGTCTCTTTATTTCAGTATTTTAAACTTGTATTGATGTAGTAATGATGTAAAGAAAATGTTAAATCGATGTAAAGGTGATGTAAAGAAATTCTTGCAATTGTATTCATTTAGGCTGTAATATTGATCTGCAAATTGCAAATTTTAATCAAGGAAAAACCAAAAACACCCTATATGAAAGGACAAATACGTCTTATTTTGCTGTTTTCCTGCTTGTTATCTATTAACCTCTATGGACAGCAATCGATTGTTACCGGAATTATCACCGATAAGGCAACCAAAGAGCCGCTACCCGGGGCCAATGTAATCATTTCGGGCACACAGACAGGCACTGTTTCAGGTATCGATGGTGACTACAGCCTTCAGTTAGATCCGGGTAACTATCTGCTTGAAGCAAGTTTCATCGGCTACGAGCCATTGAAACAAACCGTGCAACTGTCAGCTGGTCTGAATATTACAGTAAATTTTGCATTGAGTCCCTCCGCATTACAACTCGAAGAGTATGTTGTGGTTGGCTACGGTGTTCAACAGAAAAGTGTTGTCACGGGAGCAATATCAAGTGTAAAAGGCAGTGATTTAAAAAACATGCCTATCACACGCATCGAACAGGCATTGCAGGGCCGCACTTCTGGTATAACGATTGCTGCCAGTTCGGGTCAACCCGGAGCAGGCTCCACAGTAAGGGTTCGTGGCACAACCTCAATCAATGTGAGCGACCCTTTATACGTGATCGATGGTGTACCTATAGATATAGGTGGACTTGATTACCTGAACACAGCAGATATCGAGTCCATGGAAGTACTCAAGGATGCTGCATCGGCTGCCATCTACGGAACAAGGGCTGCCAACGGAGTTATTATTATAACGACTAAGAAAGGAAAAGGCGGGACCACACCCGGAATGAGCCTGAGCTACAATGCCTATGCCGGAACTCAGGCACCTGCGAAAAAACTTGATTTATTAGGTGCAAAGGACTATGCCATGCTAAGAAATGAAGCAGCGCGCAATGCCGGTTTACCGGAAATCTTCCCTGACCCGTCGATATTAGGCGAAGGCACTGACTGGCAGGCTACAATCTTTAATGAGAACGCCCGAATCCAAAATCATGAACTGAGTTTATCCGGTGGAAATCAAACATCATCCTACTATACTTCAATAGGTTATTTTGATCAGGAAGGAATCGTAGCTACTTCCATTTCGCATTACAACAGACTTTCAATCCGGTTGAACACCAGTCATCAGGTGAATGATTATTTCAGATTTGGTAACAACTTCGGCTATTCTCATATCAAAAGTAAAGGCTCGCTGAATGTAAACAGCGAGTATGGCGGACCGCTTTCATCTGCCATCAACCTTGACCCGGTTACACCTGTTATCATTACAGATCCCGATGTTGCCAATGAAGCACCATACACAACCAACCCTGTAGTCAGGGACGAAAATGGAAATCCATATGCCATCAGTCAATATGTTGTTCAGGAGATGACCAATCCGCTCGCTTACATAGCTACCAGACAAGGAAACTACGGCTGGTCTGACAATTTTGTCGGCAATTTGTTTGCCGAGCTTGAACCGATTAAAGGTCTTATTTTCAGGTCAGACCTCGGTACAAAACTGGCTTTTTGGGGAGATGAAAGTTTTACCCCTGTATATTACCTTAATGCAGCCAACCTGATCAGTAAAAACAACTTCTTCAGGTCGAGCAATCGCGGGCTGATGTGGAATTGGGAAAACACAGCCGCATATACTAAAAATATTGGAAAACATAACTTCACTGCTCTGGCCGGACTGAGTGCATTTGTTGAAAGTTCAAAAGGAACCAACGCGAGATACTATGGTTTGCCTGTAAATACCTTCGATGAGGCTTCGATGAACTTCAGCATCATTGACTCTGAAAAACTCGGAGGTGGATGGGAAAGCCCGGAACACAAAATCAGCTCTGTATTTGCCAGGGTTAATTATGACTATGCTCAGAAATATTTGTTTACGGGTATCATCAGACGTGACGGTTCGTCACGATTTGGAAAGAACAACCGATATGGCACTTTTCCCTCTGCATCAATTGGCTGGGTTGTGAGCCGTGAAGATTTCTGGAAAGCCAATGACTATGTAACTTTCTTGAAAATCAGAGGATCTTATGGTGTAAACGGGAACGATAATATTGCAGATTTTCTGTATCTTGCAACTGTAGGCGGAGGCAGAAACTACACTTTCGATTATGACAATTACCAGATTGGATACAGCCCGAATGCCCCCTCAAATCCGGATCTGAAATGGGAAGAAACCAGCCAGTCAAACATCGGTTTTGAGGCTACTTTATTCTCTGATTTCAGGTTAGTAGTGGATTTGTACAGTAAAAACACCACAGGCATGCTGGATAAGTTCGTATTGCCGGCTTATGTGGGTGCTATTGAAGACCCGATAGCAAATATCGCTTCGATGACCAACAAAGGTGTCGAAGTTGAGTTAGGTTACAGAAGAAAAGTCGGTCAGGTTGAGTTGAACCTTCAGGGAAACGCCAGCTATCTGAAAAACGAAATTACTGATCTGGGAAGTGTAGATTTCAGGACCGGCGCCAATTTCCAGTCGAGCAGCTATGAAATAAGCAGGCTTATGGTTGGTCATCCTATCGGTGCTTTTTACGGATTCGAAATATTGGGCGTATTTCAGTCTTTAGGTGAAATACAGAAACACGTCAATGAAAATGGCGAGTTATTACAACCCAACGCTCGTCCGGGCGATTTTAAATATGCCGACCTCAACGCTGATGGTAAGATTGATGCTGATGACCGAACATTTATCGGAGACCCTACCCCTACGTTCTCGTATGGTTTTACTGTTTCGGCTGCATGGAAACAGTTCGATGCCATGATATTTGTTCAGGGAGTGTCAGGAAACGACATTTTCAATGGGTTGAGAAGATTGGACATTCCCTCTTCCAACTGGACAACAGATGCTCTTGATCGCTGGACAGGTGTAGGCACTTCAAACACCTATCCCAGATTAGTTAACGGAGATCCTAATAAAAACTTCAGTAATCCCTCTACTTTCCATCTGAACAATGGTTCTTACCTGAGGATTAAAACCATTCAGATTGGATATACGGTTCCTGCAAATCTGTCGAAGCGAATAGGAATGAAATTGTTGCGCGCCTATGTTGGTGCCAACAACCTCTTCACCTTTACCAAGTATAAAGGATTTGACCCCGAAATCGGAGGCACGAGTTACGGAATTGACCGCGGGTTCTATCCACAGGCAAGGTCATTTATGGTTGGTGTTAATGTAACGATTTAAAGAACGTAAAGTCATGAAAAAGAGATCCATTAATATTTTTTTGATTTTTGTGGTCATGATCACGGTTTCCTGCACCAAAGACTGGCTGGAGGTGAAACCTAAAGGAACCACACTCGAGGATAATTATTACCAGAACGCTGATGAGGCATTTGCCGGTTTGATTTCGGTTTATGATCCCCTGGGCACTGAATGGGTAAACACCTATGCCAGCAAGGTCGGATTGTTAAACAGTGCATCGGATGATTGTTATGCCGGTGGCGCGGCTTATGGCGACCAGATCTCCTGGGAGGCATGGAACAGCTACACCCTTGAGCCTGCTGTCGGTCCTCAGGAGAGTTTCTGGGGACGCAATTTTACCGGAGTCAACCGAGCCAATACTTTGCTATCGAAACTCGACGATGTACCCATGAATGAAACTCTCAAAGCGCGTTTCAGAGCCGAAGCCAAGTTTCTCAGAGCATATTATTACTTCGACCTTGTCCGGTTGTTCAGAAATGTACCGCTCTTCACCAGCCTTTTGTCGCCTTCTGAATTCTTTTCAGCCGAGCAGGCAAGTCCCGAAGATGTTTACACCCAGATTGAAAAAGACCTGAACGAAGCCATTCCGGATCTCCCGTTAAGTGTGCCTCCCTCAGAGAACGGCAGGGTAACGACATATGCTGCAAAAGCCTTACTGGGCAAGGTTATTCTTTTTCAAAACAATGAAAGCAGGATGGCCGAGGCAGCTGCATTGTTTGAAGAAGTAAACACGGCTCCGTACTATGAACTGCTCGAGAATTATGCTGATATCTTCAGACCCGACAACAAATTTAACAAAGAGTCCATCTTTGAGATAACACACACTTCGGTTGCAATAGGTTACTGGGATTTCCCCCGCCCCCCTGCCGGAGAAGGAAACTTGCTTGTGCAGCTTTGCGGACCAAGAGCCTATGCCGGCCCGACATACTCAGCCGGATGGGGTTTCAACCCGATTATTCCTGATCTTGTCGAACTCTTAAAAGGAAGCAACAGATATGTTGGAACGGTTGCAAACATAGACAGTCTCGAAGAAGCCGGATTAGCCGTTTATGAAAAAGGTTATCAAAACACAGGTTATTTCATGCAAAAGTTTGCTCCGCTGAAGGACTTTCAAAATTCCGGCGGTGGTGATGCAGTGCTTGAATGGCCCAACAACTATATCGAAATTCGTCTGGCAGATGTTTACCTGATGCACGCTGAGGCTTTGGTGCGGTCTGGTAATGCCTCTGAAGCCCAGCAATGGCTTGATAAAGTGCGTGAAAGAGCAGGATTACCTTTGGTACCTGCCACACTTGAAAATATCTATCACGAAAGACGGTTAGAACTGGCTACTGAAGGTCATCGGTTTTTCGACCTAGTGCGCACCGGAAAAGCAGCAGAAGCTTTGGCATTCAAAGGATTCGTGGCAAATAAACACGAGATACTGCCCATTCCGCTTACCGAACTGGGAAATACCAAACTGAAACAAAATCCGAATTATTGAAATTATCATATTGTGTATTAGTGATTTAGGTTAGTAATTCAGGTCGGTCACCTTCGGGTGGCCGGCCCTTACTGAAAAAGAAAATGAAATGTAAAATATCGCTCATCAGTGTTTTGGTCGTCCTGTTTACAGGGTGCAGCAGCGGACAGAAAGACCGTTCCGTCATCATTATACCCGGACCACCACAGGATTTGGGTTGGGAATTTGAAACTACGCCATTCTGGTATGATGAGTTTGATTACACCGGATTGCCCGACCCTGTTAAATGGGATTATGACCTCGGAGGAAGCGGTTGGGGAAACAATGAATTGCAATACTATACAAACAGGATTGAGAACGCAAAAGTTGAAAACGGCATTCTGACCATCACAGCCAGAAAAGAAAACTTTGAAGAAAAATCCTACACCTCTACAAGACTTGTCAGCCGTAAGAAAGGTGATTTGCTTTATGGAAGAGTTGAGGCAAGGGCAAAGGTTCCGGCCGGCAGGGGTACCTGGCCGGCTATTTGGATGCTCCCAACTGATTGGGAGTATGGCGGATGGCCGAAATCAGGTGAGATCGACATCATGGAACACGTGGGATATGATCCTGAGGTGATACACATGAGCACCCACTGCGAAGCTTATTATTGGGTGCTGAATAACCAAAAAACAGCAACAAGGAAAGTGCCCGGCGCCATTACTGATTTTCAGCTGTACCGAGTCGACTGGACACCTTTCGCCATTAAAGGATACATAAACGACCAACATATATTTACCAGTTACAATGAAGGCACCGGACCAGCCGTGTGGCCATTCGACAAACGATTCCACATTATCCTTAATGTTGCTGTCGGCGGCAGCTGGGGCGGTGCCCAGGGTGTTGATGATAACATATTCCCGGCTAGCATGGAGATTGACTATGTACGTTTCTACAAAATGATTCCGAAATAACCCACTTATGACCACCAGATTAAAAATTCTTTTGCTTTTGTTCTCCATATTTGCAGGCGCAAACCTGTCATGCAGCAAAACCGATGATGTTACGGTTAGCCTGAATATCCCCACAAGCTTGTCTATTGACGAAAAAGATGAAGGCCAGCAATTGGTTTCGTTCACATTTACTCTTGACCAAAACGCACCAAAGGATGTCATCATTACATGGTCATTGACTGAAGGAACAGCAAAAGCAAATGAGGATTTTGAACCTAAGTCAGATGTTATTACTGTGATAAAAAAAGGCACAAAAAGCCAATTAGTTGAGTTTACCATATTTGGGAATCAAACGTATCAATCAGACAGATACTTTAATCTCATTGTAACCAATGTAAAGAATGCAGTACTCACTAATCCCATTTGCAGGATCGAAATACAGGACAACGATCCTTTCATACCAGAACTCACCCTACCCTCACGGTTGATAGTCCCTGAAGGAAACAACGGAAACCAGACTGTGGGCATATTAGTGAAGCTTTCCGGCACATCGGAAGCCCCGGTAACTTTTAGCTGGTCAACTGTGGATGGCTGGGCCAAAGCAGGGACTGACTTTCTTTCGGTCAACGGGCAGAATATTCAGATAAATCCGGGTGAGACAGAAAAAACGCTTGAGGTTGAAGTTGTTGGCGACAACATCTTTGAAATGGATGACTATTTCGATGTTGTTCTTGAAAATATCACTGGTGCTGTCGCTGAAATAAATACGGTTAGGGTATATCTGAAGAATGATGATACTTTTCAGCCTGATCAGGCCGAAGACGGCACTATAACACCGCTCGAGTATCCCGGAATGACATTGGTGTGGAGCGATGAGTTCAGCGGAAGTTCGGTCAACCCCGATAACTGGGGCTATGATCTCGGAGGAGGCGGATGGGGAAACAATGAGTTGCAGGTTTATACCAGTTCCTCAGAAAACTCTTTTATACTCAATGACAAGTTGAATATAAAAGCCACAAAACTATACTCTTCATATAACTCAGCAAGGCTTCTTTCCAAAGGCAAAAAAGAATTCACCTACGGAAGGATTGATATCCGCGCCAGAATGCCCTACGGTCAAGGTATCTGGCCTGCTCTCTGGATGCTTGGAGGCAACATTTCACAAGTTGGCTGGCCACGTTGCGGTGAAATTGACATAATGGAATATCTGGGTCATGAGCAATCAAAAACCCATGGTACAGTTCATTATTACGAAGGCGGACACAGGTACAAAGGCAGCAGCTATACACTGCCAGGAAACCAGAGTTTTCACGATGCGTTCCATGTCTTTTCCATTGTGTGGGGCGAAAACTCTATCCGCTGGTATGTTGACTACAACTTGTTCTATGAAGTGGACGACGCCATGGTTGTTTTCGATTCATTCAGAAAACCACAGTTTTTCATCATGAATATAGCTGTTGGCGGCAATTGGCCGGGTTATCCTGACGAAACTACAGTATTCCCGCAGATCATGGAAGTCGACTATGTAAGGGTATTTCAAAACGATTAAGGAGTTTTATACAAACCAGAAAAACACAAAAGATAATGAAACAGTTGATGTGTAAAAGCCTTTTATTTCTGTCGGTAGTTTTCTTCTTCTCATGCACCAATGAACAGAAAACAATTGTCAGACAAGACCTGGATCCTGAAGTGGAGCAGAGAATCTCGGATATAATGGCAAAAATGACCCTAAGTGAAAAAGTCGGACAGATGACTCAGGTTACTCTGGATGTGCTTACCAAAGGCGAAAACCCATTCTCAAGCTTTGAACCGGTTCAGCTCGACTCGAACCAGTTACATAAAGCATTTGTGGAATACAGAATTGGCTCGGTGCTGAATACGGCCAACAACCGTGCAAGAACACCTGAAGTATGGAACGGACTCATCACTCAGTTGTTGGATTACGCCCTTGAGGCCTCTCCCAATAAAATTCCTGTAATTTATGGTCTCGACATGATTCATGGTGCCAGCTATGTGGATGGTGCCACCTTTTTTCCGCAACAGATTGGCATGGCTGCAACCTGGAACCCCGAACTGGTAAATGAAGCCGGAAGAATTACAGCTTACGAAACACGCGCAGCAGGTGTGGCATGGACCTTTTCGCCTGTGCTCGACCTGGGTGTGGATCCCCGATGGCCACGTCAATGGGAAACTTTTGGTGAAGACCCGTATTTGTGTGCCATTATGGGACATCACCTCATTAAAGGATATGAAGGAGAAAACAACGAAATTTCACATCCCAACCAGATAGCATCCTGCCTGAAGCATTATATGGGCTATTCGCACACCCTCAGCGGAAAAGACAGAACCCCGGCATGGATGCCCGACAACAAGCTTTTTGAATATCATGCCCCAGTATTCAAAGCCGGGATTGATGCCGGAGCACTTACAGTCATGGTCAACTCAGGCGAAATCAACGGGGTGCCGACACATGTCAACAAAAAACTGCTTACAGATGTGCTCAAAGACCAATGGGGCTTTAAAGGTTTTGTGGTTACCGACTGGGCCGACATAGAATACCTGCATACCCGCCACAAAATCGCGCCAGACCACAAAGAGGCTGTGAAATTGGCCATCAATGCCGGTATCGACATGTCGATGGTGCCATATAATTTCGATTTTGCCGATCATCTGATTCAACTGGTCGAAGAAGGTTCAGTAAGCATGGCCCGCATAGATGATGCCGTCAGAAGAATACTCAGAGTCAAGATTATGCTCGGTTTGTTTGAACAGCCTTATACCCTTGCTGAAAACTATCCTGATTTTGCCTCGCAAAAGCATGCCGACGCTGCCAGAAAAACTGCCCTTGAGTCCATCACCTTGCTCAAAAATGAACAAAGTCTGTTGCCTCTTTCCAAAAATACACGCATCCTGGTAGGTGGTCCGGCCGCAAACATAATGAGACCACTGAACGGAGGCTGGAGCTACTCATGGTTAGGCAATCTTGTAGATGAATTTGCAGGTGAGTATCATACTGTTTATGAAGCTTTGAAATCTGCAGCCGCAAACCCTGATTTTGTAACTTTGTATGAAGGTGTTACATACAAGAACGCAATGGAGTACAAAGATGAAGAAGTGGGCGACCTGGCTCAGTTTGCCAAAAAGGCTTCCCAATCGGATGTTATTGTATTGTGCATCGGAGAAAACTCCTACACCGAAAAACCTGGTGACCTCGAGGACTTGTATCTTTCAGATAATCAGCAACAACTTGTTAAAACTGCTGCAGCTACCAACAAACCGGTTGTACTTGTCATGGTTCAGGGGCGTCCAAGACTGATCAGCAAGGTCGAACCGATGGTAAAAGCGGTAATAAACGCTTATCTGCCCGGAAATTACGGAGGAGAGGCACTGGCATCAATCATATATGGCGACCACAATCCTTCAGGAAAACTTCCCTACACCTATCCTCGTTATCCAAACAGCCTTGAGCCTTATTATCACAAACACGCTGAGCAACTCGAACTCCTTGGCTCACCCACAGGAACGCACTTCAACCCTCAATACCCCTTCGGATTCGGACTTAGTTATTCAAGTTTTACATATTCTGAACTTACTACGGACAAGGTGGAATATCTTGCCTCAGACACGATCAATGTAGCAGTGAAAATCACCAATACATCAAATGTAGCAGGCAAAGAAGTAGCTCAGGTATTCAGCAGCGATCATTTTGCCTCACTTACCCCATCTGTGAAGAGGTTACGTGCTTTTAGCAAAATAAACCTTGGCCCCGGCGAAAGCAATGTTGTCCGTTTCAGCATTCCGGTAAGCCAACTTGCTTTTGTTAATGAACAAATCCAATGGATTGTCGAGGAGGGAGATTTCACCTTAAGCTGCGGCTCTGAAAACAAAATTATTCGCGTTAAAGAAACCCGTCAAATCAATCAATAACCTTAAAAACAAAGGATTATGAAATCAATTACATCAACATTCAACTCATTAAATGATTCGTCATGATGAAGAAAGGATCAATAACCGTATCTCATATATTTTAACCATTTTAACCATTAGTAATCATTAAATTTAAATGCCATGAAAAAAACCATGTTTCTGAGTGCCGCCCTTATGGTGATGGCACTGTTCACCCTCATGACATCCTGTAAGAAGGATGATCCGGATCCGGAAGTCATTGCAAGTTTCACATTTGCTATTGATGCCCAGGATTTCAAAAAAGTAACTTTTACAAACGAATCACAGAATTTCTCGGCTTTGTCGTGGAACTTCGGTGACAATTCAGCCGTGTCGACCGAAACCAATCCGGTTCATACCTATGCAGCTGACGGAACCTATACTGTTACCCTCACCGCAACTTCAACCAACGGCAAGGAAACAGATGTGTTCACCGCACAGGTAATCATTGCTGATCCTAATGTTATGCTGACCAAACTGGTAGGCGAAACTTCCAAAACCTGGAAGCTGCTCCGCGATGTCAGCACAGGCGAATATCCGCTGGAAGTTGGTCCGTTCGACCGCTCACAGATATGGTGGGCCATGGGTTACAATAATGACGAACTGGCACTGAGGCCTTGTATGCTGAATGACGAGTGGACATTTACCCGCGATGGTAAAATGATCTTCGACGACAAAGGCGATTATTGGGCTGAAGGTTCGGTTTATCCTGACGGAGCAAACAACACCTGCGCCTCTTCCGCTGAGCCTATGCTCAACAAAGACGGCGTTGATGTATCTGCCTGGTCAAACGGCGAACACGCCTTTGAACTGATCACCGGCGACAATCCTCAACTGAAACTCGTTGGCACAGGTGCTTACCTTGGTCTGTCGAAAGTTGGAACTGATCTTGAGTACAATGTTCCTCAGGAAAGTATTACCTACAACCTTGTTTCGCTGCATGATGGCACAACCGATACCCTGATCGTGGAAGTAAATTACAAGTTTGCTCCAGGTGATGCAACTCCGGGTGGCTACTGGAGGTTTGTGCTTGTTCATTACGACAATCCAAATGATGAACCGCCAATTCCGGCCAACCAGCCTTCAGCTAATTTTACACTGGCAATCAACGGAAACACCGTTACCCTGACCAACACTTCCTCATTTGCTGATTCCTATTTGTGGGATTTCGGTGACGGAAATACTTCAACCGAAGCAAGTCCGGTTTACACCTACGGCACTGACGGATTGTACACCATCACCCTCACGGCTACCAACACCATCGGAACCAGCTCAACCTCACAAAGCGCATTCATCTCATCTGTGCCATTGTCTGACGAACTGCTTCAGGGTGGTCCATGGCGTATCAGGGTAGAAGAAAAATCAGTATTCGTTGGCCCCGGCCTCGGAAATTCTTCCTGGTGGTCATTGCCCAAAGCCTTCCTCGATGGCTCTTCAACAGGTGGCGATGACTGGTCATGTATGCCTGATGATGAGTTTACTTTCAGCGCTGGCGGTGTATTCACATACGACACCAAAGGTTCTGCCCGTAACGACGGCTACTTCGGAGGCGAAAACGGATGTATCTCCGATGCAGAAATTGCTGCCAGCGGCAATGGCGCATTCTTCGGAAGCGGAACTCATTCATACACCTTCACCCCTGCCAGCGGAACCGACAGGCCAATCATTATCCTGACCAACGGTCCCGACAGGGCTGCGTTCATAGGCTTCTACAAAGGCTACTATGGCGGTGAAAACACCAATAACGCCAATCCGCCAAACGGTGGCAACCCAACCAACAGATATGAAGTTATGGGTTATGCCAAAGGTGCCACTATGGAATACCTGTTTGTGTCAGTTGATATTTCAGCCGACATGAGCGGTGGCGCTGCCTGGTCCATGATACTTGAAAGACCTTCAAGATAATTGTCTGCACATTCCGGAAAAGGGTGGTCAAACACCCTTTTCCT
>Ga0208244_101139_pt1 | contig 16606 bp, 20 predicted proteins | sample SubbioCR12Aug_5A_FD_184828 | JGI IMG/M metagenome (GOLD analysis project Ga0208244, IMG submission 184828) | Serpentinite rock and fluid subsurface biosphere microbial communities from McLaughlin Reserve, California, USA - CR12Aug_5A (SPAdes) | ecosystem: Environmental > Terrestrial > Deep... | reverse complement strand
TGTTCTTCAACGTCGAGTTCAGCCGGGCGATGATCGGCCAGTTCGACGTCGACCTGACCCAGGAATTCTTCCAGGGCCTGGTCAACCACGCCCAGATCACGCTGCACATCGACAACCTGCGCGGCGAGAACGCCCACCACCAGTGCGAGACGGTTTTCAAGGCCTTCGGCAGGGCGCTGCGCATGGCGGCCGAAGCCGACCCGCGTGCCGCCGGCAGCGTGCCGTCCACCAAGGGAGCGCTCTAGGGTCCTTTGCCGCCGTCTCCCGGCAGCTGACTTTTGACAGACCGTCGATGAACACCGTCGCTATCGTCGATTACGGCATGGGCAATCTGCGCTCGGTTGCCAAGGCCATCGAGCATGTCGCGCCCGAGGCGCGCGTGCTGGTGACTTCCGATCCTGCCGCAGTGGTTGCCGCCGACCGCGTCGTGGTGCCCGGCCAGGGCGCCATGCCGGACTGCATGCGCGAGCTGGATGCGCGCGGGCTGCGGCCGGCAGTCATTGCGGCGACGCAAAGCAAACCCTTCCTCGGCATCTGCATCGGTCTGCAGATGTTGTTCGAGTCGAGCGAGGAGGGTGATGTGGCCGGCCTCGGCGTGCTGCCGGGGCGCGTGCGCCGTTTTCCGCACGAGCTGATGGTGGCGCCCGACGGCAGCCGCCTCAAGGTGCCGCACATGGGCTGGAATGAAGTTAACTTTGCCCCCGGTTCGGGAAAAACATCCGAGCCGCCCCCCGAGGGGGCCAAGTCGTTCTTGGGGCGGCCCGGCGAACGACTTGATCGCGCCGAGCCGCACGCCCTCTGGGAGGGGATTGCCGACGCTTCGCGCTTCTATTTTGTCCATAGCTACTACGTCGAGGCGGGAGAACCTTCCCTGGTTGCCGCCTTCAGCGTGTATGGTTTCCCCTTTACCTGCGCGGTGGCGAAGGATAATATTTTCGCCGTGCAGTTTCATCCGGAGAAAAGCGCCCAGTCCGGCCTGGCCTTGTTGGGCAACTTCATGTGCTGGCAGCCCTGACGGTTGCCAGCCGAGCCGCAATGATCATTCTCAACCCGCGTTAAATCCTATGCTGCTGATACCTGCAATCGACCTCAAGGACGGCCATTGCGTGCGCCTGAAACAGGGCGACATGGAAGACGCCACGGTGTTTTCCGAAGACCCCGCCGCGATGGCGCGGCACTGGCTGGCACAGGGCGCGCGCCGCCTGCACCTGGTGGACCTCAACGGCGCCGTGGCAGGCAAGCCGAAGAACGAGACGGTGATCAAGGCGATTACTGCCGCCGTGGGGGACGACATCCCCGTGCAGTTGGGCGGCGGCATTCGCGACCTCGACGCCATCGAGCGGTATCTCGACGACGGCATCACCTACGTCATCATCGGCACGGCGGCGGTGAAGAATCCCGGCTTCCTGCATGACGCCTGCGGCGCGTTCCCCGGCCACATCATCGTCGGACTGGATGCCAAGGATGGCAAGGTGGCAGTGGATGGCTGGTCGAAGATGACCGGCCATGACGTCATCGACCTGGCTAAGAAATACGAGGACTACGGCGTCGAGGCGGTGATTTATACCGACATCGGCCGCGACGGCATGCTCAGTGGCGTGAACATCGAGGCCACCGTCAAGCTGGCCCAGGCGCTGCGCATCCCCGTCATCGCCAGCGGCGGCATTGCCTGCCTGAAGGACATCAAGGCGCTGTGCAAGGTCGAGGGCGAAGGCATCATGGGCGCCATTACCGGCCGCGCCATCTATGAAGGCACACTGGATTTCAAGAAGGCCCAGGCCGAGGCGGATAAATGCGGTAAGCGGTAAGCGGCGAGTGGTGAGCGGGAAAGGCCCCTCACCGCTCACCGCTCGCCACTCGCCACTCACCAAAATGCTAGCCAAGCGCATCATTCCCTGCCTCGACGTCAAGGCCGGCCGCGTCGTCAAGGGCATCAATTTCGAGGGCCTGCGCGATGCCGGCGATCCGGTCGAGATCGCGCGCCGCTACGATGAACAGGGCGCCGACGAACTCACCTTTCTCGACATCACGGCCAGTTCGGACGAGCGCGACATCATCATCCATGTCGTCGAGCAGGTGGCCGAACAGGTATTCATCCCGCTGACGGTGGGCGGCGGCGTGCGCGTGGTCGACGACGTGCGGCGCCTGCTGAATGCCGGCGCCGACAAGGTGAGCATGAACACCGCCGCCGTGCAGAATCCCCAGTTGGTGGCTGACGCCTCCGGCAAGGTCGGCGCGCAGTGCATCGTCGTGGCCATCGACGCCAAGCAGTCCGGCGACGGCCGCTGGGAGGTGTTCACCCACGGCGGCCGCAAGGGCGCCGGGCTGGATGCCGTCGAATGGGCGCGCCGCGTGCAGCAGCTGGGCGCCGGCGAGATCCTCCTCACCAGCATGGATCGCGACGGCACGAAGATCGGCTTCGACCTGCCGTTGACGCGCGCCATTTCGGATGCGGTGGACATTCCGATCATCGCCAGCGGTGGCGTCGGCACGCTGGCGCATCTGGCCGAGGGCGTGCTGGAGGGTCGTGCCGACGCCGTGCTGGCCGCCAGCATCTTTCATTACGGCGAACATACCGTACGCGAAGCCAAGGAATACATGCGTTCGCGCGGCATCGAGGTAAGGTTATGACAGCATTGGATGAAGTCAAGTGGGACAAGGACGGCCTGGCGCCGGCCATCGCGCAGGATGCGGCGACGGGGGAAATCCTCATGGTCGCCTGGATGAACCGCGAATCCCTGGAGCAGACGCTGAAGCGCGGCGAGGCTGTGTACTGGTCGCGCTCGCGCAGGAAGCTCTGGCACAAGGGCGAGGAATCCGGCCATGCGCAGAAGGTCAGCGAGATACGCATCGATTGCGACAACGACGTGCTGCTGCTGAAGATCGAACAGGTCGGCGGCATCGCCTGCCATACCGGGCGGCGCAGCTGTTTTTTCCAGAAACTCGAGGATGGCCGCTGGGTCGCCGTCGATCCCGTCATCAAGGACCCGAAGGAGATCTACAAATGATCGATTGCCAGATCCTTTACCGCGTTGCCGACACGCTGAACGGGCGCAAGGGGGCGGCGCCGGAGTCGTCCTATGTGGCGAGCCTCTACCACAAGGGCACCGACGCCATTTGCAAGAAGATTGCCGAGGAAGCGGCCGAAACCATCATGGCGGCGAAGGACAAGGACCGCCTGCATATCGTGCGCGAAACCGCCGACCTGTGGTTTCACAGCCTGATCCTGCTGTCGCAGTTCGGCCTTGGCCCGGACGATGTGCTGGCCGAGTTGCATCGTCGCGAGGGTATTTCCGGCATTGACGAGAAAAAATCCCGAGGGGGTGCCTGAAATGCAAGACTGCCTTTTCTGCAAGATCGCAAGCGGGGAAATTCCCAGCAAGAAAGTCTACGAAGACGAGCATGTCTTCGCCTTCCACGATATCAATCCGATTGCGCCGGTGCACTTTCTCATGATCCCCAAGGCGCACGTGCCCTCGCTCTACGAATGCGGGGCCGGCGACGAGCCGGCGCTGGGCCGCATGCTTGCCCTGGCCGGCAGGCTGGCGCGCGAGCAGGGCGCCACGGACGGCTTCCGCAGCATCATCAACACGGGAAGGGTGGGGCGGCAGGAGGTGTATCATGTGCACGTACATATCGTCGGTGGGCCGGACATCCTGCCCGGCATGCTCAAGAGATAGCTTTGGGAGAAGACAATGGGTTCATTCAGCATCTGGCATTGGCTGATCGTTCTGCTGATCATCGTTCTGGTCTTTGGCACCAAGAAACTGCGCAATATCGGCCAGGATCTGGGCGGAGCCGTCAAGGGATTCAAGGACGGCATCAAGGAAGGCACGGCAGAGAAGTCTTCTGAAGCCGCGCCGCCGCAGCAGGTGACCGGCCAGACCATCGAAGGCGAAGTCAAAGAGAAGACCAAAAGCTCGTGAGCGGTAAGATGGAGGCGATGGGCGGGAACACCGCCCTCTCCGCCTGCGGTTTCCCGTTCGCCACGCACTCAGCATGTTCGACATTGCTTTTTCCGAGCTGATCCTGATCGCTCTGGTGGCGCTTGTCGTCATCGGACCCGAGAAACTGCCCGGCCTCGCACGCACGGCCGGCCACCTGCTCGGCCGCCTGCAACGCTACGTCAGCGACGTCAAGACGGACATCAACCGCGAAATCCAGCTCGAGGAACTCAAAAAAATGCAGCAGGAAGTTACGGAATCGGCCCGTTCGCTGGAGGCTGACTTGAAACAGGATTTCAGCAGCATGGAACGTACGCTGAACGATTCCCTGGCTCAGGCGGAGCCGGTTGAAGCCGCACCGTCGGCCACGCCTGACCCGCTTGCCGAACAGCCTGCAGAGGAGCCTGCTGCCGTCCCGCAGATGGAGCTTGGCTTCGATGCCCAGCAGGCGGCATCGAAGAAGACCGGCTGATCCTGGATGTCGGAAACTCAGGACACCTTCATTTCACACCTGGTCGAGCTGCGGACCCGGCTGATCCGCGCGTTTGTCGCCGTCCTGGTCATCTTCCTCTGCCTGTTTCCCTGGGCCAAGGAACTGTATGCCATCGTCGCGCAGCCCATGCTGGCCGCGCTGCCGCAGGGCGGCCAGATGATTGCCACCGATGTTGTCGGCGTTTTCATCGTGCCCATGAAGGTGGCGCTGCTGGTGGCTTTTCTCATAGCCCTGCCGTATGTGCTCTTCCAGGTCTGGTCCTTCGTCGCACCCGGCCTGTACGTTCATGAAAAAAAGCTGATTGTTCCACTGACCGTGGTCAGCGTGCTGCTCTTCTTCTGCGGCATGGCGTTCGCCTACTTCATCGTTTTTCCGACGGTGTTCAAGTTCATGTCGGCCATGGCCCCCGAAGGCGTGGCCTGGATGACGGATATCGAGAAATACCTGTCTTTCGTCCTGACGACCTTCATCGCCTTCGGCGTCACTTTCGAAGTGCCGGTGGCAGTGATCGTGCTGGTGCGGATGGGCCTGGTGAGCATCGCCAAGCTGAAGGAAGTGCGACCCTATGTCATCGTCGGCGCCTTTATCATCGCCGCCATCTTCACGCCGCCAGATGTCGTTTCGCAGTTCCTCCTGGCGGTGCCCCTGTGCCTGCTCTACGAACTGGGCATCATCATGGCGCGCTTCGTGCAGAAGCCGCCGGGTGCGTCAGACTACGTTGCGCCCGGCGAGGCCGAGATGGAGCGGGAACTGGACAAGTCCGAGGCGGATTCGAAATAGTTTTACGAATGCTTTTTAGCCGCGGATTTCGCGGATACACGCGGATCGGAACAGGAAGAAATCCGCGTCCATCCGCGTCCATCCGCGTAATCCGCGGCCAGCGAAATATTGGTGTTGGCAGCCGGCCGGCGCCGCCGCTATGATGCTCGGCATGAGCCGACCCTCCCGTCCCGGCCTCACCAACGATGCCGATGTCCGCAGTCTGGCGTCCAATACCCTGCTGCGCCTTTTCGACAGTCTGTACGAAGGCGCCGTGGTGGTCGACCGGGCGGGCCGCATTACCTGGATCAACGACAAATACAAGGCGCTGCTGGGCTTGAACGGCGCCGATTCCGTAGAGGGGCGGGCGGTCGAGGAGGTCATCCCGAACAGTCGCTTGCGGCATGTCATGGAGAGCGGGCGGGCCGAACTGCTCGATGTCTTCGCCATTGGTTCGCGCCAGGTCGTGGTCTCGCGCATTCCGCTGCAGGATGCGTCCGGCGTCGTGATCGGTGGCCTGGGGGTGATTCTCTACGACCGGGTGCAGGCCCTCAAGCCGATCGTTTCCAAGTTTCAGCAAATGCAAGCCGATCTTGCCAGCGCGCGCCGCGAACTGGCGGAGACGCGGCAGGCCAAGTACCGATTCAGCCAGATGGTCGGGCTCTCGTCCCGGCTGCGTGACGTCAAGGATCAGGCGCGACGCGCCGCCGAGCGCGACGCCACCGTGCTGCTGCTCGGCGAGACCGGCACCGGCAAGGAATTGATGGCGCATGCCATCCATGGCGCCAGTCGGCGCGCCGACAAGTCGTTGGTGAGCCTGAATGCGGCCGCCATTCCCGAGGCGTTGCTGGAAGCCGAACTGTTCGGCGTGGAGCCGGGCGCCTATACCGGGGCCGGCTCTAAATCGCGCCCGGGCAAATTCCAGATAGCCGATGGCGGCACCCTGTTCCTCGACGAGGTGGGCGACATGCCGCTCATGCTGCAGGCCAAGCTGCTGCGCGTGCTGCAGGAGGGCGAGGTCGAACCGATAGGATCGAACCGCTTGCGCACCATCGATGTGCGGGTGATCGCCGCCACCAGCCGCGACCTCAAGGCCATGGTCGATGCCGGCAGCTTTCGCGCCGATCTCTACTACCGGCTGAATGTCCTGCCGATTCGCCTGCCCCCCTTGCGCGAGCGGCTGGAGGATCTGCCGGTGCTGTGTGAAGCGCTGCTCGAGCAAATTGCGGCAAAAGCCGGTGAACCGGTGAAGTCGGTCTCGTCTGCCGGCCTGGCCCGGCTTGCCGCCTATCACTGGCCGGGCAATGTGCGCGAACTCGGCAATATCCTGCAACTTGCCGCAGCCAGGCATGATGCCCGCCTCTTGAACCCCGAGCATTTCGACGATCTGCCGACGACGGCGCTGGTAGCGGATGCTGACGAGGCTGTGGAAGAGGGTGTAAGAGCGCTGCGGGACGTGGTTGCCGCCGCCGAAAAGGCCGAAATCATCAAGGCGCTGGCCGCCGCCCACGGCGTCAAACTGAATGCCGCCAAACTTCTGCATATCAGCCGGGCGCAACTATATGAAAAATTGGCCATCCATGGCCTGCTGTCCGAACCGCCGGACAGGAAAGAGGCTGTCTGAAATCCTGGACAGTAGTATTGCTACGTAAAATCAATAAGTTGATGTATCAATAGAGCGCACTGTCCGGACGGCCGGACAGTATTTTCGTTCAAAACCTGGGTTAGCACCCACTCATATATAAAAAACATTAAAGAAACAAAGTATTGCATGTCATGGCATGGGCTATGCAATGAGTTCTTCTCAAGGCTGCGAGCCTTTTCGTGACCTGCTCAACAAGGAGGAGAAGCATCATGCTGAAACGCATCCTGTGCGCTGCATTGGCGTCGGGTGCCCTGACCCTGTCCGGGTCCGTGGCCGCCCAGGAACTCAAGATCGCCCTGATTGCCGGCAAGACCGGCCCCCTCGAGGCCTATGCCAAGGAAACCGAAATCGGCTTCATGTTGGGCCTGGAGTATTTGACCAACGGCGCCATGACCTTGAACGGCCGCAAGATCAGGGTCATCGTCAAGGACGATCAGTTGAAGCCGGACCTGGGCAAGGCTGCCCTGGCCGAGGCCTACGCCGACGACAAGGTCGACATCGCCGTCGGCACGACAAGTTCCGGCGTGGCGCTGGCCATGCTGCCGGTGGCCGAGGAATACAAGAAAGTGTTGATCGTCGAGCCTGCGGTGGCTGACGTCATCACCGGCGACAAGTGGAACCGCTACATTTTCCGCACCGGCCGCAATTCAACGCAGGACGGTCTGGCCAGCGCGGCCACGCTGATGGGGGGCGGCAGCGTGGCCTATCTGGCGCAGGATTATGCATTTGGCCGCGATGGCGTGAAAGCCGGCAAGGATGCGTTGGCCGCAGTGGGCAGCAAGGCCAAGGTTGTGCATGAGGAATACGCACCGCAGAACACCACGGACTTTACCGCCCCGGTACAGCGCATTTTCGATGCGCTGAAGGACAAGCCGGAACCGCGTGTGCTCGGCATCATCTGGGCCGGTGCGCACCCCATGACCAAGATTGCCGACCTCCAGCCTGAGCGCTACGGCATCATGCTCGCGCCCGGCGGCAACATCCTGCCGGTGCTGAAGACGTGGAAGAACTATGCCGGCACCGAGGGCGCGATCTACTACTACTATGGTTTCCCGAAGAACAAGATGAACGACTGGCTGGTGGCCGAGTACACCAAGCGCTACAAGTCGCCGCCGGACTTCTTTACTGCCGGCGGCTTCGCCGCCGCCAGTGCGGCGCTGACGGCCCTCACCAAGGCCGGCTCCAGCGATACGGAAAAGCTCATCGCCGCGATGGAAGGCATGGACTTCGATACGCCGAAGGGCAAGATGACTTTCCGCAAGGAAGATCATCAGGCGATGCAGCCGATGTATCACTTCCGCATCAAGAAGAATCAGGCCAGCGAATGGGATCTGCTCGAACTGGTGCGCGAGATACCCGCCAGCGAGCTGCCGGTGCCGGTGCGCAACAAGCGTTAAGGTGTAAAAGCGAGGCGCGGGAGAAATTCGCGCCTCGTTTCTTGCGGGAGAAACCATGCAACAGACTGCAGCCGCACTGCCGGAGCATCCCGTGCTGTCCACGCACGGGCTGACCATCCGCTTCGGCGGCCATGTGGCGGTGAACAACGTCACGGCCGAGTTCCGCCCCGGCACGCTGACCGCCATCGTCGGCCCGAACGGCGCCGGCAAGACCACCTACTTCAATCTGATTTCAGGGCAGTTGTCGGCCACTTCCGGCAGCGTCAAACACTACGGCGAGGATGTCACCCACCTCGGCGCGGCGCAGCGCACGCGCCGTGGCATCGGCCGGGCGTTCCAACTGACCAATCTTTTTCCCAACCTGACGGTGCTGGAGAATGTCCGGCTGGCGGTGCAGAACCGGGCCGGACTGGGATTGAATCTTCTCTCGCTCTGGTCGGATCATGTCGAGGTGATCGAGAAGGCCGAGCATTATTTGCATCGCGTCACCCTGGCCGACCGTCGCGACGAGACGGCCTCCGCGCTGTCGCACGGCGACAAGCGCAAGCTGGAGGTGGCCATCCTGCTGGCGCTGGAGCCGGACATCTTCATGTTCGACGAGCCGACCGCAGGCATGAGCGTGGACGAAGTGCCGGTGGTGCTGGAACTCATCCAGCACATGAAGGAACAGGGCGACAAGACCATTCTGCTGGTCGAACACAAGATGGACGTCGTGCGCTCCCTGGCCGACCGCATCATCGTGCTGCACAACGGCTATCTCGTCGCCGACGGCGATCCGGATGAAGTGATGGGTTCCCCCATCGTGCAGGAAGCCTATCTCGGCACGGGAGTGGCGGATCATGTCTGAGCCAATGCTCCTGCTGACGGGCGTCCACACCCACATCGGCCAATACCACATTCTGCAGGGCGTCGATCTCGCCGTGCCGCACGGCGAACTCACCGTGCTGCTCGGCCGCAACGGCGCCGGCAAGACCACCACCCTGCGTACCATCATGGGGCTCTGGCATGCCTCGCGCGGGGCGCTGGTTTTCGACGGCAGCGACATCACCCGGACGGCCACGCCCGACATCGCCTGCGCGGGCATCGCCTACGTGCCCGAGAACATGGGCATCTTCTCCGATCTCACGGTGCACGAGAACCTCGTCCTGGCGGCGCGCGAAGGCGAGCCCGACACGGCGCGGCTGGAGTGGATATTCGGTTTCTTCCCGGCCCTGAAAAAATTCTGGAACCAGGCTGCCGGCACCCTCTCGGGCGGGCAGAAGCAGATGCTCGCCATCGCCCGTGCCGTCGTCGAGCCGCGCAAGCTGCTGCTGGTGGATGAGCCGACCAAGGGTCTGGCGCCGGCGATCATCCAGAGCCTGATCGTCGCCTTTCGCGAACTGAAGGCGATGGAAACGACGATCCTGCTCGTCGAGCAGAACTTCAATTTCGTCAAGGCGCTCGGCGACACCGTGGCGGTCATGGACGACGGCCGCATCGTGCATGGCGGACCGATGGCCGAACTGGCCGGGGACATGGATCTGCAGCAGAAGCTGCTGGGCCTTTCAATGGATACTCATCAATGACGACTACCGCGACTCCGGCGCCCGCCGAGGGCGAACTGCCACGGCTGCGACTCGACGTGGCGCCGCTGTTGGTGCTGCCGATCCTGGCCCTGCTGGCCCTGCCGCTGGTCGGCAGTTTTCCCACCTGGGTGACGCTCACCATCGCCGGATTGGCCATGGGCATGATGATCTTCATCATGGCGAGCGGCCTGACGCTGGTCTTCGGCCTGATGGACGTGCTCAACTTCGGTCACGGCGCTTTCGTCTCCGTCGGCGCCTTTACCGCGACGCTGGTGCTGCTGCCGATGCAGGGCTGGATGCAGGCCGACTCGGCGCTGATGAATCTCACCGCGCTGGGATTGGCTGTCGTGCTGGCCATGCTCGTCACCGGCGCGCTCGGCTGGGCCTTCGAGCGCGTCATCGTCATGCCGGTGTACGGCCAGCATCTCAAGCAGATCCTCATCACCATGGGCGGCATGATCGTCGCCGAGCAGATGATCCACGTCGTCTGGGGGCCGGACCAGATCCCGCTGCCGTTGCCGGCGGCGTTTCGCGGCGTCTTCCTGTTCGGCGACGTGGCCATCGAGAAATACCGGCTGCTCGCCGTGGCCGTCGGGCTGATCGTTTTCGTCGCCATGTTTCTCGTGCTGAATCGCACCAAGGTCGGACTGCTGATCCGCGCCGGCGTCGAGAACGGAGAGATGGTCGAGGCGCTGGGCTATCGCATCCGACGGCTCTTCGTCGGTGTGTTCGTCGCCGGTTCGGCGCTGGCCGGACTGGGCGGCGTGCTGTGGGGCCTCTACAGGGAAATGCTCACCGCCGCGATGGGCGCCGACCTCATGGTGCTGTTGTTCATCGTCATCATCATCGGCGGACTCGGCTCGGTGGGCGGCTGCTTCATCGGCGCGCTGCTGGTGGCCCTGGTCGCCAACTACACCGGATTTCTGGCGCCGAAGATCGCGCTGGTTTCCAACATCCTCCTCATGGTGGCCATCCTGCTGTGGCGGCCGCAGGGACTCTTCCCGGTGGCGAAGCGATGATGCTGACCAGAATTCTTTCGGGTGATTTCCCGCGCAGCCGCATTCTTGCGCTGGCCCTGTTGGCCGTCGTTATTGGACTGGCGCTGGCGCCGTTCCTGTTTCCCGGCGCGCGAGCAATCAATGTCGCCGCCACTATCTGCATCTTCGTCGTGCTGGCGGCCTCGTACGACCTGTTGCTCGGCTACACGGGCATCGTCTCCTTCGCCCACACCATGTTCTACGGCATCGGCGCTTATGGCGTCGGATTGTCGCTCTACAACGCGGGGCCGACCTGGGGCGCCGTATTCATGGGGCTGACTATTGCACTGCTGCTGTCCCTGGCGCTGGCGCTGGTGATTGGCCTGTTCTCGCTGCGCGTGAAGGCGATCTTCTACGCCATGATCACCCTGGCGGTGGCCTCGGCTTTTGCTGTCCTCGCCTCACAGCTATCGGACTTCACGGGCGGCGAGGACGGTCGCACCTTCGGCGTGCCCGAGCTGCTGCGGCCCGGCTTCCGCCTGATCGAGGCGGAGATCTTCGGCACGGCCATCAACGGCAAGCTGATCACCTACTATCTGGTGTTCTTCTCGGCGCTGGCGCTGTTCCTGCTCCTGCTGCGGGTGGTCAATTCGCCCTTCGGCCGCGTGCTGCAGGCGATCCGCGAGAACGACTTCCGCGCCGAGGCGCTCGGCTACCGCACGGTGGTCTACCGTACGCTCGCCAACTGTCTCTCAGCGGTGGTGGCGACACTGGCCGGCGCGCTGATGGCGCTGTGGTTGCGCTATGCCGGGCCGCAGACGACGCTCTCCTTCACCATCATGATGGACATCCTGCTCATCGTCGTCATCGGCGGCATGGGCACGCTCTACGGCGCGGTGATCGGCTCGGCCCTGTTCATCCTGGCGCAGAACTACCTGCAGGCGTTGATGCGGCAGGCCAGCGATGGCCTGGTGGCCGTGCCGGTGCTGGCCAACCTGTTCCATCCCGACCGCTGGCTGCTCTGGCTCGGCATCCTCTTCGTGCTGTCCGTCTATTACTTTCCGACCGGGATCGTCGGGAAGCTCAGAAACCTCAAACGATCACCTGAATAGCGATGAACCTCAGCTACGCACGGAAGAGCATTTTCCTGATGTGGGAGCGGCCTACCGGCCGCGATTGCGGCGAATATCGCGGCCGGTAGGCCGCTCCCACAAAGTCTGCTGAAGATAGTCGCCAATCAGGAACGATCATGATGACTTCGAACTACGCCACCATCCTCGACCGCGAGCTCCACTACACGGAGTGGGGCGCGGAAAACCGGGAAACGGTCGTCATGTGGCATGGCCTGGCGCGCACCGGGCGCGACTTCGACGACATCGCAGAAGCACTCTCCGACCGCTACCGCGTGCTGTGCCCGGACACCATCGGCCGCGGGCTGTCGCAGTGGAGTCCGGCGCCGGAGGTCGAGTATTCGGTGGGTTTCTGCACGCGACTGGCGGTGGCCTTCGTCGACGCGCTGGGCGTGGGCACGATGCGCTGGCTCGGCACTTCGATGGGCGCCATGATCGGCACGGCTGCTGCCGCCGGCCCGCTGAAGGGACGCATCAGCCATCTGGTGCTGAACGACATGGGACCGAAGATCGGCGATGCGGCGCTCGAACGCATCCGCGCCTATGCCGGCAACCCGGCAAGGTTCGACCGGGTCTCGGAGTTGGAAACCTATCTGCGCTCCATCTACAAGCCGTTTGGCCATCTCACCGACGCACAATGGCGGCGCCTGACGGAAACCTCGGTGCGCCGCACCGATGACGGACGGGTGACGCCGCACTACGACCCGAAGATCGTCATGATGTTCACCCACCACGAGGCGGAGTTGGTGCAGTGGGATTTCTGGGATGCGCTGGAATGCAAGGCCTTGTGCCTGCGCGGCGCCGAGTCCGACCTGCTGCTGCCGGAGACGGCGGTGGAAATGACGCGGCGCGGACCGCGCTGCCGCGTGGTGGCTTTCCCCGGCATCGGCCATGCGCCGGCCCTCAATGTGCCCGAGCAGATCGGGCTGGTCGAAGACTTCTTCGCTTCCTGACGCGGCGCGGCCGCGCTATTCCCGACCGCGCTGCACCAGCGGCCGTTTGCCGATGTTGACCGCGACATCCAGTTCCTTGGTTTCCCGGCGCAGCTTGAACGGGGTGGTCGTGCCGGGCGACAGGCCGGCGATGAGTTCGAGCATGCTCTGCGGATCCTTCACCGGCTTGCCGGCCACGGCCACCAGCACGTCGCCCGGACGGATGCCGGCGCGGTCCGCCGGGCTGCCGCGCATGACGCCGGCGATAAGCGCGCCTTCGACGGCCGGCAGCTTGAAGGATTCCGCCAGTTCCGCAGTGATTTCCTGCGCCTCGACGCCGATCCAGCCGCGCGTCACCGAACCGGTCTTGATGATCTGCTCCATCACGCTGCGGGTGATGGATATGGGGATGGCGAAGCCGATGCCGAGCGAGCCGCCGCTGCGCGAATAGATCGCCGTGTTGATGCCGACCAGGTTGCCGCTGCTGTCCACCAGCGCGCCGCCGGAGTTGCCGGGGTTGATGGCGGCATCGGTCTGGATGAAATTCTCGAAGGTGTTGATGCCGAGCTGGCTGCGGCCGAGGGCGCTGACGATGCCGTGGGTCACGGTCTGGCCGACGCCGAAGGGGTTGCCGATGGCCAGCACGATGTCGCCGACGCGCAACGATTCCGCTGGCGCAAAGGTGATGATGGGCAGCTTGCCGCCGTTCTGGATCTGCAGGACTGCCAAATCGGTTTCCGGATCGGTGCCGACGATGCGGGCGCGGAAGCGGCGGCCGTCGTTCGTCGCCACTTCGATCTCGTCCATGTTCTCGACGACATGGTTGTTGGTCAGGATGAAGCCGTCGGTGCTGACGATCACGCCGGAGCCGAGGCCGGACTGACGCTGCGGCCCGCCGAAACGATCACCGAAGAAGTAGCGGAATATCGGATCCTCGGCAAAGGGATGGCGCTGCGCCTTCACCTCCTTGATGGTGTAGATGTGCACCACCGAGGGCAGGGCCTTCTTCGCCGCATCGGCGTAGGAGGCGGTGGCCGCGCGCGGTTCCGTCGCGGCCGGCGCGGCGGCTTCCTGCAGGGAAACCACCGAGGGCCCCGGCTTGCCGCCGAGCCAATCCGGCTTCAGGGTCACCACGACGAAGAGGGCGGCGAGGCATACCGTGACGGCCTGGGCAAAAATGAGCCACAATCGTTGCATTATGTCGGGCGTTCCAAATGGATGTAGAAAGTGGGAAAGATATGAATAGGATGGATTTGGCCGCGTACCTCGACGGGCTGCTCGACGCCGGGCGTTTCCGCGATTATTGCCCAAACGGGCTGCAAGTGGAAGGTCGCCCGGAAGTGCGCCGCATGGTCTGCGGCGTGACGGCCAGCCAGGCCCTGCTGGAGGCGGCCCTGGCCGCCGATGCGGATGCGCTGCTGGTGCACCACGGCTATTTCTGGCGCGGCGAGGATGGGCGCATCACCGGCATCCGCCGCGCCCGCCTGAAAACCCTGCTGGAGAACGACATCAGCCTGTTCGCCTATCACCTGCCGCTGGACGCGCATGCCGAACTGGGCAACAACGCGCAACTGGCGAAACTGATGGACTGGACGGTCGAAGGGCGCTTTGCCGAGCAGGACGTGGGCTTTCTCGGCAACACCGATGGCACGGCGCAGCAGCTCGCCGACAAGCTGGCGCTCAAGCTGGGCCGCCTGCCGCTGCTGGTCGGCGACGCAGCGCGGCCGCTCAGGCGCATTGCCTGGTGCAGCGGCGGGGCGCAGGGTTATTTCGAGGACGCCATCGCCGCCGGCGCCGACGTTTACGTCAGCGGCGAAATTTCCGAACAGACGGTGCATCTGGCGCGGGAATCCGGCGTGCCCTTCATCGCCGCCGGCCACCATGCCACCGAGCGCTTCGGCGTGCAGGCCCTCGGTGCGCATCTGGCGGAGCGCTTCGACATAGAGTGCCGCTACGTCGAGGTCGACAACCCGGTCTGAGGGTTGCCGGCCCTCGGTTAAAATCGGACATGCTTTCCCCCTCGTATGGCCTTGCGCTGCTGGCGAGCTATTTTTTCCTTGTCCGCCCGGACGCCGACTAAAGGCGGGTGCGGATGCGGGTGAGGAGTTCGACCAGGATGGCCGTTTCGGCCGGGGTCATGGTCGCGGCGATGCGCGCCTCATGCTTCTTGATGCGGCGCTTGAGCAGCTTGAGCAGCTTTTCGCCTTCGGCGGTGAGCACCAGGGCATTGGAGCGGCGGTCGGTTGGGGAAGCGCGCCGCTCGACCAGCTTGCGCGTCTCGAGCTGGTCGATCACCGCGACCATGGTGGAGCGGTCGAGCCGGGTGGCGGAGGCGAGCAGGCTTTGCGTCATGCCCGGATTGGCGGAAATGAGGACGAGCACGCCGAAGCGCCCCGGCGAGATGTCGAAGTCCTTCAGCTCCGCGGCGAAATCGCCGAAGACGGCCAGCTGCGCCAGGCGCAGTTGGTAGCCGATCAGGCCGGGCAGCAGGTCGAGCTTGAGTTCTGCCTTCGGGGCGCCATTGACGCCTTTGCCGGCGGTTTTTTTCCTTGTGGGCATTTTCGGGCTGTCTCGAGTGAGTGGGGTTCGAACTGTATTCTAGCGGTTGTGGACTGGTATTGGAGCACGCCATGAGCATTGTCATTCCCCAGTGGACGCCGCCCGCGGCACCGGTGGAGGGCACCGACGCGCAATATCCCGTGCGTCGCATCTACTGCGTCGGCCGCAACTACGCCGAGCACGCGCGCGAGATGGGCGGCAACCCGGAGCGCGAGCCGCCGTTTTTCTTCATGAAGCCGGCCGACGCCATCGTCACCGATGGCCGCATGACCTATCCCTCCAGGACCGCCGACCTGCAGCACGAGATCGAACTGGTGGTGGCGCTCTCGCGCGGCGGCAGGGACATCCCCGTTGCCGACGCACCGGACTGCGTGTTCGGCTATGCCGTCGGCCTCGACATGACGCGGCGCGACATCCAGGGCGAGCTGAAGGCCAAGGGCCGTTCGTGGGAGATGGGCAAGGCCTTCGACCAGTCGGCGCCGATTTCCGCCATCGTTCCGGCCAGCCGCATCGGCCATCCGCAACGCGGCGCCATCACGCTGGCCGTCAATAGTCAGCCGCGGCAGCGCGGCGACCTTGCCGACATGATCTGGCCGGTGGCCGACATCATCGCCAACCTCTCCGGCTACGTCACGCTGCAGCCGGGCGACATCATCTTCACCGGCACGCCGGCAGGGGTGGGGAAGGTGGAACGGGGCGACCGGCTGGAAGGCAAGATCGAGGGTGTGGGCACCCTGACAGTGACGATCGACTAGTGTCCTGAATCAGTAATTCGTTGATCTGATTAGGAGCGGGTGATGCGGGTTCTGGAAAGTGGCGAAATCGTTGTCAGGCAAGGCGCGAACCGGAGCCAGGTTGAACACCTGGCGAGGATTCGCAACGCGGCATGGCGACGATTCTCGCCATCTTTACTTCAGCGAATTACTGATTCAGGACACTAGCCATGCAGCTTCTCGATCGCTTCCGCGGCCTGTCGTCGAAGATCTACATCGCCTTTCTGGTGACGGCGGTGGTGCCCGTGCTGGTGGCTGGCCTGGTCGGCATCTTTTTCTCGCTCGATGCGCTGCGCAAGGAGACGCTGCACCATCTGGAGCAGGAAGTGACCAGCCGCGCGGAAGGGATGGCGCGCTTCTTCGACCAGCTCGCCAGCGAACTGCTGTACCTGTCGAGCGCCACGCAATTGCATGACGTCGCCAACCGGATAA
>Ga0208244_101138_pt1 | contig 16634 bp, 12 predicted proteins | sample SubbioCR12Aug_5A_FD_184828 | JGI IMG/M metagenome (GOLD analysis project Ga0208244, IMG submission 184828) | Serpentinite rock and fluid subsurface biosphere microbial communities from McLaughlin Reserve, California, USA - CR12Aug_5A (SPAdes) | ecosystem: Environmental > Terrestrial > Deep... | reverse complement strand
ACGGATCGGGATGAGTCTCTACGAACACTGCGTCACATCCGGCAGCTACCGCGGCTCGTGCGAGGGGACGGATGAATTGCGGCTGTCCACCGCTCTGCATGCGGTTTCCGCTAGGCAGCTGAACTGAGTGCGAAGCGTCCATCACCACAGGAAACCCGAAGTCCTTCATAATAACGAGAGAGCGCATATCGACAACAAGATTGTTGTATCCGAACGTCGTCCCCCGCTCAGTAAGAAGAATCTTGTTGTTGCCTGTCCCTTGCACCTTTTCTGCAACATGTTTCATATCATCAGGGGCCAGAAATTGCCCCTTCTTGATATTTACAACTTTTCCTGTTTTTCCCGCGGCTTCAAGCAAATCTGTTTGACGACAGAGAAAAGCCGGAATTTGGATCACATCCGCGACCTCCGCCGCCATTGGCGCCTCTCCCGGGCTATGGATATCCGTCAGGATTGGCACACCAAGTTCGCGCTTCACCTCCTGGAGTATTGCCAGTGCCTTTTCCTCGCCGAGTGTGGTAAACGAATTCTTGCTCGTTCTGTTTGCCTTCTTGTATGAGGACTTAAACACAAATGGAACCCGATATCGCTCACAAACCTGCTGGATTGCGAACGCGGTTTGCAGCGTGATCTCCCGATTCTCGATAACACACGGGCCCGCAATCAGTACCAGCGGCGAGCCTTCCCCCAGCGGGATATTGAGGATGTTCACTTTCACGAATTCGAAACCACACGTATCGTTATCGGACGCGAGCGCAATTTGACTGAAAAGGTATGAAAATTTGGGCTCACAATCAAAAATGAGCGGATTGACTCGTTTCTTGCATCTCCTTCCTCTTTAGCGTATTTTTTGGGCGAACGTTTGAGAAAGAACTGAATGCACGTACGGGCATACGCAAAGATCAACCTCGGTCTCAGAATACTCGGAAAACGAGACGACGGGTTTCACGACATTGAGACCCTCTTCCACCAAGTCGACTGTTACGATGTCATCGAACTTAGAAGAGGAACGAATGGAGAGGTTTCCCTGATTTCTGACAACAGCGATGTTCCTCGCGACGACACGAATATTTGTATGCAGGCAGCAGCATTGCTGAGGAACAATCATGCAATCGATGCGGGAGCGCACATTTCTCTGGAGAAAGGTATACCTATCGGCGCCGGTCTTGGGGGGGGGAGTTCAGACGCGGCGGCGGTTCTGAAAGGCTTGTCCACACTCTGGCATCTGGACCTGACTCTCGAGCAACTTCATGAATACGCCGCCCAACTGGGATCGGATGTTCCATTTTTTCTTTACGGGGGAAGTGCTTATGCTACAGGGCGCGGAGAGATCCTGAAGTCGATTGAGCTCTCAATCCCGCAATGGATTGTGGTCGTTACGCCGCCTGTCCATGTTTCTACCGCATGGGCGTACGCCAATATCGGTGCCGACAGAGAGCCGTGGACAGGATCGCTCTTCGATGCACTGTCGAATCTCCCGCACACGGAAAATCCCCTCGCCGCAATCGCTCGAAACGATTTCGAGTTACTCGTTTGCACAACACATCAGATGGTTGAGGAACTGCGTACTCGTTTTCTTCAGGCGGAGGCATCCGTTGTGTCGCTGTGCGGCAGCGGGTCATCGGTCTTCGGCCTATTCGACGATGGGAACAAGGCTCATGCCTTCGCCTCGAGCTTCGATTCGCCGTATGTCGTTTCCGTGACCACTCCATTCTTCAAACCGGAGTCTCAACATTTCTTAATCAAACATTGAGCCGGCCCAATCCACACCTCGCATCGCTTCCAGCTATCCTCTGGCTTCTGTCCCTCCCCCTGGGGTTCCATGCACTGGCCCAGGAAACTGAACCCCCACCCCCTCTGTTGAGCCCTGCGGATTCAACCCAATCTGTCGATTCTCTCCGCACAAATACGATATTCGGTTATAGACATCTCCAGAGTGGCGCCAACGTGAACCCGGCGCTCCAGAGTGCGTCGTACGTTTGGAGTGACGCGAAGTACGCGGGCGATCTTCTCTCGACGCTCCCCTCCACATTTCTGCGCGAACTTGGTGAACCCGGTCTCCCCCATCAACTGAGCTTCTCCGGTATCGATTCGCGCGGAACCATCGCCCTCTTTGACGGCCGACCCCTCAATGATCCAGTGACCGGATCATTCGATATCTTTCAGGTTCCTCTCGAGTACGCAGAGAGGTTGGAGAGGATTTCAGGATCCCGGGCGCAGTTTCTTTCCCGAAATGCTGTGGGAGGCGCATTGAATGTCGTCAGCCATCAGTACAGCACCATCCGTCCAATCACAAAGATTCGATTTGTCCAGGGACCGTTCGAGCACCTCCTCACAGACGGGCTTTTCACGCAGAACGTCGTTCAGGATGCCAATCTGACTGTGGGATTCCAGCGACAAGCGGCCGATGGACGCTACAAGAACGCGCAATACGATTCATGGTTGCTGCGTACCCGTCTAAGATATGATGTGACCGATCGCATCAACATGATTGCCTCGTTCACCTTCTCGGATTCAAGGAACGGATTGAACGGGGGAGTATTTGCCGATAGTACGCGTTCCGTTTACGAAGAAGCTTCAGCTACGGTTGTGAACACGAATGCCCACCAGCGTGTTACTCGCGCTGACTATGCTCTGTCGCTAGTCGCTCGTCTTTTTAAGAATCCATCAAGTATTACGAGTCTCGATATTGTTTCCTCAGAATCGGATCGCGAGTTCGACAATTCCCTGGCTCTCCCTTCATCCATCCTTGGGGATTTCTCATGGAAATCGCTCGGCATCCAGGGGAAGCAGATTCTGCTCGCGGAGATGTTTCATGGAAACATCATGGTCCACTACGATAGAACAACAGCCTCGGCCGAGAACTTCTTTGCGGATGATTCGAAAGATTATTGGTCGGTCGCCGCGACTGTAGGAATCCCTGTGACCTCTCTCTTCACCTCCACAATTTCCACACAGGCGGAGCAAGAACGGAATCAAACTGTCTTTAACTATGGGCTGGATCTCGAATTCAATGCTCATGAGGGTGTGCTGATCGCCGGCGGTATCTCGCGGGGGTCGCGTTTTCCAACGTTTCTCGAGCATCATTGGAATGCTTCTCTCGGACTCGTCTCACTGTCCGATCTGATCGAACGACATGACTTATTGTCCATCGAGGGACATTTGCGCCTTTCCGACCACTTCACCGCTTCCCTCTTTTCGTCGTACCGTTCGGTGACGAACGCGCAGATGATTGCCGCAGTTCCGGCCCAGCGGCTCCAAATCCCGGTGTTGAGAGTTCTCTCCGAGCTTACCGTCTTTGACGCATCTGCTGCCGTTAGTGTCCAAATGGGTCGATGGACCGGGAGAGGCTCTGCAACCTTCACACAAATACGCGGTTCCGGAAGCGTGTTGAAGATATATCCCTCGTTTTCAGGGGGCAGCGAGATCATCTATCAAGATTCGTTCTTCAAGGGTCACCTTCACACCCGCTTCGGTCTCAGGCTGCGTATCACCGGGAGTCACGACGGCATGGAATTCTTCCCCTCACTCCTGCTTTTTGGCTCTCGTACGGGACGTGATGTCCCGTTTTCCTCCCCCCTTGATTTGTTCGGGGCGTTCCGCGTGGGAGATATCTATTTCAGCCTCACAATGGAAAACGTTCTCAATGAACAGTACTACATGGTTCCGACATACCCGATGCTCGGACGTTCATTCCGATTTGGGATCAACTGGAAATTTCTCGATTGATGGGTGTACGTATGGCAAAGGTTGTAACGGTGTTTGGGAGTTCCCGACCGATAGAAGGGACCACGGAGTACGAGCTTGCGAGGTGGGTTGGAAGAGATCTTGCGCTGGCCGGTTTCACCGTGTGCAACGGTGGCTATAGGGGGACGATGGAAGCAGCTGCTCGAGGAGCCCGGGAGGCAGGAGGACACACCATCGGTGTCACAACCTCTTTCTATTCGAAAAGAGCAAACGACTGGATCGAACGGGAGATTCGCGTATCCTCCATGCACGACCGACTTCTCAAGCTTGTGGAACTTGGTGACGGGTATGTTGTCCTTAAGGGGGGGACGGGCACGCTGCTTGAACTCGCAGCCGTGTGGGAGATGATCAACAAGAATGTGATCGCTCAGAAACCCATCGTTGTCATTGGAGAATTCTGGGAGCCTGTCGTGAAGACCGTGCAACGCGACATCGAAGAGGATGGCCTGACAACCGAAGGTCAGGTTGTCAGGGTCGAGACGTCGGAGGATTGCGCTGCTTTACTTCGGTCACGCCTCACGTAACGCCTGCTTCAGGTGAATCGCCGTTTCAAGAACCCCCAACATCTTGTCTGCTGAAACTTCCCAATCGAAACTCAACGACCATTGATAGGCCTCTTCAGAGAGACGTTCCCGAAGACGATCATCACGCAGTACAAGCAGAAGTTTCTCAGCCAACTGCTCGATGTTCCCGTACTCGTAGAGGAATCCGGTCTTCCCATCCTGCACTGAGTCTCGCAAACCAGGGACGTCGCTCGCCACCACCGGAACCTGACAGGCATTCGCTTCAATGACGGTCAACCCCCAGCCCTCCTTCGACGAAGGATTGGCTGCCACATCCATCAGATTCAACAGCTCCACTTTTCTGCTCTCCGAGACGAATCCCGTAAACACCGTCTGTTGGTGAATGCCAAGTTGTTGGGCCAGGTTTTCCAATTCAGGTCGGGCGTCCCCATCCCCAACGATGGTCAGCGTCGCGTTCGGTTTTTCCATTAGAACAATTTTGAATGCCTGGAGAAGGTGATCGATACTCTTATATTTCTTGATACGACCAAGATAGCCCAATCGGGGGTGTGGATTCGCATCACGTTGGGACGGGTGATAGAGGCGATGATCGACACAATTGGGCACAAGATGGATCCGATGCTCCTGAAATCCTTTTGTGATCAATTCGTCGCGCGTGCTCTCCGATACGGCCGCGATGATCGAGTCCCGGTAAATCCGAAGCCCAAGCCGCTCGGTCGCTGCCACGTAGAGGGCGGACGGCAGATTCGTTTCAAGAAAAATGCTTTTGCCAAAGAGATGGTGGATAATTCCGACCAGAGGTTCCCGCACGAACAACGGCGAGTAGAAGGGAATTTTGTTGAGATCGTCGACCACGACGTCGTATCGCGACTCACGGACCAGTTTGGAATACCACGAAGGAACGTAGAAGTTGAATAGATTTCTGCTCCCTCTGCGGATAACCGTGATGCCGTCAATCATCTCTTCCTGCAGGCAACCGGGGAATGCTGAACAGAAGAGCGTAACAGAATGTCCCCTGGAAGCGATCCGCTTGAATATCTCATGCAGATGGACCTCAGCCCCTCCTCCTAACGGATTCCTGATATCCTGCCAGTTCAGGACGAGGATGTTCATTTCGTCAGTTCGATTCCGGTTTTTTTCCGATGACACCGATAGATATACCCGTGTGGAGCGGCAATCGGGTTTGGAGAAGACGCGCGCGGATAACAGATCGCAAGCGGGCGAACGATTTGAGAAGGACGGGGTGAAGAGGCAGCGTCACCCCTATCGCTTTGGCAATTTCGCGGGTCACGCGGTAGGGAAAACTCGGGTACATCCACTCACCGTAGGAATGAACTATGGTTAACCCCTCGGCCCGCAGAGTGTTCCGAAGCCCGAAGATCGAGAACGAGCGCTCCCATCCCGCGAACCAACGATCGAGAGCCATGAGAAGATGTTTGGCGACAGTATAGGGATGATATCGTTGAGGAACATCGACGAGAAGGAGACCACCGGGCTTGAGCACACGAATATTTTCTCTCAGCAGGGCCACCGCCTGTGGATGTCTGAAGTGCTCGAGCAAACCCTGATGAAAAACGATGTCGAATGTCCCTTCGCGAAACGGGAGGGCAAACGTATCTCCACCGACAATCGTTACAGGCGCTTGTTCCACGTCAGCAATTTGCCTGAGGAGAGTGAGGGCGTTTTGCGAATAGTCGAGTTGAGTAACAATTGCTCCGTGGTCCACCAGAGGCAGGCTATCTCTGCCTGTCCCCGCGCCGATTTCGAGCACCCGAGTCCCTTCGAGTCGTGTTACCTTGAGGAGATTTCTCAGGATGCGGTCCGCATTTGAATAGACCTCGCGGACATCCTGTTTCTGTTTCCAGAACTCCTCCCAGTGGTCGAGACGCGATTCTTTCCGTCCACGGTCGCAGCGTGAGACGTTGGAAACATGTGAGTCCTGGTTGCTCATCAGTGCACATTCCTGCCTGACTCGTCAGGGTTTGACCGGTATCTTTTCCGGAAAGCTTCGCCTCGCGTTCCACTGTGCCTTCTTATCGCTCACGAATTCCTTAAGCCCCGGTTCATTCGCATACACCCGCTGAATTTTTTCGAGAACCTGGTCGGCGGCATCATAATCTTCCATCATTTCGTATGTCTGCATCAGAAGAATGTAGGGATTTTCCCGCCCGAGGTCATAATGCGTTTCCTTTTCAGCCTGCGGCCTCAAATCGGCGATAATCTCGTTGAGCATTTCATTACGCTTCGTCGTGTCGCCGCTCACAGTGTAGAAGCTTGCGATATCATACTTCAGTCCGGTGGGAACCGGGTGTATGGAACGTGGAATCACTGCTTCCATCCGATCCAGGACTTCTGAGAACCTCTCAGGCTGACCTTTGATATTCGCGTAGTAATATCCCAGCGCAAAAAAGGTCTGTCGATAGTTCATGAGAAGCCGTCTTCCGTCTTCGTCGAGATAGACAGATTTGTCCTGCAGTCCTCTCCAGCGGAATCCCTCTTGCGGGGTCGCGGAGACATCCTTTGCTTCGCTGAAGAGATGCTGATAGGTTTTCTGTTCGTCCATGTTTTCCCAGAATGCGCGCGACTGTTTCGGAATGATCTTGAATGCCATCCCTCGCATTTCGAGATAGTCCTTCAGTCCGATTTTTCCTTCGTCCGCCACAGTCATGGCAAAGTAGATTGGCCGCTGCCACTTCGTGGTGAAGATAATATCCAGCACCATGATGTCCTGAACCCGCAATCCCTTCACATTGCCAAAATCGAGCGTGTGAGGCATCTGGAAGGAGATCGCGCCCTTACTCACGACGTCCGGATTCGTGACTCCATAGTGAGCAAGCAGTTCCTTCGGAACGGGAAGGTCGAGCGTCTGCGGCTCGTACGCGACAACCTGGATGTTCTTGATCTGAGCGTCAGAGCGGCTAATGGGGACCTTCTTTGCACCATGGGGAGTCTGGTTCTTCAATTGGTCAATGTACCAGGGAGTGTTTAAGAGACTGAGATTTACGACACGAATATCCCGGCGAATGCCTTCGACATCCTGCAAGTACCAGAGGGGAAACGTATCGTTGTCCCCGTTGGTGAAGAGGATGGCATCTTGCTCACAACTCTGGAGAAGGTTGTACGAATAATCCCATGGGAGATAGTTCCCCGAGCGATCAGCCTCTTCATAGTTCACGCGCAACATGTTGGCCGGTGCGAGCGCGAGCGCAAGTCCAAGCGCGCCGTAGACAAACGCCGGCTTGGAGGCGATCCCACCCAGCTTTTCTTTGAGCAATTCGATCAGCCCCAGCACGCCGAATCCGGCCCAGAGCGAAAAAATGAAGAATGATCCCACGTAAAAATAGTCGCGTTCACGCGGCTGAGGTTCCTGCATATTGAAGTATCCGACCAACACCAAACCGAGGATCAGAAATGTTGATGTCGTCACGAACGCCATCTTTTTGTCTTTTTTCCAATTGTAGTAGGCGCCAAAGAGACCGAGGAAGAGTGGAATGCCGAACAACGTCCACTTCACCCCGGCTTCCTTGAAATCGCCCGCCGACCCGACAAAATTCCAACCGAAGTATCGCAAGTACATATGATCAAGCTGATAGGAAACGAGGAAGTCGAAATCACTCCGGTATTTCGACATCGCCTCAACCTGATCCGGTTCCGTCATATTCCAGCGACGGTCTATCAACGGCGCCTGCCCATACTGTTCTCGATTCACATAGCTGACAAGGCGACCCATCGTGCTCGGGTCATTTTCATTCATCGGGGGTTGGGCATTCGCCCTGATGTACACCGTAGTGTACGTGGAGTACCCCGTGACAATCATCAGAAACGAAAGCATCGCGATATTGAGGACGCGTTTCTTCTCTCTCACCGAATAGTAGACTCCATAGATGGCTCCCAGAATCGCAATGAGCGGAATGTATTGAAAGAACTGACTTCGCTTGCCGCCGATTTCGCCATCGAGCATCGATGGGAGAATTTTCACGACTCCTGGATAGATGATTGCGAAGACGATAAGCGCCACTACGCCGAACCGCAGAAAGGACTTGATGGTGAATTCGTACGTCCGGAAGTATACCAGAAGCATAACCGGAAAGAGAGCGAGAATCGCCAGAAGATGCACCCCGACGGCCAGACCTATCAGGTAGGCGATAAGAATCAGATACGCATCGCTCTGTTTGCCATGTCCCCGCTCAAACCAGCGCAGGGCAAGCCAGATCACCGAGCTCACAAGAAACATACTGAACCCATAGACTTCGGCTTCCACCGCGTTGAACCAGAAGGTCTTACTGAAGGCCAGAATCAGCGCCCCGATGGCCGATGCTCCGTACACTGCAATCTGATCGTCTCGCGACTCGGATGAACCCCGCCACAGCGTGATAAACCTCACGGATATGAGAAAGAGAAACATCACCGTGAGCGCACTCGTCAGCGACGAAATGAAGTGCATCCGTACCGCTATATCCGAGGCAAACGGAATCATGCTGAATATCTTCGCCACCAGAAGAAACAGCGGCGCTCCCGGAGGGTGCGGCACCTGAAGCAGATACGCCGCCGCCATGAATTCTCCCACATCCCAGAACACAAGGGTCGGGGGAAGCGTGACAATGTACATCGCGAGAGAAATGAGAAATACCCCAATCGCAATGGCTCGTTTGACCGTTTTGTTTTGCATACAATAATCCGCCGTCGGTTTGTTTCAGAAAATGTTGCCAAATGTATCAGAAAAACGAGTGAACTTCAAGCTCAGAGATTCACCGCATAAGCGTCGCACAGATCTCGTCGCACAGGGCGTACCCCCTCGGAGTCAGGCGAATCCGACCTCCTTCGACCGTCATCATCTTTTCTTCCCGAAGCGATTGGATCGCTGGACTGAGACGTTCAAGGACTGCCTGCCCATGCTTTTGTTCGAATATTCCCAAATCGATTCCATCGCTCCGGAGTCCCAGATAGAGATCCTCTTCGAGGATCTGATTTCTCGTCAATAGTTCCTCCCCCCCGATCGGCATATGACCCGACTCCAGAGATTCTCGATACGTCGCCAGATCCGAGACATTCCACCACCGTTTGCCATTCCAAAATGAATGCGCCGAAGGTCCGAAGCCAAGGTAATTCGAATGGTTCCAATAATTCTGGTTGTGCCGGCATCGGTATCCCGGCAGCGCGAAATTCGAGATCTCATACTGTTCGTAACCCGCGGAGGTCAGCGTATCCATCGTCAGGTCGTACAACTCCGCGTCAGCGGCAGCGGATATCGGCTGCACCTGACCGGACTCGATCAGGTGATGGAGCGGTGTGGCCGGTTCGACAATCAGACTATAGCACGAGATGTGCGTGGGCTGCAATGCGACAGCCCGCTCAACCGTCGCCAGCCACCGTGAGGCTGTCTGTGACGGGAGGGCAAAAATGAGATCGATCCCGACGTCGATGAATCCGGCGCGAAACGATTCTTTGACACATTCCTCGGCCTGGTGCGAGGTGTGAATACGCGTGAGAAACTTCAGGTCGTCGTCGTGAAACGATTGGACGCCGATGCTCAGCCGCGTAATCCCAGCCTCCCTGTATTGCCGCAACTTGTTGAAATCCACAGTGCCCGGATTGGTTTCCAGGGTGATTTCTGCATCTCGCTGAATCGAAAAACTGCTCCGGAGACGCCTCACGATGTTCTCAACTTCTGATGGCGCAAGAAGGGAAGGCGTCCCTCCTCCGAAGAACACCGTCTCGTATTCGAGGGTCTTGTATGGATCGGTCTCCCGCAAGTCGATTTCTCGCATCAATGCGCGCAAAAACATCTCCGTCTCCCCCTCCATGCGTTGTGCAGGCTTCCGAGGAACGACAGAGTAGAAATCACAATAGATGCATTTGTGTTCACAGAATGGGATATGAAGATAGAGGCTGGCCATTGCCGTTGTCTCAACGGATGAGTGAACCGATTCGCGCCCATCTGATCGTCGAAAGTTTGTCGAGGACACTTGAAGATTCCATGTCGACATTCCATGACCAATACACAAGAAGCGCTTCGCCAATAATGTTCTTTTCCGGAACGAATCCCCAGAATCTGCTGTCAAGGCTATTGGGCCGATTGTCCCCGAGAACAAAATAGCAGTTTCCGGAAATCTCGTATGATTTCGCGGGAACGCCATCGATCGAAACCCCCCATTCGCCCGTCGAAACCTCGTGTCCTTCGTTCTCGATCATCCCCTGCCACTGTGCGATAGAATGAATGTCGATGGGAATCACATCTCCCTTTTTCGGAACGACGATTGGGCCATAGTATCCTGCCCTGAACCCGCTTCCGGGGGGATACATCGGCAGCGGCCGGAACGAGTGCGATCGCGAGTGCTCCTTTTCGAGACGGGCATGCGGTGGATTCAGAAGCTCGCGTCCGTTGACAAAGACCTGTGAGTTCCGCATGACAATCGTATCTCCAGGAAGACCGATGCATCTCTTGATATAGCTTGGCGAGGGGGTTTCGTCCGAGGGGTTGTGAGGCAAGGGGATATCAAAGACGATGACGTCTCCCCGCTGAACATTTCCGAAGAACAAAAACGTCACCGCCGGCAACTCCATTGACGTCAGTGGAATCACATGTGGAGTCCTGATTCCGTACGCCAGTTTATTGACGAACAGAAAATCTCCCACAAGAAGCGTGTTTTCCATCGAACCCGATGGAATACGGTACGCCTCGATCACAAACGTTTTGAGAACGAGCGCAACGAGAAGGGTCGTGAGAAGAACCCGAACCAACGCGAGAGGAGAATACCGCTGTTCCTGTTGCGGCGCCGGCGTCTCTCCGGTGGCGTTTGCATTTTCGTGGGATTGAAGATCTGGCACGTCAGCTTACTTGATAAGGGTGCCGATGCGATTCAATCGCACCGAGGCAAGTTTTGAAAAAATGTCATATATGGGGAGATGCGTGTCCCATGACCAATACACGATGAGTGGCGTGCCAACAAGGTTTTCCTCCGGGATAAATCCCCAATATCTGCTGTCGAGGCTGTTATCGCGATGATCTCCCATTCCAAACAGGTAGTTCCGAGCCACCACATATTCCTCGACCGGATTTCCGTCCACAAGCACCACTCCATCGCGTATCCGGACATCGTGTCCCTCACGTCGAATGAAGACTTCCCATCCTTCGATATTCTCCGGCGACAATGGGATCTTCATGCCCGCCCTCGGGACAACGATGGGACCGTAGTGATCTTCATTTCCCATTGATCCCGGAGGGAATATCCGATCATCAACCTGCGATTTGGGAAGATTTCGCTTGAAGCTGAATTTCATGTTCCGGGGCATCGGGAATCGCTCCCCATTCACATAGAGCGCCCTGTCGACGACCTGGAGTGTGTCTCCGGGCAACCCGACGCACCTCTTCAGATAAAAAGTGAAATCCTCTGGTTCGACCTCATCCCGATTGCCGGGAAACACGAAGACAATCACATCTCCACGTTCGACATCACTGAACGCCGGAACACGAAACCAGGGGAGACGAACGTTCGTGAACGGTATGTTCCGGGGAGACGTGCCCCCATAGATGAACTTGTTCACAAAGAGCAAATCGCCCGTCATCACTTCGTCCTCCATCGACCCGGTCGGCACCAGGAAGGAGGCAATCACAAAGTTATTGAGAATCAAAAAGGCACCCAGAATGATCCCCGCCTCCCGCAAGAAGGCAACGGTCTTTTTCTTCCAGCCGTGTTCCTTTGCTCCGGGTTCTTCGGATTCCCGAAGGTTTTTCTTCTTCGTCATTCCTTGCACTCCACCGATTTTGTTTTCGAATTCAATTCAGCAATTGGAAACGGCGTTAGTCTTCCATCGAGAGAACAGCGAGAAATGCCTCTTGAGGAATCTCGACTCGCCCCACTTGTTTCATCCGCTTCTTACCCTCTTTTTGTTTCTCCAGGAGCTTTCGCTTCCGCGTAATATCGCCGCCGTAGCACTTCGCGATAACATTCTTGCGTATTGCACTTAATGATACCCGGGCGATCACCTTGCTTCCAATCGCCGCCTGAATCGCCACGTCGAACATCTGGCGGGGAATCAGCTCTTTCAGTTTCGTACAGAGCTTCCGTCCCCATTCGTACGATTTGGCTCGATGGACAATCGTCGAGAGGGCATCAACCGGCTCCCCATTCAGAACAATGTCGAGCTTCACGAGTTCAGACTCCCGGTACTCAAGAAAATCATAATCGAATGAAGCGTATCCGCGCGACAGGGATTTCAGCTTGTCGTAGAAATCGAAGATAATCTCCGCCAGAGGCAACTCGTAGTGGATATCGGCGCGCTCGGGGGTCAAATACGTTGTGTTCTTGTGAACGCCCCTTCGATCGAGGCAAAGCTTCATGACGCTTCCAATGTATTCGGAGGGCATGATGATCTGTGCCTTGACATACGGCTCTTCCACCCTTTCGATATCGCCGGGCTCCGGCATCAGGGCAGGATTGTCAACCAACAGCACGTCGCCGTTGGTCTTGATTACGCGGTACTCGACGTTCGGGACAGTGTTGATGAGCGACTGGTTGTACTCACGTTCGAGCCGCTCACGAATGATCTCCATATGCAACAACCCGAGAAAACCGGCCCGGAATCCAAAGCCGAGCGCAAGGGATGTTTCGGGTTCGTAGACAAGAGAGGCATCGTTGATCCGGAGCTTGTCCAGGGCATCCCGCAACTCAGAAAAATCATCGCTATCCGCCGGATAGATCCCGCTGAACACCATCGGCTTCGCTTCTTTATATCCCGGAAGCGGCTCCGAAGCAGGCTCATCAACGCGCGTGATGGTGTCTCCAACCTTCGTATCGTGAACATCCTTGGCGTTCGCGATGATATATCCCACATCGCCCGTGGAGAGACCGCCGCTTCGCTTTCGTGAACGTTCCAGCGTTCCGATGTCTTCGGCTTGAAATTCCTTCCCGGACGCCAAAAACCGGATGCGGTCCTTCTCCCGAATTTCTCCATCCACTATTCGCACGTACGCGACTGCCCCCCGATACTCATCGAACACGGAATCGAAAATGAGGGCGCGCAACGGGGCGTCGGGATTCCCTCGGGGGGATGGAATGCGACGGACAAGCGCCTCCAACACCTCGGTCGTTCCTATTCCCTCTTTGGCGCTTCCGTAGATAATTTCCTCTTCTTTGCATCCGAGCAGGTCCATCACCTGTTGTTTGACGTTTTCCACCATCGTTTTGGCGCTGGGGAGATCGATTTTGTTGATAAACGGGATGATTTCCAGTCCGGCTTCGATGGCAAGGTAGAGATTCGAGATGGTTTGTGCCTCGACCCCCTGACTCGCATCGACGACGAGGATCGCCCCTTCACAGGCGGCAAGGGAGCGGGAAACCTCATACGTGAAGTCGACGTGGCCCGGGGTGTCGATCAGGTTCAGGACATATTCATTTCCGTCTTGCGCCTTGTATTTAAGCTGGATCGCGTGGAGCTTGATCGTAATTCCCCGTTCCTGCTCCAGCTCCATGTTGTCAAGGACCTGTTTTGTCATCTCGCGCGCAGGCACAGCGCCGGTATGCTCGAGCAGCCGGTCGGCGAGCGTCGACTTACCATGGTCAATGTGCGCAACGATGCAAAAATTTCGGATATTCTTCATGATTTCCGTGTTCCCACTGAATCTCTCCCGACTGCCTCGCGCCCCCATAGGGTCAGGGTCAGGCAAAAACGAGAAAGAGTAAAGAGTGAATGGTTACGATCACCCTTTACTCCTCAAAGGTGATTTTAATATAGCGGAAAATAGAGTGAGGGGCAAGGAAGGGGCATTGGCGGCATTTTCTTCACAAGTATGGACGGGGTGAGAATAAAGCCCACCCCTCACTGGAACTATTTCACCAAGATCGCCTTCTTCGTTTGCTGAAAACCACCTGCTCGCCCTCCATTTGTTGGGCTGCCCTCCAAGCGGTACAGATAAACCCCGCTTGGGAACCTTGCAGCGTTCCAACGTACTTCGTGGGTGCCCGCACCAACCACATCATTGACGAGTGTCTCAATTTTCTCGCCGATCAGGTTATGAACCGTGAGCTTCACGATTGATCGTTCAGGAAGCGAGAACTTGATTGTTGTAGCAGGGTTGAAGGGATTCGGATAATTCTGGAATAGCTCGTAGGCAGTTGGCACTGTGGATTCTTTTTCAACCGGAGTAACGTTTTGGAACGTAGCAACCCAGACACCGTCATCTGTACCAATGAGCAGCTTATTTGAGCGGAACTGAGCGAGAGACAGAACAGACGACCCCAACAAACCATTTACTCGTTGCCATCTGCTTTCGGAGTAGCGGTAGAGAGGGTCAAGCCGAGTATCATAGAACCCGAAAGAAAACCCAGCGAAGACTCCAAGATTTGCTGACGCGAATATTGCGCCACCCCTTGGTCCACCGAGCTCAGTAAGGCGATGCCAACTTAGGCCAGCATCGTCTGATTGGAATACCTTGCCAGTCCAAGTAATGGCACATACCATTTCGGATCCTTGAGCCGGATGCGCGGACAGATCTTGAATAGCGCGGTCAGAGAGACCGTTCGTTGAAACCGTCCAAGTTTTGCCGTTATCGATAGAACGAAGGATGCCCGGTGATCCTACCACCTGACTGCTCGTGGCTGCAAGGAGAACGCCTGATGGTGTTTCAACCATCCGCCAGACAAAAGGATATGTGAGGCTATCGCTGGCTGCCCAACTCCAGCTCTCTCCGTTGTCAGTGGATCGGAGAATGCCATGGCCGCCAGCGAAAACAACTCCACTGCGTGAAACGAGGAAGCAGGCTGCTTCAAAAGGAATGTTGTACTTTGGAGATTGAGTTTTCTGGGCATCAATCACAAGTCGCCAGTGTGCGCCGTTATCCCGTGACTTGTAGGTACCGAAGTACGAAGTGCTTGCAAGCAAGTAGCCGGAATCTATCACTGCTACTGACCAAAGCGTAGGGACGGCGAAGCTGAGTGCTCCAAAAAGCCCCTGACGCCAACCTTGCTGAACCCAAGTTTTATTACTCTCAACATACATCCATAAACCAAGGTATTCGGTTGCGGCAAAGAAGCGGTCATCCTTTGCTGCCAGGGAGAGGATATTGAGTTGTTTTCCTCTCAGTGTATCGGGCCAGAGGTAAACCAAAGTATCGCCATTCTGGCGTGCAGCTACTCGCCCAGTTAGAGCAAGACAGATTAGCGAAAACAAAGCAAATCTACGCAGAAGTTTCATAGCAATCACCGCCCTACAAAAGCCTTGATGCAAATGAGACTATGAACGACAAGCACGCGAGACCCACAAGAATGAGAAAGGCATACCAAACTATTTTCAGCAGCCAGTAAACTACCTTGACTGTGACATACAGACCCAGCACGATCAAAATACACATTATTGCGAGCTCAGGAAGTGTCATGGCCAATTTCAAGTCACAACGCTGTAAGTGAAAGTGTTATTCTCAGTCACATCAACCTTGATGGTGTAAGAACCTTGTGTTGGAATGCTCTTTTCTACCTTCATATCGGTGACTTGATCGGTTATCCATCTGTTAAAGACTCTTTGGATTGCTCTCGCACCCTGGGTGGAGATGTTTTCCATTGCCTTGGTAATGAAAATCTGTTCAGCTAATTCACTCACACTGATTTTAGCTTCAACTTGTGCGATGCCAATTTCTGAAGCCGTTGATAGTTTTTCCTCGAGCTTTGTGATTTCCTTTTGCCAAATGCCCCTTGCTGAATGTTCTTCGAGTTCATTGAAGATCACAATCTCATCGATCCGGCCAAGCATTTCATTTGGGAGATAAGAGTGCACGGCGGATAGTATCCGACTTCGTTTTTCATCTTCAGGTTGTGTGTCCTGCGTGAATCCAACATCTTTTCTGCGACCTTTGTTGAACGAAGTTCCCAAGTTGGACGTCAAGACGACGATTGTGTTCGTTGCATCGAGGAGACTGCCAGTGTTGCCGTCGGTCACGGTTCCGTTGGAAGATAGTTGAAGCAGGACATCACTCACGACCTTAGGATGCGCCTTCTCGACCTCATCAAACAGGACGACTGTGAAGCTGTTCTTTCGCAAAGCATTTGTCAGTTGACCGCCTTCACCGTAGCCAACATATCCGGGAGGAGAGCCCACAAGTTTGGAAATACTATGCTCCTCTGCACAGTTTCCGCAGTCGATCCGAACCATGTGCTCAAGGGATCCGAAAAAATGATGAGCCATTTGACGCGCCAATTCTGTTTTGCCGGTCCCGGAGCCCCCGACGAACATAAGAGTAGCGATGGGACACATATCGTTGTGAGAGGCATCTATATTGCACCCCTTGAGAGTGAGACAATCGCATGGTTGAGAGATTTCCCTTTCCCAAGAGCGCCAGTGCGGGGGGAGGAGGCGCTCTTGGGCGCCCCG
>Ga0208244_101137_pt1 | contig 16690 bp, 15 predicted proteins | sample SubbioCR12Aug_5A_FD_184828 | JGI IMG/M metagenome (GOLD analysis project Ga0208244, IMG submission 184828) | Serpentinite rock and fluid subsurface biosphere microbial communities from McLaughlin Reserve, California, USA - CR12Aug_5A (SPAdes) | ecosystem: Environmental > Terrestrial > Deep... | reverse complement strand
AACAGTGCTGAAAAAAGCGGGGTCCATATTGGTCGGCGCATAGTAAGCGCTGTGCAGAACGCCGCCGTGCTTCTCGGAAAGGGCTTCACCGGGGGTCACAACATCACCGGGTGTATCCGCAGCACAGGAAACAAGGAACATACTGACTGCCAGAACTAAAACCAGCAGTACTAAGGCTTTCTTAAACATAGTTATACCTCCTCTAAAAGTTAGATGCTACAACCTGTAAATGTGCTGATGCTCTCTATTATTACCCCCCTTCAAGTAATCTTAAGCCGAAGCCTAATCTTCAATTAGAGGCGCCCAAAAATAGTTTCTATTTTGCCCCCTTTTTACTCTTCAAGGTTCAGGTAGGCTCCGGATACCAAGAGGTAACGGCTTAATTTTTGCGGTGCCCGTTAATCTACAACAGGCTGTTGATTTGATCGACAACCTTTTTTTCCGGTGCATTGGCAGCATTAGAATCCAGAATTGCCTTAGCCTTCTCCTTCGCCAGTTCGAAGCAATCCTTGCTGCCCAGCTGCTGCCAGGTTTCATACATCATCCGGTTAAAGATCGTCGGCATCCAGATTTCGCTGCGAAAATGCTTCATGGTATGCTCTTCGCTTAAAAAATGACCGGCCGGCCCGACTTTTTCGATAGTCTCTACCCCCATAGTATCAGTACTAATTTCAGTACCTGCCCCAATGTAGCGGGCGGCGCTGATAAAATCATCGCACATCACCAGGAAAGGCAGCGAGCCGGTTTTCCCGCCATCAAGATAGCCGACATCGTGCACCAGGTTGGCTCCGCAGAGCTGGTTCAGCAAGAGCCCCATTGAAGCTTCCATCCCGGCCTGGGCATCGGGCAGCGGCGCGTTACAGCAACCGGCTTCGGTGAAGTTCGGCAAACCGTAGAACCGGGCCAGCTCACTCATGGCGCAGTAGTTCATCGCCGCGTCGGGCGAGCCGTAGAGGGTCGCTGTAGACTGCATATCCATCGGGGTAGCCCCGCCGCCGATAATAATGGCGGCGCCCTTCTTCTTGAGCTGGGCGATCAGCAGACCCGATAAGCTCTCAGCATTCATCTGGACAATTGTCCCCGCCTTGCTAACCGGGCAGGTCCCGCCGGCCACCACACCCGGCGTATAGATCACCGGCACCCCGTACTCGATGCAGGCAAACATCTTGGCCATCCCATCGGCGGTATGGACCAGGGGCGAGATCGGTTCATCGTAAATAATGATGTATGGTTTAGCCCGCAGCTCCTCAGCTGAACCGGCCGCCGCTGCAGCCATTTCAATGATCGTTCTCGTTTCCTCTTCACTTAAAGCGGTAAAAATGATCGGCTTGGCCGTGTTCAGGATCATCGTGGCAAACTGGTAAAGGCAACCCTTTTTAGCCTCTATATCGCCGGGAATCCCGTAACTCATTACAAAATCAAAGTTGGGCAGATTCTCCATGATAATCGTCGCATTAATAATATCCTGCCTTACGGTCCCCCGGCGCTTACCGGTTTCAAGGTCAAGATGAAAAGGCAGGTCCGAGCCTGTTCCATAGTAAGTACAGTTGCTCTCCAGGCTCATCGCCGGCAGCCCTTCGCGGTTGTAAACATTAATCTTAGAGGGTGCTGTCCTGATCGCCTCTTCGATCAACCAGCTCGGAATCCTGGCCACACGATCTTTTATTAGACAACCGGCATCTTTTAAAAGCTTCAGCGATTCATCATGATCGACCCTCACGCCAACTCTTTCCAGCACATCAATGGTGGCGCTGTGCAGCTCTTCCAGCTGGTTTTCGCTGAACCAACTTAGCTTGGGTGAGAGCTGCTGACTATAATTGGAACGGTAACCTTTTATCTGAAACACCTCCAAAAATATAATAGCTGATCGGCCCTGGCCTTAAGTTAAAGGTGGTTCAAACCTAAGCCGATTGTTTCATGTTCATAGCCCTTAATCGGTGCTCCGATCATCCCGTAGAGCACCACGGCCAGCCATTCTCCGTCCTCAACCTGCTCGGTGGTGCGCGGCCCGCGGACCACGGTAAAGATCAAACCGACAGTGCGCAGCATGTTGCCCAGGCCCAGTTGGCCCCGGCAAATACCAACAAAAGCATCGAGGGTGGCATGATAAAGAGCATGGGTGTCGCGGTAATAATCCTTGCGGATCAGCCCTTCCCGCTGAGCAGCCGTCTCTACCGCGGCGAAAATCTTTTCGGTATTCATCGAACCGACCTTACCCTTGATCAGGGTGTATCCTTTTTTCTGTGCTTTAGCCCTGATCTCTTCCTCACTGCCGGGGTCAGATAAAGCATAAAGGATTGCAGTTTTACCGATCGCTTCCATAATTATATACCGCCTTACTTTTATGATAACTCTATTCTACCACCTGGGGGCAGAATTAAAAGAGATTCCGAATACTAGCTAAATTTAACTTCCAAACCTACGGCTTCAACCAGGCGGCCGCTTTTAACCAGATCGATCGCTCTGTTGACACGGGGATATAAAATCACGTCTCTTTCGATAAAATCTACTTCCTGCCGCAGCAGTTGATGCGCCGCCGCCGTACCACGCCCGAGGTTTTCCGCACCCTGGAAATCAACGGCCTGGGCTGCTACGAGCAGCTCAATCCCCAGGACCGCAGCCACATTGTCCACAACCTTACGCGCCTTACGCGCCGCTGTCGTTCCCATGCTGACATGATCCTCCTGGTTGGCCGAAGAAGGAATCGAGTCAACACTGGCAGGGTGGCACAGCACCTTATTTTCGCTGACCAAGGAGGCGGCTGTATACTGGGCAATCATCAATCCTGAATTAAGGCCGCCTTCTTTAACCAGGAAGGGAGGCAGGCCGCTTAAGGACGGGTTAACCAGGCGTTCCACACGCCGCTCGGCTATGCTGGCCAACTCGGCTATAGCTATGGCCATAAAATCCATCGCCTGGGCCACCGGCTGTCCGTGGAAGTTGCCACCTGATAAGACTTTATTTTCTTCGGGAAATAGCAGCGGATTGTCATTAACCGAGTTAATTTCAATTTCAAGAATGGAGCGGACATAATCGAGGGCGTTGGCGGTGGCGCCGTGAACCTGGGGCACACAGCGCAAGCTGTAGGCATCCTGCACTTTGCGGCGGTCACTGCCGATCAACTTACTGCCCACAATCAGGCAGCGGATCATCTCGGAGACATAGCGGTGTCCCTGGTAAGCCCGGACTTGTCCGATCAGGGGATCAAAAGCATCAGGTACGGCCAACTGCGCTTCCAGGGTCAGCGCTGCCGTGATCATCGAAGCTTTAAGCAGGTTCACCGCATCATAGTAGGCCAGGGCGCCGATCGCCGTCATCACCTGGGTGCCGTTGATCAAAGCCAGACCTTCTTTTTCCACCAGGGTAACCGGTTCCAGACCGGCTGCTGCCAGGGCAGCAGCCCCGGACATCCGTTCCCCCTTGAAATAAGCCTCTCCCTCGCCGGTTACAACCAGGGCCAGGTGCGACAGGGGAGCAAGGTCGCCGCTGGCGCCAAGCGAACCCTGCTCGGGGATTACCGGCACGATGCCTAGGTTAAGAAGATCGATAAGTCGATCCAGCAGCAGCGGTCTCACCCCCGAGCAACCCCTGGCCAAGGCATTGATGCGCAACAGCAGGGCCGCGCGCACCGCCTCTTCCGGCAGCGGATCGCCCACCGCCGTAGCATGGCTGGCAATCAGGTTTTTCTGCAGCTGAATGGCATCCTTGCGCGAAATATTAACATCGCTGAAACGCCCGAACCCGGTAGTAATCCCGTAGACCACTGCATCGCTGTCAACCAGCTTCTCCAGCATGGTTCTGGATCGAATCACCCGCTGCAGGGCTTCCTCATCCAGACACACTGACTGCCCCTTGCGACTGACATTAATTACATCTTCAATCAGAAGCGAATCACCGGTAATATTCAAGACTTCCTGGCTTCTTTCGCTCCGTTTCAGCAAATTCATCGGTAAAAGGCACCCCTTTCAAATAAAAAAGAACGCAAGGATCATTATCCCGGCGCTCCCTCATGTCTAATAACTATGAGCAGCTGGACTACAGTAAATATGTATCTATTTAAAATAATACCTTTAGATGTAGGCTGTCAAGTAAATCTATCTGTACAATACATACATTTTAAAATCGTTATAAATTAATTACTTCTTCATAATTTCTAAATCCTTTCTACAATAATAGCCAAACCCTGACCACCGCCAACACATGCACTGACCAAACCAAATTTCTTGTTAGTATTTTTCAAACCATAGAGTAATGTAGTAAGGATTTTTGTACCTGTTGCACCAACGGGATGGCCTAAAGCAATAGCACCTCCGTGAATATTAACTTTATTTCTATCCCACTGTAATTCTCTCTCAACAGCTAAATATTGGACAGCAAAGGCTTCGTTTAACTCAATTAAATCAATGTCCTCTAAATTTAAACCTGCTTTTTTTAATGCAAGCGGTACAGCCTCCACCGGACCGATTCCCATATATTTAGGATCAACACCGGCTGCTGCATAGCCTCGAATATAAGCTAATGGTTTTAAATTCATAGACTCTGCTTTTTCTTCAGACATTATAACCATAGCGGATGCATTATCACCTAAAGCACAGCTATTCCCAGCAGTTACCGTACCGCTTTTTAAAAAAACTGGAGGCAACTTTCCCAATTTCTCTAATGTTACATCTGAGCGGGGAATTTCTTCAGCTTCCGCTAAACACTTTTCTTTATTTCGAAGCACTTCAAGTACAAGGGTTTCTTCTTTAAATTTTCCACCATTAATAGCTTTTATAGCTTTTTGGTGACTTTCAAGCGCAAATTGATCCTGCTCTTCTCGGCTAATATCGTACTTCTCTGAAAGTAGCTCTGCTGTATTTCCCATTAGCATCCCTGCTAGCGGGCACATAAAACCATCCTTATGCAATACATCATAGGCAGTAACATCGCCCATACGGGAACCCCAACGCAATTTATCCATTACATATGGTACGTTGGAAGCTGACTCAGTGCCACCTACAACGACTACGTCTGAATCACCACAAATAATCGACTTAGCACCCTGTATAATTGCCTGGAGACTTGATGCACAGCGTATATTAATTGTATATGCAGGTACTTTAACCGGTAGACCTCCATAAACCGCAGCTACCCTGGCAACATTGGGACCAATTCCAGCTTGCCAGCCACAACCAAACACTAGCTCATCCACAACTTCACCGGCGATACCTGCTCTGTTTACAACTTCTCTAACTACAGCCGCGCCTAACTCAGGGGCACTAAAACTACTTAAAATTCCTCCATACTTGCCACCAATTGTTCTCACAGCACTTACAATTACAGGCTTGTTCATAGCTTCTCAGGAATGGCTGCCCTGAGACTCACCTCCAAAATATTTTGTTTTATTAAATTGCTTCATTTTAAATCGTTTGGCTCTCCCTCAAAAAACTAATATCTCCTTCAGTGTAGCCCAAACTTCGAAGGATTTCTTCTGTGTGTTGCCCCAGTTCAGGAATTTCTGCAGTATCCATTCTTGGCATTTCAGAAAATTTTAGAGGACTTGCGACAAGACGCTTAATTCCTGTAACTGGATGATCAACTTCAACCAATGATTTCCGTTCTCTCAAATGAGGACATTGGTCGATATCTTTGGATGTTTGCACCTCACCAGCAGGTACATCGTTGGCTAAAAAAATCTTAACAGCTTCCTCTTTAGTCTTATCTTCGAGCCACTTCTCAATAATCGGCCTAAAATGTTTTTCTTGATTAGCAGCACGTGAGATGCCATCTATAAACCTTTCATCTTTAGCAAGATTTTCACTTCCAATGGCTTTAGTTAAACGTTCCCACATATAGTCAGAAGGTATGTTCAGCACTATGTAACCATTGGATGTTTTGAAAGAACCTCTAGGGGCATAAAGAGTTTCGGGCCCACGATGAGGAGCTTCTCCGGTGAAAGAGTAGATCATTGTTGCTCTTTCATTTAGGGCTACCATTGCATCGTACATCGAAATGTCTACATACCTTCCAGTACCAGTCCTCAGGCGACTTACCAGGCCTGTCATAACGCCGCCATAGGCAAAAATTGCTGTGGTAAGATCTGCCAAACCATAAATAGACTGCTGGGGTGGTTCGTCCGCATGGCCTATCATATGCATGTAACCGCTCATGGCCTCTGCCACAATATCGAAAGCCGGGCGCTCCCAATAGGGACCCCTATACTCTTCAAGTTGGCCGAAACCGCTGATAGCGACATAAACCAGCCCTGGGTTAATCTCTTTTAAAACTTCATAGCCAACACCTAGCTTGTCCATAACGCCAGGCCGGAAATTTTCTACCAAAATATCACTGTTATTAACCAGTTTTTTTAGAATTTCTTTTCCTTTATCATCCCTGATATTAAGAGTAAGGCTTTTTTTGTTTCTGTTGAATTCAATGAAGCCTGCACTAACTTTATTTCCCTTGTTATCCTTCATCATTGGGCTCATGCCGCGCCGGGGATCCCCTTCACCAGGCCGTTCGATTTTAATAACTTCGGCACCTGCATCAGCCATAAGCATAGTACAATATGGTCCAGCTATATATTGTTCCACGGCAATTACTCTTATGCCATCTAGTGGCAAACTTTTACTTCCCATCGATTGAACACCTCCAATAAGTTACCATTTTAAACCCGCTCTTTTGTAAAAATCAACATCAAATGGTGCTTGTGCTCCAACAGCAATGTATTCTTTATCACCTTTAGATTTAACTGCATGAGCTACACCTACGGGAACAAAAATCACATTTCCTTGCTTGAATGGAATTTCTTCACCTGTGTCTCCGTCTTCGACAACTCCTTCGCCTTGATAAACAAAAATAACATCTTCAGTATAAGCATGTACATGTGGAATATTTTCTTGACCCGGCTTCATAACCACATAATGAAGTGCACAATGTTTAGCTCCCATACCAGGCCAGACAACTGCTTTACCATTTCCGCCGACTGACTTAGAAATATCGGCATAATCATACTTGGGATCCAAAACTAGGATTTTACTCATTGGAAGTTCTCCTTTTTATGTAATCTTTATCTATTTAATATGGATAGCGATGCCCAAGATAACCTAGCATTTCATCGTAAACGTCATGCCGCCTATCTCGAATAATGTCATTGAACTCATTTTTACTTTTTCCAATTCGAGCTTCCATTAAGTTAATTTTTGCCAATAATATTTCTTCACCGCTCTCTGAGGCAAGCCCACCAATCGGCCATCCAGAAGGAGAAACAATTAAACTTTTACCAAAGAAAGTAGTATCTCTTTCCTGACCTACGCGATTTGCACAAGCAATAAAAATATTATTAATATTAGCCATAACCATCGTTGCGTAATGTTGCATTGCAAAACCATGTTCATCAAAACCAAAACGGTCAAAGAGCACTAACCAATTAGTAGGGGCACAGATTATATCTGCACCCTGCAGCATCAAGATGCGTCCGGCTTCAAAAAAGCGGAGATCGTAGCATAATAGCAGCCCTACTCTGCCAAATGGAAGGCTAAAAATCGGAAGACCTAAATTACCTGGTTCAAAATAAAGCTTCTCTCTATAAAAAAGATGTAGCTTGCGGTAGCTTCCGATATAACCATCAGGTCCGATTAAAACTGCTGTGTTGTAAAATTTTCCGGCATCTACTTCAAGAACACCCAATATCATGTATACCTGAAGCTCGGTAGCTAAAGCTTCCCAAAACAAAATACTATTCCCGTCAGGAACCTTTTCAGCCAAATTTATAACTTCCTGACGGGAATTAAAAACATATCCAGTGTTGCATAATTCCGGGAATACTAAAAGTTTTGCACCATCATTAACCGCTCGCCTAGATAGCTCTGCTGTCTTTGCCAAATTTTTTTCTTTATCACCTAAGACCACAGGCATCTGAACAACAGCGACAGTTATCATGGCTTCATCGCCCACTGAACTTTTAAGATTATTTTTGGTCATATCGACCTCCCGAAATTAATCCTCCAAAAAAGCAATAACCCTGCACATAGCAGCTTCGCCACCTTCAAATCTCCATGGAAATGCTCCGATTTTACAACGTCGGTTCAGGACTTTATCAATATCTCCACCAACATTCTCCACATGGACAATGCCTTCTGGAAATGGTTTTTTATGCATGACAAATATCTTTTCTTCAGGAAACATTTCTTCAACTTTTACCCCTTTTTCCTTTTCAAAGCGTTCTTTAATATCTGGGCGCATTTTCCTGATAGTAGTATTCATCGGATGATCGGCTGAACCACAGTCAAATCCAGTCCATTTAAATTGCATATCTACTATCCACTGGGCCATCTCCTCATATCCACCTGGATGCATACACATATAACGTTCTTCATCCATTTCCCTTTCTCCAGTGTAATAGTGATGAAAACCGGTGTGATAGATTAAGATGTCTCCTTTGCGGATTTCAACTTTATTTTTAAAATGTTCAGGTTTGATAATATCCCAATCTTTGACTTCTTCGCTTATGTCCACAATTACTCCATCGCTGTATAACTGTTCCAGCGGCATACTTGCAATATCTCCGCCCTTAGGGGTGATGTGCAGTTGTGCATCAAGGTGAGTCCCCATATGTAAAGATGTTTCAATATACTGACTAACAATACCGTTGGTAGCCCGCCTTTGAAAATAGTAAATCTTGGTGGAAGGATATCCAACCCAAGGTGGTGTATGCCAATTCCACGGATGACTTAGATCAACAAGCTTCATTATTAATTGCCTCCTAAAAGATTATATTTTTGAATCTTTCATTATTTGCTCAGGTTTAATCGGAAAACTATCAATCCACCCCCCTGTAGCGTTGTGTATAGCAATACTGATTGCTGGGATAATTGGAATCATAGTACTCTCACCCAATCCTTTGGCCCCAAAAGGTCCATCGCGATGATATGCTTCTACTAAGAAAACCTTCATGTCTTTTATCTCTGGTACATCTAAAACAGTAGGCACCAGATAATTACTTAAATTTTTGTTAAGTATTTCGCCTTTATCGAATATTAACTCCTCCAGTAAACAAGCACCTATTCCCATAACTGCTCCTCCATCTATTTGTCCCTCACAAAGATGTGGATTTATAGCTTTTCCAACATCAAACGCACCCACTACTTTTTCAACTTTAACTTGCCCTGTATATTTATGTACTGCAACTTGTACTGCATGTACACCATGTGTAAAAAAAGCATTTAACCTTTTGCTGCAGCAATCTTTATCTTCCGGGATGCAGTTTTGTTCCCAGGTAGCTTTTCCAATTAAATCACCACCTTCTGGGATATATCGACCAGTTGCAAGACGATTATATTTAAAAAGATCACCGATTTGAATAAAAATATCGGGGTTATCTATGGAACAAATAATTTTGTTTGAAACATCAAGTTTTTCTGGTGGAAGATTCATCTTCTGGGAAGCTTTTGAGATTATCTGTTTTTTTAAATCTTTACATGCCAATAAAATTGCGTTGCCTGTATTGTAAGTGGTGCGACTTGAAATTGCACCTTCATCAAAGGAAGTATAATTTGAATCTTCATAAAGTAATCTAACATCACTAACCTCTAAACCCATTTCTTCTGCCGCTATCTGTCTTAAAACTGTAGTAGCCCCCTGGCCTACTTCATCGATACATACAATAACGTCAAGCATACCATCTTCTCTAGCCCTTACAGTAGCGCAAGCGGCAGTAGGGGCAATACTATATTTATTACCAACTGCAACACCGATTCCTTTCTTCCAATCACCTTCTTGCCGATTAAGAACTGTATTTTGATAATCAATAGCTTCCAACACTTTGTCTAAACACTCACTTACACCGATACTAAACATTTGTTCACCAGCAGGACTAATATCTCCCTCATTCAGTAGGTTCTTTCTTCTTAAGGCTATTGGATCCATGTTTAAAGCATCAGCAATTTTCTCCATCTGCAATTCAACTACCCAGGCAACTTGCGGGCTTCCAAATCCACGAAAAGCACCACTTTTTGTTCGGTTGGTGTAGACCCCATAAGATGCTGCTCTGAAGTTAGGTATTCTATACGAACCAGTTGCAGCAAATAAACAATTGCGTACTGTTAAATAACCATAATCGGCATAGGCCCCACCATTTTGAAGCACCTGAATATCTCTCGCTAAAACAACTCCATCCTTGTTTACAGCATCTTTTATTGTTATTACAGAAGGAAATCTAATTGTAGCGCAATGGAACATTTCTTCACGGGTGAATGAAAATTTTACAGGACGGTCTAACATCCTTGAGAAAAATGAAGCTATTCCCATGCATTGGATATCTTGTTTTCCCCCAAAATCACCACCTACAAAAGGTACTACTATTCTTATTTTAGTAATTGGAATATCTAAAGCCGTGCTCAGGAAGCTTCTCACTCCAGTTATCGTTTTAACTGAGCCCCAAATAGTCAAAGACCCATCTGTCTCTGCTTTAGCTATCGCACAATGAGGTTCCAACTGAACATGATGTTGTCCAGGAGTAGTATAACGATTTTCTATCACTATATCTGCACTTAAAAATGCTTTTTCGACATCGCCGAAATTAATTATGTGATGATGGTAAACATTCGGTCTTTCGGCAATTAACTTAGGTGGCATGTTGGGACTAAATTCATACTCTTGAAGATTAGGATGAACTAATACCTGAGGATTTTTTTGAAAGGCCTCTTCAACATCAAAAACAGCTGGCAACTCTTTATATTCAACTTCAATTAAATCCAGTGCTTCTTCTGCAATTTCTAAAGTTTCCGCACAAACTGCCGCTACTACTTCGCCAATATAACGTACTATCTTTTTAGCCATTATTGTTTGATCTCTGAGGCCTGCCCCATGATTGTTATCATTTAAATCCTCACCTGTAATTATGGCTTTTACACCTTTTAAATGCAGTGCTTTTTCTTTATTAATACTTGTGATAGTTGCATGAGGATATGGACTTCTAAGTGCTTTAACATGTAACATACCTGGCAAATATTTATCATTGGCAAAAGCAGCTCTGCCTAAAGCCTTTTCAACGCCATCAACATTTTTAATACTTTTACCCACAACTTTGAGTTCAACCATTTTCACACCTCCTCCACATCGTTAGTTTCAGCAGCTTTCAAGATTGCTCTTACAATTGCGTTATAGCCTGTACAACGACAGATATTACCTGAGATAGATTTTCTTACTTGAGCTTCAGTGGGGTGTGGCTCTTTATCCAGCAGAGTTTTTGAAGCTATGAGCATCCCAGGCGTACAATAACCACACTGAATCGCTCCTTCCTCTATAAAAGCCTTCTGTAAAGGATGTAATCGATTTGCTGAACCCAAACCTTCTACAGTTTCGATTTTACAACCATCTACGCTTGCGGCCAAAACAAGACATGATAGAACTAACTTGCCGTCTATTATAACTGAGCAAGCGCCACAATCCCCTTTATCACATGACTTCTTGGTACCTGTAAGTAAAAGTTGTTCTCTAAGAACATCGACAAGAGTTTTATAGGGTTCAATTAAAACCTCGTAATTTGAATTATTAATATTGTATTTTACTCTAATTTTTTCCAACTGAAAGTCTCCTTTATCTAATTTTTTCTATATTTTTAAATAACCATTTGAGTTTTGATCTTGAGTAGCAATTGAAGCTTTTTTTATCGCTTTTATAATTTTAATATAGCCTGTGCATCTACATAAATTGCCTGCTATAGCATCCTTAATATCTTCTTCACTCGGTTTTTTGTTTTTTATTAATAAAGCATGACTAGACAATATCATCCCAGGTGTGCAAAATCCGCACTGAACTGCGCCTTCCTCTAAAAAAGCTTCTTGCAAAGGATGTGGTTCTTCTTCTTCTTTTCCTAAGCCTTCAATCGTTAAAACATGTCGTTGATTAACTTTTACAGCGGGATAAATACAGGAGTTAACAGCCTCACCATCTATTAGTACTGTACAAGCACCACATTCTCCGTTTCCACATCCTCTTTTTGTACCTGTTTGCATAAGCTTTTCTCTTAATAAATCTAATAGCATAAAATCCGGAGGAACCTCGATTGATATCGGTGTATTATTCAAATAAAATTCGAGTTTAATTTGTTCCATTAAAAGGTAACACCTCATTCACAATATTATTTAATACCTGGTTTAAAATACGGAAAACCATAACACCAACAAGATGTTTTCTATATGATGAGCTCCCGCGGAAACAACTATTACGAGGGTTAGCATCGTCCATTGCTAATTTTGAAGCTTCAATGAAGATATCTTCACTGTGACCTCCATTAATTAAATAGTTTTCTGTATTTCTAAGCCTTAAAGGGATTCTGGAGCAAGGAGCCATAACAATCCTAACATCCTCAATAGAAGATTTATCTTTATTGAGCCGCATATAGGCTGATGAATTTAGTACTGGAAGCACCATGGCTTTGCGTTTACCTAAACGCATAAAAGCACCATTCTCAAAATGATGATCCATGGATTTGAAAGCAATATCCAATAATATCTCCCTCGTAGGGTCTATTAATGAACCTCCGTTTAGCCTGTACGAATCAGACATCAACATATTCCTTTTGCCTTTTTCTGATACTATAGTAATACATGGGTTGAGTGCCAGTAGAGCCAGTGCAGTGTCAGCAGCCGGCTGAGCATTTACGATATTTCCACCAACTGTACCCACATTTCTTATTTGCACTGACCCAACTGCCGATGCTGCCTTAGATAAAAAATGGCATTCGTTTTTGATTGTATCTGAATCAGCAATATCAGTATGCGTTGATAAAGCACCAATTCTAATTAATCTGTCCTCTTTAGAAATAAAACGCAACTCTTTGATCATGGAAATATCAACCATTGCATCTATTTTAGTATTGGCTGTATCTTCTATAAATAGGTCTGTGCCTCCAGCCACGACCCTCGCTTTACCTTCATATTCATTCAAAATGTCGATTGCCTCTTCCACAGATAGAGGGGTGTAGTATTTTCCAAAAGACACCTGTCTATGCCTCCCTCCTAATATAATAAACAATAATCAATCTAAACAATTATGCAGAGCATTTATGATTTTTTCAGGAGTTACAGGACAATCATAAAAACGAATTCCTAAAGCATTACTTATCGCATTTATAACCGCTGGAGTTGTAGGTATGAGTGCAGGTTCACCCACTCCTTTAGCTCCGAAAGGTCCTGATTTTTCGAGATCCTCTACAATATTTACCGAGATAATACTGGGAATATCATGTGCAGTAGGAATAATATAGTTTTTAAAATTTGGGTTGGCAATTATGCCTTTTTCCAGAATTAATTCTTCCATTAAAGCATAACCCAAACCCATGATACAGCCTCCTTCAACTTGACTTTCGACTAGTTGAACATTTATGGCTTTCCCAACATCGTGGGCTGCGATTAATTTATTTACTTTCACTTCTCCAGTATCGGTGTCTACCTCAACTTCGGCATATTGTGTTGCATACGCATATGTAGCATAAGGTTTGCCTTCCCCAGTTTCAATGTCTATACTAGTTGTATCAGGATTAAACCATCCTGTGCTAAAAGTTAATATCCCATCCTGATTACATGCTTTAATGACTTCTAAAAGTGATATGTGTTTATCAGGATCTATTTTTACATATATTTTCTCTTCTTTAAAAATTAGGTCACCCACGTTTACCTCTAATAAAGCTGATGCCTTTTCGTTAAGAATTGCCCTGATAGACTTTGCGGCATTTAATGCCGCATTCCCAGAAATAAAAGTTTGTCTGCTTGCAGAGGTAGGACCACTATTTGGTGTTCTACCAGTATCTGCAGAAACAACCAAAACCTTATTAAAATTAAGACCTAATTCTTCAGAAACTATTTGAGCTAATACTGTATCCGAACCCTGTCCAATATCAGCACACCCGGTATATAATAAAGCTGTTCCGTCTTCCAGTAACTCTAAGTTTGCCCCAGAGGGATTTGGCAAACCAGTATAGCCGATTCCGTAAAACATACATCCTATTCCCCATCCTCGTTTTATCATTCTCTAATTTAACCTGCCTTCTCGAGCTTTTGCTTCTACTCTAAATAAGGTTTCCATGATACCTACGCTCTGCTCTAATTTTTGCATCGTAGCTGTAGTTGAATTCGGAGTTAACATATTTATCTTTCTAATTTCCCAGGAGCTTATATTCAAGGTTTCAGCTAATAATTCCATTTGAGATTCATGAGCAAAACAAACCTGAGGGACACCGAAACCTCTCATTGCCCCACAATAAGGATTATTTGTATAGACTCCGTAAGCATCAATATATACATTTGGGACATTGTAAGGACCCGTAGCATGAAAAGCCATTCTGCTTACCACACCAGGTCCATAAGATGCATATGCGCCAGTATCAGCGATTATTTTAACTTTGACCCCAATAATCTTTCCATTTTTATCGGCTGCAGTTATAAAATCAATAATGGCTGGGTGTCGTTTGCTGGACACGATAAATGACTCCTCACGCGTATAAGTTAATTTAACTGGTCGGTGAGAGTGCCAAGCGAGTAACGCTGCATGGCATTGCGTAGAAATATCAAGCTTGCCACCAAATCCCCCGCCGGTATATTGCTGAATTACTCTAACCTTGTTTTGGTCAAGTTTTAATACTGCAGCAATTTCTGCTCTATCAAAATGAGGATTTTGAGTTGATGTCCAGACCGTAATACTATTGCCTTCCCTTAATGCAACACTTGTTTCATTTTCTATTGCTGCATGTTCAACAAATTGAGTCCTGTATATTTTATTAATAATTATATCTGCCTTAGAAATTGCTTTTTTAATATCACCTTTCCTAATCTTCCGGTAGTGTATGATGTTGTTTTCAGCAGAATGTATCAAAGGTGCACCAGGGGCAATAGCATCTTCAGCATCATAAACGCCGGGTAATTCACTAATTTCTGTATAAATTTTTTTAATTGCAGTATTTGCAGTATTTAAACTATCTGCAGCAACAAGCGCTATGGCATCACCCCTCCTTCTTATCCTATCTTCAACCAGGACAGGTTCATCCTTTATCACTATGCCGACACGATTCCTACCTGGGACATCTTTATGAGTGAGAACTGAATAAACACCTTTGATCTTCAGTGCTTCATTACAACTTATGCTATTTAAAACAGCATGGGGCAAATCACTACGTAATACCCTACCATATATCATTCCAGGCAAATTAAGGTCATCTGTATACTTTGCAGTCCCACTTACCTTCTGCCATCCTTCAATTTTTCTTACAGATTTTCCAATAATACTGTATTCGGACAATATATAAGCCTCCAATCACAATATTATGACAATTAATGTTAAGCAGAAGAAAGGCCGATAGCACCTTTAATCATTGTAGAGATTAAATGAGGTATAATGTCTTTTCGATAATCCTTAGTTGATCTTATATCTGTAATCGGAAATATCTCTTCCCTACATCCGATAGAAGCATCGTCAATTAAACCATTATCGTAAGGTTTACCCTTTATCATATTTTCTATTTTAAATAACCTTATCGGCGTTGGAGCAACTGCCCCAACAGCAATTTTTATATCATCAATAATATTACCATTTAGGACAATTGACACAGCTCCATTTACTATAGAAATAGAAAGAACATCCCTTCTACCAATCTTGTAAAAATAACTTCGCTGGTAACTACATTTAGGAAACCTAATTGCCGTGATAATTTCATCTTTGTCTAGGATGGTTAAACCGGGTCCGACGAATAATTTTTCAATTTCCAACCATTCATCCTTCTTCCTCGATACCACTTTGACTTGAGAATTTAAAACCATTAACGATACAGCAGTATCTGCAGCAGGTGAAGCATTCACAATATTGCCCACCACTGTTCCCATATTCCTCACTTGGGGCGAACCAATTGCTGAACATGATTGCACTAAAGCATAGCCATAATTTTTTATGATTCCAGATTCTATGACATCGCAGTGTTTTACTAAGGCACCAATTTCAATGTAGTTTTCATTCTCATAAATGTAATTTAATTCAGCTATTTTACTTATATCAATAACATACTTAGGTTTTATTATTTTATCCTTGATCTGAACAAGTGAATCTGTAGCCCCTGCGATAATTTTAAAATTTCCGCACAACCTGTCCATGACGCTTAAAAGGTCTTCTACACTGTTCACTTTTACATAGTCAAACTGATGCATTAATGATCCTCCCTTATAAAATAAGCATATTTCTTATTGAGAAACACTGTTCTTATTTATAGATATTTTAATATTTTTTCATCTATTATGTCAAGTCTTCGAATTGCATCAGGGTTTTTACTCAGTGATATTGTCACCCTGAAAGTATTCAGTGAAAATGTCACCATGCGAGAGGAACAACACATTCCGCCACTGTTTGGGTTCATATCTTTAAATAAATTTCGACCAACTAACAACATAAGTAGACTATGCCTGCCTAGTGGAATTAGTGGAAGATGTTGCAAGCTATAATTAAATTCTATATAGGGAATGGTACTCAGAGCCAAGGACGGCAAAGTAATATTTAGAATAATTGTAACTACTCAGCCTATTTTTAGATTATCCTGTTCTTTGAAAACCGAAAACACCCACTAAAGCTCTGGAACAAAAGGTTTGCCATCCAAGGCAGCCTTGATAGCCTCAAATGCTGGAATAGAGCTTTTCCTGGCCGTGGATATGTAGCCCCGGATCCGGCA
>Ga0208244_101136_pt1 | contig 16704 bp, 18 predicted proteins | sample SubbioCR12Aug_5A_FD_184828 | JGI IMG/M metagenome (GOLD analysis project Ga0208244, IMG submission 184828) | Serpentinite rock and fluid subsurface biosphere microbial communities from McLaughlin Reserve, California, USA - CR12Aug_5A (SPAdes) | ecosystem: Environmental > Terrestrial > Deep... | reverse complement strand
CAAGACCTTTGCGGTCGGCGGCAACGTCAGGAAACCCGGCCTGATTGAAGTGCCGATGGGCATCACCCTGCGCGAAATCATCTTCGAGGTCGCCGGCGGGATGCACGAAGGCCGCCACTTCAAAGCCGTGCAGACCGGCGGCCCAATGGGCGGATGTCTGACTGAACAGCACCTCGACCTGCCCCTCGACTACGAAGCCCTGACCCAAGCCGGTTCGATGATGGGCTCCGGCGGCATCGTCATCATGGACGAGACCTCCTGCATGGTCGACATCGCGCGCTTCTTCATGGACTTCACCCAGGCTGAATCGTGCGGAAAATGCACGCCCTGTCGCGTGGGAACCCGCCGCCTGCTCGAAATGTTGCAAAAAATCTGCGACGGTTTCGGTGAAGAAGGCGATATCGAAAAACTCGAAGAACTGTGCGAAGAAATCACCAAAAACAGCCTGTGCGGACTCGGGCAGGGCGCGCCCAACCCGGTGGTTAGCACACTCAAGCACTTCCGCGCTGAGTATGAAGCCCACATCTACGAAAAACGCTGCCCGGCCAAAGTTTGCCGTCCGCTCATCCGCTTCGAGATTGAGTCCCCCGCATGCACGGGTTGTACCGTCTGTGCGCGCAACTGCCCGGTCGAAGCCATCAGCGGAGAGCGCCGCCAACTGCATCACATCGACCAGGAAACCTGCATCCGCTGCGGCATTTGCGTCCAGGTGTGTAACTTTAATGCGATTACGGTCGAATAACTACCTAACCTAAAAATCCTAAAGGTCTTAAAGACCTTTAGGATTTCCAAGAAACCCTTTGGAGGTACGATGACTGCTCCGGCAATTGAACAAAACATCCCCGCACTCGTGCGGGCCGCTATCGAGAAGCACGGCGCAAAACGCGACGCGCTCATCCCGATTTTGAGTGAAGTCAACCTGGCTATGGGATACATCCCCGGCGAGGCGTTCAAGGAGGTGCGCAAGCAACTGCACGACCCGACCGAGGGCATCTTCGTCGCCGAAAGCCAGTTGCACGCCCTGGCCAGTTTCTACGACATGCTGGCAACCAAAGCGCGCGGTGAGCACGTCATCAAGTTCTGCGAAAATGCCCCCTGCCACGTTGTCGGCGGCAGGGCTATCTGGGACGCCCTGCGCGAAAAACTGAACCTGAAAAACGGCGAAACCACCCCCGACGGCAAGTGGACACTCGTCACCACCTCCTGCATCGGCTTGTGCAGTGTTGGCCCGGTCGTGGTAATTGATGAAGACGTGTATGGCAACGTCACCCCCGAACAAATCGGCGATATTTTAGGCCGTTACGAATAGGAGCACCGGACATGCAAACCAAACGCGCAATGATTTTGGTCTCCAACGACCCCGAAAGCGTCCGCCTGGGCGCAGATGAGTTGGTCAAGAGCCTGAACGAGGCACTGGCCGCCTACCAATTACAAGACGAAATCGATATCTCCACGATTGGGGATGTCGGACGGGCGGACATTTTACCGTTGGTCATCGTTTACCCTGAAGCAACTGTCTATGGCCCCGTCAAAGCGGCGGACGCGCGCTACCTTGTAGAGGAACACCTTTATAAGGGACGTGTCGCCACCGATTTGCTGGCCCCGCCCAAGCAACTCAGCAACCACATCGGCTGGCTGCGCGCCCGCAAGGGCTACAACCCCGCCGAACAGCGCATCGTGCTCGAACGCGCCGGGCGCATCGACCCCGACAACATCGAAGACTACATCACCCACAACGGCTATGAAGCCCTCGGCAAGGTCCTGACCGAAATGACACCCATGGAAGTCATCGAAACCCTCGAGAAATCTGGCCTGCAAGGACGCGGCGGCGCGGGCTTCCCCGCCGGGCGCAAGTGGCGCTTCGTGCGCAGCGCAGAAGGCGACAAGAAATACGTCATCTGCAACGCCGACGAAAGCGAACCCGGCACCTTCAAAGACCGGGTTGTGATGGAAGGCGACCCGCACCAGGTGCTCGAAGCCATGGCCATCGCCGCCTACGCCATCGGCTCGGACGAGGGCTTTATCTACATTCGCGGCGAGTATGGTGTGGCTTACCAGCGACTCGAAAAAGCCATCCAGCAGGCCGAGGAGTTTGGCTTTTTGGGGAATAACATTTTCGGCACCGATTTCAACTTCCACCTGCACATTCACGCGGGCGCGGGCGCATATGTCTGCGGCGAAGAAACCGCGCTGATTGAATCACTCGAAGGCAAACGTGGCGAACCACGCACCCGTCCGCCCTACCCAACCACCAATGGCCTGTGGAACAAGCCAACCCTGGTCAACAACGTCGAAACGCTCTCGAACGTCCCCGCCATTTTGCGTAATGGGCCAGAATGGTACAAAGCCATCGGCACGCCCTCCAGCCCGGGCACAAAAGTCTATACCATCATGGGCAACGTCAACTTCAGCGGCGTCATCGAAGTTCCGATGGGGATCACCCTGCGCGAGGTCATTAACATCTACGCCAAGGGCATGAAACCCGGCAGCAACTTCAAAATGGCCCAGACCGGCGGCGCAAGCGGCTCCATCATCCCGTCAGCCTTGCAAGATACGCCCATGGACTTTGAATCCTTCCGTAAAGCGGGAGTCTCGCTCGGGTCCGGCGCGCTGCTCATCTGCGACCAAAACGTCTGCATTGTTGATTTGGTCAAAGTCCTGTTGCAATTCTTCCGCTTTGAATCGTGCGGAAAATGCACCCCCTGCCGCATCGGTACCCAGCGCTCGTATGAAACTGTCGAGCGCATTACGCAAGGACAGGGAAAACTGGAAGACCTCGAAAAACTGCTCGACATGGCCGCCGAAATGGAACGCGCCTCGAACTGCGGGCTTGGACAGACCGCCTCAGCCCCGGTGCGCGACATGCTCAAGCACTTCCGCACCGAAGTCGAAGCCCACATCCGCCTGGGCATCTGCCCGACCGGCGTCTGCCCGATGGCCGTCGAAGAAGAAGCCGCCCCGGCATAAAAACCACCCTTTTCTATCGCTTTGTACCCCGCAGAAAAGGAGGGAGGCTTAATGGTAAATTCTAAGATTAATGGCAAAGAAATCCAGGCCATTGAAGGGATGACCGTTCTGCAAGCCGCGCAAGAGGCTGGCGTGACCATCCCGACCCTGTGCGACCCTTGACCTGCACCCCTACGGCGGCTGCCGCCTGTGCGTGGTGGATGTCAAGGGTTGGCGCACGCCGATGGCCTCCTGCACCATGCCGGTCAGCGAGGGCACGGGAGTGGAAACCCACAGCGCCTCCATCGGAAAATCGCGCAAGACTATCCTTGAACTGTTCATGTCGAACTGCGTGCGCAACGTGATGGATTTGGCCAACCTGCAAATGTTGCTCGGCAACATGGGCAAGCCCGGCGGCGGCGTCAACCCGCTGCGCAGACAGAACAACGTGCAAGGCGCTTGCGACATGGGCGGCCTGTGAGAAATCATTCACTTCTGCTGAGACTTCTTGCAGAAAGACATCTGATTATGACCTGGCGGGTGCCCGTACTTGCGCCACCGTTAAAAACAGAAGAGCGATAAACAATAAAGCAAAAGTGGACGAGTGATTTTCACCCGTCCACTTTTTTTATTGTCGGTTATGGCCTACAGCCCGTCGAGCGTACCGCGCACCCAATCACCGACCCACCAGTATTTGTAATCCTGGCCCTGCGAAGTCTGCACTGCGCCGACGACACCCTGAACAACGGAAACAATCGGCATAAAGGTGAACAAACAGGCAAACGGCAACAGGAATAACCCGACGATAAAGAAGGACAGCACGCCAGAAATTGCCCAGGCAATGGCGATAATCGTCCCGCCGCCCACCCACCAGATTAACTGGTTGATGAACGATTGCAGGCTATGATAAGCCACATACCGCGAACGGTCACGGAAGAGCAGGTAAATTACCAGCGCGGCAATCGGGCCAAAAAAGCCAGTGAATAGATTAACCACCACGCTCAGGTGCGCCAGCATGGCCCAGGTGCGCTCCTCAGAGGGCGACATCGGATAAACAAGGGTGGAAGGGGTTTCGACAGTCATCGTAAAATTCTCCTTTTTAATTGCATCTGGAAAGATATACGGGGAAACCCGGCATGGGTTGCAAACAAAAAAGCCGCCCAATTGAGCGGCTTAAATATAAAAAAGCAGTCCCTTTCGAGACCGCTTTTTGTGTTCAAGGCTGAATTAGGCCCAATCCTGCTTCTTGATGAAGCTGGTCACAACCGGGATTTCGACGTACTCACCCTGGTAGGCCTTATAGGCCCAGTACAGGAAAACGAACCAGAGCAAAGGCACACAGATGCCGCCAAAGCCCAGCGTAACGGTTGAAAGAACAACGCTCACGATGAAGAAAGCAACATTGGCCGCAATTGACTGAACCGCATGGAACTTGATGAACGGTCGGCCCTTCTTCTCTTCCATGAGCAGGACGATAATGGCAACGAGAACAATGGGGTAGCCAAGCGCAGCCCAGAGTTTGTCGTCGCTGGTGACATCAGAGTTAAATTCAGACATATTTTTCTCCTCTTGAATATGGTTTCCTCAATTTTACAGCAAATCAGACAAAAAGCAACCATTTCAACGGCCAACCTGCATTGCTACGCGAAAAACTAGTCCAAATTTACCGATTCTTAACAAAAAACAGGCGGGAAAAGCCGAAAAAATGATAGAATTCCCTTATCCCATTTCAACCCAACGGAGGAATCATGTCGAACTTTGAACCCACCCCAATCCCAGAACCCGAACCCAAGAAAAACAATACCACGCTCATTATTGCCATTGTCGCTGTTGTGCTCATTTGCTGTTGCTGCGCCTGCCTTGCCAGCGCGGGCTGGATGTATGGCGACACAATCATGTACGAACTCGGCATGTAGTCCAATAGCCAATGAACGACCACTCACATCCCAATTCCACCTTAATTTCTGAGCCGCTCAAATCCAACAACAAAACGGTACTCATCATCATCGGCGTAATCATCCTGTGCTGTTGTTGCCTTGGTTTCCTTGGCTCAACGTTGGCCTTTGGGGAAATGTTCATCGAAGCCCTCAGCATGTAACTGCCCACTGGCAAAAAGTTTTTTCAGCGCCAGCAAGCCATCCAACGCCTGCTGGCGTGTTTTTTCGTCCAGCGCCAGGGCATCGAACTCATCCTCATCCAAAACCGTCTGCGAGCCGTCCGCCGCCACCCACAGGTCGAGCGCCAGGTCGATGTACGAAATCGCATCCGGCCCATCCCAAACCATTGGCTGGCCCACGTTGCAATACCAGCCCTTAATCCGGTCGTCGTCGCGGTCGCGAATCTCAAAGATGTTGTACCAGCGGTCGCTGAAAAACACTTCCAAAAAACGGTCATCCCGCTTCAAAACAATCTCCTGAAACGGCATATCCTCGCGGTTAAACAGCGCTTCCAGGCGCACAAAATCATCCCCACGCGCCAGCACCCGCCCGGTATAAGACCAGGTAATCTCACCCGCTAAATTGCGTTTGTGAACTGTAATCTGCTCGCTCATAGCAGGTATTCCACCCGCAAAACCCGCAACAGAACAAACTCCCCCACTTGCGGCGCATCGCTAACGTAAAAATACCAGCCATTCTCCAGTTCCACCCGAAAAACCTCCCCCGCAAAAACCACATCCGTTACTACGCCCTGCACCGTCCCGCCCGAAGCCACCAACTCGGCCTGTGGACGCAGCAAAATCGTTTTGTGGATGTCCAGACCTTCGGCGTTCAAGGCCCCGCCGCCTTCCCCCGGTCTAACCACATTTCCCAACCCCAAAAAGGACGCCACCCACCCGTCAGCCGGGTTCGCAAAAACTTCAGCCGGGGTCCCCGCCTGGGCAATCTGGCCATCCCGCAGCAGGATGATTCTATCTGCCAGCGTAAAGGCCTCCTGCTGGTCATGAGTCACATAAATCGCCGGGATGCCCGTCCCGCGCAGGATGTGGCGTAACTCATCCAACAGGGTTTCCTTCAGGGCCCGGTCGAGCGCCCCCAGCGGTTCATCCAGCATCAACAAACGCGGATTTGGGGCCAAAGCCCGCGCCAGCGCCACGCGCTGCTGCTCGCCACCCGAAAGCTCCGTCACCCGCCGATGCTCAAATCCGGTCAGGTGAACCAGTTCGAGGCATTCGTTCACGCGGGACTCAAAATTTTTAACGCGAAGCCGCAAAGCCGCAGAGATTTTATAAAAAAACTCCGCCGCACTGCCACTTTGCGACTCTGCGTTAAGAGTTCTCCCCTGTTGAATTTTCAGCCCAAAAGCCACATTTTCAAAAACAGATAAGTGCGGGAAAAGCGCATAATCCTGAAACATCAACCCAAACCTGCGCTGATGAGTTGGCACACCCTTCAGCGAAACGCCATCCCAGGCCACCTGGCCGCTTTCGGCTTCTTCCAACCCGGCAATGATGCGCAGGATGGTTGACTTTCCCGACCCCGAAGCGCCCAAAAGGCAAACCACCTCCCCCGGCGCAACCGAGAAGGAAATGCCCTTGAGTAAGGGTTTGGATTCGTAGGATTTGGTGATGGAGGTGAGCGTTAACATCTGGAAAGTTGTATAATAAAGTCAATGGCAAAGCTGAAGAAAATATTGGCAAAAGTGCTTGCAGGCTCAAAGAACATCGCGTTCAACGATTTTATCCTGCTTGTCGAAGGGTTTGGCTTTCGCCTTGCGCGCATAAGCGGCAGCCATCATATTTTTGTGCATAACAGCGTCAAAGAACTGGTCAATTTACAAAATGTCAACGGACAAGTAAAGCCTTATCAGATAAAACAGTTTATGGAACTGGTTGAACGGTATAACCTAAAATTGGAGGATTAGCAATGAAAGATTATCACATCAACATTTTCTACAGCGAGGAAAACGACGGCTATATTGCCGATATTCCTGACTTAGCGCACTGCTCGGCCTTTGGTGAAACCCCGGAAGAAGCACTACTGCAAGCCCTGATTGCCAAAAAAGCCTGGCTGGAAGCCGCGAAGGCCGAAAAAAAGCCCATTCCAGTGCCCAAATATCGTCCTGCCATCTATCAACTGGCAGCAATTGCCGGATGAAACCAAATCTCAAAAAGTCTCCAACCCGGAGGCTTTTTTATTGTGAATATTCGCAATCCAGCAGAAAAATCACCAATTAGCAATCGCCAATTACCGGTTTATAAATCACTCCCCTGTGGCCGCAATCGCTCGATGGCAAAAATTCCCAGGCCAGTCAGGAACATCAGCAGGGTGGCCATGGCCATCGCCTGGCCGTAGTTGACTGCGCCGGGCTGCGAGAGAAAGCGATAAATGGCAGTCGGCAAGGTGGGGTATTCGGGACGCGCCAGCAGGGAGGCCGCGCCGAACTCGCCCAACGAAACGGTAAAGGCCAGCGCGCCGGCGGATAGCGCCGCCCGGCGCACAATCGGGAAATCGACATTCAACCAGACCTGGAGCGGAGTCGCACCCAGGACGCGGGCGGCTTCGCGGGTACGCTCAGGGATGGTCGAGAGGGCGGCTTGCAGGTTGCGGATGACAAAGGGCAGGGCGATGGTGGTGTGGGCCAGGGGAATCAAATACGGCGAGGTGAGCAGTGTCCAGTTTTCAGTGTTCAGTAACCAGTTCATGAGCGGAATTGCCTGGTTAAATGTAACAATGAATCCCAGGCCGAGGGTGACGGCGGAGGCGCCGAGGGGCAACATGATGAGCGGGTCGATCCAGCGTGCGAACCTGCCGGAGCGGACGAGGGCGGTCGCGGCAGGGAAACCGAGGGCGAGGGCGAGGACAACCGTCAGCGCGGCGTAGGCCAAAGAGTTGAGCGCGGCCTGGAAAGGCGGTACGTAAAAGATGGAGCCGCGGCGGTTGATGAAGAGTTCGCGGTAGTAGTCGAGGGTAATTGGGGATTGGGAATTCGATAATTCGATAATTTGAGAATCGTTATTCGAGAAGGATGGCGAGGGGCTGCGCTGAGGCGTAGATTCAAGGCGGGTAACAGAACGCAGGGGCAGGGAGGCCAGTGGGGCGGCGAAGAAAGTGAAACAAAGCAGAGATAAAACGAGGATGAGTGTTTTTTGGGACAGGGTTTTGGGCTTGCGGCGGGCGGCGGGCTGGCTGGCGGGTTTGATTTGGGCAGTGACGCGGGTGACGTAACGGCTGTAAAGAATGGATAGCCCGAGCGTGCAGAGCAATTGCACAACCGACAGAATGGCGGCGGCGGGCAGGTTGAGGAAGCTGACGGTCTGGATGTAAATTTCGACTTCGAGGGTGGCGTAGCGCACGCCGCCCAGAAGCAAAATGACACCATAGCTGGTGAAATCGAACAGGAAGACGAGCAAGCTGGCCGCCAAAATGGACGGACGCAAGAGCGGCAAGGTCACGCGCCAGAGCGTCTGCCAGGGGTTTGCGCCGAGGGCTTGGGCCGAATCAGTCAGGCGCGAGTCGAGGGCGGCCCAGGCGTCGCCGACCAGACGGATAACGATGGTGGTGTTGTAGAAAACGTGCGCTGTCAGAATTGCGCCGAAGGTGCCGATAAAAGCAATTGTGGGCAATCCGGCCTCGGCCAGGAGCAGGTTGAGCCAGCCGCGCGGGCCGAGCAGGGCGTTAAACCCGGCGGCGACCACCACCGTCGGGAGCATGAAGGGGATGGCGGTCAGCGTCCGCAGGAGGGGTTTTAGCGGGAAGTCGTAGCGGGCGAAGAGAAAGGCCAAGGGCAGGCCAAAGGCCAGGGTGAAGAGGGTCGAGGCAAAGGCCTGGTAAAAGGTGAACCCCAAAACGGAAACCAGCCGCGGGTAGAACGTTCCGCCCGGATTCAGGATGAAGCCCGAATCGAAGCCCAGGGTGAGTATCCGGGCCAGGGGTAGGAAAAAGAATATTCCTAAAAAGAGGAGGGCGGGGAGGAGGCGTTTCATGGATGGATGGATGGTTAATAGTTAATGGTTAATAGAAAATCGATTAACCATTAACTATTTTCGATTAACGATTTACCGAAGCACCGCATCCGTCCAGGCCTGAATCCATTCCTCGCGCTTGTCGGCGGGGTCGAGGCGGGTTGGGTTGGGGGCGGTTTGGGCATATTGGACAAATTCAGCGGGCAGTTCGGCGGCGGGGTTGACGGGGTAGACGAACATGTTGAGCGGCATATCGGCCTGGAATTGCGGGCTGAGCATGAAGTCGATGAATTTTTCGGCCAGCGCACGGTTCTTTGTACCTTTCAGGATGCCGACAAATTCGACCTGGCGGTAGCAACCGTCGAGGATGGAGGCGGTCGGGGCGTCGCTGAGCGGTTCATTGGCGTAGATAACTTCAGCGGCGGGGCTGGAGGCGTAGGAGACAACCATCGGCTGCGGGCCCTGGCCGGAGGAGGCGCTGAAGTTGGTGTAGTAGGCGGTGCTCCAGCCATCGACGACGACTACGCCGTTGGCTTTGAGGGCGGCCCAGTAGTCGATATAACCGTCTTCGCCGTAGCGGTCGATGGTAGCAAGCAGGAAGGCCAGGCCGGGCGAGGAGGTGGCCGGGTTCTGGACGACGAGCAGGCTGTTGTATTCAGGTTTGGTCAGGTCGTCGAGGCTTTGCGGGACAGGCAGGCCGTTTTCAGCAAACCAGGCTTTGTCATAGTTGATGCACACGTCGCCGTAATCGACCGGCAAGGCGCGGTTTTGCGGGTCGAGTTGAAATTCTGCCGGAATTTCGACCAGCAGCGGTGATTGATAGGCTTCAAAAATATCGGCGTCGAGAGCGCGGGAGAGGAAGGTGTTGTCGACTCCGTAAAACAGGTCGGCCAGGGGAGCAGATTTGCTCAGGATGGCTTTGTTGAGGGCAGAGCCAGCGTCGCCGCTTTGCAGGAAGGTGACGGTGGCGTTGTTGGCTTCTTCAAAGGCGCGGATAACTTCTTCGCTTATGGAGAAGGAGTCGTGGGTCATTACGGTCAAGGTTGAAGATTGAAGGTTGGTATGTTGAAGGGGTGAAGGTTCGGAGGGTTGTGGGGCGCAGGCAGCGAGGCCAAAAAGTAAAGCGGTAAGGGTGAAGAAGAGTTTTTTCATGGGTTGGTCTCCTGTAAAAAGAATTTTTTAACGCAGAGCCGCACAGGGGCAGAGACGCAGCGTTTTTTTCTCTTTGCGACTCTGCGTCTCTGCGTTAAAGTTTTTGGCGAAGATGAACACAAAGCAGCAGGCCGCTTGTGAGCCTGACAGTGGCTTTTTCAGCGGTCATCACATTGCTGACGCCGCGGGTGCGGTGTGGGGAGAGCGTTTCGCCTTCGAGCGGATATTGCAGGCCGTCGGTTGCAATCCCTTCAACAGGAACGCCCCAGGCCAGCAGGGAGACCGTGTCGCCGGGTCTGCCACTGATTTCGGCCTGTTCGTTGATGAAAAAGGCTTCGGTCTGGCCATCATCGGCGCGGACGTTGGAGCGGATACACTCAGGGGATGAAATCAGGGCGAGAATGCCAAGAGACTGGTCGAGGCGTCCGCCGTAGGCGCCCAGGATGAGAATCGGGGCATAACCGATTTTCAAGGCGTAATCGAGAGCCAGTTCGAGGTCGGTTTCGTCCTTTTCAGGCGGGTGGCGCTGCAGGCTGGCCCCGGCGCGGGAGAATTTGTCCAGCTCTTCGTCGGTGAGCGAGTCGAAGTCGCCGATGAGCACCGAAGGGATTAATCCCAGCGCAACGGCATTGCGGACGCCGGCGTCGGCTGCAATGAGCAGATCGTCTGGGCGGACGAGTTGGCGGGCAAGGTCGGGGGTGGTCAGGTCGCCATTGGCGAATAGAATAGCACGTGGCATAAAAAAACATCCTCCCCGGCATTGGGAGGATGTGAGTGGAAGTCAAGCATCATCCCTACGCCGGTACTAACCGAATCAGGTTCTGCGGGTCGAGCAAATTACGCTCCTCTCAGCCTGTCGGGCAGGCTCCCCGTTCAATTGTTAACCGGATTGTATCCGGTATAGCAGGTTAATTCAAGAGGGAAACAAACCCCTGGCAGGGCTTTCTTAAAGTAGCCGAATTCTCATGCTGATTCGAAGAATGAATAGCTAAGCACATCAGGACTCCAAAGTTCTAACGATTTTTCAGGCGTTTTTATCGGCTCTGAAGCAGAAAGTTGGGCGATGCAAAGTTGTCTGACATTACTTTAAGAAAGCCCTGAAACCCCTGGAAACTTATGCTCGTCTTCGGCGAAGGAGTACAACCAGGAAGACCGAGAAGACAACGATAAGCGCCAATCCACAGATCACCAGAATCTGAACCAGGCGGGTTTGCAAGACCGAAGGCTGAACTTCAAAGTTTAAGAAAGCGGCCCGGTCGATCAAAAAACCATCTGTTGACCGGGCGGTGACATCAATTTCAAGGCCGTAAATACCGTTTACAAATGGCCTGACCGTCAACAGTGCTTCATGGCCTTCGATATTCATCTCCAGCGTTTCGACACTGCCGTCCGGTTTGCGTAAAATCAGCCGGGCGGTTTGCAAAGGGACGGGTGCGCCTGCCGCCGTCAGCGCGGCACGGATGTTGACAGCCTCTCCCAGGCGCGGAATGGTTTTATCCTGGCTGACTTGCAATTGTGCCCCACCATTGAACTGGGCGGCCAGGGCAAAATCTGCGCCGCTGGGCGGGGTGGATGCTGTGGTTCGCAGGGTCACTATCCACTGGCCGGGGTTGGGTCGGTTGAAACCATAACCCAGGTAGATCATCGTGGAAGGGTCGTCCACGCGCACCAGGCCATTGATGGTGGGGTCTAGCGCGATCTGGTTGCCGCTTGCGCCCGTGACAGCAATTTCCAGTGAGCGCGAGCTATCAAACAGGGCAAAGTTGGCCACGGTCACATTGGCATCGATCGGAATGACCAGTTCGCGGGTCTCGCCCTGATCGATGTGTCCGGTAAATATTCGTGAAAACTGGTTTGAAAGAGGCGCATTCGACCCGGCGGGCGGGTCAGCAAGGGCTTCAAATTCTCCTGGCGGAGTTTTAAGCAAAGGCGTGACAAACTCATCGAACACGCTTCTCGAAGTATTCAACTCTGTGTGCAGCAGGGCGATCTCCTCCACCGGCATGGGGATGGCCTTAACGCTGTCCACGGTAACAACTACATCAGATGGAACCGGGGTACAGGGAGATTGAACCGCATCGAGCAGTTTCGTCCCGGCCAGGGCATGGAACGGCACGCCTTGCCGCCGGAAGATTTGTTGGTTGAATACCCCGACCATGTAACCCGGCTGAATTTCGAGGGTGGCAGGCAGCATCATCCCAAGCGCGGCAGGCAGGGCGGCACAGGAAGAGCCCGCCATCGGTGTACCGAGAATGATCAATTGGGCCACGTCATCTTCGATCATAAGCCTGTCAAGATAATAACGCGAGATCATGCCTCCCATGCTATGCACCAGCAAATCGATCTGTTCCGCCCCGGTGACTTCTTGGACGTTATCAATGTATTTAGACAAACTACCCGCATTTTGGGCAATGCTGTTGGTTCGGGTAAAAGGGTCACTAAAGCTACCCGTTTTCATAACCCCACTCACCTGCCCATCGCCGACAGCGAAACCGCGCAGCCCCAGTTCGACCAGGTAACCCTGCGGGCCGAGATAAGAATCCCAGGTGTGAAAATCGGCATTGAAGCCATGCACCATCACGACCGGGCGCGGGATGACGTTCACGGTCAGACTCCCTTCAGCCTGTATCCCGTTTACGATGGCGGAAATCAAACGCTGAGGCTGCGGGCCGCCATCCGCGCCCCAGTACCAGCCCAGGCTGGCAAACGCTTCAGATTCACAAGTGGATTGAGAAGGTGTAACGGTACAGCCGCCAACAGGAAGCGCAACCCCAAAAAGGAGAAAATCCACCCGCATTTCGGCATTCACCGGCGAGGGCAATTCGATCCGCAGCCTGACCATGTTCCCGTCCACAAGTTGCGAAAGAGGTTGATCGTCACGACCCAACAGACTGATTCGTGCATTCCCAGCCTGGCCGTTGGCAGGAGAAGTCAAGCCAAGAGCCAGAAACATCAACAATAACAAAACCCAGGTTCGTCTTTTCATTTTGTCTCCCTGTCAGATAACACCAAAAGCTATAGAGTAATTCTAGCGAATGTTGCTAAATATACAAGATGAATTTTTTATATCAGGCATAAGATGAAAATTGTAAAAACAAGGATGTTGAGATGGAGCAGGCCAGAGTCCTTTGGTAAAATCATTCCATGCCTGCTCGAATCCTAATCTTTGTCCTTTGTCTGAGTCTGCTGCTAACGGCCTGCACCCGCAGCGCCCCGGTCGACACCTCCTTCACGCCGATGGCCCCGGCCAACGTCTCCCTGCCGACCCTGGCCCCGGTGCAGACCTACCTGCCGCCTACCCGCGCGGCAGGTACGCCCGTTGCCAGCCCAACGCCGGATGTGAAACTCGTCCTGCCGACATTCACGCCACTCTCACCCGAAATACTCAGCATCGGCGGCACCCCGACCCCCGGCCCGGTGACTTACACCGTGCAGCCCGGTGACTTTCTGGGAAAAATCGCGCAGAGTTACGGCATTACCGCCGAGGAACTGGCCGAAGCCAATAATCTCAACATTTACACATCCATCATTTACCCCGGCGACGTGCTGGTCATCCCGGTTGCGCCGGATGCCGCCCCCGCCGCGCTGGCCGCATCCCAGGCGGCTTCGTCCGAGTACTTCAAAATCATCCCCGATTCGGAACTGGTCTATTCGCCGCTCGGAACCCTGCTCAACATCGAGGCTTTTGTGCGCCAACAGGGCGGATACCTGGCCTATTACAACCAGGAAGTCGAAGGCGAGTACTTGAGCGGGGCGCAAGTCGTGCGCCGCATCGCCCAGAACTACTCGGTCAATCCGCGCCTGCTGCTGGCGGTGCTGGAATATCGCAGCCAGTGGGTCACCAACCCCAACCCGGCTGCGTCCACGCTTGATAATCCGATTGGCTACATCGACGATACCCGCGTCGGCCTGTACCGCCAACTGGCCTGGACAGCCGACAAACTCAACGAAGGTTTTTATCGCTGGCGCGAGCGCAAGGTCAGCAACTGGCGACTGGTCGATGGCGCATTGATTGTGCCCCAGCCCGGAATCAACGCCGGAACAGCCGGTGTGCATAACCTGTTTGCCAAACTCGACGACCAGTCCTCCTGGTATATCGACACCGGCCCCAACGGCCTGTACGCCGCCTACAGCAAGATGTTCGGTTATCCTTTCGATTGGGCCATCGAGCCGCTCCTGCCTGAAAACCTGAGCCAGCCGACCTTTGTCTTGCCCTTCGAGCCGGGACAGGTCTGGACGTACACCGGCGGCCCGCACGGCGGCTGGGACAGCGGCTCGGCCTGGGCAGCGATCGACTTTGCCCCGCCCGGTGAACCCATGGGCTGCGTCCTGAGTACAGCCTGGGTGACAGCCATCGCTGACGGCTTAATCGTCCGCTCCGAAAACGGCGTCGTCATCCAGGACCTGGATGGAGACGGCCTCGAACAAACCGGCTGGACCATCCTGTACATGCACGTCGACCGCAGCGAGCGCGTCCAGGCCGGCAAGTTTGTCCGCGCCGGGGAACGCATCGGACACCCATCCTGCGAGGGCGGATTCTCGAACGGAACACACCTGCACATTGCCCGCCGCTACAACGGCGTGTGGATAGCCGCCGACGACCCCAAACTGAACTTCGTCATGGACGGCTGGGTCGTGCGCGGAGACGGCATCGAATACGACGGTTGGCTCGACAAAGACGGGAACAGCCTGCAAGCCTGGGAAACAGTTGGCCCCATCAACCAAATCCAACGCCCATAAACATCGATGAAAAAACTGGCACAACTCTTCCTGCTGGTACTCTTCACGGCTTCCTGCGCCGCCCCCGGCGGCGGCCTGTGGGGAGATGTTGCCACACCGACACCGCCCGGCCCGCTCATCTCAACCCCGACCCGTATTACCTACGCCCTCGTCCCGACCGTCACGCCCACCCCGACCGCCACCCCGCAAATGGTGCTGCCGCTCTCCGATACCCTGACCCCTGACGCGCCGCCCATGCCAACCCTGCCGCCGGTCAACAGCGAAGGGCCAATGCTTTTCCTGCGCGCCCGCAGCGGCGACACCCTCGAAATCGTCGCCAAACGCGCCGGGGCAAAGGTCGAACAAATCATTTCCGATGTGCTCCTGCCCGAATCACATGTCCTGCTCAACCCCGGCACTGTCCTGCTCGTTCCCGACCAGTTGCCGCCCGAACGCACCAGCAACGGCCTGATGCTACCCGACAGCGAATTCGTTCTCTCCCCCTCCGCAGTCGGCTTTGACACCATCCAATACGTCACCAACACCGGGGGTTATCTCTCGCGCTACAGCGAATACCTGATGAGCAACGGAACCACCACCGGCGCCCAGGCCGTCCAGCGCATCGCCCAGGACAACTCGCTCCACCCGCGCCTGCTGCTGGCAATCATCGAATTCGAAAGCCGCTGGGTACGCGGAACCCCGACCACCTTCGCCCAGGACGAATACCCGCTCGGCAACGTCGATATTCACTACAAAGGCCTGTACCGCCAGATGATGTGGGCCGCCGGGGAACTCTCGGTCGGCTACTACGGCTGGCGCAACGGCGACCTGACCGAAATCACCTTCGACGACGGCACCAGCATCCGCCTGTCGCCCTCGCTCAACGCCGGCACCGCCGGGCTGATGTATTTCTTCTCGAAAACCCGCAGCCGCGAAGCCTGGCTGCAAACCGTGGCCGCCTTCCCGCAGCTCTATGCCGAAATGTTCGGCGACCCCTGGCCGCAGGCCAACGTTATCGAACCGCTCTATCCGCCCGGCCTGACCCAACCCGAACTCAGCCTGCCCTTCCAGCCAGGCCAGGTCTGGGCCTACACCGGCGGCCCGCACTCGGCCTGGGAACGCAAAGGCGCCATGGCCGCCATCGACTTTGCCCCCGGCTCCATCGAGACCGGCTGCGTCAAATCGGACAAATGGGTCATCGCCCCTGCCGCCGGCGTTGTGGCGCGCACCGGCGACGGCGTGGTCGTCCTCGACCTCGACGGCGACGGCCATGAAGAAACCGGCTGGGTGATACTTTTCCTGCACATTAGCAAGGAAGACAAAGTCAAAACCGGCACAGTCCTGCAAAAAGACGATAAAATCGGCCACCCCTCCTGCGAGGGCGGCGTCTCCACGGGCACACACATCCACATTGCCCGCAAATACAATGGCGAATGGATTTTGGCCGCCGGCGTGCTGCCCTTCACCCTCGACGGCTGGGTCGTCGGGCCGGGCGAAGTAGCCTACAAAGGCACCCTCAGCCGCGGCGACCGCATCATCAATGCCCACACCAGCGGCTCATTCGAAACAAGGATTATCCGTGACAAACCCGAATAAACGCACATTTTTTGGGGGATGGAAGTCAAATCAAACCTTCAGCCTGATACTCAGCCTCGGCCTTTTCCTCAGCGGATGCATGCCCCCTTCCGCCGCCTCCGACCCGCAGCCCGGGTCGCCGCCCGAAGAGACCTTCCCCACCCCGGCAGCGGACTACACCCCCATCCCCACCCGCGCCCCTTTCCAGCCCGGCGAGTTGGTCGAATACATTGCCCAAACCGGCGACACCTTACCGGCCCTCGCCTCGCGCTTCAACACCACACAGGCCGAAATCCGGGCTGCCAACCCCATCATCCCCAATGACGCCACCACCATGCCGCCCGGCTTCCCGATGCAAATTCCCATCTACTACCAGGCGCTGTGGGGGACGCCCTACCAAATCATCCCCG
>Ga0208244_101135_pt1 | contig 16720 bp, 13 predicted proteins | sample SubbioCR12Aug_5A_FD_184828 | JGI IMG/M metagenome (GOLD analysis project Ga0208244, IMG submission 184828) | Serpentinite rock and fluid subsurface biosphere microbial communities from McLaughlin Reserve, California, USA - CR12Aug_5A (SPAdes) | ecosystem: Environmental > Terrestrial > Deep... | reverse complement strand
CATCTCATCGATGCCTGCTGCGCCTTTGTTCCCTACCACCTGTGCATAAGCTCGCGTCATGTTCTCCCGTGCGATAACTTGTTCCAGTAACGCCATCCCTTCCCCAGTGGAGTTCTCTCTCCTTGCCGTGATGCTTGACGCACCAGCATCGCGCCCTCTCCGCCTCCGGCGGATACTGCGGCGACCGGTCTCGGACATCCCCGCCAGACAGATGTCGGGCTGGTCAGTCATACTACGCTGCGTCTGCTTCATCATCGAAATTCAAGTCTCCATCGGTCTATCTTTCTGTTCGAGCCTTCAGTCATCATCGCGTGACCTACTATGCTCTCGGCTGCCCCGACTTGTCGGGGTGCTCCTTCCCAGCGTCTCTCGACGTTGGTAGCTCATGCCTGCACGCCGTAGTGTTTCGGCACGCAGGCGTGGCAGAGCAATAGATCTCCCCGGGTAATGCGCACTCACCTTTGCACGTATGTCTGGCACATCTACATCCATGCGTTCCGTGTAGGTATCGGACTTTGAAGATATTTGCCTTCTCATCCCGCATGGCTGCCTCGTATGTGCTTCCTGTTCGTCACACCCGTGTTTTGCCTGCGGCTTCCTTCGGATTCTCCGCCATAGGACGGATGAGCCTTTGGCTCACATCTCACGATGGACACCCTTGCCGTCCGGCTAATGATTCCCCCTACAAGGGTTCATAAGGGACTTTCACCCTCAAGTGAGTGCGCCCTGCCGGGCGCACAAAAAGAAAGGCCCCGAGGAATTTCAATCCTCAGGGCCTCTCTGTCTGGACTTCTGGTTAGCGGCTATATTCGATACGATTGCTCTACGTACTCTGCGACCATTCGATCGGTATTGTATGCTGGTAGGAGGGATCTCATCGCATGGCGAATGCGCTTGATCCATGCACGCGGAATGCCGAGCGCATCGCGTTCGTAAAACTCCGGAATCACTTTTTCAGTGAGAATACGCATCAATTCTTCGAAATCATGCTCATCCTGCGCGTCAAGATTACCGTCATCATGGAAATCTTCTCCAATCGACCACCCGTTTGACCCGTCATATCCTTCGCGCCACCATCCGTCGAGTACGCTCAGATTCAATCCGCCGTGGATGACAACCTTCATCCCGCTTGTTCCGCTGGCTTCCAATGGTCGCCTCGGATTGTTAAGCCACACGTCGGCGCCGGAGACAAGCGCTCTGGCGACGGCAATATTGTAATCCTCGACAAACACGACCTTTCCGTACAACCGGGGATGTCGGGTCAGCTCCACGATGTGCTGAAGGAACCTCTTTCCTTCGTTATCCCGTGGATGCGCTTTTCCCGCAAAGACAATCTGAATCGGTTGTTCGGCATTTATAAACAACGGCATCACTCGATCGAGGTTGCGGAACAACAAGGGCGCGCGTTTGTAGGTCGCAAACCGGCGCGCGAAGCAGATTGTCATAGCGTCCGGAGAGAGAACACGGTCCAGCGACGCAAATCCTCCCTCTTCGCCACTCGGGAATCGTCGCCTCATCTGCTGGCGCACAAACTCCACAAGCTCCCGCCGCAATGTGTACCGGAATGCCCAGAGCTCTTCGTCGGATGCCAGACCGTTCTCTTCAATTCGCCGCCAGTAGTTATGATCCAGGAGTTTGGCCGTCCAGTCGAAACCCAATCTCTTGTTCCAGAATTCATGTGCCTGTGCTGTAGCCCAGCTTGGAGTGTGCACCCCGTTAGTCACGAACCCGATCGGGACATCACGGACATCTCGCTCCGGGTAAAGCGATTTCCACATTTCCCGACTCGTGTGACCGTGAAGCTCGCTGACGGCATTTGAGTTCCTGGACATCCTGAGTGCAAGTACGGTCATCGTGAATGCTTCGCTCCCATTGTGCGGATGAATCCGGCCGAGGCCCATGAGGGTATCGTGTGATTGTCCCGTTGAACTCCAGAAATGCCCGAGCGAATGGCCGATGAGTTCCGACGAAAACCGATCGTGTCCGGCGGGGACCGGCGTGTGGGTTGTGAAGACACATCGCGCGCGAACCGAGTCGATCGCCTTTTCGAACTCGATCCCCTGCGCGAGTTGTTCTTTAAGAAGCTCAAGGACCAGGAACGCCGAGTGCCCTTCATTCATGTGAAAAACATCCACGTGTATTCCAAGTAATCGCAGGAGTCGGACACCTCCGATACCTAAAACGATTTCCTGATCGATTCGAGTGTCAATATCGCCGCCATAGACGTTGGCGGTGAGTTTCTGGAAATGCTGATCGTTCTCCGGGACATTCGTATCGAGAAGATAGAGTTGAATGCGGCCGACATCGAGTTTCCATGCCGTGAAATGGACCACTGAGTGTCCGATCTCCGCCGATCCCATAAGCCGATTTCCAGCCGAGTCAAGGACCGGTTGGAGGGGAAGATACTCCTGCCTGTGTGGAACGTAGAGCTCATGCTGCCATCCTTCAGGCGTGAGGCGCTGTTCGAAATAGCCATCACGATAAAAGAGACTCACGCCGACAAACGGAATACCCAGATCGCTAGCCGACTTTGCGTGATCACCCGCAAGGATGCCAAGTCCGCCTGAATACGTGCGCAGAGATTCGTGAAGTCCAAACTCTGCACTGAAGTACGCGACGGACCGAAGAGGTTTATCCGGATGGGTAGCTGCCCATGTCTGAGTCTCGGTGATGTACTGACGGAACTCGGCTACCACATCTTGGACTTTTTGTGCGAGATCGCGATCGCGCAGCCGCGAGTCCAGTTCCTGCCGGGAAAGCGAATGAAGAACCGCGACGGGATTGTGGCACGTTGACTCCCACACAAACGGGGAGAGTTGAGCAAAGAGCGCTTGTGCCTGGGGATTCCAGCTCCACCAGAGATTTTGGGAGAGAGCAATCAGTTGATCGGCAAGGTTATTGGTCGAGGAAGATGCTGATGTGTCGTTAGTCATTCAGGAAAATAATCGATTTCGAATTATTGGCTCAAAAATGGAGTGCTATTTTGCAAAACATTTGCCAGAAATGCCACAGAAGGATTGAACTTGGAAGATTCAAGGGAGGAAGAGAATAAAAGAGGCGGCTGCTGTCCACCAGAGCCGCCTCTTTCTCAGAGAAGTCTTACAAGACCACCATCGCTTGTGCGCAATCGGATCCGGTTCGCCGTCCGGATCGATGCAGGCAAATCCATCCGTCTTCACGGAGGTGAGGAGGAGAATTCCGGCCACATGTGGAGCCGACATTGAGGTTCCGCTCCTTTGCAGGCGGCTTTCAGCACTGCATCAGCATCTCCGTCAGATCGTGGCGCCGATGCACAAATGAAAAGCCCCCGACGGGTCTTGCCGGGGGGGGCTTTCAACTTTGCACAGAACAGTAACCGATCAGAAGCCGCTTACATTCAAGCGTCCGCCAGTTACGCACTTACCTGTTAAGGAAGCTGTCGGGACTGTGCTGGAAAGAATGGCATCTTTGATGGTCGCGGCTGATGCACCGGGGTTCGATGCAGCATAGAGCGCCGCGCCTCCGGTCACGTGCGGTGTTGCCATCGAGGTTCCGCTGTACGACGCATACGAGGAGGACTTTCCACTTTTGCTGGGTACCGTCGAAAAAACGCCGGAGCCGGGTGCGCCAAGATCAACCGTCTTTGCACCGTAATTGGAGTAACTGGCCAACGCGCCGCTGGACGTGATCGCCGCAACCGCGATGATATTGGCGTTCGGATAGCCGGAAGGATAACGTATAGTAGCGTCGTTATCAGCTCCGTCGTTACCGGCCGCGGCACAGAACAAAATGTTCGCCGCATTTGCGCGTTCGATGGCGTCTTGCAACGCTTGCGAGAATCCACCACCACCCCAAGAGTTATTGGTCGCCGGAAGCGTGAGGCCGTGACGAGTTTTTAGGTCGGTGATATAGTCAACTGATTTGATCGCATTGGCTGTGGTACCACCGGCCGGTCCTAAGAACTTCACGGTGATCATCCTAACGTTCCAAACAACCCCAACCACCCCTTTACCATTACCGCCTATGGCGCCAATTGTGCCAGAGACATGCGTACCGTGATCATCCCCGGCGCCGTCGTATGTACTATTGTCGTTGTTGGCAAAGTCCCATCCGCGGACATCATCTATGTAGCCGTTACCGTCGTTGTCTACGCCGTCGACCGGGTCATAGGGATTGGTCCAAATCTGGCCGGCAAGATCTTCGTGAGACCACATGGCTCCCTCGTCAATCACGCCGATGTGTACGGTGGTTGATCCGATCTTACCCGCCGCCCATGCTTCACCTGCCTGGCTTCCAAACTGATTGGCTGGAGACGTCGCATCACCATACATGCCCCACAGAGAGCCGTTGGTGTAATACGGGTCGTTTGAGGTTGCGTCGTGGTAATAATAGTAATTTGGTTCGGCATACTCTACACCTACCGCGCCCCGCAGTATTGCCGCTGCAGCGGCGACATCGGCCACCGTGCGAATAACGATGATGCCTTCGTTATCACCCCATGCTCGCATCGCACGCGTGAGAATACGTTCAGCAACAGTGCCGTTGACACTTTGCAATGCCCCGCTGCGTTGCGCTTCTGTCGCTCCGGCGCGGAACTTGACCAATACCTCGCCGGGAACAAACTTGGGCCGCGCCTCCTGCCGCGAGGCGGATTGAACGGATGCCAATGGCTCTTCCTCGGAAGCGGTCGAGGGAACAGTCGGAACCATGTCACAGCCGTACCAGACGGACACAACCAAGACGATTATGACCGCTAACCGAAGAAACGAGCGAAAATGATTCATACGTACAACCTCCTGAATGTGGTTTTGGATGAATGAAGTTGATTAGTGATGTTACCTCTTCAAGCTTCGCAAAATATTGTGAAATGGTATTAAATCTTCGTGATATTGTCAAGGAAATAATCTGAGTTCAACAAACTGACTATTTGAGGAGGGGACCGGAATACCCGGCGCATAAAACCGACACAGAATTTCTGCAAAAGCAGAGAGATCTCAGGAATGTAGTAGTGGCATACGCGAGAAGGGAATATCATCGGCTTCGGAGAGGCCGGCGATCGGGGGAGGTTTCTTTCTGCGTTACCACGGGAGTTTGTGAGGGTGCCTGTGTATGAAGCTCTGACGTCCAAGCGGAGCTCGTCTCAGGCACGCTTAGTTTTTCTTACCAGCGGCGGGGAGCATCCTTGACGCAGCGAATTGTGTCACGAGCGATCAGATCCGGCTTCCCATATGCCTTAGCGCACGCCTCTCCGTCCGTTTTCAGGCAGGTGACAGAGTCTACCTCGTAGTCATACTCTCATCATTTGAGGAGCAACATTGAGCGGCGCAAGGTCATGCTCGCCGTGCGCAACTCATACACATATACGCCTGAAGGTATCCCTCCTGCATCCCAACTTACCCAATGTTCACCCGCTGACTGTTCTTTATCCACCAACGTCGCGACAACTTGCCCTATAAGATTGAAAACCTTCAGGCTCACACGACTGGCCACCGGCACTTGATAGCTGATGACAGTGGCGGGGTTGAACGGGTTGGGGTAGTTTTGCGATAAGGCGAAAACCTGAGGATTCTCAAATTGAGCATTGGTCATCATACTCGATTGATTGTGCACTCCATCGGAAGACAGCAATGTCACGTTGTCCCAATATCCCTCGCTCATGGTATACCATGGAGCATACAGCCAGATCCTAACATACTTCGTCCCTGGTGGAGAAATTCCATCCACGGTAACTTGGCTGAAAGACGAGGTTGGGCCAATTCCCTGCATGTTAGCTGCGATCCGGCCGAAGTTCCCATTGATGAAATCTAGATATAGATATTGTTCTCCGCTGATCATCTTCGCAAATGCTTTTACTTCGTACGATTGAGCTGGCTGAGCAGAAACAATAATTGAGGCCCATTTGGAATGACTTGTTGACAGATCTTTCAAGTGAAGTGATTTGGATCCGGAGAGAGAAAACGAGTTCCATATTTGTACTCCAATGCCATCCCAACTCCAGAGTTCCCAGACTATCTTTGGATTCTCGAAACTTCCGTTCAAGAGTAGCAAATTTGGTGTTGGTGTTGAAGAAACACAAAACTCCAGATACTTACCCCAACCGGGGATTTGTCCGTCTGCTGCCCAACCTGAATTGGTGAAATTGCCTGAGTATCGACCCGCATACCCGTTGCTCATCCCGAAGATGAATTGTCTGATCTTGGTCAAATCCGAAACACTTATATTCTCGCCAAAACGCGCCAACGAAGTGTAAGCATCTATTGCAGCTTCCATCCCAACCGAGGCCGTCGTATAGTTGTCATAGAAGCTCCCAGAAACCCAATGCCTGTTGTTCTTGTAATGTTTCAGGCCACCGCGATATTGCCCAAAGTAGGTCGATGAGGTTTCCTGATTATCAATCATGAAATTCAGTGCCTTGATGAGGGAACTTACGAGTCTGCTCTTGAATCCCCTGAAATCTTCGCCGTTCCGTGGAGTTACTGTCCCAGGTAGACTCTGTTGCCCGACAGCTTGGAGCAAAGCAACCATACCCCTCATGACAAAGAAATGATAACCCATTAGCCTATTTGGGTCAAAGCTACCGTTTGATGGGGGAGTGGGCGAACCAGCCGGAACCGGGTTGGCCGAATAATCATACCAATACCAACCGCCGTCGGGGATAGCACTATTTGGCCAAGGATCGGAACTATCTCGATAGTCTTGCCACGCAATAATCTCCTCAGCCAAAGCCAAACATCTGTCCAAATACCTTTGTGATCCCGTTACAGCATATGCATTGGACAAATGCCATAATTGTAGCCCCATGTGATTCACGTTGGAATAGAACGTGCATGGTGTGATTCCCGACTCCAAGGGAGGGCAATTCCCAGATGTGCCTAGGTTGCCATAAGGGTATGTCGGATTGTTCATTTGCCAGTCGGCTGCTGTCAATGAGGCCTGCAAATAGCGCGAATCTCCGAGGGCTAGATACAGTTCGATCCATGCCACTCCGGCGTGGGCTGTTGCATGAATATCGGTCGAAGTTAGTGAGATCGCGGGATTGCCGGGGAGCCCCCCATTGGAAGTTGCGTTCTGCAAACAAAGCAAGAATTCAGCTGCCTTTTGAGCATAATCCCGGTAGAGATGCCTCTTCGATGCGTCAGTCTCGACCTGCCAAGCCCTGATATATCCCAAGGCGCCACTAGCAGTGAATCTTGTATAGGGATACTCCATCGGATGATTGACCGGTTGATTACCATTTTCATCCCATACAATCATGGGGCTTGGCCAATTGAGTCCGAAATTATCTCGGATGTAGTCATTCCCATACCACAACGTCCATGTATTCGTGCACAAGGAGTGATATTGCCAAAACTCCGCCCTAGCATTTTCCACTGAAATTCCCACGGTGCTCGGGACCAAGATATCATGAATACTCTGGCTTTGTAGTTTGGCGCAGGCGAATACCACAAGGAAAGCCCATCCAATATGTCTCATGACTGTCTCCTAGGTTTGTTTCTGCAGACAATGAATTTGTAGTCGCTTTCGATTTCTTTCGAATCCAAGAGGACGTCTTCGATTTCGAAACAGAGACGTAGCAAACGATCGACAGCAGTGTCATCAGCCATGAAATTGTGCACAATGTCTTTCAACAGAAGATGGAGAATGGTGCCTCCATAATCTCTTATTTCGAGCACAGAAAAGAACTGCCGAAGATTGGCCACAATGTGAGATGACTCAGCTGCTTCCGATGGATCACTGAGCCACACACTCAGCCAACCTGGCCTGTAAACCTTTCGCTTAATCGAGCCGTCGTATCTTCTTCGAAACCTCCGGGGAAGGAGTCTGTGGAGGGCATTGACTATTTCTAGTTGCCGGTCTGTCCACTGAAACCGAGATGGCCCGACAAAATCGTTCACAACGAGGTATCCATTGGGCTTCAGTCCTTCCCGCATTTTCTCCATAATGTCGCCGAGCGGTGTCAGATGATGAAGGATACCCTCCGCAATGATCAGATCGTATTGTTCTGTGCTGAATGGGAATTCTTTAGCGTCCCCCACAAAGAAATTGAGAATTCCAGCTAGCTCTGCATCTTGTGCATTCGACACCGCTTTGTTGATCCTCGTATCGGAAACATCAAATGCATCAATCCTCCGAAACTGGCCTGACCTTGCCCAGGCAAGCTCTCGTCCACCCGTTCCGCACCCGAGTGAAAGCGCACGTAGATTTTGTGCCCCCGCAGCATACTTCTTCAAGAAGTATGACTGAATCTCCATTTCATGATCGCCGGTAACCTTTAGCTGTATTCGCTTGGTAACGGCATCTATATCCCACCAGCCGCTCGCCGGTTTTGTTGTGTGTGACCATGATGATTTGATCCTCTTCTCTTTTGATCCCATGGTTTTGATGAGGAGTGTTCTTGCGCCTTTATCCTTGATTCTGCGGTAGAGAACGAAGAAATCAGAGAGGCGCACAGGAAGGTTCATTCGTATGGTCTCCTGCTATGTGTTGATTGTTGACCTATTGCTCATCCTCGGGGATGGCGTCACTGTTGGTCTCTCCCTCTCGAAACACAACCCCAAAGCTCATGAGAGCGAGCAAACCAAAAATCGAATGAGAGTTTTTTCACTCGTAGATTCCGTCATGTGTGTTCCTAACATTCATACTTATTTTTTCCATTTCAATGGATTATTGAGTGAGCCTCTGTCTGGATGTGTCTACGCAAGACTGACTTGTACGACAGCAAGTTAGGGTCGAAGCGCATTGCTGTACATACACAAGTAATGTGAAAAGAGACGACTAGATTACTCTTCCGCGCTCGGGGCTGTGTTGTCATGGGGCCCCCATACGCCTCGTGCGCAAATATATACGATTAGGTGCAACAGAGTCAAACGAAATCGACACTGAACTCCTATGTCCATCGATCACGTGATTTCTGTCACACCATCGGGTCAAGTCTGGGGGTTTTGCCGAAGGTGCTGGAGTTGCCTGCCTAATCGAACAAGGCCATGTCTTTCACGCGATGGGAATAGATTGATCAGCAATGTTTCTATGCTCCAGCAATGAGCACCGCGAGATATCTCGCAATCTTAAGCAGGGTGACTCGGCAGTAATACTTCGGTCAATAGAACGCTCCTGAAGGGAATATCATCGGCCCCGGAGCGGGCCGATGATCGGGGGAGGTTCCTTTCTGCGTTGCCACGGGGGTCCGTCGCCATTCGCGCAGCACATTGGGTAGTGAAAATTCCAGACACCGTATCTTCGAAGCTGCGCTCATAGGCAGGCGACGGAACGGGGCTTGCCACGGGCACCCTTCGTTTTTGTTACCAGCGCCGGGGAGCGTCCTTGACACATCGAATTGTGTCGCGGGCGATCAGGAGCTCTTCATTTGTCGGGATGACATAGATTTTTCGCTTCGAATCTGCCTTACTGATAATTCCTTCTTTCCCCCCCTTCATTCCGCGATTTAGCGTCTCATCCAGCTCCAGTCCCATCCATTCGAGACCGGCGCAAATACGTTGACGCACTTCGGGGGAATTCTCGCCAATACCGCCGGTGAAGATCACTGAATTCGCGCCCCCCATGTCCGCCATGTACCCGCCAATGTACTTACGGACGCGTTTGCAGAATATATTGACTGCGAGAGCGGCCCGGCGATCCTGATGCTCTTTCTCTTCTTCAAGCAGATCGCGCATATCGTTCGTCAGTCCCGACACGCCGAGAAGTCCAGATTGCTTGTTCAGCATCGTATCGATCTCGCTGATCGAGAGTCCCTCTTTATGCATGAGGAATTCGATGATCGAAGGATCGATATCACCGGCACGAGTACCCATGACGAGACCTTCGAGCGGCGTCAGTCCCATTGAGGTATCGTACGACTCTCCCCCCTTGATTGCACAGACGGAACAGCCGTTTCCGAGATGGATAGTGACGATATTTACCTCTTCCCGCGGAACGGCTTCGAGCTGGCGGTACCGGAACGCGACATAACGGTGCGATGTTCCATGAAATCCGTACTTTCGGATTTTGTGCCTCCGATACAATTGATACGGAATTGCATAGAGGTATGAAGTCTCGGGCATGTCCGAATGGAAGGAGGTGTCAAAGACGGCAACCTGAGGAATCCCGGGCCCGAACAACTCGATTGCTGATCGGATGCCCTTGAGGTGTGCGGGATTATGGAGAGGAGCGAGCTCGATAAGATCCTCAATCCCCTTGATCACTTCATCAGTAATGATGACAGAGCGCTTGAATCTCTCTGCACCGTGAACAACCCGGTGGCCGATGGCCTGGATGTCACCCAAAGACCGTATGCCCGGAATACTCGCATCAGAAGAGACCACCCAGCGAATTGCATAGTCAAGGGCTGCACGATGATCTCTCAGCGGGACGACGCTCTTGAGCGGAGCATGGCCCGCAGCCTGAAACGTGATGAGCGACTGGTTACCGATACGCTCGATATTCCCTTTCGCGTGCTGAACATCGGAATTCTGTTCGATACGCTCGAGATCTGTTTGGATGATTTGAAATTTAAGTGAAGAACTGCCGCAGTTTAAGACAAGGATATTCATTGGAGTCGACTGGGTTTGTAGAAGGGTTTGAACGGAGATGAAATGAACTCACGAGCATCCCGCCGCGTGAATTCAGCTATGCCAAGGTACCGTAATGTTCGCGGAAACTCAAGATTCTGCTTCTTTCGTTTGTCGATTTTTTGTGTATCTTTGAAAACCTTATCATCCCATTGGGAGGTACGAAGATGAGAACGTTGATTGGAGCTCTGGTCGTCTCACTTTTGACATGCACTGCTCAACTTTCGGCATCGGAGTTTTTCGAAATCAGGAAAGTTGCGGATGGAGTCTATGCGGCAATCGGCAAACCGGGCATCCTGAGCAACGGAGCCTTCATTGTGACCGAGGAGGCGGTGATCGTCGTTGATACTCACTTGCGCCCGAGCTGGGCTCGTGATCTCATCGCCGAGATACGAACAATCACCGACAAACCGGTCCGCTATGTCATCAACACTCATTGGCACAACGACCACACTCAGGGAAATCAGGCGTATCGTGGTGCGTTTCCGGCAGGCACTGAATTCATTGCGCATCACATGACACGCGCCGATATCATTGGCAAAGCCATACCCAGCATGAAGCAGAATCTCGCAGACCTCCCTTCTCGGATCTCACGATTGAGAACCCAGATCCAATCACGGAAAAAATCTGACGGAGCAGCGCTCTCCGAAGACGAACTCGCCCAGGCACAGCTCTCCGTCGAGAGTCTTGAGAGATACTACGCAGAGCTTCAATCGCTCGAAATCACGCTTCCCTCCCTTACCTTTGAAAAGAGCGCATCGATTCACAGCGGATCCCGCCGCATCGATCTTCTGTTCTTCGGCGAGGGGCACACGCGTGGTGATATCTTTGTCTATGTTGCCGATGCAAAGGTATTGATATCCGGCGATATGCTGACCGGAGGCGTACCCTTCATGCGGGATGCGATTCCTTCGGCATGGGGACCCACGCTGGAAGCTGTGGCTAAACTCGATTTCACGACGGTACTCCCCGGGCATGGGGATGTCCAGACCGGGAAGGACCGGATTCACCTCGTGACCCGCTATTTGCGGGATCTCGGCGCTGCGGTACGTAACCATGCGGGACGAGGGGCTTCTCTGGAGGAAACGACGAATGCCGTGCTTCGGGAACTCGCGGCTTACGAAAAAGATTTTCCTAATTTCAAACAGTCTCTCACCGGTCCCACCGGCAACATTACCAAGATGTTCGAAGAGCTGAAGAACCAGAAGTAGCCCAACGCGATTCGAATACCACTTTGACAAAGAAATACAAGCTCAAACCGCTCGGCTCAGGAGATCTCACACTCGTCCAGCCTCAAACGTTTACTCTGGATTACCGGAGAGAGCTGAACGACGCGCAGCATGAGGCGGTGACATCGGTCAATGGGCCGCATCTCATCATTGCGGGCGCCGGCACCGGAAAAACACAGACGATTGTGTACCGGGTGGCGTACCTCGTGGAGCTGGGAGTGAAGCCGGAGAATATTCTTCTCCTTACCTTCACGCGCAAGGCGGCGCAGGAGATGCTCCGGCGCGCGGCAATCCTCCTCGACAGTCGATGCGAACGAGTTTCCGGCGGAACGTTTCATTCCTTTGCCAACATGTTGTTGCGAAAGAATGCGTCGCTCATCGGATTCGAATCGACCTACTCCATCCTCGACCAGGGAGACGCAGAAGATGTCATTAACCTCATTCGTACGAGGATGAAGTTCGATACAAAGGAACGACGTTTCCCTCGCAAAGAGACTCTCTACGATCTCTACAGTCGCGCTGTTAACACGCAAACATCGCTGACAGATCTTCTCACCGTGGACTATCCACACTACTTCGAAGAGGAAACCGACATCCGGAGCCTCCATCACGCCTACGATCGATACAAGAAAGAGCACAACCTGATGGACTATGACGATCTCCTCGTCAACCTCGTGTTGCTCTTCAAGACGCAGGAGGCGGTACGCCGGTCAGTTTCCGATCGGTACACCTACATCATGGTGGACGAATACCAGGATACAAACAAGATCCAGGCAGACATCATCGAGCATCTTGCCCATCGGCATAAGAACGTGATGGTTGTCGGAGACGATGCCCAGGCGATCTACGGTTTTCGGGGCTCGACGATAAAGAACATTCTCACGTTCCCGAAGGTGTTCGATCCATGCAGGGTGATCAAGCTACAGGAGAACTATCGCAGTACACAGCCCATCCTCGATCTCGCCAATGAGATTTTGCGACGAAGTCCTGCTCTCACCGACGAGGAGACGTGATGTACTTCAAGCAGCTCTACACTAAGAAAGAGGGGGGCGAGCTTCCGCAGCTGGTGATTGCGACCGATGAAAATCTCCAATCCCGATTCGTTGTCCAAAAGATTCTCGAGTTGCGTGAAGAAGGAATTCCGCTCGAAGAGACCGCGATCTTGTTCCGCTCTTCCTATCACTCCTTTGATCTCGAGATTGAGCTCACCAAAGCGAACATTCCGTTTGTGAAGGTTGGGGGATTCAAGTTCGTGGAGACCGCACATGTCAAAGACATGGTCGCCTACCTCCGGGTGCTTGAAAATCCGCGTGATGTCGTGGCATGGAACCGCATTCTCCTTCTTATCAACGGCGTGGGACCACGGACCGCCGAAAAAGTGATCGACGACATTCTCACCAAACGCCTCGCCCCGCTTGCGGGAGCGCCTCAGGCAACGATAACATCAAAGTTCTGGATCGAGTATCAGCATCACCCCGAAAATGTGAAGAAACTCTTCGCAACCCTGCGGAATGTCGCAACCCCCACGATCCCGCCGGCAGAGAAGGCATACCACATGATGCAGTACTACGAGCCGCTCCTCCGTGCCCGATACGACGATCACAACAAGCGCAAAAAAGACCTCGAGATGTTCCTGAACATCACCGAGCGGTACAACGATCTCTCGTCGCTCCTCACGGACATGGCCCTCGAACCCCCCAATGAGAGCATCGTCGATGTCGAATCCCCCGGCCCGGAGAGGGAATACCTGACGCTCTCGACCATCCATAGCGCGAAAGGGCTTGAATGGAACACGGTCTTCGTCATCTACGCGCTCGAAGGGCGATTTCCCAGCATGAGGTCGGTTCTCGATCCCGACGAGATTGAGGAAGAACGGCGACTCATGTATGTCGCATGTACGCGCGCAAAGGAACACTTGTTCATCACGTACCCGATGAATATCTATGACCGGGAATCCGGCCTGATTCTCACAAAACCTTCACGCTTTCTGGAAGGAATTGGAGGAAACTTACTCGAGCCGTGGGTCGTTGAATAGGCGTCATTCGGAACTCAACATTTCCCAACTCGATCTGACATATCCATGACACCCCCCCCTCTGCTCCACCTCGATCGGAATGAAAACCTCTACGGACCCGCTCCACGGTGCTTCGAGGTCCTGAAATCGATCGGCACACACGAGCTCAGCATGTACTCCCGTGACTATACGCGTGGAATCAAGAGCAGGCTCTCGGAACGCCTGGGACAAGACATGGGAATCCTCGAACAACAGATTCTTCTGGCTGATGGAAGCGAGGATCTCATCAAGCAGGCAATTCATTGCTATGTCGGCCCGGGGGAAAAAGTCCTCTGCCCCGAGCAATCGTGGTGGTACTACCGCTCGGTCGCGGCCGAGGTTGGCGGCGAGACCATCACCTATCAGCTGAAGCAGGGAGAGGATTCATATTACTACGACGTCGACGAAATGATTGCGTTGTATGACCGTGAATCTCCCCGGATTGTCCTCATCGCATCTCCGAACAACCCCACGGGAAACTCGTTTCCCATTCGTGAACTGAATCGCCTCACTGAGGCCTTTCGTGAGAGCATTGTGATCCTCGATGAGGCATATTGGGGTTTTGTGCCGGATGTCAGGGAGCATGCGAGGTATTTGCTCGGCCAGTACCGCAACCTATTGATCCTGAGAACGTTTTCGAAACTCTATGCGCTTGCCGGAGCCCGCATTGGTTTTGCACTCTGCGGATCGAGCCTGAATCGGTTGAACAAGTTTGCCTCACGCTATCTCGGATACAACAGAGTGTCGGAAGCGCTTGGCCTTGCCGCGCTCGATTCTTCCGACTATTATTCGAGGGTTGCGGGCAACATCTTGGCTGACCGGGAGCGATATTTCGCGTTCTTTTCCGGAATTCCCGATGCCCGATGTTTCAGGTCCGATGCGAATTTCCTCCTCATACGCCTCGCACCCGACGTCGTCGAGCCATTGAAGCAATATCTTTCCCGGGAGGGGATCAGGATCAAGTATTTTGACGACGGAGAATTCAAAAATTTCATTCGGATTACCATTGGAACGGAGGAACAGAATACATTGCTCCTTGAGTTCTTGAATTTATTCTTTCACGGTGCCCCCAGTCAAGCCACCCGATGAAGTGTGTAATACTCGCGGCCGGGATTTCCAAGAGACTTCGCCCCTTGACGAACAACTCTCCGAAGTGTCTCCTCAAGGTTGGAGGAATCTCAATTCTTGAACGCACTATCCGCGAACTTCTGGCGCTTGAGATCACCCAGATCGCGATCGTCGTCGGGTACAAAGATGAGCTGATCAGGCGTTTCCTCCGACGCACGTTTCCCGACTTGAACGTCGCGTTGATCAAAAATTCCTCGTTTCGGGCTACAAACAATGCATACTCTCTCTTCCGCACTCGCGAATTTTGTCTCCGCCAGGAAGAGGTCGACCATCCCAGTCGAGGAAGGAAGAAGACCCTTCCGGATCAACTCCTGCTCCTGCTCGACAGTGATATTATCTTCTCCCGGAACCTCATCGCGCACCTCATAAATGCCCGAGGGACCGATCGTGTCGCGGTTCGTGTAAAGGGAAAGCACAACGAAGAGGAAATGCGCGTGAGTATCGATCGGTATTCGAACATCCTTGAGATCAGCAAGAATGTTCCGTTCCGATCAACGTACGGCGAATCTGTTGGAATCGAGATCTTTTCCCCCCGATCCACGGTCCGGCTCTTTTCCATCCTTGAGGAGAGATTGCGTAACAAGAATGGAAGAAAGGAATACTACGAATCCTCGTTTCAACAACTGATCGAGGAGGGATATACGCTCAAGGCGGTCGACATCAGCGCCTTCCCCTCCGCGGAGATCGATACAGAAGAGGACCTCGAGTACGTCGAACGTTTCATCATCCCGTCGCTTGACAATGTCTGATCCTGATACCTATCAACGCTCATTGAAATCGCGACGATCGGACGAACTCATCAACATCTGGCTCCTCCGCCCCATCGCCGGTGTCATCGTTAAACTCGTCTATCGGACCCCTATAACACCGGATCACCTGACAATGCTGGCCATTTGCGCGGGGTTCATTGCCGCGGTGCTCTACGCTGAAGCCGATCCGATGTTGCTTCCGGCAGCGGGACTGATGGTCACGCTGAAAGATCTCCTCGATTCAGCAGATGGTCAGCTTGCCCGCGCAAAAAACCTCTTCAGTCGAGCCGGGAGATTTCTCGACTCCATTGGAGACGTTGTCGTCAACCTTGCCCTCTTCGGTTCGATCGGCTGGCATCTCTATCTGCATTCGCCCAACCTTCTGATTGTTGCACTTGCGCTCGCCGGATTTATCGGCATCACTCTCAGAGTCTCGTACCACGTGTTCTATCAGGTATCGTTCCTTCACGGCGAGGGAGCATATGGGGGGAACCGGATCATCGAGGAGATCACGAACGCGGATCGCCAGGGGCCGCGCCTGACGCTCGCACTTCAGAGGATCTTCTTGTTCATCTACGGATGGCAGGATCGCCTCATGCTTCGAATCGATTGCTGGTGCCGAAGAGAGCGTGAGGGCCGGAAATATCTCGAGCGCTGGTATGGAGATCCGACAGGATTGCGTATCTCAGGGTTTCTCGGAATAGGGACCGAGCTTTTCCTGTTGATGGTGTGTTCTCTGCTGAGCCAGCTTGAGCTCTACCTGTGGGTGAATGTCATCATCATGAATGGCGTCTGGGTTGGTTCGGTGGGATACAGAAAACTCGTTCTGCGGCGGCGACTCCTCCGATCAGGAAGGTGAGAGAATGGTCAGCGTTTGCGTCTTTTGCGGAGTTGAACTAAACCGCTTTGCGGTAGCTGAGTTGTGAGGTGGAAGGTGGGTTCCGCCACAAAGACGGCGGACAAGTGTTCTTTGACAACCAGTAGGCAAGTCAGCGTGAGTTGCAGGGGTTGACCTTC
>Ga0208244_101134_pt1 | contig 16728 bp, 17 predicted proteins | sample SubbioCR12Aug_5A_FD_184828 | JGI IMG/M metagenome (GOLD analysis project Ga0208244, IMG submission 184828) | Serpentinite rock and fluid subsurface biosphere microbial communities from McLaughlin Reserve, California, USA - CR12Aug_5A (SPAdes) | ecosystem: Environmental > Terrestrial > Deep... | reverse complement strand
ATCGCCAAAAACACCGCCGGTTAGTGAATACTTCTCTTTTAGCTCCTTAACGGCCCGCTCGAACCCCGCTTCGTAGCTTTCCCAGGTTACTTCCTCGGTGTGCAGGGGCAGACCAAGCGCTTCAGCCTGCTTAACAAGCATCGCTGTTTTAAGACCATGCGACCGGCTGTGACCGTCGCCACCGACAAAACTGAGCAGGCAGCCGATTTCAAGGCCTTTTTTCTGCGCCATCAACATGGAAAGGTATGAATCCTTCCCGCCACTCCAGGAGACAAAGACCCGCTCTCCGGGGTTATTGTTATAGATCATCTGTGTTTCCTCCCATACTACCCCCATCACCAAGATGATGGGTGCGGTTGTAATAATCAACGGCAAAGTTATCCTCAATCCGGCGGATCAGGGTAACCGATGCGTTGCCAATCTTAATATCCCAGAAAGCGCTGTGATTAAGGTTAAGAATGTTATAGAGCAGTGCCCGGATCGAGCCGCCGTGACTGACAGCGACGATTCGTTTTCCGTCAGGGGTCGCTTCAGAAACGGTTGTCAGAAACTCGTTCATCCGGTCGCAGACATCTTTTAAAGACTCGCCTCCGGGCGCTTCCTTATGAAAGGGATCGTCGAGCCAGTGGTTGATCGCGTTGCCCCACTCCTTCTCAATCTCGTCAAAAGTGAGCCCCTCCCACTGGCCAAAGTGAATTTCGCGCAGCAGCGGGGTAATGATCGGCTTCAGGCCGCATCCCGCCCCGATCACCCGCGCCGTATGCAGGGCGCGGTTCAGATCGCTGCAGTATAACTCATTAATCCCCTGTGAGGCCAGGAACTGTCCTACGGCCTCTGCCTGACGCAGCCCGAGTTCTGATAGGGGTGACTCGCTCCAGCCAAGATAGCGCCGCTCTTTATTCGATTCCGTCTCCCCATGACGGATTAGATAGATTTCCACCTTTTAACTTTCCCCTTTCGGTTGCAATAATAAGTGATATCTATTTACTTTGAAACCACCGCCCCTCCGGCAATGGAGGCCCGAGGCTGAAACCCGGAGAAAAACTAATAACTTTTCACCCCCACCCCAGCCCTCCCCCCTCAAGGGGGAGGGAGTATTGCGTCTCTACCCCATCCGGGGAAGGCCAGACATTTTAATTCCCTCTCCCCATCAGGGGAAGCTAAGGCGTTTCAATTCCCTCTCCCCACCGGGGAAGAGGGTCAGGGTGAGGGGGCAGTCGCTAACTGGAACACGTTATAATCTGCATAACCTTTTCCAGGTCGAGACTTTTGCGCACCACTGCCGCCAGGCTGTCATATTCCCGCTCCTTATATTCACGGTAAGTAGCGGGCAGGTTATAGCTTTTCTCCGGCAGATTTCGCCTGCGGCGCACTGCACTTAGCAATTTAGCCGTCCAGGCAAGGTTATCAAAAAGACCATGCAGGTAGGTGCCGAAAACATTGCCCGCGGCATTGATGGCCCCGTCTCCCCGGCCGGTTGTGCGCACAAAAAGCGGGTGCTCTACTCTTCCGTAATCAGTCCTGCCCATATGAATCTCGTAGCCTCTCAAAAGCTCCTCTTCGCCCTGCTGCGAAAAGTAGTTTTCGTCCCTGTAGCGCCAGAGCGCTTCAACCTGCCTGGTTGATTTTTCTTTCTCCATTACCGTTTCAAAATCGAGAAAACCAAATCCCTCTATTTCCGGCAGGCTGCTTTCCACCCGGTGGGGATCTAAAATCCGCCGGCCAAGCATCTGAAAACCGCCGCAAATACCAATTAAAAGCCCGCCGGCAGCGGCATACTGACGCAAAGGCTCTTCCCAGCCCTTTTCCCGTGAGAAAAGCAGGTCCTCAATTGTATTTTTTGATCCCGGCAGGATCAGCAGATCGGGATCATCTAATTCCGCCACTTCACGAATGTAGGAAAGACTGATATCGTCGAAGAGCTCGAAAGGGTTAAAATCCGTAAAGTTGGAGATCCGCGGCAAAAGCAGCACCTGCACCTTTAGCTCTCCTGCGCCGCACCGCCTGGTGAAGCGCTCTGTTACGCTGTCCTCATCATCGAGTTTCAGCTGCAGCATCGGCACCACCCCCAGCACCGGCAGGGCAATCAGCTTTTCGAGCTCTTGCAGACCGGGCTTCAGCACTTTCGGGTCGCCGCGAAACTTGTTGATCACCACACCCTTTAGCAGATCCCGCGCATCATCCTCGAGCAGGGCTACGGTGCCGTAAAGTGAGGCAAAGACGCCGCCCCGGTCGATATCGCCAACCAACAGAACCGGGGCTTTAAGCCTTTTGGCCAGCCCCATGTTCACCAGATCGCCATCCTTCAGATTTATTTCAGCGGGGCTGCCGGCTCCTTCGATTACAATAATGTCGTGATCCTTTTGCAGTTTTTTGTACGCTTCATCGATCACCGGCCACAGGTTTTTTTTCCAGTTTAGGTATTCAAAAGCGCCCATGTTACCCCTTGGTCTGCCCATCACCACCACCTGGGAACCTTGGTCTGATGTCGGTTTTAAGAGCACCGGGTTCATCTCAACCAGCGGCTCAATCCCGGCTGCTTCAGCCTGCATCACCTGGGCGCGACCCATCTCCAGCCCGTCGTGCGTTACAAAGGAGTTTAAGGCCATATTCTGTGATTTGAAGGGCGCGACCCGGTAGCCATCCTGCTTTAGAATCCGGCAAAGGGCGGCGCAAAGCAAACTCTTGCCGACCGAAGAAGCCGTCCCCTGGATCATCAGGCAGCTATTCTTCATCGCTCATCCCTCCCAGGCTTCAAAGCGGTTTCGGCGCCGCCATCCTGCAGCCACCTGTTAATGGCCTCTACCAGGCGCTCATTTTCCACCCGTTTGCGCACGGCTATCCTGAAATAGCGCTGGTCAAGACCGGGGAAATTATCGGCCCGCCTGACCAACAGACCCATCCGGGCCAGGTCTGCCTGGAAGCGCTCCACCTCAAATTTAGGATCAAGCCCCCTGATTAAAAGAAAGTTAGCCGCCGCCTCAAAGACTGCAAATGCGCCTGTCGCTTTGATCTGTTTAACCAGGTAGGCGCGCTCTTCCGCGATTAATTTCAGGGTTTTGCCAATATAGTTTTCCTGCTGCAGGCAGTACAGCCCGGCTTCCTGGGCCAGGGAGTTAACCCGCCAGGGGTCGCCCCAGCGGCTAATCTCGGCAATCTCCCCACTCGGACCAACCAGGCAGCCGAGTCTTAACCCCGGCAGTCCCCAGATCTTGGTCAGCGAGATCACCACCCACAAGTGATCAAGTTCCAGGTCGCGCAGACTTTCGTCAGCGCTGCCAGTCAAGGGGATAAAGCTTTCATCAAGTAGCACCTTAGCCCCGCGCTCTCCGGCAGCCTTAATTAGCGGCAGCAGGGCGGACCGTCTGAACAGCTTGCCCGTCGGGTTACTGGGGTTGCAGAAAACCAACAGGTCGCCCTGGGTCAGCTGCCCGATCAGATCGTTGTAGTCGGGTTCCCCGCCCGGGGGCAGCGGAAATCTTTCAACAATGGCCCCCGCTAACCTGGCCGCCCGCTCGTATTCGGAAAAAGAGGGAGCCGGCACAAAAACCCGCCGCGGCCGCAGCAGGATCATCAGCAGGTGAATCAGCTCGTTGGCGCCGTTACCCAACAAAAGCCGCTGTTCAGGAAGGTTAAAGAATTGAGCCAGCCTGCGGCGCAGCTCGCGCGCCTGGGGCGTTGGGTAGGCTACAATTTCCGGCAGCGCTTCCGCCAGGTGCTCAATCAAACCGGCCGGCGGCCCCATTGGATTAATGTTGCTGCTGAAATCAATAAATTCACTGGCAGCCGGATCCCAGCGCGCATATGCGGCGGACAGATCGCCGCCATGACCGCCTGTTTCATCATTAAAAGAATGAGACAAATGAGTTCACCACCCTTGTTAAAGAGGCTGCAACCTGGCCGTGGCTGAAAAACAGGTAAAAAACCACTAAGAAACCAAGCTCCCCCAGCTCGCTTACCGCGCCGAGGATGTCACCGGTCAGGCCGCCAAGGCGCCGGACGGCATAACGGGCCAAAAGCAAGCCGCTCAGCAGCGCTACCGCCATCCCTGATGCTACGGGAATAGCCAGCGGGGGCAAGCATAAAAAGATTAAAGATAAGAGCAGCAGAGCCCCGAGCGATGCCTTGAGCAGCTGAACCGGCCCGAGACTGCGCAGGAATAGATCGCCTAAGCCCCGATCTAAAGCCGGCTCAAAGAACGCCCCGGCCAGCACGATGCCCCAGCGCCCAGCCAACGGCATGAAAAAGGCGGCTACCGGCAAAAAGAGCATGCCGGCGGAACTGAGCAGGGTAAATTTGAACAGGTAGAGCAGCATCAGCGCTACTGCGCCCATCACCCCAATGGCGCTGTCAGCCATCGCCTTAAATGATTTATCGCGATCTGTAACACCAATTAACCCGTCTGCCGTATCGGCGAAGCCATCGGCATGGAGGCCACGGGTCAGCAGAAACCCGGCCGCCAGGATTAGAACCACCACGGGCGCAGGCGGTAAAATAAGTAGCAGCAAAAAGGCCAGTATAGCCTGGATTAAACCGATCACCGCTCCAACCACCGGAAAAGCTGCGGCAGAATCGGCCAGATCCTTTCCTCCCTGCTCAAAAGAGACAAAAGGTAGGGGGATAATTGTTAGAAATGACAGGGCCCTTCATAAGTTTTTCATAATTTACCAACCCCCAACAACATTAAAGCGCAGGCCAGGCCAATCAATAAAAGAAAGGCGAGCAGCGAAGTTTTCTGAAAGAGCTTAAGCCCTTGAGCAATCGTCTCCGGGCCGGCCTCCTGTCCCGCAGCATTGATCACAGGGCGCTCCTTAAGCTTGCCCTGATAAACGGCATCGCCCCCCAGCCTGATATTTAAAACCCCGGCCGCAGCCGCTTCCGGCCAGGCGCTGTTCGGGCTTTCATGCTTATAGCGATCGGCAACCAAAACCTGCCAGGCGGCAGCAGCATTCCTATTTCCGCTGCCGGCAGCCAGAATCAGCACCGCCGTCAGGCGGGCGGGAAGGTAATTTAAAAGATCATCAAGCTTAGCGGCAGTAAACCCAAGCGCCGCGTAAGATTTATTTTTATAACCGATCATCGAGTCCAGTGTGCTCACCGCTTTATAAAAAACCGCTGCCGCAGGCCCAAAGAGCGCTGCAAAAAAGAGTGGGGCCACCAGACCGTCGGAACTGTTTTCAAAAAGGCTCTCCAGCGCCGCCCGGGAAAGTTCACCGGGATCAAGCGCCTGCGTATCGCGACTGACCAGCAGCGCCACCTTGCTGCGCCCTTCTGCCACATTACCCCCACGCAGGGCGGCTAAAACCGCAAGCAGATGATTACGCAGGTCCCCTCCCGCCGGCACAGCATAGTAGATGTAGAGTTCAAGCACAAAACCGGCTGCCGGGTTAAAGCGGTAGGCTGCTGCAAGACCTAAGTAAACAGCCAGGGCTGAGCCGGCGGCAACCAGCAGCACGATGATCAGACCGGCCAGCTTCAGGCCGGTGCTGCTCTTAAAAGTTTTTCTCGCTGCCCCTTCCAGCAGGCTGATCAGACGTCCGATCAGGCGCACTGGGTGAGGCAGCCAGGGCGGATCGCCGAACAGATAATCCAACAGGTAAGCCAGTACCAAAGCAGCGATGGTAAGTAGGGTGCGTTCCATTTATTTAAACCGCTGAGGCAGGCCGCACACCACAAACCAAACCTGGTCTGCTGCCTGCGCCATCAGCTGGTTAGCCCGACCCGAAAGATCGCGGTATACCCGGCCAACGGGATATTCGGGTACGATCCCCATCCCAACTTCATTGGTAACCACGATAACTTCAGCCGCTGATTTGCCGGCAGCTTCGGCAAAGAGCCTCACATATTCAAGAGTTCGGCCGGCAGCTTCCTCCAGGAGCAGCTCATCGGCAAAAATATCTTCACCCTCCCTGACAGCTCCATGCCGGTCAATGTCGGCCAGGAAACGATTGCTGATCAGCAGCGTTAAACAGTCGACCAGGATCACTTTACCGGTAATCCCTTCCCGCTCCAAAACCAGATGCGGCTCAAGTGGCTCCTCCAGTGTTTGTACACTGTCCGGACGGCGGCTTTGATGACGGAGAACTCGCATCCGCATCGCCTCATCTTCCACCCGGGACGTGGCCAGGTAGATATAGGGCCTGCCGTCTTCGGCAGCCAATTGCTCGGCAAAAGAGCTTTTACCGCTGCGCACCCCACCGGTAATCAGAATCAGTGGCCCGCCCTCTCGATCAGTCATCGTCTTCTCCTCCGCCTCTCTTAATAACCTTCGCCAGATCTTCAACCCGCTCCACCCCGGACGCTCCTTTTTCCAGCAGCCGCCTGAGCAGCGCAACTGCCTTACCACCGCTGTAATCGCGTTCCGGCACTCCGGCCAGATCGATAATGTAGAGCGGTTTCCCTTCATCAAGGACAATTTCCACCTCTTCAAAAAGGGGGAGGTTGCCTTCGCCGAAGGGGATCGGCGGCACCACAATCGCCTCGGATTCGCGCAGCAGGTTCAAATGTTCACCCCGATGCTCCCGGTTCATCGTGGTAAAGGGAGGCACAATGACCACCGGCAGGGAATTAAAGTGGGCAAAACGGCAGCCGCTGTCCTGGGCCGAAACCGGACCGACAGAAAGGCGACAGCCTTTCTGATAAAGCAGCTCCAAAGCGGGCATCGCTTCTTCGCCACCACCGATAACGTGCACCCGGGGACCGCCATTCCCGGCATTTCTGGTTTTATCTCCCCGGACCACGCTTACCTGGAGCACTCCATGCAGAGGGTGGCGAAAAGTGGTCGCCGGAACCCCGTAAGATTTGCGGATATTATCGGCGGTGATCACCTCTTCTGCCCGACCGGCGGCCAGCACTCTGCCCCCGGCCAGCAGGATAAAGCGGTTAAAATGATGCACTGCCAGGTTAATGTCATGAATGGCAGCCATCACCGTTACCCCTTCTTCGCGGTTTAAACGGGAAGCAAGCTCAAGCAGCATTGACTGGTAACCGATATCGAGGTTGGCCGTCGGCTCATCCAACAGCAGCACTTCGGGCTGCTGGGCTACGGCGCGGGCCATCACTACCCGCTGCTTTTCACCGCCGCTTAACTGGGCAATCGAGCGCTCCGCGAGGTGGGTGACCCCGGTCATCTCCATGGCCCGGCGGACAACCTCGCGATCGTGGAGATCTTCTTTTTTAAAACGGGTCAGATAGGGGAACCTGCCCATCATGACAATATCTTCAACGGTAAAATCAAAATCGGCGGCAGTCTCCTGGGGCACTACCGCCATCAGGCGGGCGGCCTCCCTGCTTTTAAAACTTTTCAGTTCCCGGCCGTCAAGTAAAATTCGCCCTGCCGTCGGCGGCAAGATACGGCTGATACAGCGCAGCAGGGTTGACTTACCGGCGCCGTTGGCGCCAAGCAGGGCGATCAGGTCGCCGCGGTCCACGCTGAATTCGGTGCCGTCAAGCACGGGGACAGAATCGTAGGCCACTTTCAAGCCATGCACGTCAATTGTCAGGCCCACTTAATTATCCCCCTCCTCCGAAATAGCGCAGCTTCCTTCTTTTTTTCAACAGGTAGATAAACATCGGCGCGCCGATTAAGGCAGTAATGATCCCCACCGGCAGTTCGGTCGGGGCGATGATTACCCTGGCGATCATATCAGTAGCGATTAACAGCGATCCACCTAACAGGGCAGAGGCCGGGATCAGAAAACGGTGATCCGGCCCGGCCACCAGGCGCACAAAATGAGGCACCACCAACCCAACAAAGCCGATAATGCCGCTGGTCGATACCGCTGCGGCCACCAGCAGCGAAGCCCCGGCCAGTAAAATCTTTTTTACCTTTTCCGTGTCAACCCCAAGATGACTGGCCGTTTCTTCACCCAGCAGCATGGCGTTTAACTCTCTTGAGAAAATGCTCACCGAAAGATAGCCGATAAAGGCGTAGGGCAGCATCACCTTAACCTGCATCCAGGTGGCACCGCTCAGCCCCCCCATCAGCCAGAAAATCACCTGGTGGAGCTTCTCACCGGCAAAATAGGTTAACAGCGACACCAGCGCGGACAGAAAGGCACTGACGGCAATCCCGGCCAGCAGCAAAGTCATTACCGGCACCGCCCGGCCGACCCGGGCCATACTGTATACCAGCAAAATAGTTGCCAAACCGCCAAAAAATGCGAAGAGGGGCACGGCACCGAAACCGCCTACCGCCAGACTGAAGCCGCCGAGCATGGCAAAGACTGCGCCTAAAGCGGCCCCCGAAGAGATCCCGATAACGTAGGGGTCAGCCATCGGATTGCGGAAAAGACCCTGAAAAACAGCGCCGGAGACAGCCAGCGAGCTGCCGACCGCCGCCGCCAGCAGCACCCGGGGTACCCGGATCTGCAGCAGAATATCTTTGTAAACCGGGGCAATACCTGCAGCCGTTTCCGACTGGTAGAAAGGCAGGGTGTCAAAGAGAATGGCAAAGACATTCTTCCAGCCAATTGTCACAGCTCCCCAAATCATTGCTGCCAGGGCCACTAAAAAGAGCAGCAGCACCAGCACAGCCATTAATATTGGCCGCGTTAGCTTTGCGCCTCTGCTTTGCAAATCTTTATCTGTCAGCCTGCCGGCCATTTAAGTCCCTGCCTTTTCATGATTGGCTGCCATTAATCACAGAAGTCACATCCATATTGGCTGAACAACTGCGGGTAAAAAAGTCTGGCCGCCTCTTCCACCGCCTCTACCACCCGCGGGCCGGGCCGGGCAAAAACATCGTCGGAAGCAGCAAAAACTTTACTTTCCTGAACCGCCGGAATGCTGGACCAGCCTGGACGATCGACCATCGATTCGAGCACCAGGTCGGCAGTGCCATGATAATCGGGATAGAGAATCACCTGGGGCTGTCTTTCGGCAACCACCTCGGCGCTGATTTGCGGATAGCTCTCATCAATATCGGCAAAAATGTTGATGCCGCCGGCCAGGGTAATAATTTCGTTAATAAAGGCCTGCTTGCCGGCGCTCATCAGCGGATCGGAGTAAACCTCGTAATAGATCCTGACCCTTTCCGCTTCGGGAATTGAGGCAACCTGCTCCTCTACCGCTTCAATGCTGCTCTGCATAGAGGCGATCAGCGCCTCACCTGCGCTGGTCACGCCGCTTAGTTCCGCCATCAGGGATATACTGGTATAGAGTTCGATTAGGGTGGCCGATTCGATCACCAGCACCGGTATGCCGAGAGCCTCAAACTGGGTAACCGCCTCTTCGTGGATCGTTGAAGCGAGAATCAGGTCGGGCTCAAGTTCGACGATCCGCTCAATGTTGGGCGTGGCAAAACCGCCGATTAGCTCCTTCTCCTGCGCTTCAGGAGGGTAGTTGCAGTATTCGGTTACCCCCACAATCCGCTCGGCCAGGCCCAGGGCGAAGGCAATCTCTGTGTTGCTCGGCGAAAGCGAGATCAGGCGCTGCGGAATACCGTCGATAGTAACTTCCCGCCCCATCTGATCGGTAACTATAATCGGACCCTCTCCACCCGGCTGAAAAAGTTCGGCGGCCGGTTCTTCAACTTCCGGCACAGCGCTCTGAGCACAACCGCCAATCATTAATACACCTAATAAAAGCATAATCATTGATAAATAAACTGTTTTGTTCATTTTAAAACCGCTCCATTCTCATTGAAATAGTTCTCTCGATTATAAGTCTCATCTTAAATGATGCAAAAAACTCCTTCATCCCTCGCGGGACAGCAGGAGTTTGGAGTGGTATAAATAATAAAACCACGGTAAAACGTGGTCAATACCCCGCCTTACCCTCTCACCCGAAGGGGTTAAGCGCGCGTTTTCAGGCAGGTCTCCTGGCTCGTGTTCACTGCGCCTCCTGCCTTCCCGGTTATCCAACCAGTGGCCTGAGGAAGCGCATCCCACTTACAGTGGCGGGACCGCACCGGACTTACACCGGCTTCCCTTATTAAGTCTTTAGACACCTGAAACTTAGCTATTAAATTGCCTTCGCTATTATAGCACTCTCATTAATGCTTGTCTAACAGAACCTGCCGCGGTTCCTTCAGTAAGCCGACATTGGCCAGGGTAAAGATGATCAGGGCCGCCCAGATAAAGCAGAAACTAATTAGGTGGATCGTTGAAAAATATTCTTTAAAGACAAAGATACCAAGCAGCAGGGTCAGTGTTGGTGCAATATACTGCAAAAAACCCATCATCGAGAAAGTGGTCTTTTCAACACCCCGGGCGAAAAGGATCAGTGGAGTGGCGGTAACGATACCGGCCCCGGCCAGTATCAATTGGATCGACAGCGGTGCCGTCCCCATCGCCCCGCTGCCCTGAACTTCAAGACTTAATAAGTAAAGCAGGGCAATCGGCATTACAATAAAGGTCTCCAGGGTTAATCCGGTCACCGGGTCAACTTTGGCCATCTTTTTAATTAATCCGTAGGCGGCAAAGGTTGAAGCCAGGAAGATAGCAATCCAGGGCACCCGGCCATACTGGGTGGTAATAATCAAAACCCCAATCGCTGCCAGGATCAAGGCAACCAACTGCCAGCGCGACAGTTTTTCTTTCAGGACTGTAACACCGAGCAGCACCACCACCAGGGGATTGATAAAATAACCCATACTGGCTTCGATAACATGGTTGGTATTGACCGCGTAAATATAAGTAAACCAGTTAACACTGATCACAAAACCGCAGAGGAACATGTATAAAAGCCGTCTTTTATCGGCGAACACCGCAGTCAGGGCTTTGCCGCCGCGCGTTCCGGCCACAATCACGATCATAAAAATGAAAGACCAGATGATCCTGTGGGCCAGGATCTGCAGGGGCGGAACAGTGATTAACAGCTTCCAGTAAAGGGGTAATATACCCCAGAGGCTGTAGGCTACAATACCATACCAGATCCCGATCGTATTATCATCCAGTGTTTTCGCATTCAATGTAAAAGGCTGATCTCCCTGCCCAGGTAAATGTGGTTAACAGTGATAGCTTATAACTAAAAGAAGTGAGAAGCAAGCAATTTATTGAGCTTTTTTAAGCTTTTGGCAGGTAGAGGTAAAAAGTGGTTCCTACCCCCGGGCTGCCGGCAACCTGGATCAGCCCACCGGCTGAGCGGGCCAGCTCCCGGACCAGGGCCAGGCCGATTCCGGAACCACCACTGCCGCTGCCTCTTTCCCTCGCCGGATCAACGCGGAAAAAGCGCTCGAAGATATAGGGCAGGTGATCGGAGTCAATGCCGATTCCACTGTCGCTGATGGTGATCATCAGCAGCTCACTGTGATCCGGCAATTCACCAGGCCGCTGAAGCGTGACAACCTGACCAAAAGGCGCCACCGCATCCGGATCAAAGCGGGGCTCCCGATGCAGCTCTATTTTAACCGCTCCTCCGGGGTCTGTATAACGATAGGCGTTATCAAGCAGGTTGCCGATGATTTTCCCTAAAACAGCCGGCTCCTGAACAACAAAGAGCTGCTCATCCGGCAGCTCGAGGCTTAATTCAATTGCCTTATCCTGAAAGAGAAGCTTAAACGATGCTGCCCTGTCACTTAAGAAGCGGTTCAGCTCAATTAATTCCCCCTCCCGGCCGTTGCTGTCGGCGCGTTCCGCCCTGGCCAATTCATCTAAGTCAGCTGCCACCCGGTTGAGATGCATAATCTCTTCCATTAATATATTCAGATGCTGCTCGTCCGCTGGTAGCACCCCGTCTTTTAATGCTTCAACATAACTGCGCAAAGTAGTCAGCGGGGTGCGTAGTTCGTGGGCCAGATCAGCCACCGAGCGTTTGCGCAGCATCTCCAGTTCCTGAAGCTGCCCGGCCATCCGGTTAAAGCCGGCCGACAGCTCCGCCAGCTCCCTGTTTTCATAAGGCGGCAGCTTGCGGCTGTAATCACCGCGGGCAATGACCAGGGCAGCATCGGCCACTTCCTCCAGGGGTTTTGAAAGACGGCGTGAAAAGAGAATGCCCAGGATCAGGGCTACGCTTACTGCCAATACACCGGTCATCAGCAATGAACGGGTAATCGCCCGTTTAAAAACAAGGTCTTGCTCCTGCCAAGCTGTACCTTTCTCCACAGCCTGGTGAAAAATAATCAACTTCCCTATCTCTGCCTCACTGCTGTTCAGCTGGTAGTGGTAAGCCGCCGATTCATCTGAGTCAATCTCTCCGGCATCCGTCATCATCATGTGCCTGCGCCTGCCCTGACCACTGTCCAAAATGTAGCGACCCGTTTCATCGGCCAGCACCAGGCGGGTATTGGTGCTGAGCGCAATATGAAAAAGCGGCATCTGAATCCCGGCCCAGCTGCTGTTTTCTTCGTAGTAATCTAATAAGGCTGAAACTATCTGCCGGTTTAGAGCCTCTTCGCGCTCAATAATATACGTTTGCAAGTGCTTTTCCAGTGAATAGTTGAAAACCAGCTGAAATATTAAAAGAGTGGCAGCTGTCAGACCTACGAAATAGAGCGCCAGGCGAATCCAGAGCGGCTTTTTGTTGATAAGATCAGTGTTCGTCATATTTATAACCTACCCCGTAAACAGTTTTAAGCACCGGTTCAACGCCTGCGGCCTGCAGTTTCTGGCGCAGATTTTTCACATGGGCATCAACCGCCCGGTCATCGCTAAAACTATCATACCCGAAGAGCGCTTCCGCCAGCTGTGTCCGGGAAAAAACCCGACCCGGTCGGCGGGCCAGGTAAACGAGAAGATTAAATTCCGTGGGTGTCAGCGCGATGCTCTGCTGATTCCAGGTCAGGTTGTGAGCCGGCAGGTCGATCCTCAGCCGGCCGCCAAGCAGTTCCAGTATGTCAGTCAGTAAGCCGGGTTCGGGTTCACCGCGTCGCAGAATCGTTTTGACCCTGGCCAGCAACTCCTGCGGGCTGAAAGGCTTCAGAACATAATCATCAGCACCGAGACCGAGGCCATGGACCCGGTCCTCTACGGAAGTTTTTGCCGTCAGCATAATAACCGGAATCCGTGAACCTTCCTGGCGCAGGCGGTGGCAAACCTCTTCACCGCTTAAGTTTGGCAGCATCAGGTCGAGGATAATCAGGTCGGGCTCTTCCCGGTGCGCCAATTTCAGCGCTTCCGGTCCGTCAGCTGCAATAATCACGGCAAACCCGTCCTGTTCGAGATAGGCTTTAAGCACAGCGGCTATCTTCTTTTCGTCATCAACAATCAGTATCTTTTGTTTATCCACTTAGTTCAACCCCGGTTCTTTAAGCAATACCTTTATGCTTCATATATATATTAAACAACTGCCCGGCAAAAGGAAAGCCGCTAATCAGCGGCTTTCCCTTTGGGCATGGTTCAGCGTTTCATAATCCTTGCAGCTAGCGATGCTCTACCTCCAGCAATGACCGAAACCCCTGCCGGAACCGCCCTCGCCGAAGCGGCCAAACATGCCGTAACCGCCGCCGAAGCCTTTCTCCAGCATCAGCTGAAAGCGCTCCTGAATCCTCTTGATTAGCGCTTCGCCCTCTTCCTCGGTCAGGTTGCCAAGCTCGACCTGCCGCTCGACAATCTTCACCCGCAACTGGTGCATCTGCTCAAAGAGGGATTCCAGTTCCGGATCGCTCTCCTGGGCCAAAGCTGCCACAGGAGCAATCATGGTTAGAGCCAAAGCAACAAGCAACGTTGTAACTAATAGCCTTTTAGACATCAAAAACACTCCTTTCATTATTGAACCTGTCTGCATTATAGAACTAAATTATGAAGATCCTGTGAAGAAAATAGACAGGATTTATGAAGGGATAATAAGTTATGCGCTAGCCTATTATTGTAAGATAACGGGGTTGTTTAAATAGCTGATGGATGATATTATATCTTTGACATTATCAGGAAGCTGGTGGGCGAGTTGGTCAGGATTGGTGAACTTAAGGTGATCACAATTAATAAAGATCAACTTAACGCTATGGTTGATTACATTAAAAACCGCGGCGACATTCTGGCTTTTTTTATTTATGGCTCTTATGGCACAAAATACCAGACCTTTTTTTCAGATGTTGATTTAGCTGTACTGCCCAAACCTGGTGTTACTTTTGACTTTAAAAGTGAACTATCTGCTGCGGCTGAGCTGAGCTTAATAGGTAAATCTGATGACATTAACCTGATCAACTTAAACAAAGTACCGGTCACGCTGCAAATGGAAGTATTAGAAACCGGTAAACTACTGTATTGTGCTGATAAACTATTGTTGTCCGACTTTCTTGAGTCGGTGATGTTGCGTTACTGCGATTTTGAACCCGATTTACGTTCTTTTAACCAGGATTACGACTACGGCTTAAAAAGGGATTATCTATGAAAACAGACCAGCAAAAAATCAGACAAAAACTACACTTTATGCGAGAGAATTTAGAGCTGCTTGAGCAGTTCATAGGCATGGATCAACAACATTTTACTGCGGATCCAATTACAGAATCAGCAGCTCTGCGCATGTTACAGGTATCTATAGAAGCAATGCTCGATATTTGCTCACACATTATTGCCCGTGAAGGTTGGGGCTTGGCAAAAACCTATGTTGAAATTGTCGAGCTAACAGTAAAAAATGGCCTGATCCCAAAAGAAAAAGCAGATATCTACAAGAATATGGCCAGGTTCAGAAACCGGATCATACACCTCTATGATCGGGTTGAAACCGCTGAAATTCTCAACATCATCAATAATCACTTAGACGACTTTCGTCCATTTATGTCAGCCATAATAGAAAAGTACCTGCCTTGATCTCAAGGCAGAGCATTAAGTGAGTGAAGTGTAATAGAACATAAGAACTAAATTATGAAGATCCTGTGAAGAGAGTAGACAGGATTTATGAAGGAGCCGCAGGATCAGGAAGAAAGCCAGTTTAAACAGCTTCGGTTCCTGATTAACTTACCCAGTTTGCCAGTGCTAAATCCCCGATTCGCTTAAAATGCTTTACATTGCCGGTCACAAGAAGATTGCACTTCTCTAAAGCTGTAGCAGCGATCAGCAAATCGGCATCGGCCAGCGGCTTGCTTAAACTCTCAAGCTCTGCTTTTAGCGTTCCAAATCGCTGCATGATCTGGTTGTCAGAATGAATTACAGCAAGCGTTAATAAAAATTGTTCGATAAGAGAGCGGTTTTTTAGCGGGTTAGCTGATTTTTCTGCGCCGTAATATAACTCAGCTAAGGTGATAAAGGAAACTGCCACCTGATCAGGATACTTTCTTCTTTCTTCAATTACTTTATAGTTACCACGCAGGATGTGAATACAAATATCTGTATCAAGCAGAATCAACTTTAAAGGTCTACCTCCCGCCCTCTGGTTCTGGTCGAGATGATTTCAGAGGCAATTTCTGCAGCAGAACGGGGATCATCCCACTGACCGGAAAGCATTTGCCAAAGATCAGCCTGAGCCTCAACAGTAACCTGTTCAAATTCTTCTTGAGGAGCGTACCCGATTAACCCCTTTTCAAGTAACACCAAAACCTCGCTGTTTAGGCTTCGTCTCTCAGCGGCTGACCGTTTCCTCAGTTTATTCATGATTGCTTCGGGGATATTTCTGATTGTTAAATTAACCATCACTCTAATCCTGCCAGTTATATTTTGGTTGCATTATAGTTATAATATAACACCGCTTTTTGTAAAAAGCAACCTATCAGCTGTTCTATAAAAAGTGCTTAATAAGCAAGAAAAGCTCTATACAGCGTTCATGGTCCGGTTGGCCTCAACTGCTAAATCTCTACGAAGGAGCCTACCGCGGTCAGCAGATAGGCCAGTATAACCAGCACCTGGAAGACAGTGCCGCCCCAGGCGCCGATACTGACACCGGTTGTCTGCAAATCTGCAGCCCGGCTGTTTCTTGATGCCCGATAAGCAGGGATCAGCAGCAGCGCCACTACCACAGCTATCCCGCCGCCAACCAGGCGCATCAGGCTTAAAAATGTTGCTGCTCCCGCCAGCCCGATCGCCAGCGTCGGTAGCGTTGCCGCCAGCCAGGAGAGCCTTTCAGACCAGCCAACCCGCTCGCGGATAATCACCACCAGGGCATATGAGAGCGACCAATAGGTAGTTAGCATGGCCAGGAAAACAAAAACCGAGCCAAGCACCGCCGCCCAGCCGCCAACCGCCGCCGACCAACCGATAATGGCTACTTCGGTAACTGTCTCTGATACGGATAAAGCAAAAAAGGTAATAATTAAGACAAAAACCAGGTTCAGGCCGATCCCGGCAAAAACCGCCCTGGGGATTAACGTTTTATTCCATGCCAGCCCTTCCACCGCCTGGGGGATCGAAAAGAACGAGGCAAAGGCAAACATGATCATCCCGAAAAGAGCCGGCGTTAAATTGCCAAGCGGCCCTACCAGGGCCAGCGGCTGAAAAGGCCGGCCCAGCGATACCACCGCCAGCACAATAAATATCAGCGCAATAGCCGCTACAGCGTACTTTTCGCTAATCCCCAGCACCTTAAGCCCGAAAAATACCACTCCCGCAGCCACCAGATAGAAAAGCAGCTTGCCAAACCACAGCGGAAGGCCGAGCAGATTGACCAGGATTTCACCGCCACCAACAATATAAGCTGCCATGTTGGAAAGCAGAATCACCAACAGCAGGGCAAAGAAGAGCCAGGTAAAAAGATTTTCAAAACGCCCTTTAAATAGATACTTGCGAAATAGCTCGACAATCTGCACCGAGCCCTCTTCGCCTGAGCACATTTCGGCAATCATCAGGTGCAACAGCACAGAAAAACAATAAGCGACCGCGATAATCAGCAGGGTCACCAACAGTCCGTTTTGCGCTG
>Ga0208244_101133_pt1 | contig 16731 bp, 15 predicted proteins | sample SubbioCR12Aug_5A_FD_184828 | JGI IMG/M metagenome (GOLD analysis project Ga0208244, IMG submission 184828) | Serpentinite rock and fluid subsurface biosphere microbial communities from McLaughlin Reserve, California, USA - CR12Aug_5A (SPAdes) | ecosystem: Environmental > Terrestrial > Deep... | reverse complement strand
CTACGACGGCGCGGTTCTGCAGGACGGGGATCTGATCAAAGCCGGGGGGGCGACGTTCAAGGTGGGCTACACCTCGAATGCGGTCACGCTGACGGTGCGCCAGACGGGGACGATGATACGGGTGCTGTGAACGCACGGGCCTGACGGGTTGCGCAACATTCTTTAGGTCGGTTATAATACGCATATGAAAGATGCGAATGTGCTCGTCTTGCTGGAGTGGTATGACCATCCGATTCGGATCGGGATCGGACGGTATGCCGCGGAGCACGGGTGGCGGTTGACGGTCAACGACGGGTGCATGTTGCCCGAGGGCTGGGCGGGCGACGGTGTGTTGACCATGCTCAACAACCGCGCGGATTTCATCCGGTACGTTCGCCGTCTGAAGATTCCCTGCGTGGACTTCGGGGCGTTTCGCGAGGACATCCCGTTGGCGCGGGTGTGCGGAGACCACCGCCTGATCGGGTTCGTGGCTGCAGACCACTTGACGGAGCGCGGCTTCACGCAGGCGGCCTACTTCGCCACGGAGCACCAGCACGTGAGCGAGTTGCGGGGGGCAGGTTTTTCCCAGCGTTTCAGCGAGAAGACCGGGAATGACGTGCGGCGTCTGGTTTGGGCGCTGTGTCCGGGCAGCAAGAATGACGACTGGCAAGGGCTCAACCGCTGGCTGAAACATGAGCTTCAGTTGTTGCCGAAACCGGTGGCGATCTTCTGCTATTGCGACTACGACGCCGCAAAAGTGGAGGCGGTCTGTCTGGAGGCGGGTTTTAAGGTTCCGCACGATGTCGCCATTCTGGGTGTGGACAACGACGCGCTGGTCTGCGAGAACGTCCGCGTGCCCCTTTCCAGCGTTCGGCATGATCGGGTCAGAGTCGGTTATGAGGGTTCGGCGTTGCTTGACCGTCTCATTCGCGGCGGCGAGGCACCCGCCGCGCCGATCCTGATTCCGCCGTGCGGGGTTGAACTGCGGGCGAGTACCGATGCATTCGCCTCGTCCGATCCGCTTGTCCGCGCCGTGATCGCGTTTTTCAGGGAGAACCTCGGGCGCAGTATCGGCGTGGATGACGCCGCTGCGGCGGTCGGTCTGCCGCGTCACCAACTGGAGCGGCATTTCGCCGGCGTGCGGGGGGAATCGGTTCATGCCGCACTGATGCGGTTGCGGCTGTTCGAGGTGCGGCGCCTGCTGGCGCTGACCGACATGCCCGTTAAAGAGATCGCCGCCGCCACGGGCTTCTGCCACGCGCAGCATTTGAGCAACGCCTTTAAACGGGTGGACGGCAAGAGCCCGCAGGAGTACCGGATGAGTGAACGGTTGCTCGCGAACCACGAGTCGGTGAACGGGGGACGCGTGGCGCCTGCGCACACGGCGGCTTTTCGCACGAACGCATAGGGGGAGCATGAAACCGAGAACCAGACTGGAACCAAACGTAACCGTCACCTGCCGCCGCCTGTTCACGCGGCTTTTGCTGGCCTTCATGGCTGGGGTGTCGATGATGCCATGGGGAACGCGCGCGGCCGGGACGGTCGATGTCTTGCCGATGGGCAGCGCTCCCGCGCCGCTGGAAGCGGCGTGGTTTCCCAGCCGGCTGCATGCCTTCGTGTGGCGTAACTGGGCACTGGTGCCGCCGGGGCGTCTGGCGGAAGTGGTGGGTGCGCAGGCGTCCGACATCATCGCGCTCGGCCGCAGCATGGGGCTGGAGCCGCCACGCGGTCTTGATGACGAGCAGCGCCGCCGCTCACACCTGACGCTCATCCGCCGCAACTGGCATCTGTTGCCCTACGACCAGATCCTCACGTTGCTCGGCTGGACGCCGGAACGGCTCGCCTACACGCTGCGCGAGGACGATTTCTTCTTTCACAAGCTGGGGCAGCTCAAGCCGAAGAGCGAGCCGCTGCGCTGGTCGGCGCCGACGGCAGAAGAGAACGCGCGTGCGGCAGAGATCGCCGGTATCGTGCGAGAGGTGTTTCCGTGCGGAGGGCTGGAGGGTGCCGATCCGCTTTTCTCGTTCATCGAGACGCTGAAGGCCCCTCTCGATTTTGACCGGAGCCCGGCGGCTGCCGACAAAAAAGCGCCGCTGCGTATGGGATACTCCTACTTCGCCTTGTGCGGCGACCCGCTGCTCGACCCTGCGCTCGATCCGTATCCCGACGGGTTGCTCGCCCGGCTGGCGGCGGCAGGCGAAAACGCGGTGTGGCTGCATGTGGAACTGGGCCATCTCGCGTCGCTGCCGTGGATGGGGCAGGCGAACATTGAGCGGCGCCGCGCCGCATTGCGTGACCTCGTGGCCCGTGCGGCGAAACACGGGATACAGGTCTTTCTCTATTTCAACGAGCCGCGCGCGCTGCCATCCACGTCGCCGGTATTCATCGAGCATCCCGATTGGCGCGGCGTGTCGGAAAAGGAGTTCAACGCGGTGTGCACCAGTTCGCCGGAGGTGCGGGGTGCCCTGCGTGACGCGCTCACGAGCCTCTGCCGCGCGGTGCCCGACTTGGGCGGGTTCTTCACCATCACCGCCTCGGAGAACCTGACGAGCTGCTGGTCGCATGGCAAAGGCGACGGCTGTCCGCGCTGCAAGGAGCGCAAGCCGGCGGAGGTGGTCGCCGAGGTCAGCGCGACCATCGCGGAGGGCATCCGTGCGGCAGGCGGGAGGCAGCGCTATCTGGCGTGGGATTGGGGCTGGAAGGAAGAGTGGGCGCTGGAAGCCATCGCGTTGCTGCCGGAGGGCGTCGAGCTGATGAGCGTGAGCGAGTGGCACCTGCCGATCGAACGCGGCGGCGTCAAATCCGCCGTCGGCGAATACAGCATCAGCGCGATCGGCCCCGGCCCGCGCGCGTTGCGCCACTGGGAGGCGGCCCGCAAGCGGGGCCTGCGTGTCGCGGCCAAGATCCAGTGCGGCAACTCGTGGGAACTCTCCGCCGTGCCTTATCTGCCCGTGCTGGAGAACATCACGCGGCATGCCGCCGCCTTGCGCGAGGCCGGCGTGCAGGACATCATGCTCGGCTGGACGCTGGGCGGATATCCCTCGCCGAACATCGAGGCCATTTCCGAGATTTATTCAGGCGGAACGCTCGACACGTTGGCGAGGAAGCGGCATGGCGCGGCGAACGCCGCCGCCGCGTCCGCATTCTGGCGCGGCTGCAGCGCCGCTTTCCGCGAATTCCCTTTCCACATCAGTTGCGTCTATCGCGCACCGCTGCAGATGGGGCCTGCCAACCCGCTTTGGCCTGCACCGACGGGTTATCAGTCCAGCATGGTCGGCATCCCGTACGACGACCTCAAGGGCTGGCGCGCGGTCTATCCGGCAGAGGTGTTCGCGGGGCAGTTGGAGAAAGTCGCGACCGGTTTTGAGAAGGCGGTCGCGACATTGCGGCGTGCGGTCGGGACGCTGCCGCCTGCGCTGGCGGAGGAGGCCCGCTTCGCCGAGGCCGCCGCGATCCATTTCGCCAGTGTCGCCAACCAGTGTCGTGCGGTTGTCGCACGCGATGCCGGCGACCGCGCCGAGTTGCGCCGCCTGTGCGTTGCTGAGGAGGCGCTGGCGGTCCGGCTGCACGCGCTGCAAAGCCGCGACGCGCGTATCGGGTTCGAGGCGTCGAACCAGTACTACTACACGCCGCACGACCTTGTGGAGAAGGTCATCAACTGCCGCTGGGTGGCGTCGTGTCCCGAGGCGGCTTCTGACCGGCGGCGGTGATCGGGGTTGGGGCTTGGCTCAATCCCAGCCGGTCGCCGAGGCGGGGTCGAGGAACAGCGTGCAGCCCGAGTGCTCCTGAAAGACGGAGGATGGGCAGGCGGAAGAGCAACTCAAGGCCGTGGCCGAGGCGGTCGGTGAGTGGCATAAGAAACTCGCTGAGCAGAAACAGGCGGTGATCGAGTGCGATGCCGATCCTTTGCCGGGGCGGCGTGGGGTGAGTGGCATGGACTGTTTCCGTATTGATGTCTCTAGGATCGTCCCCGGAAATCGAGCCGCGCGGCCAAGATCGGACTCGAATAAATCGGGTTTGACTCTCTGTCAGCCGTCCTCCATAATGAAAACCAGTAATGAGATAGCTGTGTCGTGAGAGCACGAGACGTGCCGCAAATGGTTGACAATAACAGAGTACGAAAAGTCATCCAGTATGCCCTGTGCGTGGCCGGGCAAGCTGATGAGTTTTTTGAGCGGGAATTGAGCCCGATTCATCTTATCAAATACCTCTATTTGGCGGACATGGATTACGCCAAATTCCACGATGGGCAGACCTTTACGGGGCTGGATTGGACGTTTCACCATTTCGGGCCTTGGTCGCTAGATGCTTTTCAGCAGTTGGAGGGTGCGCTTGCTGAGTTGGGCGCAAAAAAGACCACCTTTCAAAGCGATTACGGCGATAAGGATTTCATCCGTTGGAGCGTCGATTGTGAAGATCCAAGATGTGACTGGCTGAAGCAAGCGCTGCCGCTAGATGTTAGGTCGAGTGTGCAGGATTACGTTCGCAGATTTCACAACAATACGACCTCTTTGCTTCATTTTGTTTATGCCACCCCTCCGATGTTGAGCGCTGCACCAGAAGAGCGGTTGGATTTCTCGGTCGTAGTATCTGTGAAAGCTGTAAAGAAAGAGACGCATGTGCCTTTCGTGCAGCGGTTGCCCGAGAGCAAGAAACGGGCGCTGGTGGAAGGCATGGCGGAGTTGCGGAAGCGCTTCACACAAACTATTGTGCACATAGAAGCCCGGCCGCCGCGCATGACGGGTCGCGTGGATTCAGTTTTTGAAGAGGGCGCGGCTTGGCTCGATGGTTTGGCTGGCGAGCCGTTCCCGGAACAAGGAGCAACCGTTCATTTTTCGGATGATGTCTGGAAATCGGGAGCACGGTCCGGCAATGTCGAAATATCCTGAAGATGCCATCCAGACCCTGGTTACTGGTGATTGGTGGTTGCCGGATGCCGCTAAGACGATTTGTCGGGGGGCATTAGTACAAGCATATGTGCAGTTCTTTTCACAGGTGCCTTTCGAGCTGATCACAACGCGAATTGATCCTGCAGATCATAACACGGCGTTTCATAAAATGCAGCCGCTGTATACTGCGGGTAGACGTTCTGGAACGCCCTCGCTTCCCGTAGCTGCAATGCCCCAACTTAATGGTGCCGACTGCTTTATTGCAAATAGGGCAAAGCGGAGACCATGCCTAGTGCTCGGTGCTGTGGAGCGAAAGAACGTAGACCCAAGGCTTGTTGTCGGCATGGTCAAAGATTCTACGCATGATTTTTTCTTAGTGGCGCCGTATTACAGTGTTGCGCAAGAGGCGCGCTCAGGTTACAACCCTGAATTTGTAGAACGAATTAGGCACGCCGAATATAGCCGATACTTTTGGGACAGCCTTCCGCATTCGCGCGGACATGAGACTATCCTGCGATTTGACCAGATCCAGCCAGTTGGTTTTCACCATCAAGCGCACGAGCATTTAGGTTACAAGTTAAGTCCTGGTGCGCTTGCGTTGACCGACGAGTGGCTGAATTGGATGTTGCACGGAAAAGATGGAGATAACTTGCGGTTTTTTAGAGATCTGATAAAGAATATCGAAGCAGGTTCATGAGGGGGTGCTAACGAATAATTTGCGTGGCGCCATAATTTTTACTTTTGCAATGAAGCAGATTAGCGACAAGTTGAATGACGAGTGCTCGAAAAGATGGAGGGGGAGTTGTTACTCGTAGAGTTGTGGGAAGGTCATCTTTTGGAGAGCCTCGTGTGTGGATCGCCTTTGCGCTTTGTCGCCGGCTGCTCTAGCGTTCTCGTAATCGATTACGGCTTGCATCAAGGTTTTCTGGGCAGTATTTATCACGATGTTTGCTTTGTGCAGATCTCGGAGTTTTGAAAGCGGGATTTCCCGATTATTTCTTTCGCCAGAAAGCGACAGCTCAGCGCAATATTTTATGAAGTCGGCTGCGATAGTATTCAGTATTTCCGGAGTTGTTTTATGTACAACAGATTTTGTGTCAGATAATGCGGCACGAGACGGATAACTTGAAGTCAATTCTTCAAATACTGCTAGCAAGTAACTATGTTGTGAGCCGCTCATGAAGTCAAAGTAAGTATTTAACCATTTCATTGGTTTAACAGTGCCGTCCCAAGATCGATCTTTCATCCAGCGCTGATATATGAAGTCTATGACAAGCTCTTTTGTGGCTCGCGATATGTGCCGCTGAATTAAGGTCATTCTGTGATCTAATAAATCCTCGACCGATTTGGGATCGTTCTTCATTAAGCATTCGTAGACCTCTTTATCCTCAGTAGATGATGAAGAAGGTGCCGATGTTGATAATCGTTTGATAAGGGATAGCGGGGCAATCCCGCTCTTGATGATCAGCTCGCAAACTTGTTCTTGGGCAAGGATCTTGACATGCCTTAGTTCTCGTAACATGTCGTATAGCTCTTCGTTAGCTTCATTTGCGTGTTTTCGGGCGTTTACAAGAACGGCGTAGTGAGGATATGCCTTGTTGTCGCTCCCGCGAGTTGGGAAACTGGTGCCGTATGCTCTTTTTAGTTGATGAGAAATGGTCGCGTTGTTTTTAGTGGTAACGTGCTCAGCCTTCGCCTGAACAGCAACGTACTCAAAGTCATAAAACATGGGTACATGACGATAAAAGATTAGGTCTTTACCATGTTCACTTGGGCCGTGTGAGTTGACTCGAAGAAGGTAGTATCCCTGCTCAGAAAAAAATGGAGTAATGAAATCGCTGATAAAGGTGTCTTCATCAACTACTTCGAGATACGTATTGATGAGCCGTCTATTCTCAGGGTTATTTAGGATCATGGTTTGAGGTCCTCTTGTTTTGGTTCTCCGTGAACTGGACAAGCGCCCTGTTCTGTTAAGAGACTGGGGAACCGCCCCAACCTCAGATTGATATGAATGTAGCACTCAGGCTGCGGATAGTCGAGCCAGAGCCCGGCGTTTCAGCGCCACCTCCCGTTTGCGGTCGCGCTCGGCGAAGACCTGCTTCGCCCTGCCGCGGCCAGCTTGTCTGCCGGGGCGATGCAGCCGATCGCGCTGTTGAGGCGCTCCCCGTTGTAGTAGCGGATGTACTGCGCGATGACCCGCTCCGTCTGATCTCGGCCCGAGAGCGACTGGAGCCGGACGGCCTCCGACTTAAGGTTAAGGTTATGGTGCCAGTGGCAACAGCCTCGCGGAGATCGAGCTGGGGGATGCCGACGGCGACGGGTTTCTTAATTGGATGGAATACGCGGCGGGCACAAGCCCTAGCGATGTTGCGAGTCTGCTGCGCTTTGTCGAGCCGCCGGAAGCCGTGAACGGTCGGCTCGGGTTGGCGATCCAGACCGTGCCCGGGCGACGTTACACGCTGGAGGCGACGACCGATCTGGCGGCTGGTGTCTGGGTGGCAGAGCCCTTCAGCCTGACGCCGGAAGGCGAGCCTGCCACGCAGGCTGTGGCGGCGGGAGCGGAGACGCTGACGTTCTATGTCGAGACGGACGGCCCGTTCCGGTTTTACCGGATAATCACGGGAAAATGACGGTCTCAGGCCGCTGTACAGTCACGCCGTTCCGTAATCACAGGGCGGGGGACGATTCCCTCGCTATGCGTAAGATGGTGCCAGGAGAGGGAGTCGAACCCTCACACCCTTGCGGGCGGCAGATTTTGAGTCTGCTGCGTCTGCCATTTCGCCACCCTGGCGGGATGGAGCGGGTGAAGGGAATCGAACCCTCGTAACCAGCTTGGAAGGCTGGGGCTCTGCCATTGAGCTACACCCGCTACAAAAAGTGGGCATAACTTTAGCGGTTTCCGGTGTGGGGGTCAATAGAGGGACGGATTTTTTGCGCGGTTTCTTCCGTGGGGTTGAGGAGGGGGAAGGGAACGGCGGATTTTCGCGATGAACGGGCGGTGCGGAAACGTTCGGCCGGTGGAGCGCTTTTCGCTTCCGCCTTGTGGCGGTGGCACTTAGGCATGGAATTTGCGGAAAGAATCAACTATACTTCCGGACTTACGGTAAGGAATCGGACTTTTGTGAAAGGGATGCCTTCATGGCAGGTCAGCTTGATGCTTTTGCGGCGCTCATTTTGAAGCAGACGGGGCTGTTCTCGGATTTTCAGGTGGCACAGGTGCTGGCGGCGGACCGTTCGGACGGCACGGGCGTCGTGGGGACGGTCGTGCGGCTCGGCATCGCGCGCGAGGACGATTTCCTGAAGAAGATCGGTGAGATTCTGGGGTTCTCGTACACGGAGCTGGGGGAGGCGCGCCCGACGGACGAGGCGATCACCAAGCTGCCCGCGCGGGCGGTGTATCAGTACAACGTCCTGCCGCTGAAGGTGGAGGGCGGCGTGCTGACGGTGGTGACGTGTGACCCGTTCAATACGAGCATGACGGACGGCGTGCGGCTGGCGGCGGGGTGTCCGACGCAGTTGACGCTGAGTCCGCGCGAGGAGATCGACAAGGCGATCCGCAAGTATTACGGGGTGGGCGCGGACGCGATCGAGAAGATGATCGAGGACGGACGCTACGAGGTGGACAGCGACGTGGCCTCGATCTCCAAGATCGACGTGAACGAGATCGGGGCCGAGGCGTCGATCGTGAAGTTCGTGAACCAGATCATCGCGGAGGCGGACCGGCAGGGCGCGACGGATATTCATGTGGAGCCGATGGAGGACGAGCTGCGCATCCGGTACCGGATCGACGGGATGCTGCATAAGGTGGACGTGCCGCCGCAACTGAACCGGCTGAAGGCGGCGATCATCTCGCGTATCAAGGTGATGGCGAATCTGGACATCGCGGAGAAGCGGCTGCCGATGGACGGGCGCATCGGGGTGCGGCTGAACAACGACGATATTGACATCCGTGTGTCGACGATGCCGACGGCTTATGGCGAGTCGATCTCGCTGCGTCTGTTGCAGAAGGCGGGGAATTTCGTCAAGCTGCAGGACTTGGGCTTCAACCCGCACGATCACGAGCAGGTGGTCAAGCTCATCAACCGCCCGAACGGGATTTTTCTGGTGACGGGGCCGACGGGGTCGGGCAAGTCCACGACGCTTTACGCGTTTCTGCACGAGATCAACAAGATGCAGGTGCGCATCCTGACGGCGGAGGACCCCATCGAGTACGAGATGGCGGGGATCAATCAGGTGCTGGTGCGGCAGGACATCGGGCTGACGTTCGCGCGGGCGCTGCGGGCGTTTCTGCGTCAGGACCCGGACATCATCATGGTGGGCGAGATCCGCGACGGCGAGACGGCGGAGATCGCGATCAACGCTTCGCTGACGGGCCATCTGGTGTTCAGCACGTTGCACACGAACGATGCGGCGGGGGCGTTCGCGCGTCTGATCGATATGGGCGCGGAGCCGTTCCTCGTGGCGTCGGCGGTGGCAGGCGTGATGGCGCAGCGGCTGGTGCGGCGGCTCTGCCCGAAGTGCAAGCGGGAGGTGCCGCTGGACATGAAGTGGTACGATCTGCCGTATCCGCCTGCGGCGCAGAAGGTGTGGGTGCCGGAGGGGTGCGAGGCGTGCACGAAGACGGGGTACCGCGGGCGTGGCGGGCTGTTCGAGCTGCTGGTGGTGTCGGAGGACATCGAGTCGCTGATCATCGGGCGCAAGTCGTCCACGGAGATCCGTGAGGCGGCGGTGAGGCACGGGCTGAAGACGCTGCGTGAGGACGGCTGGTTCAAGGCGTTCAAGGGCATGACCTCGGTGGAGGAGGTGATGCGGGTGACGGAGGAGAACGCGTGAGTGCGGGAGTGTGTGAGTGCGTGAGTGCCGGAGTGCGAGAACGCGGACGGGTTGGTTAAGATGGCGGTTTTCAACTACAAGGCGATGTCGAAGGACGGGCGGAAGCTCGAAGGGGCTGTCGAGGCGGCAGACCGGCGGGCGGCTTTGGCCGCGGTCGAGAAGCTGGGCTACATGCCGCTTTCGGTGGCGGAATCGAAGGCGAAGAAGCAGGACAAGGGCGTCCCGTTCTGGAAACTGAGCCTGAAGGGCGGGCGGCAGCGGATGAAGCCTGTGGAGGTGCTGCTGTTCACCTCGGAGTTGAGCGACCTGCTGGAGGCGGGGATGACGCTGGGCGCGGCGCTGAACTGTCTGGCGAATCAGGGCGAGGAGGACTCGGCGCAGAACAGGATCGCGTCTGACCTGCGGGACCGGATCGTGCGGGGCGAGCAGTTGTCCGACGCGGTGACGGCGCACCCGGCCACGTTTCCGCCGCTGTACGGGAACATGATCCGCGCGGGCGAGGCGTCGGGGGCGATGATCGAGGTGTTGCGGCGGCTGGTGGAGCATTACGAGCGCAACGAGAACATGAAGTCGAAGATCACGTCGGCGTTGACGTATCCGGCGGTGGTGCTGGTGTTCGGCGTGTTCACGGTGATTTTCGCGATGGTGAAGGTGATCCCGCAGTTCACGAAGGTGTTCGAGAGCATGGGGTCGGCGCTGCCGCTGCCGACGCGCATCCTGATGGGGATGAGTTCCTTCCTGATCCGTTACGGGGTGCTCACGGGGGCCGTGGTGGTGGGGCTCTGCGTGATGTTCCGGCAGCATCTGAAGACGGAGAAGGGGCGTTTCTGGTGGGACGGGCTGAAGCTGAAGGCGCCGCTGATCAAGGGGATCATCGCGTGCGGCGCGTTCTCGTCGTTGGCGTACACGATGAAGACGTTGCTTTCGAACGGGGTGAACGTGCTGCAGGCGCTGAAGATCGCGGAGGAGACGTGCAGCAATTCGCTGATCGCGCAGGCGTTGCACACGGCGCGGCAGCGGGTGACGGACGGCACGACGATCTCGGGGCCGCTGGCGGGGAGCAAGGTTTTCCCGAAGATGATGACGGACATGCTTTCGGTGGGCGAGCAGTCGGGCGACATGCCGAGCGCGCTGGGGCACATCGGGCGGCGGTACGAGAACGAGATGGACCGGAACATCAAGATTTTCACGAACGCGCTGGAGCCGATCCTGATTGTGGTGATCGGCGGCGTGGTGGGGTTTGTGGCGGTCGGCATTCTGATGGCGGTGCTCAAGGCGACATCGACGATCAGTGCGGGCCGGTGAGTGGACGGACGACGTGTTTAAACAGAAAAAGGAGGTCGGTATGACACAAGAGGAACGGAACGAGCGGCGGCAGAGGAGCCGGCGCAGCGGCTTTACGCTGGTGGAGCTGTTGATGGTGGTGTGCATTCTGGGCATCCTGTATGCCGGCGCGCGGCTGATTTTCACGGGGCAGGATCAGGAGGCCCGTATCACCACGACGCGCGGGAGCATCGCGACGATTGAGCAGGCGGTGCAGATTTTCGCGATGAAGCACAACGGCAAGCTGCCGGACTCGCTGGATGAGCTGACGCAGGGCACGGACGACGCACCGGGGCTTTTGCGTGAGGCGGCGCTGGTTGATGTCTGGGGAACTCCGTTCGGCTATTCGAAGCAGGGGAAGAACTTCAAGATCACCTCTGCGGGCCCTGACGGCGAGATGGGCACCGAGGACGACTTGACGAACAAGTAGCGCGTGGCGGCAGGAAGAGCGGTCGGACACGTCGGATGCGTCGGACCGGTGGGGCAGGCATGACGGGTCTGGCACTTCTATGAAACGCTTCTGTCAGAACGGCTTCACGCTGGTGGAACTGCTGGTCGTGATCGTGATCATCGGCGTGATGGCGATGCTGATCGCGCCGACCTTCGGCGCGGGATCGGACGTCGTGCGCGTCAAGACGGCGTCGCGCGGGGTGATGCAGTTGTCCCGTTACGCGCGGACGATGGCGGTGTTGCATCAGACGCCAGTGGAGCTGGTCTTCTCGTCGGACGGGGCTGTCCGCGTGGAGCAGGTCGGCGGGAGCGGGACGGGGCTGGTGTCCATGAAGGCGTTTTCGAGCACGAATGCGGTGGACGACGCCGCCGAGGCGTTGGCGGCGTCAACGGCTTCGCCGGGCGCGGAAATGGACGAGACGTCTGGGGCTTCGGGCGGCGGGAGCGCCTATGTGATGGCGGACCTTAACATCGAGAAGAAATACGAGCAGGTGCGTTTTGTGTTCGAGGGGTATACGGACTCGGTGGACACGGGGCGACGCGTGGCAGGGCGTGTTGTTGAAGCGGTGTCTGATGAGCGCGAGACGGCAGGGGGGGGGGACGAGGTTGAGACGTCCCGCGTGAGGTATCGGAGCAACGGCGTCTGCCGGCCCTACCGGGTGCGGGTGGAGGCGGAGGGGAACCCGTCGTGCGCGATGACGGTGGTGGTGGATCTGCTGGGAGCCGCGAAGATCGAGGGGGACGAGCCGTGAACGGGCGCTCAGGGTTCACGCTGATCGAGATTCTGGTCGCGACGCTGATTCTGGCGTTCGGTCTGTTGTCGCTGATGGTGGGGCTGGGGAACTGCGCGGTCATTATGACGTTGTCGAAGGAGTATCAGGACGCGCAGTATGTGTTCAGTCTCGGCGAGCTGAAATACCCGATGATGGACAGCACGGATGTGGAGGACGAGTTGCCGGTCGATCCGGACTCGGATCTGGTCGAGGGGTATGTGTTCGAGCGGACGGTGGACAAAAAGGAGCTGGCGACGAACGAGGTGGACGACGGCCTTTACGTGGTGCGGACGCGGGTGTCGTGGGGGCCGGGGAAGAGTCAGCAGGAGGAGCTGGTGCGGTATGTCCGGCAATTGAAGAGTGAGGGCGACAAGAAGAAGTGACGGGGCCGCAGGGCCCGCGAATGTTCAAACGATGCGAGCGGTAAGGCAAAGAGCGCGGCGACGCGGCGGCTTCACGCTGCTGGAGTTGGTGATGGCGATCATGATCTTGTCGGTCATGATGTTGCTGTCGTTTATCTGTTTCGACGCGGTGGTGCAGAGCTGGAACGCCGGGATCGAGATGTCGGACTCGATGGCGCAGGCGGATCACGTGATGGAGCAGTTGGTGTCGGGGCTGCGGTCGGCGTATTACCCGGATGCGGGGATGCAGGTGGACAAGTACGGTTTTCAGTTCAGCGACGGGGGCGAGGGGGCGGAGGCGCGGGACGGGATCAGTTGGGTCAAGATCGGGCGCGCGCTGGTGGGAGAGGAGTGCGGGTTCGCCGATTCGCCGCACCGGGTCAATGTGTTTGTGGATGAGGACGGGCAGGGCGGACTTTCGGTGTCGGCGTGGCGGGTGGATTTGCAGTTGGATGATTTCGAGCCCTCGGAGATCAAGCCGGTTTCGCTTTCGCCGCGCGTGCTGGGGCTGAACTGCCGGATGCTCGACAAAGACCAGCCGATGAAAAACGACGAGCCGAACTGGCAGGACGAGTGGAGCTTCTCGAACAGCATCCCGAAGGCGGTGGAGATCACGCTGTACATGGAGCCGCCGAAAAAGAAAGACGATCCGCTGGAGGTGAAGCGGATCGTGGAGATCCCGATGTTCGATTTGTCGCAGAACCCGCGAAAGAAAGAGAGCGGGACAAACACGGGTAAGGGACGGAGTACAATACGGCGGACTTCTGGCGGGACGGCGGGGGGCGGCGGGGCACCTCAGGTGCCGCAGGCGCCGGCGCCGTGAGCGGGGCGGGCAGGTTTTTCGGATGACGATATTCACCACAGAGAGCGGGATGCGGCAGGTGCGCGGGCGAGGCGGCTCGGCGATGATCATCGCGTTGTGGACGATCACGCTGCTGTCGATGCTGGTGATGTCGTTCGCGCTCGACGCCATGTTGGAGGGGCGCATCAGCACGTATGTGCGGCAGCGGCGGCGCGTGGATTATCTGACGCAGTCGGGGGTGGCGATCGCGGAGATGCTGCTGGTGGAGTTCCAGAACGCGAGCGCGGCGTCGGCGGCGGACGACAAGGACGACCGGTGGCGGGAGAGCAAGCTGAGGATCAAGCGGGGGCAGACGGCGGTGGTGGAGGATTCGCCGGACAAGGATGATCCGGACAGCGGGGTCGTCCGCGTGGAGATCATCCCCGAGACGGCGCGGTGGAACATCAACCAGCTGAACAGCAGTGCTCAGACGGGGATACCGTACGATCTGGTTTGGGAGGCGATCCTGACGGCGGCAGGGGTGCCGCAGGAGTATTTCGAGGAGTTGATCGACTGTTGGAACGACTGGGTGGACGCGGACAGCACGACGTCCGGGCGGTACGGGGCGGAGGACGAGTACTACAGGACGCTTGATCCGCCGTATCTGCCGCGCAACGGGCCGATCGACACGGTGGATGAGTTGCGGCTGGTGAAGGGGTTCAGCGGCGCGATTCTGGACGGCGGCGTGCTGAATCCGGAGGAGAAGAGGGTCGAGCTGCAGGTCGTGGTCAGAGGCATTAAGGATCTGTTTACCACCTATGGGAATAGTGGTAAGATAAACGTCAATGCCGCTCCAAAGGAGATTTTGATGCTGATCCCGGAGGTCGATGAGATCACCGCGGGGGCAATCGTGGAGGAGCGGGAGGGGCGTTACGCCGGGGTGTCGTCGCACGGGCGGCGCGCGTCATCCGGCGCGGCGGACCGGAGAAGCGGCACGTCGGCGGGCACCGCGGGCACGGCGGCAGGCGACAGTGAGGATTATTCATTCAAGAGCGTGGGAGATTTCATATCGCGGATTCCGGGAATCAGTTCCGGTGTGGATCGTTACGTGGAGACGCAGTCCTCGACGTTCCGCGTGCGGATCGAAGGGATGGCGGCGGGGATTACCCACACGATCGAGGCGATCGCCGAGGTCGAGGGCAGCAAGGTGCGGTATTTGAGGTGGCGGGAAGACCCGTAGGGATCGGGAGTTAAGCGCTCGGTGAGCGTCGGATTTTTATGGCCAAGAGTGACGTGATAGCTTTAGCGTTGGAGCGGGAGTGTCTGCGCGGTGTGCGTTTTTCGCCGCGCGGTCGCGACGGCTGGGCGCGTACGGGTGGTGGCGTCTGGGCGCTTGAGTCGCTGCCTCCGGCGGGTGAAGAGGGGGGCGCTGAGGCGGGCGGGACGCTGGTCGAGAGCGACAAGCCGCTGGCGCGCGCGGCCTGCGCGGCGAAGGCGGGGCTCGGGGTGCGGCAGGTGGTTTTGGCGTTGCCGCTGTCGCGCCTGCTGGTGCGGGTGCTGCGTTTGCCGGTGGAGGTGAAGGAGGATCTGGCGGACGTGGTGGTGTTGCAGATGGACAAGCTCTCGCCGTTTCCGGGGGAGGAGCTGTCGGTCGGCTGCGAGATTCTGAGCGAGACGGAGAAGGAACTGTGGGTGCTTGCGGCGGCGATGCCTGCGGCGGTGTTCGAGGAGATCGGCGAGGCGTTGCGTGTGGCGAAGCTGCAGGTGGTGCGCACGGACGCGACGGTGCTGGGGTGGTTCAGGTCGTTGTGCGGGCCGAACCAGTTGATGCGTCCGGGGCGGCGGCTGGTGTTGCTGGATCTGGATGACGGATGGGATTTGCTGGTGCTCGATCAGGGGGTGCCGGTCGTGGCGCGCGGGCTGGGGGCGTTGCCGGATACGGATGCGTTGCTGCGCGAGGTCACGCTGTCGCTGATGAACGCGGAGCTGGAGGCGGGGCATGTCGCGGTCGCGGAGGTGCTGGTGGTGTCGAAGGAGGCCCCTTCCGATGAGATGCTGGGGCGGATCGGCGCGTTGACGGGTGTGCGGGTGCGGCATGTGGTGCCGCCGGGCGAGGACGGGGGCGCTGAAGGTGTCGCGTTGCGGACGGGCGAGGGCGCGGCGTTGGACCTGACGCCGCAGGTGTGGCGCGACGAGGTGAAGGAGTCGCGGATCAGGCGGCAGGTGCTGACGGGCGTGGGGATCGCGTTGGGCGTGTGGGCGGTGTTCATGGCGACGATTTTCGCGGGGCCGGTGGTTTACAACCAGATGACGGCGCATGTGCGCAAGGCGTCGCGGGCGCACGCGAAGGCGTACAAACAGGTGTCGGACACGCGCGAGCGGGTGAACCTGATCCTGAAATACACGGACCGGACGTATTCGCCGCTGGAGCTGCTGCGGATGGCTTCGGTGAACCTGCCGCAGGGCATCACGCTGATCGGGTTCAGCTATAGGCGGGACGACGGGGTGAAGCTCGCGGGTGAGGCGGACTCCGCGAATCTGGTTTATGATTTCAAGGATGCCGTGACGGAGGAGGCGCTGTTCGAGAGCGTGTCGCTGGTGGGGCCTTCGATCAGCAAGGGCAAGCACAAGTTCGACGTGGACGCGAAGTTCAAGGGGGTGACGCGCAAATGAGTACGGTCTCCTCCAAAGACAAGAACATGCTGCTCGTCGCGGTGGTGGCGGTGCTGTACGCGTTCGCGGCGTTGAGTTTCAAGAAGCAGTCGCAGAACTGGAAGGCGTCGGAGCGCATTTATCAGAACGCCACGAAAAAGCTGCGCGAGGAGGCCGCGCTGATCGCGGCCAAGGACGACTGGACGATGAGGTACGAGCAGATGCGCGACCTGATGCCGGTCTTTCCTTACGAAAAGGATGTGGACACGCACTGGCTGAGCATCATGGACGCGGCGGCCAGCCGGAACGGGCTGATGATCGCGCGGCGGCAGGCGAGCAAAGAGGTCGAGGTCGGGGACGTGTACGAGCTGCCGATCGACTGCAAGGACTGGGAGGGGACGCTGGAGTCGCTGGTGAAGTTCCTGCATGACCTGCACAAAGAGGGCGCGATGCTGGACGTGCGGCAGTTGTTTATCCGCCCGTCGAACCGGCCCGGATACCTGAAGGGGACGTTCACGCTCTACTGCGCCTACATGCGTGGTGATGTCGAGCGGGTCGGTGCCGGGGCGCGGCGCACGGCGGAGCCCCCTGCGGCGGAGGCGGCTGCCGCGGAGCCGTCCGGCGGCGGGGATGCGGCGGGCGACGAGGGG
>Ga0208244_101132_pt1 | contig 16733 bp, 11 predicted proteins | sample SubbioCR12Aug_5A_FD_184828 | JGI IMG/M metagenome (GOLD analysis project Ga0208244, IMG submission 184828) | Serpentinite rock and fluid subsurface biosphere microbial communities from McLaughlin Reserve, California, USA - CR12Aug_5A (SPAdes) | ecosystem: Environmental > Terrestrial > Deep... | reverse complement strand
TTGCCGGAATCCAGAGCACAAGGATGTGTTCGGCGCTCGCCATCCATGGCATCTGGATCTCGGCAATCCCTGCCGAGATGACGATTTTTGACTGAGCTGATTGATCTTTATAATCAGGTAAAACTCAAACACCGAAGCGCTTATCTACCGGCTTTTCAATGAACCATTTACACGAGGGGATCCTTATGTCTGTTAAATCCAAGTGGCTTTTCCCGTGGCTGATGCCTGCGCTGATGTTCGCATTGGCTCAACCGGCTGCGAGTGAACAATCAAATCCTCAGCCAGCACCTAACGGCTTACAAATTCCAAAAAATTATAAGGACTGGCCGGTTTTAGGCATCTCGCATAGAACCGATAAAAACTCATTACGGGTCATTCTGGGTAATAGTGTTGCGATCAAGGCAGCGCGTAGCGGTCAAACCAATCCCTGGCCGGACGGCACGATACTGGCCAAACTGGTATGGAAGGACAGCGAACATCCGCTCTGGCCTGCCGCCACAGTTCCTGGCGATAAAGAACATATTGAATTTATGTTTAAAGACAGCAAAAAATTTAAGGCTAATGATGGCTGGGGCTATGCGCGCTGGGTAGGAAAGGATCAAAAACCCTACGGAACGAATGCTCAGTTTGACCTTGAATGCCATAGCTGCCATACCAGCGCAAAAGAGTCAGACTTTGTTTTTACCAGACCCGTTAAACTGCCTCCTGATTAGCAAGATGTTTCAGCTAAATCCATAAGCGCCCGTCATGCCCGTCGGAAAACGGGCATCCAGTGCCATGGACGGTAAGCTTCGAGCTATCCATCAATGGCACTTGACTGCAGCATCCCAGTTGCCAACATCCCCACAAAGCTTACGCCTCCCCTTTTTTATCATCAAACCTGGAATTGCTGCTATCAACTCGAAACTTTTGTAATAACTTTCGACCTGTGCTAATAGGTAGTAACTACACCCACTGCAAATCCGGTAAATAGCCATGAATGACGACAAAACCGTTATTAAACCCACTTTATCGGCCAACGCCGCAGTGGTTGACGAAGATCGTACCGTGATATTTAAACCGGACGCGCTAAACGTAAGCTTGGTGGGGCCTCAGGGTGAAATCATTGCCACCTACTCATTTTCCGGCCGATTTACGGCAGGCCGCTCGTTGGATAATGCTATCGTTATCAAAAGCGATGTGGTCAGCCGTCATCACCTTGAAGTTAAATGGGAAAACGGCGGATGGTGGATTTTTAATCTGCAAAGTGCGAATGGTCTTTATATCAACGGCCGACTGATTCAACAACAAGAAAAACTAATCCTGCCCTGCTCTGTTGCCTTGGGCCTTTCCGGTATTCAACTCAAAATCCAACTCGCAAAACACGCTGAGCATGACGATCAGACGCAAGTTAAAGTTCTACTTGCCGAACCTTTGCCTGTTGATAAGAGCCAGGCGGCACGAAATTTATCTCAAGAACACATCAAAGCGCGCTTACTCGCCGAGGAAGCGGCAGACGATATGGGTGACTATACATTGATGGTTCGCAAACTGATCCATGAAGACCGGGTCGTTCGAAAAAAAGGTTATAAAAAAATTATAGGGATCTTGGGAAGTTTGTTTTTGTTGTCCGCTGGATTGGTAGCCTATCAGCAGATTGCGCTGAATAATGCCCGAAAACTGGCGATTGACATGTTCTATGACATCAAAATGCTGGAAGTCGGTTTATCGCAGGCCGATATTAAGTTGGAAGAAAGTGCGGACACGCTGGAAAAGACCCTGCAGGCCATCAGTACTGAAAAATTGAGGATAGAACAGGAACAACTGAAATTGGAACAGGAAAAAATCGCAGCGGAAAGAAAACGCATGCTTCAGGACAGGGAAAGATTGGCGAATATGAAAGCCAAATACCGCCTGTATGTTGAAGAAGCCAACTCCTTACGCTTAAGGTTTCCAACAAAAGCCCAATATGAGGAAGAATTGATTGCAAAGGTCGCCAGGGAACTGGGCGAAAGCGAATTAGAACTGCCTGAGGACTTTGTGCTTGAAGTAAGAAAATATATTCAATACTGGCAAGGTTCATCAAGAATCCAGAACGCGATAGAAACACTGGAAAAAAACAGTTTACTGCCGATTGTAATCAACACCCTCAAAAAACACGGGATGCCGCTCTATTTTATTTATTTGCCGCTTCAGGAAAGTAATTACGATACCCATGCGATTGGCCCGGAAACAAAATACGGTGTTGCCAAAGGCGCCTGGCAACTGCTGGCAAGTACGGCACAGCAATACGGCGTTGAACCGGGGCCTTTGGCAAACGTGCCAGAGTATGATGAACTGGACGGCCGCTTCGATTTCAACCAGGCCACACAAGCCGGTATAAAATATCTGAGGCATATCTACAGCACAGAGGCTCAAGCCTCGGGATTGCTGGTTATGGCCAGTTACAACTACGGTGATAATCGGGTCAAGGGAATGATTAATAAAATGCCTGATAACCCCCGCGATAAAAATTTCTGGAAATTTTTATCGCAATATGAACTGCCGAAAGAAACCAAAGATTATGTCTTTTATATTTTTTCTGCTGCAGTCATAGGCGAAGATCCGCAGCATTTCGGTTTTAAATTCAATCCTCCTTTGTTTAATGCAAGTCAATAATTGACCAATGCAAACTATCTACCTGATAACCCAGGCTTACTCAGAAATAACTCTGTAAATCCATGCCCGCGTAAAGTGAAGCCACTTCCGAACCGTAGCCGTTAAAAAGTTCAGTGGCTTTTTTAGGCGTAAAAACACCGGCACCCAGCACCCGCTCACGGCTCTGACTCCAGCGGGGATGAGGTACGCCGGGATTGACATTGGCATAAAACCCGTACTCTTGAGGCGCACTTTTGTTCCATGCGGTTTGAGGCATGCTTTCCTGAAATTTGATTTTTACGATGGCCTTAATGCTTTTGAAGCCATATTTCCAGGGCACAATCAATCTAAGTGGCGCACCGTTTTGTTTGGGCAATTCATCATCATACATCCCGGTTGCCATTAAGGTCAGAGGATGCATCGCTTCATCAATTCTCAAGCCTTCTGTATAAGGCCACTCCAGCACTTTACTTTTCTGCCCCACCATTACGAAGGGGTTATAAAGCGTTGTAAATTCAACAAACTTGGCTTTTGAAGTGGGCTTAAACTGTTTTAAAAGACCGGCTAGCGGAAAGCCTATCCAGGGAACGACCATCGACCAGGCTTCAACACAACGGAACCGGTAAATACGCTGCTCCAGTGGATTATTTTTGAGAATATCATCCAGATCAAAAACACCCGGCTTTTCGCATTCACCTTCTACGTTAACCGTCCATGGACGTGTCGTCAGCCGTTGGGCAAGCACATTTGAATCTGTTTTATTCGTCGAAAATTCGTAGTAATTGGTGTATCCGGCAACATCTTCAAAATCATTGGGCTTAAGATCAGCTGAATAAGGACCTACCGGCACATTGGCATATTTTTTTTGCTCGGCCAATGATTCGCCCGGCAGAAAAGAGAGTGCTGCTGCGCCGGCGGCGGCTTTAATAATCGCCCTCCGTGCAGCAAAAACACGTTGATCGGTAACTTCTCGCTCAGGAATTGCGGCTTTCGTCTTTATTATCATCATTCATCCTGTTTGTAACGCATTGACAGCCAATAATCGATAGAAACATAACGACCACCTCCGTAAAAAAACAAAACCAGCAGCATAATAAAATAGGTCGCCGCAAATTCAATCCCGTTATTCAAGACAACGAAACTTCCATTTTCTGTCAATACGTCGTAGTTACTGAATTGCTGCAAAATTGATTTTGCCTGTTCCAGACTCTCAATGGCTGAGCGCGTTCTGTCTGTTGCAAAAAGCCCTGAGCCGGTCGCTATTGCCAACCAGCCATTTTTAAGATGCACCAAAACGCCTGCAACTGTCATGATGATCATTAGCGGAATTGAGATAACCCGGACACTAAAACCAACCAACAGGAAAACAGCGCCCAACACTTCTATCAATGCCACCAGAAATACCATCAAATAGGGTAAAGGCAATCCCAGACCATAATCATGGTTGCCAAACCACTCGGCGGTCTCGGTAAAGTTCATAAACTTTTTTGAGCCCGCCATCCATAAAACAGGGACAAGATAAAGACGTATTGCCAATAAAACAATAAAATCCACATAACGTGATTTATCCAACCAGTTATTAAACAGATGTGTACTCTGCAGGCATCTTTCGAATAGATGCTTATAGTCAATCTCTTTCAAATTCATCGCCTATCCCCCTAAAAATTCAGTTCTATGGACCATCTGACTGACTTTATCGTAAATTATTTGTAACTGTTCAGCGTAGCAACGAAATAACGCTGATGCACTTAGGTTGCGGTTGGCGCTAGCCAAGCTGAATAATTACAATTATTTCAAAATACTGACCGCTTGATGCTCAGTAAAACCCCAAGTGATTGCTGTGTCAATCGGCTTATTGCCAGGAAATCAATATGACAAATATTTTTGCCAACATCCCCGCCCAAATACCGGATGAAATTATCGAAAATCTGATCAATAACGACATTATCAGAATTGAACGCATCCTATCAAATGGTCATATCACCCCTGATGAAGAATGGTACGACCAAAGCCATGACGAATGGATAATGATACTGCAGGGCCAAGCATTACTGCGTTATGAAGAGTCTACCCAACCGCTAAAACTGGTAAAGGGAGACTATCTGCTGATACCTGCCCATCAAAAGCACCGGGTTGAATGGACTACGCCGGATGAACTGACCATTTGGCTGGCTATCCACTGGAAAGCTCGTTAAATAAACGGCTTCTACCCGCGCTGCTTCAACTCCTGTGCTTCAGCTTGTTTTATTCATTTTCATAACTATAAACAGACTGGTTTTTCGGCTGAGCCTCAAAATACTTTTTGAACACCGGCATAAAACTGGCTGTAATAGGAATTGAGTAAAAACAATAGATCGCCGCTGCCTCTCCCGTTGAAACACCGAGTAACCATTGAGGCATAAACAGGGTCATGATGGCCATCGCCAAATGGTAGGATGAAATTTTCCAATTATTTTCCCAAAGAAATCCGCTGAATGCCAAGGCAAACAGGGAACCATGGGTCACGAGCATTCCAAAGGCGCTTGAGATGGCATAACCGATGTGATATTGCCCCATGAACAAACATGAAAACATCTTGCCGATAAAATTGGGCTCAATACCAAATAACTGCCAATCATTGGGCAATTGCGTGAACATCAAAAAGCAAATACTCATTGAAGTGCCTATCATTGCCGCTTTTTTAAGAGCATCTCTATCGGTTGAATAGGTTGCTAAAGCAGGCATAATGGCAAACGCCTGTAAACTGATATGGTAAGCGGATAATTCACTCAACAATAAATTGGTCCCATAACCACATTGGTCGGCAACCGGATAAGCAAAGTATTGAATAAATTCCATCAAAGAAAAATGAAAAATCGCATAAGCTCTAGCGAATCGAACCCAAAAAACTTCTTCCTTGTCTGTAAATGTTAGACTTGAGGCAACCAGCCCCGCGATACCAAGTCCCAAAGACATATTTGCACTAAAACACATAAAAATCTCATCAGTCAGTTAAAAAAATCAGCTCACCTTCATCTGCTAGATGCCGGCTTTTTGGTTAATTTGCGCATATTCAACTACTTTGAATGCTTTTGAATAGTTCAAGTAATTACCACTAATGCCGAATTATACCTTTTTGATGGGCGGGCGCCCTCTCTCATCGACTTCTTGACTACCGTACGTATTGCCTGGGGGTTTTTCAGCAACGTAAATTAGCCAAGATCAGCTAACTATTTTATATAAAATACAACATGTTACCGTCAACACAATTTCATTCTGAACGGCCGGGAACCACTTGCGGCAAATCATATAAAAATATTAATGTTATACTTTCAGCCGTAACATTACGATCTGCTTATTTACCGCCAAAATTATAACTATACTTGGCAGATTGACTGCTCTACTACCCTATCTGATCGAAAAAACGCCTGGTTTCCATAAGGTATGGCATGTGTTTGGCGTGGATGTTCGTCAGCAGGGAATGCTGTCGTCAAGCCCCGTGCAGGGGTTCACGGCGCACCTCGACAAGCACATCCTGATCCTTTGACAAAGTCGAACGATTTTTCAGTATGAAAGGAGTAATTCTCAGGAATTATCCCAAAACTGATATAGCTGATTTAAGCTTTTGCAAGTGCCAAAAGTTTCTGTTTGACTCCAATGACAGGAGGACAAACCCTGATGCTTAAAATTACCCATTCCCGATGATTAAAGATACCTTTCAATCATAACCGACTTTTTTAACCCCCTGGAGCAACTGTATGGGTCCCCATTACCTGAGTCCATTTTTCACCCCTAGAAGCGTCGCTGTCGTAGGGGCAACAGAACGCCCTGAAAGTGTGGGCCACCGTATCATGATCAACATGCAGGAGGCCGGCTTCAGCGGCGGACTTTATCCTGTCAATCCGAACCGCGACATGATCTGTGGTTTAAAAGCCTACCCTGACTTGGCTGCAATACCTGAAAAAATTGAGTTGGCCGTTATTGCGACGCCCGCACAGACAGTCCCCGGCATTATCCGTCAATGCGGAGAAAAAGCGATTGGCTCTGTCATCATCATCTCTGCCGGTTTTGGTGAGCAGGACTCCGCCGGTAAACATTTGCAACAAGAAGTTCTCGATATTGCGCATCGCTACAGCATTAGAATTATCGGGCCTAATTGCCTGGGTATCATTCGTCCAAACGGACACCTGAATGCCACTTTTGGCGATGGCGTCATTAAAGACGGCAATCTGGCGCTACTTTCTCAATCAGGCGCAGTCTGCACCGCCATTCTGGATTGGGCACAATCCATGGATATCGGCTTTTCGACTGTCGTCTCAATGGGAGGTGCGGCAGATGTGGATTTTGGAGAAGTGCTGGATTACCTTGCCTTAGACAGCAAAACCACAGGAATCTTGATGTATGTCGAGGGAATCAGAGATGCCAGGCGTTTTTTGAGCGGATTGAAAGCGGCAGCCCGGCTGAAACCGGTGATCTTGATCAAATCAGGGCGCCATGAAAGTGGCTGTAAAGCGGCTATGTCCCACACCGGAGCGATGATAGGAGGTGATGACGTTTTTGATGCCGCAATTGAAAGGGCCGGCGTGGTAAGAGCTTACAGTATCGCCCAGCTGTTTTCTGCAGCACGGGTGCTGGCCAACAACTATACAGTTAAACAAAATCGTCTGGCCATCATCACGAACGCCGGGGGACCAGGTGTCATGAGTACCGACCGTGCCGAGGAAGTCGGGGTGAAAATGGCTGAACTGAGCGAAGCGAGTCTGGAAGCACTCAATAAGGTATTGCCGCCTCACTGGTCTCATGCAAATCCGGTTGATATTCTGGGTGACGCTACGCCTGAACGTTATAAAAATGCACTGGAAATCTGCCTCAAGGACAAAAATATTGACGGTGCACTGATTATTTTAACCCCGCAAGCGATGACCGATTCCAAACAGGTTGCGGAGTTAATTATCAGCGCGTCCAAAACCACACAAAAGCCGGTTCTGGCCTCATGGACAGGCGGCAATCGAGTACAGGAAGGACGCCGTTTGTTTGATAACAGCCGGGTCGCCCACTTCAGCACCCCCGAAGTTGCGGTAGATGCCTTCTCTTTTCTGGCGCGATACACACAAAATCAAATTCTGTTAAAGCAAATCCCTTCTGCCCAAAACGAACAGGTTACCCATGATGTTGAGGGTTCACGACTGATCATTGAACGCGTTCTGGCTGAGGGTCGTCAGGTCATGACGGCGCAGGAATCGAAAGCGGTCCTGGCCGCATTTAAAATTCCGGTCAACCATACTGTCAAGGTAGATAACGCCAAGGAAGCCATGATCGCTGCTGAAACCTTGGGCTTTCCTGTGGCGCTGAAAGTGAACATGTCTCAGTTCTCGCATAAATCCGACATCGGTGGCGTGCGGCTTAATATCAACAGCGCCAAAGATGTATCCATGAATTTTACGGAGATGGAGAACCTGATCAAACAAAAGTACCCGGATGTCGATGAAGTGACGATGACCATCGAGCCGATGCATCGGTCTTACAGCGGCAGAGAACTGATGATAGGCGTGATCAGAGACCCTGTTTTCGGGCCGGCCATATCGGTAGGCCTGGGTGGAACGATGGTAGAAATTCTCAATGATAAGGCGGTGGCATTACCGCCTTTGAATGAGTATATGGTTGAGCAAATGATTGCCAAAACCAAAGCGGCAAAATACCTCAAACCCTTCCGGCAATTACCGGCAGCGAATATTAAAGCCTTGGTTAATACATTGCTCAGCGTATCCAGCATGGTCAGCGAATTACCCGAAATTTTGGAACTTGATATCAATCCGCTGATCGTAGATGACCGGGGTGTCATGGCGGTTGACGCCCGGATTAAAGTGCAGATATCGCATCAGCTGACGCCGTACAGCCATATGACGATTCACCCTTACCCGCATGAATTAATCCACTATTATCAGTTACCGACCGGCGCCAACATTTGTATCAGACCTGTACGGCCTGAAGATGCCGATATGGAGAAAGACTTTGTCCATCGTCTTTCCGAACGCACCAAATATTTCCGTTTTATGCAGGCTTTGCAAGAATTAACGCCTGAAATGGTCGTGCGGTTTACTCAAATCGATTATGACCGCGAAATGTCCTTTATCGCAGTGACCGAGGAAAACGGAAAACCCAAAGAACTTGGCGTCGGCCGTTATATGACCAATCCGGATGGGCATTCGGTCGAGTTCGCATTAGTCGTATCGGATGATTGTCACGGTATGGGTATCGGAACCCGTCTGATGAAAACATTGATGCAGACGGCAAAATATAAAGGCTTATCCTTTTTCGAAGGCGAAGTCCTGGCAATCAATAAGCCCATGTTATCTTTAGTACAAAAACTGGGCTTCACGATTGAGCCGGTTCCCGGCGATAAAGAAGTCGTTCGTGTGGTAAAAGACCTCAGAATGTAGCATTCCGGTTTAATCAGTTAACAGGACAAACTCGGGGCCGCTTCATATTAGGCATGAAGAGTAAAACATAGACAAATTTTCGCATCACCCTACGGCAAACAAGTGCTGTTTGCCGTAGCTTTTCCTCATCATTTATCTTTGTGGTTAATGCCTACAGTGACAAGCTTAAAGAAAACCTCCCTCAATGATTTGCATACCCGATCTGGCGCCCGATTCATTGCCTTTGCCGGTTACGAAATGCCCTTGCAGTATGAAAAAGGCATCATTCAGGAACACCTGCATTGCCGCAATCACGCCGGACTATTTGACATTTCCCACATGGGGCAAAGCCTGGTTAAAGGCGAGGCCGCCGCCGGTGAATTGGAAAAACTTTGCCCTGGAAATATTACCCGTTTGAATAACGGTCAGCAGCAATACACTGTTTTCACCAACGCTGACGGCGGCACGATTGACGATATTGTCATCACCAAGTTTGAGAGCCATCTTGCTATTACGGTCAATGCGGCGTGCAAGGAAAAAGACTTTCAGCATTTACAAAAACACTTGTCGGAGCGTGTCCAATTTCAGATTTTGAATGAGCATGCTTTATTGGCATTACAGGGGCCAAAAGCGGCGAACATCCTATTTAATCTGGCACCGGAGGCTTGCGAACTTAGCTTTATGCACGCCTTTTATACAGAAATTGAAGGCATCCGCTGCATGATCAGTCGCAGCGGTTATACCGGTGAAGACGGTTTTGAAATCTCTGTCCCCAACAAACATGCCCATCAATTAGCCGAACTGCTTTTAAACGAATCCGATGTGGCGCTTATCGGCTTAGGCGCCAGAGATACCTTAAGACTGGAAGCCGGGCTTTGCTTATACGGGCATGAGCTCAATGAAACCATCACGCCGGTTGAAGCCGGTTTAAACTGGATTATTCATGGCAATAATCGCCGCTTTCCGGGTGCGGGTACGATTCTTTATCAATTGCAAAACGGCTCTGAACTTTTACGCACTGGACTTATTGTCAATGCCCGAACGCCGGTCCGTGAGAATGCGCTCATCGTTGATGAACAAGGCAGCCCTCTGGGCCATGTTACCAGCGGCGGCTTTTCTCCCAGCCTAGGCAAACCCATTGCCATGGCCTTAATCAATTCGGATGCAGCAATTATTGGTTCTACGGTTTACGCTCAAGTACGCAACAGCAATGTGGAATTAACCGTATGCGACTTACCTTTTGTTCCTCGCCGTTACTTTAGAGGCTAACTATGCAGGGCTCAAGACCACAACTACAAGACCTTGAAATGCGCGGCAATTATATAAACCGGCATATTGGCTCTAATGAAACGCAGCTGAAGGAGCTATTGAAAACGCTGGGATTGACGTGTCTAGAGGATATTGTCGAGCAAGCTTTTCCCAGCAATATAGTCAATCAGGAACCGTTAAAGCTGACGGAAATCATCAGCGAAAGCGCCGTATTCAAGCATTTGGCAAAAATGCGGCAGAACAACAAGGTGTTAACTTCGCTAATTGGCATGGGCTACTACAACACCGATATGCCCGCTGTCATCAAACGGAATGTGCTTGAAAACCCGGGCTGGTATACCGCCTATACGCCTTATCAGGCTGAGGTGAGCCAAGGGCGGCTGGAAGCACTGATCAACTTCCAGCAGATGATCATTGATCTCACCGGCATGGAATTGGCCAATTCATCGTTGCTGGACGAAGCTACGGCAGCAGCTGAAGCCATGAGCATGTCCAAAAGACTCTCAGAAACTACCGCAACTAATTTCTTTGTCGATCAAGACTGTCACCCCCAAACCATCGCTGTAATAAAAACCCGCGCCTGCTCGCTGGGATATGAAATTATTACAGGTCCGGTTGAAAAACTGAATGAACACCACAACCTCTTCGGTATTCTGGTTCAGAATCCAGGCTGCTCGGGAGCAATCAAAGACCTGACGAGCATTGTCGCAGAAGCTCGTAAACAATCGGCTTTAGTTACGGTAGCAAGCGATTTGTTAAGCCTTGTTCTGTTAAAACCACCGGCAGCTTTTGGCGCAGACATTGTCGTGGGTAACACGCAGCGTTTTGGTGTGCCTATGGGTTATGGGGGTCCTCATGCCGCTTTCTTTGCCACCAAAGAGGCTTACAAACGTTCAGTTCCGGGCCGAATTATCGGTGTGTCCAAAGATAATCAAGACCAGCCCGCGTATCGCCTCGCGTTACAGACCCGCGAACAGCATATCCGCCGCGACAAGGCAACCAGCAACATTTGCACGGCGCAAGTCTTATTAGCGGTTATTGCAGGCTTTTATGCTGTCTATCATGGCCCTGAAGGGCTTCGAATGATTGCAGGCCGGGTTCACCGCTACACACAAATTCTTGCAGCCGGTCTTGAGCAACTGGGCTTTCAGCTTAAAACACACTGCTATTTCGACACCGTCGTTGTCTGTACACCGGGATGTGCCGCAAGCTATCTGACCAAAGCAGAACACGCCGGAATAAACTTACGATTCATCGACGAAGACCATCTGGGTATGTCGCTGGATGAAACCAGCAATCGGGAAATAATTCGCCAAGTCTGGCGGATTTTTGCAGCAGACAATGCGCCAATGCCCGATATCAACCTTCTGGATGAATTTACCCGTGAGTGCATTCCCAACGAGCTGCTGCGCTCCGATCCGATTCTGCAACATCCTGTCTTTGCCAAATATCATTCGGAAACCGAAATGATGCGTTACATGCGGCGACTCGCGAGACGCGATATTGCGTTGGATAGAGCCATGATACCGCTAGGCTCGTGTACGATGAAGCTCAATGCAGCAACCGCCATGCAAACGATTTCCTACTCCAGCATCAACGGCCTGCATCCTTTTGTACCTTTACATCAGGCTGAAGGCTACCGGCAGTTGTTCGATGAACTGGAGGATATGCTGTGCGACCTGACCGGTTTCGATGCTTTTTCATTTCAACCCAACGCCGGGTCACAAGGCGAATATACCGGCCTGCTGGTCATACGCAAATACCATGAAGTGATGGGGCAGGGGCAACGTGATATCTGTCTGATTCCTGCGTCCGCGCACGGCACCAATCCGGCCAGCGCAAGTTTGGCCGGTCTTAAAGTCGTCGTTCTGGCCTGTGATGATCAAGGCAATGTCAGTCTGGATGATTTACGCGATAAAGCCGCCTTATACAAAGACACCCTGGCCGCAATCATGATTACTTACCCTTCTACACATGGCGTGTTCGAAGAGGCATTCTGTGAAATATGCGCCATAGTTCATGAAAATGGCGGCCAGGTTTATATGGATGGAGCCAACTTTAATGCTTTAGTCGGCATCAGCCGCCCCGGTAAACTGGGTGCCGATGTGGCGCATTTGAATCTTCACAAAACCTTCAGCATTCCTCACGGCGGCGGCGGCCCCGGCGCCGGACCTATTGGCGTTGGCGCTCATCTGGCGCCTTTTCTACCCGATCATCCTGTCGTCAAAGGCGTCAATCGCTTCGCAACAGAACAGGGTACCGTCGGCACTGTTTCGGCAGCACCATGGGGTTCAGCCAGTATATTGACCATTTCATGGGCTTACATTGCGATGATGGGGGCTGTCGGTCTTAAAAAAGCTACGCTGGCGGCCATCTTAAATGCCAACTATATTGCCAAGCGCTTAGCGCCTCATTTTCCCATTTTGTACACCGGTAAAAACGGCTGGGTGGCACATGAATGCATCATTGATTGCAGTAAATTTAAAAAAACCGCCGGCGTTTCAGTCGATGATATCGCTAAAAGGCTGATTGACTATGGCTTTCATGCACCCACTGTTGCCTTCCCGGTTGCCGATACGTTAATGATTGAACCCACGGAAAGCGAATCCAAAATTGAGATAGATCGATTTTGCGACGCTTTAATCACGATTCGTCTGGAAATTGCCGAAATTGAAAACGGCAGCGCCGATCCCCACAATAACCTGCTTCACAATGCGCCCCACACTCACCGGTTATTGCTGGCTGAATGGCAATTACCCTATTCAAGGCAGCAGGCATTTTTTCCTGATAACCATCAGCATGATGATAAATACTGGCCTCCGGTTGGGCGTATTGATAATGTTTACGGCGACCGCCACCTGATTTGCAGCTGCCCTCCGCTATCCGATTACGAAGAAGTGGAATCATAACTCGCAAAAGACTAAAAAAGCAGTATTGCCTCCTCATCAGCCTCGGACTATTTATCGAGGCACATCACCGCAACCAACACACACCCCTTCGGTGCAATCAATTTTGGAGAAACACATGAAGAAAACCCTGTCAATTACATTGATCCTGGTTTTGTCCGCTTGCGCTCAGCACGACGAACAGTCAAATCTGGGAGGAGAAAGCACAACAGGTCAGCCTGCACTGCATTCGATTCATGATACCCAATTGCGCCTCATGATGGACCGAATGGACACGTTGATGCATGAGCGCTTTATGACAGAAACTCAACTTGATAGCGAACGGCGTAAATATGCACAACGCATCGCTGACAGTGCGCAGAAACTGTCTCAAACCGTCGACACCATCATTTCCAAAATGCCGAGTTTGCCATTAACGCCCAGCGAACAAACCACGTTTTTAGCATTGGCAAATAAACTGCATGATCAAACCGGGCAACTTTATGACCTTGCCAGCCGTAATCGCCTGGAAGATATCAATGTGAGGTTGCACCAAATTAATACAACCTGTATTTCCTGCCATGCGCTTTTTAGAGAAATGGATAATTAATCTATGAACCTCTTTTATCTTCTCTCGCTGATATTATTCTTATGTTTATCGGGTAACGCGGCCAGTGCAGACAATGAGGTATTGAGCTTACTCAGAGAGCTAAAGGCTGAGGTGGGAGAACTTAAACAGCAACTGGATCGTTCCAATTCGCGAATCGGTGAACTTGAAAAAAAGCTTGGGGAATACCGCGCCGAAAAACCGGAAACCGAAAAGCCAGACATGAGAATAACCCAGCCGCCAGTGGCGGTAGCTTCAAGTCCTGCAAAACACGATGATAAACCCCTGGTAACCCTGGGCGATGTCAAAGGAACATTCAAAATACCCGGAACGGATACATCAGTTGGTATAGGTGGCTACGTCAAAACCGATTTGCTTTTAAACAGCGTCAGTGCCGGAGCTGATAAGTTGGGTGATCAAAAACTGCTGGTGTCGCAAATACCGGTTGGAGGAGCGTCCGGCGAAAACAGCCAGCTGACGTTCCATGCCAAAGAGAGCCGCCTGTGGTTCAAGTCGTTTACACCTAGCGCTTGGGGCGATATCAACACCTATATCGAAATGGACTTTTTCGGTAATGCAGGCACCTATAACTATACCCCACGATTGCGGCATGGCTATGGCTCAATTGGGCATTTTTTGGCGGGCCAGACCTGGCCAACATTTTTGAATGCGGCGGCAATACCGGATATTCTCGATAACGGCGGTTCGGCGGGCTCTCTGTTCCTGTTTAGACACCCCTTGGTGCGGTGGACCCAGCCCTTCTCATTGGCCGGCACGGCAATGGAATGGCAAACCGCAATCGAGGCGCCCAGATCGCGAATCTGGGATTCGACTTCACCGTCAGCGAACAGTAACGATCCTAATGCCTATTCCTTTTTCAGCAACCCCGATGCGGACCGCTATCCTGATCTGGTCACACGGCTGAATTTCTCACCGGAATGGGGGACGCTGTCAATAGCCGCAATGGGTAGACAGATTCGTTACACCAATAGCAAATTAGGCCTGAAACAGGATGCCTGGGGCGGAGCTGTCAGCTTGGCGGGTAAAATCAACGTTTTTAATCTCGATAACATTCGCTTTATGGCGCATTACGGCAACGGGCACGGCAGATATGTCAGCACGGACAATACCTTCAGCGATGCCGCCCTGGATAATGAAGGCAATTTATACCTGACCACCAGCTACGGAGGAATGTTTGCTTACCAGCATTGGTGGAACAAACAATGGCGCTCGACGGTGGTCTACGGATATGCCCAAGCTGAACAGCCGGATTGGGTTAATCAGGTTCTAAATCAGGAAGTGCAGTCATTGCACGCCAATATATTATGGAGCCCAGTTAGCCAGGCGGTGATGGGCTTAGAGTATATTTACGCCAATCGCGAGCTGTTAGACGGACGGGAGGGGGATTTACAAAGACTGCAGTTTTCGGCTCGCTATAATTTTTGAGCTATCTCCCGGTGTGAATCAGCAGATTTAGCTTGAAATATTATCTCGTTCCCAAGCTCCAGCTTGGGAATGACTACCTTCAAGCTCAGCTTGATATTTCAAGAGCAAAACGATAAGCAACAAAGCGTCTTGCCTGCATAAGCTCGCGCACTTGAATAACGCCAATGTTCTGGCAAGTCCACATAACCGCGTTTGAAAGTAGTGAGGTAGGATGCGGTGATGCACGAACCGCATCTGTCGTGATTGATGCGGTCCCGTTTTTCACCGAGATCTTCTTCCCATAGATCTAATTTGTTCTGAAACAGATGTTCATCAAGCTGAGCTTGAGGGTAGACATTCCCAAGCTGGAGCTTGGGAACGAGATAAGTGGTCTCGCCATAAATCACAGCATAGACGATTTTGCTATATTACAAGACCTGATAATCATCTAGCCTGTCTCCCCGATCGGAACCCAAAGTGTTATAAATAGGGTGATGATCGAAACAACCGAGGAGACAGACATGAAACTATACGGTGGTATGGATTTGCATTCAACGAATGTGGTGACGCAACTGATTGATGAGCACGATCGAGTCGTGTATCGGAAGAAGCAGGGTTGTGATTTGGCTGATATTCTACGTGGCTTGGAACCGTTTCAAGACAGCATCGAAGGCTTGGCGGTGGAATCAACTTACAACTGGTATTGGCTGGTCGATGGCCTGATGGAAGCGGGATACCGGGTGCATTTGGTCAATACGGCGGCGGTACAGCAATATGAAGGATTGAAATACACCGACGACGACACGGATGCGTTTTGGTTGGCGCATTTACTGCGACTGGGCGTCTTGCCGACCGGCACGATCTACCCGAAGGAAAGCCGGGCCGTACGGGATTTATTACGCAAACGCAGCCAATTGGTCCGGCAGCGCAGTGCGCATATTATCAGCATCGAAAACCTCTATGCGCGCAATACCGGCACTCGGCTGAACAGTAATGCCGTCAAACGCCTGACTCAAGAGCAGGTGCAGCAGCACTTCGCCGATCCGAACGTGGCGTTAGCGGTCGAAAGTAACCGGGTGATACTGGCGGCATTATCGGAACAAATCGAGGTGCTGGAACGCGCCATCTTGGCACAGGCCAAACTGGATCCGCGCTACCGCTTTTTGCTCAGTATCAGCGGTATCGGGCAAGTGCTGGCGCTGACGATCATGCTGGAAACCGGCGGTATCGAGCGCTTTCGGCAGGTCGGCAACTTTGCCTCGTATTGTCGCTGTGTCGGCAGTGAGAAACTCAGCAACGGCAAAAAGAAAGGCCGGGGCAATAACAAAAACGGCAATAAATACTTGGCCTGGGCCTTTATCGAGGCGGCCAACTTCGCGATACGCTACAACGATCGAGCGAAACGCTTTTATCAACGCAAGGCCGCCAAGTGCAACCGTGTCGTCGCACTCAAAGCGGTCGCGCATAAACTGGCGAGGGCGAGTTACTTCGTGATGCGGGACCACGTCCCCTTTAACGACACGAAATGTTTTG
>Ga0208244_101131_pt1 | contig 16745 bp, 16 predicted proteins | sample SubbioCR12Aug_5A_FD_184828 | JGI IMG/M metagenome (GOLD analysis project Ga0208244, IMG submission 184828) | Serpentinite rock and fluid subsurface biosphere microbial communities from McLaughlin Reserve, California, USA - CR12Aug_5A (SPAdes) | ecosystem: Environmental > Terrestrial > Deep... | reverse complement strand
GCGCCTGGGCCTGGGTTTCCACCGCTTCGGGCAGGTCAACAGGAGCCAGATCGCCCTGCGTGCCCAGCAGTTGGCCCAGGCGGGCGCAGAGCGCGGGCCACAACGCTTCGGGCAGATCGAAATGGCGACCGAGGTTAAGCAGGGCGATCTGGCGGACGCGACCGCCTTCGCGGCGCGATTCGACCAGGCGGTAGCTGTGGTAGGTCTCGCCCGAGGCGGTGCGGCGGGTGGTGACGCGGCGGATGTACATGCGACAAGGATATATCAGGTCAAGGGGCCTGGATCGCCAAGCAAAACATTTTATGTCACTACATTTCGGGTTTTATCTCCGGACAACGGTTTTACGCGGGTTGGCGGGCTGTCGGAGCTGTCGGAGGTTGAAAAAATGGTGGTTGGGCGGGAATCTTGTTAAAGATGGGCTAGTGCATTCAAGACGCTGTAGTGCAGGCGTCAGGGGTTGCCAGCGGCAGGCTGCATTTGCAGCCTGCCGCGCGGTATCCATCCAACAGATCAAGATCAAGAAACGACTTCAGACACCCGGGGCAACGGGGCAAATGCCCCGTTGCCCGGACGCAATCAGACAGTAAACCGTACGCGTACTTCAGGGACAGCCGCCAGAATCGTAAACCCCCCGCTGGGCGCGCTCGAGTTCCTGCTCGTAGGTGAAGTGTTGTTCACTGGCCTCCAGCGCGGAAGCGGCCCGGCTGGCGTGTCCGTCGTGGAACAGCAAGGCTCTGATGACTGCGTTGGCGTCGCTGATGGGCGGCACCATGAGCATTTGCAGCCGCTCATAGACTTCATGGTCAACGGTGATCTGAACTTGGTCGGGCATACCGGACTCCAGAAACGGTTGATGAGGTTATTAAGGCTAGTTCATTTACCGGACGAATCAAGTCGGATATTCATGCCGATGAGCACAATCCAGGCGACCGGATACGCGTGATTTGCCTGCCTCAGCCCTTGAACGCCGCCAGCTTCTGCGCCTGATCCGTGCGTTCCCAGCTGAAGTCCGGCTCGACCCGCCCAAAATGCCCGTACGCGGCGGTCTGCCGATAGATGGGGCGGCGCAGGTCGAGGCTGTCGATGATGCCGCGCGGGGTCAGCACGAAGGTGCCGCGCACCATCGCTTCCAGCTTTTCATCCGGCACGGTTCCGGTGCCGTAGGTTTCGATCAGCAGGGACACCGGCTCGGCCACGCCGATGGCGTACGCCAGCTGAACCAGGCAGCGTTTGGCATAGCCCGCCGCCACCAGGTTCTTGGCGATGTAGCGCGCCATGTAGGCCGCCGAGCGATCGACCTTGGTCGGGTCTTTGCCCGAAAAAGCGCCGCCGCCATGCGGGCACGAACCGCCGTAGGTGTCGACGATGATCTTGCGGCCGGTGAGGCCGGTGTCGCCGTTGGGGCCGCCGATTTCGAAGGGGCCGGCGGGATTGACCCACAGCTTGAAGGTCGGGGTGCGCAGCGCCATCGGCACCAGGGGGTCGATGATTTCGCGCGTGACTTCCTGCGTGACCCAGGCGGGGTCGAGGTCGCGCTCGATCTGGGTGGAAATGATCACGTTTTCGATGCCGGCGACCTGATGGCCTTCGTAGGCGACGGTGACCTGACTTTTGGCGTCGGGGCGCAGCCAGGGCAGGGCGCCGGACTTGCGCAGCTCGGCCTGCTTTTGCACCAGGCGATGCGCCAGCCAGACCGGGTAGGGCATCAGGTCAGGGGTCTCGTCGCAGGCGTAGCCGAACATCAGCCCCTGGTCGCCGGCGCCGATGTCGCCGCCGGCCAGGGTGATGCCTTTGTGAATCTGGATCGACTGGTGGTTGAAGCGCACCTGCACTTCGCAGGTGTCGGGGTCGATGCCGGTTTCGGTATCGCGGTAGCCGATGTCGCGCAGCACCTGGCGGGCGATCGCCTCGGCGCGGCCGCGAATCTCGTCGAACAACGCCTTGCGGACAGTTTTGAATTCGCCGGCAATCACCACCAGCTTGTCGGCCACGAAGGTTTCGCAGGCCACCTTGGCCTCGGGCTCCTCACGCAGGAAGGCATCCAGGATGGCGTCCGAAATCTGGTCGGCGATCTTGTCCGGATGGCCTTCGGACACGGACTCGGAGGTAAACAAATGGCGGCGGGGATTCATGGTGCGTTTCCTGTGTAGCGTGATGAGTTTGGTTAATGATGCACTGATTTATTCCGTCATCGCGAGGCCCGCAGGGCCGTGGCGATCCAGCGCCCGTTGATTCCGCTGGCCTTCTGGATTGCTTCGCTGCGCTCGCAATGACAAACCATGAATGTTCGGCCTCGCCTTAAAGCTTGCGTGCCGCGAGCCGCCAGAGCGAGGTGACTTCGGCCGCGCGCGCGGCGTGAAGCGGATCGGCGACGTCTGCGGCGCGGGGATGCGTGGGCTTGGCGTCCATTCGCCCCACGACGTTCAAACCCGCAGCGTCGAACGCCGCCAGCAGGGCCTCGCGCGAGCGCAGCCCCAGGTGCTCGGCCAGGTCCGACAGGATCAGCCAGCCTTCGCCGCCCGGCTCCAGGTGCGCCGCCAGCCCGTTCAGGAAGCCCAGCAGCATGCGGCTCTCCGGATCGTAGATCGCGCGTTCGATCGGCGAGTTGGCGCGCGCGGGCAGCCACGGCGGATTGCAGACGATGAGCGGCGCGCGGCCTTGCGGGAACAGATCGGCCTCGACAAGCTCCACCCGCCCCGCAAGGCCGAGCCGGGCGATATTCTGGCGCGCGCACGCCAGGGCGCGCGGGTCCTGGTCAGTGGCGATGACGTGCTTGACCCCTCGCTTGGCAAGCACGGCAGCGAGCACGCCGCTTCCCGTGCCGATGTCGAAGGCCAGCTTCGATGACGGCAGCGGCGCCTCGGCCACCAGCCCCACGTACTCGCCGCGCACCGGCGAAAACACGCCGTAGTGCGGGTGGATGCGGTCGCCGAGCGCCGGGACTTCGACGCCGTTTTTGCGCCACTCGTGGGCGCCGATCACGCCGAGCAACTCGCGCAGCGAGACCACCGAGGGCGCCTCGCCCGCACCATAGGCTTCGGCGCAGGCCTCTTTCACATTCGGCGCGCGGCGCAAGGGAATGCTGAAGTCCGCCTCCAGCGGCACCAGCAGCATGCCCAGGGTGCGGGCACGCTGCGACTGGGCCTGGCGATGGAAATTGAAAGCTTCGATCGGCGACGCAGCGGCTTTGCGCGGTTTACGGTCGATGCGGCGCGCGATGGCCTGCAGCAATTGACGCGCATTCTGAAAGTCGCCGCGCCACAGCAGCGCAGTGCCCTCGCTCGCCAGGCGATAGGCCGCATCGGCCGTGATGCGGTCGTCCGCGACCATCACGCGCTTGGGCGCTGGCGCGCCGCTCTCGGCGCGCCAGCGGGCAGACCGGGACTCGTCTGCTTCAGTCCAGCTCACTTCAGAAACCATCATGTCAGGCACGGCGGAGATACCACGAATAGGAATGGGCGGCACCTGGTGTCTGGTTCAAACAGACGCCAGGCAAGGAGAAATATTTACGGCTTTTCGTCGGGCTGACGCGGCATCAGAGCTTCGCGCTGCGCCCGCCGTCCACCGCCAGGATCTGCCCCGTCACGAAGCAGGTGTCCATCGCGAAGAAGCGCACCGCCAGCGCAATGTCGTGGGGATCGCCGGCACGCTTCAGCATGGTGTGCGAGATGATGCGCTGGCGCGAGACTTCGTCGAAATTCGAGTCGCCCTCGGGCCACATGATGGGCCCCGGGGCGATGCCGTTGACGCGCACTTCGGGCGCCAGTTCGCGCGCCAGCGATTTGGTGAGCCCCACCAGGCCGGCCTTGGCGACGGAATAGACGACGTAGCTTTTCATCGGCCGCTCGGCGTGGATGTCGGTGATGTTGATGATGCAGCCACGGCGCTTCTTGAGCTCGGGGGCGGCGGCCTGCGACAGGAACATGGGCGCCTTGAGGTTGGTGCCCATCAAGTCGGTCCAGTCCTTTTCGGTGATGTCGCCGACCGGGGTGGGATAGAAGCTCGACGCATTGTTGAGCAGCACGTCGAGCCCGCCGAAGGTGGCGACGGTCTGGTGGACCAGGCTGGGCAGGCCGCCGGTGTCGTGCAGGTCGGCCTGGATCAGCGCGACCGAATCGGCGCGAATGGCGTTGAGCTCATCCTGCAGCGCGCGCGCCTCGGTCGCCGAGCTGCGGTAGTGAATCATCAGCTTGGCGCCGGCCGCGTGCAGCAGGCGCGCCGACGCCGCACCCACCCGTTTGGCCCCGCCGGTGATCAATACGACTTTGCCTTGCATCGGGATTCGCCCTTATAGTCACTTGATTCTGGATTATCCAGCCATTCCGCATTATCCCTGAACTGTCCGCCCCATGCTGCCCGTCCCCACCCCCGATGCCCTTGCCCACAGCCAGCGTGTGGCCGCGCACCTGCGCGCGCTGATCGACGACGCCGGCGGCTGGATTTCGTTCTCGCGCTACATGGAAGCGGCGCTCTACGCGCCCGGCCTGGGCTACTACGCCGCCGGGGCGATGAAGTTCGGCGCGGCGGGCGACTTCGTCACCGCGCCGGAAATGACGCCGCTGTTCGGCCGCACCCTGGCGCAGGCCATCGCGCCGGTGCTGGCGGAAACGGATGGCGAGGTGCTGGAACTCGGCGCCGGCAGCGGGCGGCTGGCGGCGGACCTGCTGGGAGAGCTGGAACGGCTCGATGCGCTGCCCGCACGCTATTCGATTCTGGAAGTGAGCGCCGACCTGCGTCAGCGCCAACAGGAAGTCCTTGCGCGCGACTTGCCGCAGCTTGCCGGCCGGGTGCGGTGGCTGGACGCGCTGCCCGCGCATTTCAGCGGCGTCATCCTCGGCAACGAGGTGCTCGATGCGCTGCCGGCGGAGCTGGTGCACTGGACGGAAAACGGTCCGCTTTCACGCGGCGTGATCGTGGAAGGCGAGGCGTTCGCCTGGCAGGACCGGCCGATCGGCGACCCGTTGCTGCGCGTCCGCGCCGACGCGCTGGATCTGGCGCCCGGCTATCTTTCCGAAATCAATCTGGCGGCCGACGCGCTGCTCGTCTCGCTCGCTGAATGTCTGGATCGCGGGCTGATCCTGATGATCGACTACGGCTTTGGCGCCGCCGAGTACTACCACCCGCAGCGCCACATGGGCACGCTGCGCGCGCATTACCGCCACCATGCGCTGGACGATCCGTTCTACCTGCCGGGGCTGTGCGACCTCACCGCGCACGTCGATTTCAGTGCGGTGGCGCGGGCAGGAATGGCGGCGGGGCTGGAACTCGTGGGCTACACCAGCCAGGCGAGCTTTCTGCTGAACAGCGGCCTCACCGAGTTGCTGATGCAGACGCCGCCCGCCGATGCGGCAGCGTATCTGCCGCAGGCGAATGCGGTGCAGCGGCTGGTGTCGCCGGCCGAGATGGGCGAGCTGTTCAAGGTGATCGGGCTCGCCAAGGGCGGCATCGCGCCACTGGCGGGGTTTGCGCGCGGCGACCGGCGGCACGCTTTATAAAATCAAACCAGCGGCAGCTGCTCGGCCTCTGGCGGCTGACGGGTGACGCGAACGGCGTGCAGGCGGCGGCTGTCGGCGCGCAGGATGCTGAACAGGAAGCCGTCGAACTGGACCGATTCGCCGCGCTTGGGCAGGTGGCCGAAGCGCGAGACGACGAGGCCGCCGACGGTGTCGAATTCCTCGTCGGAGAAATGCGCGCCGAGGGTCTGGTTGAAGTCGTCGATTTCGGTGGCTGCTTTCACCCGAAACACGCCTTCGTTTTCGCGGATGATGTTGTCCTCGGTTTCGTCGAAGTCGTACTCGTCCTCGATGTCGCCGACGATCTGCTCCAGCACGTCCTCGATAGTGACGATCCCCGCAACACCGCCGTATTCGTCGACGACGATGGCGATGTGGTTGCGGTTGGAACGGAATTCCTTCAACAGCACGTTGAGCCGCTTCGATTCGGGAATGAACACGGCCGGGCGCAGCATGCCGCGGATGTCGCTGTCGGACTCCGCGTAGTGGCGCAGCAAATCCTTGGCCAGCAGAATCCCGATGACGTCGTCGCGGTCCTTGTCGATGACCGGAAAACGCGAGTGCGCGGTTTCGATGACGTGGGGAATGAAAACCTCGGGCGCATCGTTGATGTCGACGACGTCCATCTGCGCGCGCGGGATCATGATCTCGCCGACGCGCATTTCGGACACCTGCAGCACGCCCTCGATCATCGCCAGGGCGTCGGCATCCATAAGACTGTTTTCGTAAGCGCCGTGCAGCAGTTCGATCAGCTGCTCGCGGTCTTCGGGTTCGCGCATCAGCCAGTGGGAGATGCGCTCGAGCAAGCTCGGTTTATGACTACTACTGTCGGACTCCATGGGGGGCAATGGTCAGGAAAGATAGGGATTGGGGAGATGAAACCGCTTCAGTATAGCGATTTCGCGCGATTCCATGATTTCGGCCTCTGCCGGGTCGATATGATCGTAACCCTGCAGGTGCAGCACGCCGTGGATGGTCAGGTGGGCGTAATGATGCTTGGCTGGCTTGCTCTGTTCGCGTGCCTCGCGCTCGACCACCGGCGCGCAGATCACCACGTCGCCGCCGAGCACGGCGCGCCCTGTTTCATCGTGGCCGATTTCGCCGTATTCGAAGGTCAGCACGTTGGGCACGTAGGTCTTGTCGCGGTAGTCCTGGTTGAGCGCCTGCGCCTCCTCGGCGTCGACGATGCGCACGGTAATCTCGGCGGGCTGTTCCAGCGCGGCGGCGACCCAGCGGCGGACCTGCGCGCGGCCTGGAAGCTCGACCGCGTCGCTCGCGAACTGCACCGACAGGCTGAATTCAGGCGCCACGCTTTTCGTTTTCCGCGCGGCGCGCGGCATAGGCGTCGACGATGCGGCCGACCAGCGGATGGCGCACCACGTCTTCGGACAGGAAGTGGGTGAAGGCGATGCCGCGCACGTCGCCCAGCACTTCGACGGCATCCACCAGGCCGGATTTGATGTGCTTGGGCAGGTCGATCTGCGTCGGGTCGCCGGTCACCACCGCGCGCGCGCCGAAACCGATGCGGGTGAGGAACATCTGCATCTGCTCGGCCGTGGTGTTCTGCGCCTCGTCGAGGATGATGAAGGCGTGGTTCAACGTGCGGCCGCGCATGAAGGCGAGCGGCGCGACTTCGATGGCGTGGCGCTCGATCAGCCGCGCCACCTTGTCGAAGCCCATCAGGTCGTACAGCGCGTCGTACAGCGGGCGCAGGTAGGGGTCGACCTTCTGCGTCAGGTCGCCCGGCAGGAAGCCGAGCCGCTCGCCGGCTTCCACCGCCGGCCGCGTCAGCACGATGCGCTTGACCTGCTCGCGTTCCAGCGCGTCGACCGCGCAGGCGACCGCCAGATAGGTCTTGCCGGTGCCGGCGGGGCCGACGCCGAAGGTGATGTCGTGGCTGCGGATCTGCTCGATGTATTCGCCCTGGCGCGGGGTGCGCGCGCGCAGGTCGGCGCGGCGGGTGCGCAACGCGGGACCTTCATCGTCGGCGCCAAGGTCTCTCGGGCTACGCGCGCGGGTGATTTCGACCAGGCCGAGCTGGATGTCGTCGAGGGAGAGCGTGTCGTGCGCGCGGTTGTAGAAGTGCTCGATCGCGGTTGCGCCTTTTTCGGCCTGGGCGGCGTCGCCGCTGACGCGGAAACTGGCGCCGCGGCGGCCGATGGTGACGTCGAACGCCGCCTCGATCTGCCGCAGGTTCTCGTCCATCGGGCCGCACAGGTTGGCCAGGCGCCGGTTGTCTTCCGGGGCCAGGCGCAGTTCAACGATATCGGTTTTCAAGCGGTTTCGCTTTCGGTGATGGCGACTTCGCCGCGCAAGCTGTGCGGCAGCGCCTGGGTGACGGTGACGTCGACGAACTGGCCGATCAGGCGCGGCTGGCCGGCGAAGTTGACGATGCGGTTGTTGTCGGTGCGGCCGGCGAGTTCTTCCGCATTCTTCTTGGCGTGGCCCTCGACCAGCACGCGCTGCACGGTGCCGACCATGGCCTGGTTCACCGCCTGCGCCTGCGCCTCGATCCGCGCCTGCAGCCGCATCAGCCGCTGCGTTTTCAGCGCGGCCGCCACGTCGTCCGGATAATCCGCCGCCGGCGTGCCGGGGCGCTTGCTGTAGATGAAGGAGAAGCTGGCGTCGAAGTCGAGTTCCTGGATCAGCGCCATCGTCGCCTCGAAATCGGCCTCGCTCTCGCCCGGAAAACCCACGATGAAGTCGGACGACAGGCACAGGTCGGGGCGCTGCTCGCGCAACTTTCTGACGATGGATTTGAATTCGAGCACGCTGTGGCCGCGCTTCATCGCCGCCAGGATGCGGTCGGAGCCGGACTGCACCGGCAGGTGCAGATGCGACACCAACTTCGGCAGGCGGCCGTAGGCCTCGATCAGCCGCTGCGTCATTTCGCGCGGGTGGCTGGTGGTGTAGCGGATGCGCTCGATGCCGGGAATCTCGTGAACCATTTCCAGCAGGAACGCGAGGTCGGCGGTGCCGCCCTCTTCCAGCGCGCCCTGGTAGGCGTTGACGTTCTGCCCCAGCAAGGTGACTTCCTTCACCCCGCGCCCGGCAAGGTCGGCCACTTCGGCGATGACGTCGTCGAACGGGCGCGAGACTTCCTCACCGCGCGTGTAGGGCACGACGCAAAAGGTGCAATATTTGGAGCAGCCTTCCATGATCGACACGAAGGCCGACGCGCCTTCGACCCGCGCGGGCGGCAGGTGGTCGAACTTCTCGATTTCGGGAAAGCTGATGTCGACCTGCGAGCGTCCGGTCGCGCGGCGTTGCGCGATCAGCTCGGGCAGGCGGTGCAGCGTCTGCGGGCCGAACACCACGTCGACGAAGGGCGCCCGCGCCACGATCGCCGCGCCTTCCTGCGACGCCACGCAGCCGCCGACGCCGATGATGAGCTTGGGGTTGGCCTGCTTGAGATGGCGCACCCGGCCGAGTTCGTGGAACACCTTTTCCTGCGCCTTTTCGCGCACCGAGCAGGTATTGAACAGGATGACGTCGGCGTCTTCCGGCGTGTCGGTCGGGGTCAGGCCTTCGGACAGATTGAGCACGTCGGCCATCTTGTCCGAGTCGTACTCGTTCATCTGACAGCCGAAGGTTTTGATGTAGATTTTTTTCATGAGGCGCCGGGACAGTGAATAGACTGGGGGCAGGGTTTTCGCCGCTGCTTTTGATTCAAGCGGCGACGAAAAGGAAACTGGTGGTGCACAGTTTACTACCGAACGATTCGCTATTGGGGTCAATGAGACTGAAAACCGCATTTGAACCACAGAGGCACAGAGGCACGGAGAAAGACAAGAAACCAATAGGTTACCAACATTTTCCCAGTCACCCGATAGGTGACCGGGCATCGCGACGTAAGTCTTTGTTTTTTCCTCTGTGCCTCTGTGCCTCTGTGCCTCTGTGGTGAGGAATTCAGGATGAGTAACGCTGCGGGTGCGTGCGATGGAGAGGCAAGCCGGATCAGGTCTGCGCTTTTTTCCTTTTCGTTTGAGCCGAAGTGCCGGGGGCGACTTGCCGCGATGCGCGTTTTCCGGTGGCGGAGTTGACCGATTTTCGGGCAGCGGCAGGCTCCACTGTGGCCTGCGTTTTCTCTTTCCGGGGCCGTGGATCTGTCGTCGTCGTCGTCGTCGTCTTCTTCTTCGTCGTTGCCGCCACAGCCTTCTTCTTCGCCGATGCCCTGGCCGGTATTTTCGTCGCGACGGCAGGCGGTTCCACCGGCTTCGTCCGGCGGGTTCCCGCCTTCTTCTTCGTGTCCGGCAAGTCCTCGGGGCTGTCCATCTCGATGCCGAACACGTCGGCAAGTAGAGAATCGTCGAGCACCTTGCCCCTGGCAGGCGTTTTCCTGGTTTTGGCGGGCAGTTCCGCCGCCTGAGTCACCAGGTCATTGGCATCCACCTGGCGCAGCGTGAAGAGGAGCTCGGGCTGCGCATCCAGGCGCGCGCCCACGCCGTAGAGCACGGCGGCGATGTGCTTGCACATTGTCGCCCAGTCCGGACAGGAGCAGTCAAGCTGGATGTCTTTGGGCGCGGGAAACAGGCCCGTATTCGGCTGACAAATGCGCTCCATCACGGCTTTCGAGAGCTTGCCCTGCAACAGCTCGACCAGCGAAGCGATGGAGCCGGTGCATTCCTTCGCCAGCGACTTCCAGTGGGTGTCCGGCACGGCGGCGATGCCGATTTCGATCTGGTACAGGCTGGATCCCATCACCAGCGCGCGCACCTTGCCCGGCTCGATCTTCAGATCGATGACCGAGCCGTTGCGCACATAGGTGCGCCCACGCGGCAGACGATTCTCGAAGTCGCTGTAGGCTTCCAGGTTGTCGCACCAGGCCTTGCCCCAGAAGGTTTTGGCGATAGCCCGGCCCTCAATGCGTACCGGGCGCATGTCCTGCCCGGCCTTCATCGCCTTCGTGACTGCCTTTTCGGCCTGCGCCCGCCGCTTGGCGACCGGCACATAGGGTTTCCAGTATCCGTAACTCATGCGCTTATTCTCCGATGGAGTGGATGTCGAGTCTGACCAGATCGAGCAGTTCCGCGTCGCTCATCCCGGTCAGATTGATTTCTGCGCCGCCTTCGAGCACATCCTTCGCCAGTTGTTGCTTGGAGCGGATTAGATCATCGATGCGCTCTTCGATGGTACCCCGGCAGACGAACTTGTGCGCCAGCACATTGCGGTGCTGGCCGATACGCCAGGCGCGGTCGGTGGCCTGGTTTTCCACGGCGGGGTTCCACCAGCGATCAAAGTGGACCACATGAGAGGCGGCGGTCAGGTTCAGCCCGGTTCCCCCTGCCTTGAGCGAAAGGACGAAGAATGGGCACTGTTCATCTTCCTGGAAGCGCTTGACGAGTTCGCGACGCTTGCCCACCGGCGTGCCGCCATGCAACACCAGGCCTTCGCGCCCGAAGATATTGCCCAGAAAAGCCGCCAGCGGCGCGGTGGCCTCCCTGAACTGGGTGAAAACCAGCATCTTTTCCTGCCTGGCGGCGATGGTATCCGCGATTTCCGCCAGCCGCCCGAACTTGCCGCTGTCTTGCGGCCTCCAGGCGCCATCGCCGAGCCATTGGGACGGATGGTTGCAGATCTGCTTGAAGCGCATCAAAAAGGCCAGCACCAGCCCACGGCGCTCGATGCCCTCCGCCACGTCCAGCCTGGCGGCCAATTCCTTGACCGCGCGCTGGTAAAGGGCGGTCTGGACGGGACTCAAAGCACACCAGGCGGTCATTTCCGTCTTGTCCGGCAAATCGTCGATGACGCGCTTGTCGCTCTTCAGGCGGCGCAGGATGTAGGGGTTGACCAGCGTGCGCAGCGGGCCGTAATGCGCCATGTTTTTCGTCAATCCGGCAAAGGCCTTCTGCGATCCCAACAGGCCCGGATGGGTGAAGTCGAAAATGGACCAGAGATCGGTTAGACGGTTTTCCACGGGCGTGCCGGTGAGTGCGATGCGCGCCTCAGCCTGGAGTTGCTTGACAGCCTTCGTCTGCTTGGCAGACGGATTCTTGAGCGCCTGCGCCTCGTCGGCCACCGCCAGGTGCCAGCGCATCGCCAGCAGATTCGGCAGGCGCATCAGCGACCCGTAGCTGGTGATGACCAGATCGGTGTCCGCCAGCCGCTCGGTGTCGAGCGCGCGCAGTTCCTCCTGCGCCATTGCCGACGGGTGCGCGATGAGGCAGCGCAGGGAGGGAGCGAAGCGTTCGGCCTCCTGTTGCCAGTTGGCCAGCAGCGATGCCGGGGCCACCAACAGGCTGGGGCGCGTTCGCTGCAACGTGAGCAGAAGCGCCAGGACCTGGATCGTCTTGCCCAGCCCCATGTCATCGGCGAGGCATGCCCCCAGCCCCATCCGGGTGAGCAGGTGCAACCAGCGCACCCCCGCCTGCTGGTAGGGGCGCAAGCTCGCTTTCAGCGCCGGACCGGGAGTGACCGCGGCCAATCCTTCCGGCGAGCGCAATCCCTGGAGCATCCCGGCCAGCCAGTCTCCGGCGACGATTTCCGACCAGTCCGGATCGGCAGGGACGGCATCGTCGAGCGCGGCGCCCGCCAGCAGGCGCATGGCCTGGCCGAAGGGCAGCCCCTCCGCCGCCGCTTCCTCGATGCCCTGAAAACGCGCCATGAGGTGCGAGATCCGGTCGCGGTCCAACTCCACCCACTGGCCGCGCATCCATTGCAGTCCATCCTTCGCGTTCAGCAGGGTCTGGATTTCCTCGGGCGTCAGCGGCTGCCCGTCGAGCGTAACCTCCATGCGGAAGTCGAGCAGGGCATCCATGCCGAGCAGCGAGGGGTTCTTCGTGCCGACGGTCGCGGAGATCTTGGGTCGGGCGGGACGATCCGCGGCCCAGGTCCTGGGCATGCGCACGACGATGCCCGCCCCTTGCAGATGTGGCACATCCCCGAGGAAGCGCACCGCCTCCTCGACACCCCAGCGCAAGGGATGATAGATCTCGCCTTCGTTAATCATGTCGGCCAGCCAGGCGCAGCTGTCCGCCGCCTTTTGCACGGGCAGGAGCAGGGACAGAAGCTGCGCCTTCTTCCTGCCGCCGGAGAATTCCGCCAGGGCTTGCGAAAGCGGCAGGTGCTGCGCCTTGCCGTGCGCCGACAGGCGCGAGGTGTAGGTGGCGAGAAAAGCGAAGGGATATTCCGCATCCTTGCGGTTTTCGGCAAGGTTGAAATGCACGCGCCCCACGAGATTCCAGGCCGGATGTTTCGACTTGAGGAAATCCAGCAGCGACCCATTGGTCGCGGCCAGCTCCGTCTTCACGGCCGCCTCGATCTCCGCCCACAGCGCACGGAAAGTTTCCGGCGCCAGATACTCCGCGCCCGTCATCGGCGGCGCATCCAGGCACAGCGTTTCGAGGGCCAGCGCATCGGGGGCTGCGACAGCAATCTCGCCGTCTTCCGGCGTCGCGGTCAGCGCCGTCACAAAGCGCGCCGCGAAGTCCCGCCAGAAGGCCCACAGCGGCGGCAGCGCGGTGGTAACTTCCGCCGCGCCCAGGTGCAGCAGGCCGTGCCCCGTGCCTCGCGCAAAGGCCGCAGCAAGCCGGTCGGCCAGCGCCTCGGACAAGAGCGGCGCGTCCGGCTCCGCGCCGAACTGGAGATGTCCCTTGGGCGTCAGTTGCACGGCGAAGGTCATGCCGCGCGACTTCCCAACAGCGTCGCCTGCCTGGAGCGCCCCCGGTAACCGACCGGGATGATAGGGTCCGGGTTGTAGAGCTTGACGGGGCGGGTCTGTGTCTTGCCTTCAATCGCGCCGTGTGGCGTGGTCAGTTCCAAAATGGAACTGACCACGCCTTCCTGCAATTCGCCGCTTTCAAAGATGTTCTTCAGGTGCCTGGTAACGGCCTGGCGCTGAACCCCGAAGAACTCGGCAATCCGGTCCTGGGTTAGCCCGATGGTTTCATCCTTCAGAAAAATCTCCATCTTCACCTTGCCATTGGGCGTGGTGTAGAGCAGAAATTCCGTAAAGGTATTGTCCGGGACGATTTGATTCTTCTTTCGGATCAGCTTCTTGTCGCTATCGCTCATGCCTCACGTCCTGGTTTCACCGCGTCACACTGCCAACTTTGCAAACAGATCATCAAGCTGCGGATTGCTCGTAATCAAGAGCAGTTGCTTGATCGTCGCCTCCTTATTGATCTCCAAGCGCGCATAGTGCTCGCCTCCCGCTGGCGATGCCTGCTTCCGGATCAATTGAATGCGTCCGAACAGTGCTCCGTGGCGCTCAGCGAAACGCGCCAGGCCGACAGCCTTCTCGAAGTTATCGCCGAGACTCGGATCGTGGGGCTCCAGGATATCGACAGTGAAGTCATCACCATCCCGCCGCACGATCGCCAAATCCGGGAACATAGGACGCACGTCGCCGCCCGTCTCGTACGGAATTTCCAGCGACCACGGCTTGCGATCCACATTGCGCAGCCAGCCCACGACTTCCGGTTTCGCCTGTTCTTCCTGCAAGACATCCGCTTCCCACGTGCCAAGGTCGGCACGAAACTGTCCGTCGCTTTCCACGTACAAATGCTGCTGCCAAAAGTCGGCGCTGGCGGCACGGCGGAAATCAATGGATTCGGGCAAACGCCACGGCACCTCGTTCGGCTTGGCAGTGGCCAAGCGTAATCTTTCGTAACCGGCCCGGCGCTGTTCCTTGAGTTTGGCGATGGCCTTTTTGTGTGTGTCGTACAAGGCGTCGAACGCCTTTTCAGAAGCCGACTCCATCACCGACATGGCAAGATGGTGACGTGCCAAAACGATGGCTTCAGCTTTCACATCCAACGCATCCCGGTCTGCGTACGCCTGCCAGTAAGTCATGTGCAGGCCGTGACTCAGCACCCGGCCGGCTTCCTCGAACAAGCGATCGATGTCCACTCCGGATGCATCGATGTGATAGTCCGCTTCAGGCTCGGCAACGCCGGTGCCGTTTTTCACTGTCAGGGTCTTCAGGCCGACACGGGTAATGGACTGCGCTGCGGCATCAAACTGACCCGCCGATTTCATGACTTTGATCTGCTCTGCCATCCACTCGACAATTTGATGCTTGGCTTTGTCCCAAGCCTCATCATCGATCTCGTCCATCGTCAGGTTGCGCGAAATTGCCATGAAGCGCCGCAAATGACTTTGCGCCCGAGCGGCATTTACGCGGTAAGTGACCAGATCATCCAGTGCGGCGAAAATCTTCTCTGTACCGGCACGGCGACCGAGCACTACCAGATTGCGGCTGGAGCCGGTTTCCGATGGCGGCACGTCTTCGACGTTGTGCAGCGACTCGACCACACTGGTCACGGCCTGCGTATCGAAGTACGGCAGGAATAGATGCACGTCGTTCAATGCAGCATCGCGCTCGATGCGCCGCGCCAGCGGCGTGCGCACCATGCGGCCCAGCAACTGGGCAATGTAGGTGTGATCCTCGGCACGACGGAACGACATCATCACTTCTGCCCGCGGGCAATCCCATCCTGTCGACAGGCTGGTTTTGAAGAACACGATACCGATGTTCTTGTCGGCATTGATGCGTGAGGCATCCACCTTGCGCATCCGCCGGCCACCCACGTCGATGTCGCCGGTGTCATGCATGGCGTGCGCTACCTCGCCTTCGTTGAGGCGACGGCCAATCGCACTCTCGATGACGTTCAAGGCATCGGTGAGGCTGGTTTTTGTCACGGCATTTGCCGTGGCATTGTCGACCTGAACCACCAGTACCGGCCAGATGTTCTGCTCCCCTTCCTCCGCGCAATAGGCCGCCCAGGCGGTCGTCATTTGCCCCCAGCGGCGCGCAGCCTCCTCAAGCAATGCCATCTCGGCGGTCGTTGCCGATTCCGGATGATGGATCAGGATGCGGTCTTTCAGCAGACCGGATTGCCTGACCTCATCGGGCGGAATGGCCACCTTATGGACCGTGTGTGGCGCGTGCTCCAGCAAGTCCATAAAGCGCTTGGGCGTGGCCGATATGCCGATGACCAGCGGCATCCTGGCGAGGCCCACTTCCGGGTAGCCCAGCAAAAACCGCTGCATCAGCGTTTGCGCCGCCAATGCGCCCCTCCCGCCGGCCATCCCCCGGTGCGCCTCGTCGATCACCACATAGAACCGATCCGGAATCGCCTTCGCCGTATTGCTCAGCGTGCTCCAGATCGAGTACTGGCGGCCGTCGCCCACCTTCGTCAGCAGCTTGTCGTTGCCCAGCTTCTGCGTATTGATGAAATACACCTTGCCGCCTTGCAAGCGTTCGGCGTCGAAGGTGGAATCAATCGGAACGAGCTGATTGACCCGATAGATGCGATCCGACTTACTCTCGATCTTGAGCTTGGTCTGCTCGTTGAGTTCCGGCATGTCCGAAACCCACAGGATCACGGCATCCGGCTGCGGTTGCCAATCCAGCGGCCAGGCCAGCTGGTCGTCGGGCTCGTCGAGAATGGCCTCGAACAGCGCCGTCATCACGATGGTCTTGCCACTGCCGGTCGGCGCGGAAAAGGCAATAGCCTGCGGATTGTCGCTGCTCGCGAAGCTGCGCGCTGCGGTGAGCTTGTCGCGCAGCAGATGCAGCGCATCCTTCTGGAAATCGAACAGGGTGACTTTCATGGAAAGTACCTGTCAATGTCCAAAGCGCCATGAAACACACCCAACACCTCGATCACGTCCGCATCGATGCGGCACAGATAGGCGATGCGGTAGTGCCCGTACAGAATCATTCGAACATCGCCTTCAGGCTCGACACGCAGGCGCGTGCCAATTCCAGGAAAGTTGGCGACCAACTCTGCTTTCTCCACGATGCCGTCAATGACCTTGGTCGCGGCCCGTGGGCTGTCTTGCGCGACATAGTCGTGGATGTCTTCCAGCCAATCCAGCGCCTCTGGCGTCCATCTCAATTCCGCCATGACCGAATTTTCCGCAGGGCTTCGTCGTGACCGATGCTGCGCCCGGCTCGTACATCGATCAGGCCCCTTTCCACCATGCGCTCGAAGGCAATCTCGCGAACGATTTCCTCGTAACTGGCATCTTCCGGCTGCGCCTCGATCACCTCGCGCAACAAGGTCTTGGCCGTTGGTTTCTCGTCTACATGGGCAGTCATTATGTCGCTCCTTTATTGATCATGAAATTCACCAAATAATCGCGATAGAGCTGTACGACCTGCAAATCGGGATTGGTTCGTCTCGTCGCTTCGCGTACCTCGGCTGCCATCGCCCTGAACGACTCGTCGGCATCGGTGACAATGAAGACATGCGACAGGCCGGCGCGGCCCTTGATGGCCTTAAC
>Ga0208244_101130_pt1 | contig 16758 bp, 12 predicted proteins | sample SubbioCR12Aug_5A_FD_184828 | JGI IMG/M metagenome (GOLD analysis project Ga0208244, IMG submission 184828) | Serpentinite rock and fluid subsurface biosphere microbial communities from McLaughlin Reserve, California, USA - CR12Aug_5A (SPAdes) | ecosystem: Environmental > Terrestrial > Deep... | reverse complement strand
ACATTACAGAGCCTCCGGTTATTTATTACACACTCACATTAGTGGCTATACCGGCAAACGGTGGAACTGTTTCAGGTGGAGGCTCGTATGAAGAAGGTGAAAATGCTGCTGTGTCAGCTACTACTAATAGCGAATTCGATTTCTTTGGTTGGTTTATTGGTGAAACTCTTCTAAGTTCTGAAGAAGAATACGTTTACACAATGCCTGCAGAAGATGTAACTCTAACTGCAAAATTCCAGGAAAAAGTGTCTGTTTCTAATCCGGAAACTTTAACTATAAGCATGTATCCTAACCCAAGCAGAGGCAATGTTATCATTACATCTGATTACATCATAATTGAAATAAGTGTGTATGATATGACAGGAAAACTAGTGAAAAAAGTTAATACTGAAGCTGAACAAGTTGATTTACAACTATCGGCAATAGAGCCTGGCTTATACTTTGTGAAGATTATTACGAGTGCCGGAGAAAAAATGATGAAACTACAAGTATTGTAGTGCCTTGTACTGAACAAATTGGCTTGTCGTGTACATGCTGATAGTTAAAAGTTTGTTTAATTTTGGCAAAGACGAGGTGGCAATATGCCACCTCGTCTTTTATTATATTATTTCCATGAATTAATAAAAAATAAATTATTTTTATATCCTATTAATAACCATTTTCTCCGGCGATTTCCGAAAAGCCTTAACAGAGTAGGATTACTTAAAAAACAAAAACTATGGAAAGCAAATTTTTTACTTTTATTAAACCATTTTTAAATTATGTTGATAGTGGGAATTTCTTCAGAAAACCAATTAGCTGGCTCTATGCATTAATTGCAGGATTGAATCTTTTATTACCAATATTTATACTCTATCAGGCAATAGATAGCGGTGTTTTAAACAGTCAAAACTATGCATATATTAGAGAAATTGAGCCGGGGATATACATTAAAACGATAATTGTTTTTATTTTTTCTTTCCTGATTATTTCAGTTGTTAGTTGGTTGGGGTTTCAACTGTGGTGGGACAGAAGAAGTAAAGTTAATCAAACCTCTGATGAGGGCGCAGAATTTGTTGCTACGCCTGTAATCTCTCACATAGTTCAAACTTTTGGCGAATGGCTTGGAATGTGGGTAGCTATTGTTGGCTTCTCAACTTCTCTGCTTACAGCATTATTAATGGGTAACTATGGCTCTGGATTTGCCAGCAGTTTAGGGATAGGCATGTTTGATTCTGGCATATATGGAATATTTTTAATGCCTGTTATTGGATTTCTTATAATAGTTATTTTTAGATTTTTTGCTGAATTCTTTAAAGCACTTACCTCAATAGCCAATAACACCAGGAAACAATTAAAATTCTTTAATCCTGAAGCACATGAATAGTTGTGGTTAAAGAATAGTTATGTCTCTAATTAAATAGGATTATTTAATAACACAAATCCACAATACCTTTACTGTCTGGCATAGTGGATTTGTGTCTTCTATTTTGTTGAATTGATTTTATTCTAATAACGAAAGGAAGTTTAATAAACTTAAGCTGTTTATTTGCCTAACTCCCAAACGCCTCATCAACAACTCCCCTTAAATCTGGCACGTATGATTTTGCTTTAGAGAATAATCCGAGGTATTCAATATTTTTGCTATCATCATAAATAGGTGCAAAATCAATTTTGTTTAAGTAAAGATTGTGAGTTTTTGATTTCACTGATAGCTCATTCAGTATTTTAATATGTAGATTTTTAGACCTGACTATCCCTCCCTTTCCTATGTTTTCTTTGCCGGCTTCAAACTGTGGTTTTATAAGTGCAATTATAAGACCATCATCGGCTAGTAATTTGGAAAAAACTTCAAAAACATGAGTTAATGATATAAAGGAAAGATCCGCTACTATCCAGTCGGGCTTGCTATTATCAAGATGTTCAATAGTCAATTCTTTAATGTTCATTTTTTCAATAGAAACAACTCTTGGAACATTCTGCAATGACTTATGCAACTGTCCTTCACCAACATCTACCGCCCATACTTTCTTAGCACCGTTTTTCAGCAGACAATCAGTAAACCCTCCTGTAGATGCACCTGCATCTAAAACAACTTTCCCTTCCGGCGAAACCTCAAAACTTTGAAGTGCTTTTTCCAGCTTCAAGCCCCCCCTGCTCACATACCGCATGGAATCGGGATATTCTGCTTCAATCTTTTCATCGCCCGTAACCTGAAACGAACTTTTGTAAATCTCTTTGCCGTTTACTTTCACCAATCCTTCAGAAATAGCTTCCTGAGCTTTAATACGGGAAGAAAATATGGCTTTATTAATAAGATAAATGTCTAAGCGCATGGATTTTTTGGGTTACAGGTAGCGTTACATGAAAAGTGACAGAAGAGTTACAGTGAAGTGACAGGTAAAGTTACGGAAAAGTGACGGAAGAGTGAAAGGAAAGTTACAGGGAGTGTTCATTGATCAAAGGGATCTCTCGCTAACGCTCGAGATGACCGCAACCCGCAACCCGACACCCAAAACCCAAAACCTCAAACCTACCCCCATTTATCACATTGGCACATTGGCATATTAAAACATTAGCATATTAACTCACTCCCCAACTTTTCCTTCTGCCCAGTTTTTCATAAAGTTTATTAGTTCCATTCGATTAACAGACCTAGCATTTCTGACATAAAACCCTGATGAAGAAACTCCGGCGGCTAAACATTCTGCCGGACCAAGACCATTCATCCATGCGTTGCAGAATCCTGCATTGAAATTATCTCCTGCTCCGGTTGTAAGTTTTGGCTTTGGCGTGTATGGACCATCAACCCATGCCGTTTCATTTTCACAAGCGATGGCTGCTCCATTAGTCGGGTGAATAACTATTCCAAAAACATTAATCTTCTCGCGAATTTTCGAAGCTCTTTTTTGTAATTCTTCTTCCTTAATTCCCAGAACATTAGAGATAATTGACGATTCGTTTTGATTCATGCTAAGAATTGTCTTTGTTGGAATTTTAGAAATCAGATTTAAAACACCCTTAATATCTTCAGTTGTTCTTTTTTCAGGATCTGCAAGGTCAATAAATACAAGTGGTTTATTTTTTTGTTCTGCAATAATGCTGCTAAACTTTTCAATAATTGAGTTAAGACTGTATAGCATAGTCCAATTAGTAAATCCAATCAAACTAATATCAGACATTATCTTTTTAAGTTCAGGCTCAGGAAGTTTTTCAATAAGATGATCATAGCTTACTTCCGGCAAATTATTCATTTTGCCCATCATAAGCTTTCCATCAAAAAACTCAAGCGCTTCTGTAAATCCGGGGTCAGTTAGGCTGACAACTTGTTTGCAGCTATCTGCAAATTCTCTAAACACAGGGTGTACATAATGCTTCCCCAAAGCGCCTATATAGGTAACATTATGGTTCTGAGCAATAAGTGCATTTGCCATGATCGGACCATTACCGCCAAGCTTTGTTTGAATAGGAACCAGCTCTAAATTGCCGCTGAGTCCGGCCAGACTGGCTATTTTCTCTGCAAAAGTTTTAATATCCGGAACTCTTTCGTGCTCTGTCAGGTTTTTTCTTTTGTCAACTACATGTATAATCTCATCAACAAAACCATCAAAACCGACAAGGCAGTGCATGGATTTTTCTGATTTTTGAAGCTTTTCTGCTGCTTGCTTAATAATTGGTTGTTGTTTCATAATGATAGATTAGGTATCGGGTGTCAGGTATCGGAAAACCTAATACCCGATACCCGACACCTATAATAAACTTATCTCCTCCCAAACACTTCCGTTAATTTTAGTAAATCATCTGTATGTTTAGATGTAAGCTGTCCCTTTTTATATCTCCATTTCCAATATCCTGATGCCTTTCCGGGGAAATTGAATCTGGCAGAAGTGTCTAGCCTTAAAATATCTTGCATTGGAGCAATAGCAATGTTTGCAACTGTTGACCATGCCAACCTGATAAACGACCAAGCGGGGTCAGACTCATCAATTTTAAAATAATCGCGCATCAATTGCTTTTCTTCCTCAGTACTTTCGTTGTATCTGCCCAAAGTAGTATCGTTGTCGTGAGTTCCTGTATAAACAACACAATTCTTACCGTAAGTATGAGGGATAAAGTCGTTATCTTCGCCGGTGTCGAATGCAAATTGAAGGATTTTCATTCCCGGAAGATCGAACCCATCTCGCAAAGCTTCAACGTCGGGGGTGATAACACCTAAGTCTTCTGCAATGATAGGAAGATTTCCAAGTGCATCATAAACTGCCTCAAGCATTTCCATTCCCATTGCAGGCTTCCACTCTCCTTTTTCAGCAGTTTTTTCACCAAAAGGCACTGCCCAGTAAGCAGCTAATCCACGGAAATGGTCAATCCTTAGAATATCATATAACTTAAAGTTAGCCTCAACTCTATCAATCCACCATTTAAATCCTGTTTCTGAAAGTTTTTCCCAGTTATAAATTGGGTTTCCCCATAGCTGGCCGGTTGCACTGAAATAATCTGGTGGCACACCTGCAACCGTTTTGGGATTCATATCATTGTCAAAATCGAATATTTCAGGATTTGCCCATGCATCAGCACTATCGAATGCAACATACAAAGGAATGTCGCCAATAACTTTAATATCATTAAGATTAGAGTATGATTTTAATTCAAGCCATTGCCAGTAAAATAAAAACTGAATGTACTTGTAATATTCAATTTGTTCTTTAAGATCGTGCTTGTACTTTTCAACTGCGTGGTGAGAGCGAATCTTAATGTCATGCGCCCATTCCGACCAAGGTTTGCCGTGATAATGATCTTTCAATGCCATAAAGAAAGCGTAATCATTAAGCCATTTTTTATTATTGTTGCAGAAATTCTTGAAACGGATTTTGGTAACCTTGCAATTATTTTCTTTGAATTTGTTGAAAGAAGCTTTCAAAACATCTCTCTTATAATTATAAATCAGCCCAAAATCAACCTCATCGTCGCCAAATTCAATTGCTGAAGGCAAATCATTTACATTAAGAAGACCATTCTCAACAAGTTTGTCGAGATTGATAAGCGATGGATTTCCTGCAAAAGCAGAGAAGCACTGATAAGGTGAATCGCCGTAGCCGGTATGCCCTAGTGGCAAAATTTGCCACAGTTTCTGACCGCTTTCCACCAAAAAATCAACAAATTCAAAAGCTTCCTTGCCCATCGTTCCAACTCCGTATTTGCCGGGCAAAGATGTTATATGTAGTAATATTCCACTCGAACGTTCTGTTTTCATATAATGTGTTTTTTGTATTATTAGTATTTTAAAATGAAGGAAGAACAAATGCGGTATTCCATTGCAGGATATTCTATTATAAAAAGCTCCACGCAAAAGCCGCAAAAATAAAACGCAAAAGCGTCACAGATTCTATCGCAAAGACTATTCTTCCAGTACTTTTTTAATTCTGATTTCGTCTTCATCTTTGACTAAAAGTATTGAGACAGCAGCTATTACAAAAGCAGCACCTCCAATCATAAGAGCATAAATTGGCTGTCCACCTGCAATATTCACAACAAAGAAACCAAGAAGACTTGCAGCTACAATTTGAGGTATAACTATGAAGAAGTTGAAGATGCCCATGTAAGTTCCCATTTTATTTGAAGGAAGAGATCCTGTTAGGATAGCGTATGGCATTGATAAAATACTTGCCCATGCAATACCAACTCCGAGCATAGAAACAAGCAGCCATTCAGGAGAAGGAACAAAATAAACCGAAACAAACCCCACAGCACCAAGAATTAACGCAAGAGCATGTGTTATTCTTCGATTTGTCCATCTTGCCAAAACAGGAAGGAAGAATGCAATTAGAGCAGCAAACCCGTTATACATTGCAAAACAAATCCCTACCCAATTTGCACCGGTATTATATTCCTTTAAAATTGATTTAAACCTGTCAAATAATCTACCATCAATATTATACTGATTATCGTATAAAGCTTCTTTTGTTGCTTCATCAGAACGGCCTTCTTTCAAGAATAAATTTAGTACGCGAACAGGCACAGCTACCTCAAGTTTTCCCTTTTCAAAATTATTTCCAATTTTTCTAATTTCTTCATCAAGATTTTTAAGCCAAGCATCAGAGATGTCGTAAGCCTCAATTTCATTAGTCAACCGAACTTGCTCTGTTTTTAATTGATTAAATTCTTCAAGAGAAATTTTCATGTCGTATATATGACTGGTAATGCCTGCCGTTGAGTATATCCACATTGCAAACAAAGCAAACCAGCTAAAAAACTGCACAACTGCAAGTTGCCCCATAGTTTTGGGCATATTAAACAAGTCATTTAAAACAACAACAAGTCCACCCTCATTTTTTCCTGCACTTTTAAGCAGCCCAGCCACAAGCTGAACAATTCCGAAAACAAAAACACCACCGGAAAGAACGAACAGTTTTTGGTCTAATTTAAAGTACCAAACACCTAGAGTAAGAGCGGCGCCTATAAGCATCCACAGATAACTATATTTTAGGAAATATTTTGCAGGATGATCAACATGCTTAATTTGCTTTTCAGAACCCGTAACTTGCTTAGCATGAGCTTTTTCAGCTTCTTCAAACCCTTTTAATTCTTGAGGAGTATATTCTTTTGATTTTATAACAGTCCACAACACTGCTACAAAAAAGACCAATGCACCAAGATAAAATGACCACTTAACAGAGGGTGGAATTTGCCCTTCCGGAGCTGTATTTGCAACACCAACCCATTCAGTAAGAATATAAGGCAAAGCGGAGGCAACAACAGCGCCGGTGCCAATAAAGAAGCTTTGCATTGCAAAACCCTTTGTTCGTTGTTCGGCAGGCAGCATATCACCAACAAATGCTCTGAAAGGTTCCATTGAAACATTAATAGAGGCATCTAGAATCCAAAGCATCCCGGCAGCAACCCATAGGAATGGAGAATTCGGCATTATAATAAGAGCTATTGAAGCCAGAATAGCACCAATAAGGAAAAACGGCCTCCGTCTTCCCAGTCGCCCCCAGGTATTATCACTCATATGCCCAATAATAGGCTGTACTATCAGTCCTGTAACAGGAGCTGCAATCCATAGAATAGGAATTGCATCAATATTAGCTCCAAGAGTTTCGAAAATCCTACTAACATTGGCGTTTTGGAGGGCGAAGCCAAACTGGATTCCAAGAAATCCAAAACTCATATTCCAAATTTGCCAAAAACTTAGCCTTGGTCTTGTTTTCATTTGAATAAAATTTCGTTAATAATCCTTTAGTTCCAAAAATAAAATCAGGGTTTTCCAAAACCTGATAATAAGGTTTAAAATTAAGGGATTTTTTTGTTTTGAGGAATAATTAAAAGCAAATACTTCCTAAAAGTGTTGTAAAAAATTTAGGGAATCATCTTACATCTTATAATCGTTAATCTTCCAATCAATTAAATCGGAGCAACAATATGAAAAAATAATCCGGGTTTGCCGTGGCGGTTTATTGTGAATTCTGTGCGGAACACTTTATCGTAATAAGTAACAAAGTCTACCCCCAAGCCGGCTCCTCCAAGCCATATGTTTGAATATGGATTTCTTTCGAAAAACACTCTATCGTAAGTATAACCTGCATCAACAAATGCATTAATGTATATTGCATAATGCATCAGACCAAATTTCTCTCCGGGGATAAAACTCAATCGTTTCACTCTTTGTGGAAGGATGTTATATTTCAAATTTGTTTTTAACACCCCAAAATGCTGGGCATCAACAACATAATATTCATATCCCCTAACAAAATTTTCATTATACCCTAATCCTCTTTCAAGAAAATAGGGATAGTTTTCTGCGAATGAAACCTTTGTGTTAAGTCCGGCTGCAAAATACCACTTATCTCCTAAGGCCAAATACCTTCTAAAAGAATTCTCAACTGAAAAAAGTGGAGAGATGTCGTTGTGGAAAATATTAAATCCATGCTGTGTAACAGACAATTTATTAAAATAGCCCTTTAATGGATATGCTTTCAAATCGCGATAATCGGAAATATATTCATACTTAAGCATAAAGTATTGCAAATGTGAATTATCTGAGTTAAGAAATAAAGGATTTAGCAATAACACTGTATCTGCAAATGCAAGATTATTATAGCGAAAGTTTATAAAATGAGTATGATAGAAATTTTTACGGTAGGTAAAATTAAGTTGGGCATAAATGTCGGTTCTGACAAAACTTAAGGGATCTTTATAAAAAACTTGCTTGTTATCAATACTCATGAAATTAATTTCCTTTGCCCTTACGTAGCCGGCAGAGACAGACATCCCAAGGGTTTGATTTGTATTAAGATAAGGGATAGTATAGGAAAATGCATATCTTTGATTGTATCCTGCTCTAAGATTAAATCTCAGTCGCTCTTTACGACCTCTGAAATTCTCAAACACCAAATAAAAGCCATAGCTTACTCTGTCAAAATTGGGCGAATCCATCCAGGTATTAATGTTCCTTTCATGAATATCGACAGTTGGAAATGGCCACAAATACCATCTTTCCACAAAGAAAATATTTATTGTTGATCCATTGTTCGGATGCAGGTTGGCAGTAAATTCAACAAAATTAAATAATGAAGTATTAAGAAGATTTTCTCTGCTGCTTGATAAAATTTTCTCAAATTCAGACACAGAAATAGTGTCACCTGAGTTAAACAACAATTCTCTTTTTATGATGTGTGGTTTGGTAATTTTGTTTCCTTCATAGGAAACATCTCCAATAACAACATATTGAATTGGGGTCTCTTCAGCAGGATATGTGTATGCTATCTTTATCCCTTTAGAGTTTGATTCAATAACACCCGAAATACCCCAAAAAGGCAGCAATGATAAAATTGTAAATAACAAAATTTCGAACCGAACTCTCACTAATCTTTAATTATATTGTAATCAATTTTTTCTCAATTTAAAGGCTATTGAGGTTTAGTGGAAAAATATAAGGCTTTTTGTTAATAGATTTTGAATCTTTAAAATTTCCACCCCTATACCCTTATACCCCCTATACCTTATACCTTATACCTTACCTTATACCCTATTACCTTACCCCCCAAGCCCCCTAAAGGGGGAGCTGACGACGGCATACTATATACCCTATACCTTTATACCCTATACCTTTAAACCCCTATACCTATATATTCAACCAATTCATCAACGATTGAAACCTATCGTCAAGCAAATCGCCGTATCTACTTTCTTCAGAGTAAAATCCTTTTATAATATAATCATAGCGATTAAATGTTTGAATTATACCCGAAATATCAATCTTATTAACCTTAATGGTTATCTCCAGTTTATTGCTGTCTTCAAAGGTTGACAAATATGAGCACAATACTTTTGCGTCATTAGCCTCAACAATTCCAGCAATCTGGCTTAAGGAATATGCATGAGTATTTACCTCAAGAACAATAATTCCACCAGGGTGGTTAACGCTTGTAATTTTTACGAAATTATCAACCAGAGTAGCCAGAGTTATGCATCCCAAGTAGTTATTTTTACTATCCAAGACAGGCACCAGAGTAAGCGACTGCTCATCCACAAGCCTAATTACATCAAATATATGATGATTAATGTGCACATAGGGTTTATTGAGAGACAGATTATGATTGCCAATTGGCAATTCCATGTCATTAATTTCGTAAATATCAGTGTCGGAAATTAAGCCCAAAAACACTTCGTTATTGACAATGGGTAAATGAGAAACACGCAATTCTTCCATAAGAGACAAAGCTGTTGAGGCACTGTCGGAAGTTTTTAGCGTAACAATGTTGTCAGTCAATAAATCTTTTGCCTGCATATTGCCTGATTTTTAGTGAATTTTATTTAACAAAAATACTCATAAAACAGAAACGGAATTGAAATTTTTAAATTGTAAAATAACTAAAATACAAAGCTTTACTCCCCCATTTTGCTTAGCTTTGCAATAAAAAAACGTATGACGAGGTTAAGTGTAAACATAAACAAAATTGCTACTCTGAGAAATGCCAGAGGTGGCAATATTCCAAATGTAGTAAAAGCAGCTATTGATTGTGAAAGATTCGGTGCTCGAGGAATAACTGTTCATCCCCGACCTGACGAAAGACACATCAGAATGCAGGATGTTTATGATCTTAAAAATGTTGTTACTACTGAGTTTAATATTGAAGGATATCCATCGAGAAAGTTTCTAAACATGCTAATAGAAATTAAACCGGCTCAGGCTACTCTTGTGCCCGACCCACCAAACGCCCTTACTTCAAACGCAGGATGGGACACAATAAAACATGAAGCTTTTTTGAAAGATGTAATCGCAGAACTGAAAAGTCACGGCATAAGGACGTCAATTTTTATAGAAACTAATCCTGACCTGATTTTTAAAGCGGCAGAAGTTGGTACAGACAGGGTAGAGCTATATACCGAACCATACGCTGCCGAATTCCCATTTGGAAAGGAAAAAGCAATTGCTCCTTTTATTATGGCAGCAAAAGCAGCAAATGAAGTAGGATTAGGTTTGAATGCCGGCCATGACCTCAGCCTTGAAAACCTTAAGTATTTCGCACAAAACATCCCAAACCTACTTGAAGTATCTATAGGGCATGCTTTGATAAGCGATGCATTGTATTTCGGACTAGAGAATACGGTTCAGATGTATTTGAGGGAGATAGGGGTATAGGGGTATAGGGGTATAGGGTGTAAAGTTATAAGGTATGGAATATTGTATTTGGGAAATTTAATAAACATCTTTTTTAGCTAATTATGGAAATTGATAATTATAATCTTGAAAGCGATATTGTTGAAGAAGAATCAACTAGTTATAACTCAGACAAGGATTTCACAACATTAGAAGCTTGGAGAAAAGCAAGAATTGTGAAGTTATTCTTTTACAAAGAAATAATACCTTTTGTCCAAAATGAAGAAAAACACAATCTTGCCTTCCAAATACGAAAAGCATCAGTTAGCATTACTGCTAATATTGCGGAAGGATATGGTAGATTTCATTATAAAGAAGGAATTCAATTCTATCGTATTTCAAGAGGGTCTTTGTTTGAATTAAAAGACCACGTAATATCTTGTTTTGATATGCAATATATAAATAAAGCGCAATTTGAAAAAGCTCTCAGTCTAATTGAAGACGCAAAAATTACTATAAATGGATATATAAATTTTGTAAAAAAACAATTGCAAAATGAAAAATAGTGCACTCCTTATACCATATACCCCTATACCCTATACCCCTATACCCCTATACCCCTATACCCTATACCCTTAAAACATGAAACTAAACTATAAATCCTTCGGCAACGGGCCTCCCATAATTATCGTGCATGGCCTTTTTGGCATGCTCGACAACTGGATTACAATAGCAAGAAAGTTTGAAAATGATTATACTGTTTATCTTGTTGACCAGCGCAATCATGGTAAATCAGGCAGAAGCGATGTTTTTAATTATCAGGCGATGAGCGATGACCTTCTGGAGTTTATGGATACTAACAATATTCAAACATCTCACCTTATTGGTCATTCTATGGGTGGAAAAACAATTATGCAATTTGCATTTGACTATCCTGAACGAGTTAATAAACTAGTTGTTGCAGATATTGGCCCTGTTCAATATGAGAATAAGCATGAAATGATTATAAATGCAATGCTTTCTATAGATTTTTCACAACAAAAATCAAGACAGGATGTTGAAGAATTATTGTCTAAAACAATCAAGAGTAAAAGGCTATTACAGTTTTTAATGAAGAACTTATATTGGAAAGATAAAAACAATTTGGGCTGGAAAACTAATATGGAAGCAGTTCTTGAAAATATGGAGAAAATCGGAGAAGCTATTGCTTCTGATAAACCATACATGGGACCAGCTTTGTTTGTCAGAGGAGGAAGATCTGATTATGTTACTTTAAAAGAGATGCATCAAATTAAAATGCAATTTCCTATTGCAGAAATAAAAACAATTAATGGAGCTACACACTGGCTACATTATGACAAACCTGATGATTTTTTTGCTTTAGTAAGTGATTTTTTACGTTTAGTGTAAATATTTTTTACATATATATTATTTTTTTCTTGCACATTAAAAATTATTTCCGATCTTTGCGCGGAAATTTAAAAACTATTTAGTCATGAAAAAAATACTTTTTATACTAGTTATCATTATTTTTGCCTGCAATATCTTGCAAAGTCAAATAAGCAGGCCTGGGGATCCAACAAGCTTTTCACTAGAAAAAGGCTCTTCTTCTATTCCTTTTATTTCAATGCCCGAGTTAGACCTTGAAAATCTGTATGAAGAAGATCTTGTGTTTGATAATCTTGCTGATACTCCATGGAGGTTTGGAGAAAATATTGACGTAAATATTTCTTTAGAAAACTCCGGCAAATTGACAATTCTTGAGAATGGTGACAAAATTTGGCAACTTGGAATTTATTCAAAGGGAGCTTTATCAATTAACCTAACATTTAATAGGTATGTTCTTCCTAAAGGCGCTGAATTGTTCATTTATAATGAAGATAGAACAAGCATTATAGGTGCTTTTACAGACCAAAACAATCAGGATGATGAATATTTTGCAACAACACTTGTAACCGGAGAAAGAATCATAGTTGATTATTTTGAGCCTGCAAATGTTGAATTTCAAGGTGTTCTTGAAATTGAGACAGTAACACATGGTTATAGAAGTCCGTTCGATTTTATTAAAGGATTCGGACACTCAGGTAGTTGCAATTTGAATGTTGCTTGCCCTCAGGCAAATGATTGGCAAGACCAGATAAATTCAACAGTGCTGCTGCTTGTTGGAGGCAATGCATTTTGCACAGGCTCTATTCTTAACAATATCAGGCAAGATTATACTCCATATGTTTTGTCGGCAAATCATTGTTATAAAACACCTTCAACAGTTGTTGTATGGTTTAACTGGCAAAGTCAAACATGCAGCAACCCTTCATCATCTCCATCATATCAATCTATGAGTGGAGCAACTCAAAAAGCTAAGTATTCATCAACTGACTTTTGGTTGTTTGAGCTCAATCAACAAATCCCTCAAGATTACAATCCATATTTTGCAGGCTGGAACAGAACCCTGGAAAGCAGATTAGATGAGTTTATTGTTGGAGTTCATCACCCAAGGGGCGATATAAAAAAATTCAGCTACTCAACTACAGGTGTTAATACAGCAGCATATCTTGGTAATATTGGCTCCGGAACAAGTCATTGGCGAATAGTATGGAGTGGTGGTACTACAACTGAACCCGGGTCATCTGGCTCGCCTTTATTCGACTCAGAAGGAAGAATTATCGGTCAACTTCATGGCGGATATGCAGCATGCGGTAATACGCAACCCGACTGGTATGGTGTTTTTGGAAAATCATGGACAGGCGGAGGAACTGAGTCTTCAAGGCTAAACAACTGGCTCGACCCTGATAATACCAACCTTGAGGCAATAAGTGGCACATCCTATACATCTGATATAGTTAAAAACCCATTACGATTCAAGGCAACTGCAGTTAGTAATGACGAAATTATGCTCACATGGGGCCTCAATTTGAATAATAATTCTGTTTTAATTGCTGTTTCCCAAGATGGAATTTTCGGACAACCAAATAGTCCATTTGTGCTCGGAGAAGAAATCTCCGGAGGTGGAAGAGTTATTTATATGGGAAATGACAATAATAAATTCCACAAAAATCTACAAAGCAACATAGGATATTATTATAAGGTTTGGTCTTTCGATAATAAACTAAATTATTCTGAAGGTATAATTGCTTCAGCTACTACATTCTGCGAAATAATTTCAGACTTCCCGATATTAGAAGACTTTGAAGAAAACTCAATACCATCATGCTGGAAACAAGAGGTAATTACAGGCAATACATATTGGCAAGTAGGAAAAGGAAATGGAAATAACGCTCCTGAAGAACCTTATTCCGGGTTTTTCAACATCTATTTCAAATCAGAAAATCAACTAAATACGGCTAAACTAATAATACCAAACCTTAATTTTGGGGGTTTTGATTATGCTGTGCTAAGCTTCTATTATACAAATGCATCCACATGCACTCAGGACAGACTGAAAATATACTATCGTACCGACGAATTTTCAGATTGGATATTGTTGGAAACATACTTTTCAAACGTTACCAAATGGACTTTCTCCGAAGTGCTCATCCCAATTGTTTCAAAATCTACACAAATCGCATTTGAAGCTACATCTCTTGGAGGTCATGGAATATGCATAGATTATGTTAGTATAAAAGCTCATTATAATGCTTTATATCCTCCTCCTTCTAATCTTACGGTTATTGACACTGATAGCCACAGCATACATTTAACATGGGAAGAACCCGCCAGAGTAGTCCCTGAGCTTGTAGGATATAAATTATACAGGAATGGAGTTTACACGGGGCAGCTTATTCCCGAAAACGAATATACAGACTCCGGACTTCAAATAGGTAGTTATGAATATTTTGTTACAGCTTTGTATAACAACCCTTTTGGTGAATCTTTGCCGTCTGATACCGTCTTCGCAGAAATCATATCAAGCAATCCTGTTGTATTAATTTTGGAAGCTGAAGGAAATGGATTATTAAATCTCGGCATTGGAGAGCACATTTACAACTCAGGCGCTGTAGTAAAAATATCGGCACAAGCAGATAATCACTGGACTTTCTCGAAATTTGAGGAAAATTCTACTGTGATTTCAACAGAAGATGAAGTCTTAATTACATTAACATCAAGTAGAAGAATAATTGCATTTTTCAAGCCTAATGAATATGAACTCATACTTACTTCAAATCCGGAGGATACAGGCATTCAAACCGGCAGTGGCTTGTATCATGCATGGCAACCAGTATATTTAAACACTACTGTACCACTAGGTTATGATTTTTTATATTGGAGAGATGAAGAAAAAATTATTTCAACCAAACAATCATTTGAATGGGGAATAGACAAAAACTCGCGAATAACAGCTTGTTTCGCTTTAAGTCAATATTCCATAAGACTTTTTGCTAGTCCGGCTGAGGGTGGAAATGTATTTGGGAGCGGCACAAAAGATTATGGCTCAGAGGTAATCATATATGCAGAAGCAAATGAAGGCTGGAGTTTCCTGCACTGGATGGACGGCTCTACTATACTGACAGAGGAAAATACTTATAGCTTTACTGTTGATTCTGACAAAATCTTTGTTGCTGTTTTTGAATCGCTAACAAACTCCGATTACACTCATTATGCAAAGCCTGAACTAAATATATATCCAAACCCGGCATCAAATAATTTACATGTAGATATGCCTTCAATAAACGGAAGAGTTGATATAAAAATATTCAATCTTGGAGGTCAGGTTGTATTTGAAAAATACACAAATGCCGGACAACAAGGGCTGATATCAGAAAATATTGACATCAGCATTTTATTACCCGGCATCTACATAATCAGCATTGAAACAAACAACGAAAAATTTAGGAAAAAACTGATTGTTTCCCGCTAGTTAATTATTCCTTTCGGAAAGTAACATTTTGGTTGTCGGCTCTGACAATGCTCTGCCAAAACTCAAAGTATTCCGGGTATTTTTCAGCAGGAAAATGCCCGGATTTGCTTTCATAGTACATAATGTATTTTACAATATTCCCTTCAACCGAAGTACTTGACTTGTATGTTCCAAATTCTGAATCTAAAAAGCTATTTTGAGGTACTGTTTCAACAACAAAACCCTCAGGAACAATATACATTATTGTATCACTATAGCTCCTCTCAAATGTTAGTTCAAAAGGAAGAACTCTATTTCTAATTCTTGGCGGAGTCGATTTTGACGCAGACAGAAGGTTAACCGGGATAAAGATTCTATTTCGACTAACATTTGCATAGGTTTTTAATAAAGCTTGAAGTTCAACAGTTGCAATAGCAGGCATATTATCATTTAATTTAATTGAATGCCTTTCTATTGTGCTATTTGGCAAATAATCTTTACTATATAACCACTTTTTCTGATCTTCTTCGTTTTGTCTGCTCGCCATGTTTAGCTGACTAAAGAAATGTCCGCCAAAACTCATCACAACATTTGCACTACCATTGCCCTGAGAATCTATCTTGACCACAGCATTTCCATTAACTGCATTTTCGCTAACTGGGATGTAAGGCGTTCTTCTTAAATGACCACCATCTTCTCTAACAATTAGCACATAGCGATTGTCTGTAAAATCACCTTGATGCCCGAAAGGATTAATCTGGCTTGTACATTCCAAGTATATTGTATCGCCATTCAGTGGAACACAAACAATAACATGATTAAATTGACTTGCCACAAAATCAGGTGAAAATCTGTAATCACGCCTTTGGCTACCTGCTCTTACTAGCGTATAGTAAGATTCTATTCCTACTTCTTTCAGCATGGAAACCATATAATTTGACAATGCTTTACAATCTCCATATCCATTTCTATCAACTGTTTGTGCGTCAAACGGTTGCATTCCACCAATGCCCAGAACGATGTTGACATAACGTGTTCTTGATTGCAAATACTTATAAATAGCTTTAACTTTCTCTTTATCATCGGCAATGTCTTTAACCATATTATTCAACATGTCTATGGTTGCCTGAGGAAGTTTATCTCTTCCTTTGTTCATTTCCCATATCCATTTTCCATATTCCTCCCATGAAGAATTTGAACCCCGATATAAATCAAAAGGGCTAAGTTCTAATATTAACAGCATTATCTTTAAATTGCAAAAACAGCTCATATGCGTATGGCGTAGCAAGAATTGCGTAGAACCATTGTTTAATGGTTGACTTCGTTCCATATAGTTTATCTTTAT
>Ga0208244_101129_pt1 | contig 16763 bp, 14 predicted proteins | sample SubbioCR12Aug_5A_FD_184828 | JGI IMG/M metagenome (GOLD analysis project Ga0208244, IMG submission 184828) | Serpentinite rock and fluid subsurface biosphere microbial communities from McLaughlin Reserve, California, USA - CR12Aug_5A (SPAdes) | ecosystem: Environmental > Terrestrial > Deep... | reverse complement strand
TTCACCAGCAGGCCGAGGTCGGTGTCGCCTTCCATGACCAGGCGGCGGTTGAAGAACAGGGTGTCCGGGTCTTCCTCGCGCAGGGCGAGCGCAATGAAATCCCGCGTCCTGGCGGAAATCGTCAGGTCCGGCCTGGCCGTGCTGACGGCCGGACGAAACCCCTGCGTCGTCAGGGTGAAGCGCAACGTCAGCCCGCCGTCGGTGACGCGCAGGCAGACCAGCTTGCCGGTGAGGGGTTCGAGCGTTTCGCGCGGCAGGATGCGGTCCAGCGCGAGGTTCAGCGCCGTGGTCAGGCCCAGCGTGGGCGGCAGTTGCGGCAGGCGTGCGTTGATGCCGCCGACGAAGCGCGGCAGTTCGAACTGCGGGATGCTGGCCTTGCGCAGGCTTTCGAAGAGGTCCATGGCGCAAGTCTACCGCGCGGCAGCCTGGGCGGCAATTTGCTCCAGGCCGGCCTTGCCGTGCCAGAAGCCGTTGCAGGGTTCGGCCAGGCCCAGCGTGGCCATGCCGTTGCGCGCGGCGTCCGCATCAAGAGTGCCGTCAATGCGCTGGCGGAAGAAGTCGAGCAGTGCCTGGGTGTGCTGCGATTGCGGGCTGATGCGCAGAATGTCGACGCCCAGGTCGCGCATGGCGTCGACTTCGCCGATCAGGTTGTACACCTTCGACGACTGTGTCTGGATGCCGTTGAGCGTGAGGAATTCCTCGCCTTCGCGTGTCCTGATGAGCAGGCCGTCGGGGAACTCCAGGCACTTGAACTGGCAATCGTCCTTCTGCAGGTTGAAGCGGCGCGCCGTGAAGCAGCGCGCGGAGAAGGCCAGCGGCATCCGTCCGTAGGCGAACACTTCGGTTTCCAGGCCGGCGGGACGCGCGGCCTGCAAGTCCGCCAACGCGGCGGCAGACATTTCCAGCGGCATCACCCAGCGCACCGCGCCGAGCCGCGCCATCATGTTCAGCGTGGCGGCGTTGAAGATATTGAGGAACGGGCCGGCGATGAAGCCTGTCCTGAGCCCGGTCGAAGGGGGGCGCTGTTCCGCCGACAGCAGCCGCACCGCGCCCATGTCGTTGGCCTCGATGGGGAAGTCCGTCTCTTCGGTGACGCGGCGCAGGGTCTTCAGGTCCGACTCGGATTCGATCAGCGTCTGCGTGCCGAGGATGGCCTGCTTGCCGGCGGCAGCGAGCTTCTTCGCGATGTCCGCCCAGTCCTGCACGCGCAGTTCGTGGCGGCGGGCGCAGACCGTTTCGCCGAGATAGACGATGTCGACCGGCGCATGGGCGATGGCTTCGTAGAAATCGAAGACCTGCTGGCGCGGCCAGTAGTAGAGGAGAGGACCCAGTGCGAGCTTCATATTTGGCTGGTCTGTAGGTCGGCCTTCAGGCCGACAAGTCGGGCTGAAGCCCGACCTACGTTTATTTCCAGGGGCGGTAATAGGCTCCGAGCGTATGCATGCTGCCCTCGGAGACCTTGTTCAATTCCGCCATCCAGGCCTCGCGCACGGCGTAGCCTGCGCGATTGCGCAGGGCGGAGTCGATCGCCTCGCGCCACACCTTCGTCACCTGCGCGACGTAGGCCGGGCTGCGCTGGCGACCCTCGATCTTGATGGCCTTGACGCCGATGTCCATGAGCTTCGGCAGCAGCTCGAGGGTGTTCAGGCTGGTCGGCTCCTCGATGGCGTAGTAGGTTTCGTCGTTGACCTCGAAGCGGCCCTTGCACAGGGTCGGATAGCCGGTCTTCTCGCCCTCGGCGAAGCGGTCGATGAGCACGCCGTTCAGGCGGGTTTCCATGCCCTCGGGCGTTTGTTCGTAGCGCACCGCCTTGCCCGGCGAGCAGACGCCGACGGTGTTGGGCGAGTCGCCGGTGACATAGGCGGACAGGGCGCAGCGGCCCTCCACCATGACGCACAGGCCGCCGAAACCGAACACCTCGATTTCCACCGGCGTGTTCTGCACCACGTGTTCCACCTGCGGCATGGCCAGCACGCGCGGCAGCACGGCGCGCTGGATGCCGAACTGCTCGTGGTAGAAATTGATGGCCTCGTAGCTGGTCGCCGATCCCTGCACGGAAAGGTGCAGGCGCAACTGCGGATGCTTCGTTTTCGCGTATTCCATCAGGCCGGGATCGGCGAGGATGATGGCGTCGACGCCGAAGTCGGCGGCCTTGTCGACGGCCGCCGTCCAGCGGCCCCAGGTCGCCGTCTGCGGATAGGTGTTGAGCGCCAGCAGCACCTTGACGCGGCGGTCGTGGGCGTAGCGGATGCCCTCGCGCAATTGCGCGTCGTCGAAGTTCAGGCCGGTGAAGTTGCGCGCGTTGGTGTTGTCCTTGAGGCCGGTGTAGACGCAGTCCGCACCATTGTCGACGGCGGCCTTCAGGGCGGGCAGGGCGCCGGCCGGGCAGACGAGTTCGAAGGGTTTGTTGCTGAGCATGGGGGAATACGCGGCGGCATCCTGAGTGCCAGAGAGTGTAATTTAGGCCCGGCCCCGTCTGGAGGCATTGACCTGAGTCAAAGCCCGGCGGAAGGCGATAAGGGCGAAGCGGTGGTTTCGAGCAGGGTCTTGAGGCGGCGCAGCCGATGCTCCGCGATCATCATGTAGTCGCTAAAACAGAACTCGTCGCAATGCTCCGGTTGCGGGAAGATCAGCTCGAACCCGGTTGCTTGGCCTCGTTCGCTGAGGCGGCAGTCGATCGCCCAGTCTCCCTCGTGCAGGGCGATGTCGAAATGCACGGAACGCCGATCCGCGCCCGGCACCACGCACAGCGTGCCGGACCCGCTCGTAGAGCGCGTCAGCCAGCAGCCGTCCAGCATCGGCTTGACGGATTCGCAAGACTCGATTGCCCACTTCGGCCAGTTGGCTGCGCTGGCAATGAAGGCAAACACTTCGTCAGCATGACGCTCGATGAGGATGGTGCGGGTGGCAATACGCGGCGGCATCGGGTTCCTGGATGCAAAAGTAGACCGCTTCGCGTCGGGGAACGCGAACGCGGATGCGTCCTTGCTGCGGGGAGGAAACCGGACCGGTCGATTGCCGGGCCTTGTGTAAGGGGCGCGATTCTAGAGAAAGACAATGTGGAAGACAATCCCCGGATGACACTTTCCGCCCGAGCAATTGCTTGGTTGAACGACGGCAGAGAAAAAAGCCCGCGTGGCCGCGGGCTTGGGATGGAAACCAAAGTCAGTCTTCAGGGCACGGCGGCCGGCCGGGCTATTTCCCCTCTACCGCCGCCTTCACCATCTGGATGCCGATCGGGTCGTCCAGCGTGGTGAGGTCGCCCGGGTCGCGCCCTTCGGCGATGGCCTGGATCGAGCGGCGCAGCACCTTGCCCGAGCGCGTCTTCGGCAACTGGTTGATGAAATGCACGCGCTTCGGCCGGCCGATGGCGCCGAGCAGGCTGTCCACCTTGGCCATGACTTCCTTCTCGAGCGTGGCCTGGAGTTCGGGCGTCGCAATTCTGGCCGGATCCTTCACCACGGCGAAGGCCATCGGCATTTGTCCCTTCAGTTGATCGGCCACGCCCACCACGGCCACTTCGGCGACGGCGGCATGGGCGCTGATGGCCTCCTCGATCTCGCGCGTGCCGAGGCGATGGCCGGCGACGTTGATGACATCGTCGGTGCGGCCGAGGATGAAGTAGTAGCCGTCCTCGTCGCGCGTGCCCCAGTCGAAGGTGGTGTAGATCAGCTTGTCCTTGAAGCTGGTGAAGTAGGTCTGCACGAAACGCTCGTCCTGGCCCCACACCGTGCTCATGCAGCCCGGCGGCAGCGGCGGAATGACGGCGACGACGCCCTTCTCGTTGGCGGCCACTTCCTCGGCGGTTTCCTCGTGCAGCAGGCGCACGTCGTAGCCGTAGGCGGGGAAGGAGGGACTGCCGAACTTGGTCGCATGCGGCTCGACGCCGGGCAGGCCGGTGAGCAGCGCCCAGCCGGTCTCGGTCTGCCAGTAATGGTCGTAGATCGGCTTGTCGAGCGCCTCGGCGATCCACTGCGCCGTCGTCTCGTCGAGCGGCTCGCCGGCGAGGAAGACATGGCGCAGCGAGGAGAGGTCGTATTTCCTGAGGAAGGCCGGGTCCTGCTTCTTCAGCACGCGGATGGCCGTCGGCGCCGAGAACATCACCGTGACCTTGTAGTCCTGCACGATCTTCCACCAGATGCCGGCGTCGGGACGCAGCGGCGTGCCTTCGTACACGACGGTGGCCATGCCGTTGATGAGCGGGCCGTAGACGATGTAGCTGTGGCCCACCACCCAGCCGATGTCGGAGGTGGCGAAGTAGGTCTCGCCCGGGTTGGCGGCGTAGACATGCTTCATCGAGGCCGCCAGCGCCACGGCGTAGCCGCCGGTGTCGCGCTGCACGCCCTTGGGCTTGCCCGTCGTGCCGGAGGTGTACAGGATGTAGGACGGATGGCTCGATTCGACCCAGGTGCAGGGCACCGGCGTGTCCATGTGCTGCGCGCGCAGCGTGGCGTAGTCGAGGTCGCGGCCGGCGACGAGCGACATGTCCTTGTCGAGGCCGCGGTTGACGATCAGCACTTTCTCCGCCGGGGCCTCGGCCAGGCGCAGGGATTCGTCGACCAGATGCTTGTAGGGCACTGCACGGCCAGCCCGCATGCCGGCATCGGCCGTGATCATGACTTTCGGCCGGGCGTCGTCGATGCGCGTGGCGAGCGAGTTGGCGGCGAAGCCGCCGAACACCACCGAGTGGATGGCGCCGATGCGCACGGTGGCGAGCATGGCGAAGATGGCCTCGGCGATCATCGGCATGTAGATCAGCACGCGGTCGCCCTTGCCGACGCCGAGGCTGACGAGGACAGCCGCCATGCGCTGCACTTCGGCGTGCAGTTCGGCGTAGGTGTAGGTCTTCTCCTCGCCGGTTTCGGTCGAGATGTAGATCAGCGCGGCCTGGCTGGCGCGATCCTTCAGGTGGCGGTCCACCGCGTTGTGGCAGAGATTGGTTTGGCCGCCGACGAACCACTTGGCAAAGGGCGGCTTGTTGTATTCCAGCACCTGGCCGAACGGCTTGTGCCAATCGACCAGCCGGGCCTGCTCGCTCCAGAACGCATCGCGGTCTTCGATCGAGCGGCGGTGAAACTCCTGATATTTCGTTCCCATCATCCCCTCCTTCTGCTGACTGGCTTGCTGTGCGGAAAACCCTGATTATAGGAGGCGCTTGGCGGGAAAGACTGCCGCCCAAGCGACACAGAACCGGGCCTCAGGGTGACACGGGTCGTGCAGGCGACCCTGGCCATGGCTCATCATTCCTGCCTCCGAGGCCGGCAGGCGCGGGCGATCAGACCGTTTCCGCCTCGACCCGGATCGCGCCGCAGGGGCATTCGGCGACGCAGATGCCGCAGCCCTTGCAGTAGTCGTAGTTGAAGCGGAAGCGCTTGCCCGGGCCGAGCTTGATGACGGCGTTGTCGGGGCAGACGCCGTAGCAGTTGTCGCACTCGAAGCAGTTGCCGCAGGACAGGCAGCGCCGCGCCTCGAACAGGGCGTTGCCTTCGTCCAGCCCGCCCAGCACCTCCTCGAAAGTGCCCTGGCGGCGGATGATGTCGAGCACCGGCTGCACCGTCTTCGGCGCGTCCGCGTAGTACCAGGTATTGAGTTTGTCGAAGGTGGCGATCTCGTGCTTCGGCGGCGCGGCATGGGTCTCGCCGCGCAGCCAGGCGTCGATGTGGCGCGCCGCCTTCTTGCCGTGGCCGATGGCCACCGTCACGGTGCGCTCGCCCGGCACCATGTCGCCGCCGGCGAAAATCCCGGCGTGGCCGGTCATCATGCCGGCGTCGACCACGACCGAACCGTTGTCGAAAGTCAGTCCCGGCACCACGGCGAGCAGCCCCAGGTCGACGTCCTGCCCCAGCGCCAGCACCAGCGAATCGGCCTCGATGGTCTCGAATTCCCCGGTCGGCTGCGGGAAGCCATTCTCGTCGAGCGCCATCTTCTCCACCATCAGGGTCGCTTCGCCGGCCTCCTTGACGGTGGTCAGCCATTTCATCTGCACGCCTTCCTGCAGCGCCTCCTCGACCTCGAAATGGTGCGCCGGCATTTTCTCGCGCGTGCGGCGGTAGACGATGATCGACTCCTCCGCGCCGAGCCGCTTGGCGGTGCGCGCGACATCGATGGCGGTGTTGCCGCCGCCGTAGACCACGACGCGGCGGCCGAGCAGCGGCTTCTCCGCCTTCTCCATGCCGCGCAGCACCGAGACGGCGTCGAGGATTTTGCTGGCGTCGCCGGCCGGGATGTAGGCGCGCTTGGCAATGTGCGCGCCGACGGCGAGGAAGCAGGCGTCGAATTTGCCCGCCTGCATGGTGGCCAGCAGATCGTCCACCCGGCTGTCCAGCTTCAGCTCGACGCCCATGTCGACGATGCGCTGCACCTCGGCATCGAGCACTTCGCGCGGCAGGCGGTATTTCGGGATGCCGTAGCGCATCATGCCGCCGCTCGCGGCGCCGGCTTCGAAGATCGTCACGGCATGGCCGGCGAGGCGCAGGTGCCAGGCGGCGGACAGCCCCGCCGGGCCGGCACCGACCACCAGCACGCGCTTGCCGCTGTCGGGGCCGGGGGCGACGGTCCAGCCGCGCTTCAGCGCTTCGTCGCCGAGGAAGCGCTCGACGGCGTGGATGCTCACCGATTCGTCGAGGCGGCCGCGGTTGCAGGCGTTTTCGCAGGTGTGGTAGCAGGCGCGGCCCATGATCGCCGGCATCGGGTTGTTCCTCACCAGCTCGCGCCAGGCCTTCTCGTAGTCGCCCGATTCGGCGTGGAACAGCCAGGCCTGGATGTTCTCGCCGGCCGGGCAGGCGTGGTTGCAGGGCGGCAGGCGGTCGACGTACACCGGCCGGTTCGTGCGCCAGGAGCCGGTGCGGTTGGCCAGCGAGGAGCCGGGGTCGAGGGTGATGGCGAAGGGCTTATCCATAAGCATTTCTCAGGACGGATTCATGTTTCGAAGGTAACCCTGGCGACGTCCTGCCGAAGTGGTTCGATCAAAGGTATGGTCCGAGAAAGCGTTCGCCATTGAAATGGATCAAGTGTGACGGTGCGTCGGCCACCCACACCTCGGTTTCCCATGCGATCTCTCCGAGATAGCGACTCATGACGGCTCGGCCCGGGAACGCGGTCACAAAGACCAGCCCGGCGCTCGATTCGGCAAAGAGCCTGGCTAGCTCATCGTGTCGCTTGCCGTCGACGGGGCCGTGACTGGTGACGGATTCAACCAGCAGCAGCCAGTTTCTCGCGGGGTAATACAGCACCACGTCCGGCATCTTGCCGTGCGCATCCACAGCGACATTCAGCTCCGCCAGCAAGGCAGCGTCGAAGCAGCCCCATTTGTCGCCGGTATCCCCCGCATAGATCAATATGCTGCCGGGTGCGAAGCGCGGGGCGAAATCCTCAATGATGGAGCGAATCAGATCGCTATGCTCGCCGGAGCTGAGACTGATTATTCGGTCTGGCGCGATTTCTACCGGAATACGGTTCTGCGTGCGCTCCTTCGCGTAACGCGCTGACAGCGTCTCACGCGTAGCGAGGTATTCAGCCAACGTGTTGCGCCACGCATCCGTGCCGAAGGCGCGCAGCAACGCCAGTGCGGCGGGTTCGATCTGATAGACCGCCTTTGGGCTGTTTACCGGGCGATCCGGCCTGTCCGGGTTGTAGAGCGCTATTCCAGCCTCGACGAACTGGTGCATCGTTTGACGGCGAACCGTTTCGCGGGTGTTCGGTGCGTAGTCCTTGTCGTAGTGCTCGCGCGCCCAATCCATGATGGGCGTAATGCCCATGAGCGGGTTTCCCGCCTTCGCCCAGGGCATGCCTGGCGTAAGGTTGAGCAAGGCCAGCAGGCAAAGCGCGGAACGCTCGTTCCGCTGCGCTCTTGGCAAACCGAAGGAAGTCAGGATTTGACCCGCGGCCGCTATGTGGCGTTTCTTCTTGCTGACTGTCATGTGGCGAGGGTCTCGAACCGTTCATCCAGCATCGCTTGCGTCAGTCTTTCATGACGCATGGCCCATTGCCCAAGCTCGACCAGCACTTGACGGCCCGGGTATTTCATCAGCTTCAGATCGGTGGCGTTAACTTGGGTGTGGCCGCTGAAACGCCTGAAATGTTCATCCACGGCGGTCGTGTTGAGGAACACAACCAATCCCCTGGCCAGCGCTTCCGGCAAGCCGTGCCTGTTTTCGTGGAATACATTCAGGTGGTTCTCGATGCCCAGCATCGCCGCGCCGTCGAACGCGGCGGGATCGACCACATTTGCCACGACACGGCGTCTTTCTTCCTTTGACGAGAAGCGGCGCACCACGCAATAGAAGCCGTTCGGATAAAGCCACTTTTCGGTGTTACTTGTGCGCCGGATGGCGTTGGGTTTCTTCGCCTCCGGCATCGGCCACGTCAGGCCGTCTGGGCCGAAATGGCCGGAGTAGAGCAGCGGCACGTCGCCCGTCCCGGGCATGTCGCGCAGGTGCTCTTTCAAGCGGAAATCGACCACCGGCCCGGTCGAAATCGTGACGCCAAGCTCGGCCAGCGAATAGCGGACGGCCGAGGACAGCTCGAAAGCGCTTTTTTCGGGTGACGTGGGTACGTGAATGAACCGCTCCGGGTCATCCGGGAACACGATCCGGTCGAACGGATGCTCGTGGCCGCCCAGATCGACAAACGTGTCGTCGGTCGACGTCGTTATCCTGACCGACCCCTGCTGGCCGCCCCGCTCCAGGCGGACAATGACGTTCTCCTGCAGTACGTCGTCGTCCTTGAAGGCCTGGCTGCGCGACTCGAACAAGTGCATGTGACGGATGGCCGCGTGTTTCATCACTAGATCGCGGAAGGGGCGGTAATACGGGCCATTACAGAAGCTTCGCGGAATGATCGCCACGATCTGCCCGCCCGGCGCCATGAGCAGCAGAGCGAGCGCGACGAAAGCCGAATACAGATTGACGGTTTCGATGCCCGCCTTTCGAAGCAGCAAGCGATGGCGGGAGTTGCCGCCGATCTTCTTGTACGGCGGATTGAGGATGGCGTGGGTGAATTCCTGCCGCCCGAACTGTATCTCGTTAATGGCATATTCAATGAAGTCGCCGCCGCTGATCTCGAAGGAAAGCGGCAATTCGACCGCGTATTCCTTGAGCGAGGCTCGCAGGGACGCATGAAGGCTTTCATCCAGTTCGAAGGCCGACACGCGGATATCATCGAAACTTGTCCCGGCCGCAAGGCATCGTTGCAGGAAGGCGCAGGAAAGCGAGCCAATCCCGGCGCCGGCATCGAGCAATCTGCAGATGCCGCTGGCTGCCGGGAACAATCCGGCCATGAATGCCGCCGTGGTCGCAGGAGTAAGAAACTGACCGAGCCGCGACTTGACCGCCGCCTCGGTGCTTTTCGAGATGCGCAATCGGGTTTCTTCGATCGTTGACAGCAAGGGCGTCCTCTCCGTTATGCGTTCAATGTCCAGGCCGATTGGAACCATGCGGCATTATCGCGCAGGTTCTGCGCTGCAGCGATGGTGTTGGAAAGGGTTCAATCGTTCTTTTCCAACAAACCATATTTGCGGATGTTGCGATTCGCCATCTCCTGGATGCGGGCGATGGTGTCGACCGCCGGCGTCTTGCCGAAAAGGTGAGCGAAGCGCTTCTGCGGCTTGAGGTATTCCTCGACCGGCACGCGGTGGCGGATCGGCGTCGTGCGCACCACCTCGCCGTGCTCGGCTTCGAAGAGCGGGAAGAGGCCGGTCTCCACGGCGAGGCGCGCCAGCTTGATGGTGTCGTGCGGCTGGGCGCCCCAGCCGAGCGGGCAGGGCACCAGGATGTGGATGTAGCGCGCCCCCCGCACCGTCATGGCGTGGCTGACTTTTTCCTCGAGGTCGCGCAGGTAGGCCACCGAGGCGGTGGCGACGTAGGGGATGCCGTGCGCCATGGCGATCAGCGGCACGTTCTTGCCCTGGCCGAAGGCATTGCCCGGCGCCGCGCCGATCGCCATGGTGGTGGCGGTGCGCGCCGCCGGCGGCGTGGCGGAGGAGCGCTGCACGCCGGTGTTCATGTAGGCCTCGTTGTCGTAGCAGAGGTAGAGCACGTCGTCGTTGCGCTCGAACATGCCGGAGAGGCAGCCGAAGCCGATGTCGGTGGTGCCGCCGTCGCCGCCCTGGGCGATGACGCGCACGTCCTTGCGGCCCTTCACCTTCATGGCCGCCATGACCCCCGTGGCCACCGCCGCGGCATTGCCGAAGAGCGAATGGATCCAGGGGATCTGCCAGGAGGTTTCCGGGTAGGGCGTGGAGAACACCTCGAGGCAGCCGGTGGCGTTGCAGGCGACGATCTGGTTGTTCGCCGCGCGCATCGCCGCGTCGATGGCGTAGCGCGCGCCGAGCGCCTCGCCGCAGCCCTGGCAGGCGCGGTGGCCGGAGTTGAGCGAATTGGTGCGCTGCATGTTGGCCTGCACGCTGCGCTGCTGCTCGTCGAGCAGGCGATTGCCGACGGTGAACGTGCCGGTCTGGTAGAACTTGATCTGCTGTGTTTCCATTTGCATGCCCCTGTTTTCGTAGGTCGGCCTTCAGGCCGACTTTGGCCGCCGATGTCGGGCTGAAGCCCGACCTACAAGCCGCACTCCATCATGAGCTCCTCAGCGCGGTCCGCCCGAAGCCAGGTCGCGCAGGATGTTCTCGGCGGAGGGTCCGGAGCGGCGGCGTTCCTTCTCTCGTGCCAGTTCGCGGTCGATGGCCGGCTGGTTCAGGTCGAGGAAGGTGAGCGGCTCCAGCTCGTCGCGCAGCGCCCGCTCGAACAGGCTGCGCAGGCTGGCCTTGGTGATGGGGCGGCCGCCCAGTCCGGCCACCACCGTGTAGGCGTGCAGCGAGATGCCGGAGAGCGCCATGCGCAGGTTGTGCGAGACGATGCCGCCGATGCCCACCGCCAGCGACTTCTCGATGACCACCAGGCGCTTGGCGTGCGACAGCAGCTCGTGCAGTTCCTCGCTCGGGAAGGGGCGGAAGGAGAGAATGGTTGCGGCGCCGATGGCATAGCCCTCGTCGCGCAGTTCGTCGATGACGTCCTTGATGGTGCCGTTGACAGAGCCGAGGGCGACGACGATGGTCTTGGCGTCCTCGGCGCGGTAGGTGCGCATCAGGCCGCCCGAGTCGCGCCCGAACACCTGCCTGAATTCCGCCGAGAGCTGCGGGATCAGCTCGAGGGCGCGCATCTGCTTGTGGTGGGCGAGGTAGCGCACTTCCATGAAGGCCTCCGGCCCGACCATGGCGCCGATGGACACCGGCTCGCCTGGATCGAGCACCTGGCGCGGCTCGAAGGGCGGCAGGTAGGCATCCACCTGCTCCTGCGTCGGGATGTCGAGACGCTCGTAGGCATGCGTGAGGATGAAGCCGTCCACGCACACCATCACCGGCATGGACAGCTCCTCGGCGAGGCGGAAGGCCTGGATGTGCAGGTCGGCGGCCTCCTGGTTGGTCTCGGCGTAGAGCTGGATCCAGCCGGCGTCGCGCATCGACATGGAATCCGTGTGGTCGTTCCAGATATTGATCGGCGCGCCGATGGCGCGGTTGCCGATGGTCATGACGATGGGCAGGCCCAGCCCCGCCGCGTTGTACACCGCCTCGGCCATGAAGAGCAGGCCCTGGCTGGCGGTGGCGGTGTAGGTGCGTGCCCCCGCCGCGGAGGCGCCGATGGCTACCGACAGCGCGGCGAATTCGGACTCGACGTTGATGAACTCGCAGTGCTTCAGGTCGCCGGCCTTCACCATCTCGCCGAGGCCCTCGACAATGTGCGTCTGCGGCGTGATCGGGTAGGCGCAGATCACCTCCGGCCGGCACAGGGCGACGGATTCGGCGATGGCGTGGGAGCCTTCGCATTGCTTAAGCATGGGATGCCTCCTCGCGCTCCTTCATGACGATATCGAACGCCTCGCGCGCGGCGGCGACGTTGCCCTCCGCCACCTTGCCGGAGAACTTCTCGCGGATGGCGGCGATGACCGACTCGAGCTTCACCTGATCGCACACTGCGGCGAAGCCGCCCAGCAGCGCGGCGTTCGGCAGCGGCCGGCCGACATGCTTGAGTGCCAGTTCGGTGGCCGGCACGGTGCACAGCAGGTCGGGATGGAAACCCTCGACGAATTCGCCGATGCCCAACGCGCCGAACGTGCGCGTGGAATTGATGAGGATCAGCCCTTCGGTGGTGACGCCGCTGAAGAGGTCGACCTGATGCAGCAGGGTGGGGTCCTGGATGATCAGCGCATCAGGGCTCATCACCGGTTCGCGCAGGCGGATTTCCTTGCTGTCGATGCGGCAGAAGGCCATCACCGGCGCGCCCATGCGTTCCGAGCCGAAGCTGGGGAAGGCCTGCGCGTGCTTGTCTTCGAGAAACGCAGCGACCGACAGCATTTCTGCCGCTGACACCACGCCCTGGCCGCCGCGGCCGTGGATGCGCACCTGGTACATGTTGCCCCCTTGCACGGTGGAGGGGCAATTATGGGCAGAGAAGCGCCGCCGGGGCAATGATGGTTATCCGCATCTGGCGCAGAAAAGGACAAGGGCCTGAGATTGCTCCCCTTGATTTTCGTGGCAGGCCGTGGCGGATTCGAACCGCCGACCAACGGATTAAAAGGGTCCGCCGTTGTCGCGCTGCGTCAAGCGGTTACTTGCCACAAATTCCACAAAAACCGCTGCGCCAGCCGCCCGGAAACCCAATAGGGGCGCGGCCCTCTTTGGAATTGTAGAGGCTATTTCGACACCCCGGCGGGTGCAGGGTATCATTCCGATTACCGGAAGCACCGAGGGGAAATCATGAGCGACGATATTGCGCTGTCACAGACTGACGTGCGCCGCCTGGAAAGACTCGCCAGGGCGGCGGGCCGCACGCCGCAACAGGCGTTGCGGTTCGTGCTGCGCGACGGCTTCGAGGCCACCGAGCGGACGATCAAGCTGGTTTCCGCCCGCATGAAGAAGGGGCGGACGATTCCACATGAGGACGCCAAACGACAGGCTGACGCGCTGATTGCCGCCCATGTCAGCAAGAAGAAAAAAGCGGCTTGACTGGCACGTCGACGCGCTGGAAGAACTGGCGGAATCCCTCGCCTGGTACGCGGAACTGAATCCAGCCGCAGCGCGGCGGATGAAGGCGGCGACCTTCAAGGCGGCGGAATCCCTGGTCGCAGCGCCGGTTTCAGTGCCGGGGAGGCCGGGGATATTGACAGGAACACGCGAACTCCCGGTAGGTCACGGCGTGCCCTTCACGTTGGTTTTTGTGAGGGATGACGGGACGGGCGATTGCATCGTCTACCACTGCCTGCACCAAGCACGAGAGTACTTCAACCGGTAACATTGGCGATGGCTGAGTGGTTCAACATCAAATACCGCAACCATCAATTCCGGCTTTCCCCAGCACCCTGATAAGTCGATAAGAAAAATTTTCCCGCCGCCGTATTCGACGTAGCGTAAAGAGTTGCCTTCCACCCCAGCTACGGCTGAACAGAACAGGAAAGCAACAACAAGAGGTATTCGGAGCAATGAGGGGCGGCGATCCACGGCAATTTGATTGCAGGTGATGGATGGGTAATTATCACCCTGCTGTGGCGCAAGGGGTGAGCTTGATAAGGCTGCCCGCTTACTGTAGAAAAAAAGGGTGCCCAACAAAAATGGAAAGGGCCTGCATTTCTGCAAGCCCTTGTTTTCGGTGGTAGGCCGTGGCGGATTCGAACCGTCGACCAACGGATTAAAAGTTCTAAAGCCCGACAAAACCCACGGATTAACCTACCTTAATAGTCCTTGATATATCTTGATGTTAAGTCTATCCTTACCTTAACAATGCTAGCCCGAATATGACAAAGTTTGCTAGCCCATGCTAGCCCGGTGATAGCCCGAAGGAGGTAGGCCATGGACAATCGGTTCAAGTTCAGGAAAGAGAAGCTGGAAGATTTGCCGCTGCCCGAGGAAGGCAGGCGGGCGACTTATTACGACACCCTGATTCCCAAGCTGGCGCTGCGCGTGACCTCGGCAGGGGCAAAGACCTTCTATGTAATCAAGCGCGCCGGGCACGAAATGATCTGGTTCAAGCTGGGCGCATTCGGGGGCGACAGCCTGACGGTTGAAGCTGCCCGGAAGAAGGCCGAAGCCGTGCTGGGCAAGTTCGCCATCGAAGAAAACCCGGCGGCTGCCCGCAGAGCGGCTAAGGGCATGCCGACGCTATCCAAGTTTTTCCTGGAGTATGGCGAACGCCACGGCAGCAAGAAGAAATCATGGAAGGACGATCAGCAACGATTCCGCGACTATCTGGAAAACCCGCTGGGCGGCCGCAAGCTGAACGCGATCAGCAAGGAAATGGTCGGCCGCATTCTGTCCGATATGGAGCGCGCCGGGAAAGCAGCGGCGACCGTCAATAACGTGCGGGCGCTGGCTTCCGGCATTTTCGGCAAGGCCATTGAATGGAGTTACCTGACTGACAACCCCGTGAAGGGCATCAAGACGCGCAAGCCCAACAAGCGCGACCGCTTCCTGCAATCCCACGAACTGCCGCGTTTCTTTGCCGCCGTGGGCGAAGAGACAAACGAAATCATCCGCGACTATTTCCTGCTGTCCTTGCTGACAGGGGCACGGCGGGCCAACGTACTGGCCATGCGCTGGAACGAAATCAACTTCGCCGAGGGTATCTGGCGCATCCCCACGACAAAGAACGGCGAACCGCAAAACGTCACGCTGTCGCCGGAAGCGATTGCCATACTCAAGGCCCGCAAGGAAGAAGCCGAGGGGCCTTATGTTTTCTCCGGCGAGGGCGAGGCCAAGCACTTAGTCGAACCGAAACGCGGCTGGCAACGCATCTTCGACCGTGACGAATTGAAGCTGCTTGTGGCGCGAATAGACGCCGCCGGCGGCAAGTTCGCATTGAAGGATGGCGAGACATTGGCCGACGCCCTCGGGCGCGCCAGGAAGGCCGCCAAGCGGCTGAAAGTCAATACCGAGGGCTGCCGTATCGACGACCTGCGCATTCATGACCTGCGGCGCACCTTGGGAAGCTGGCAAGCCAAGCAAGGGGCATCGCTGGCGATCATCGGCAAGAGCCTGAACCACAAGTCCCAGCAAACAACCGCAATCTATGCCCGGCTTGATCTCGACCCGGTGCGGGCATCGGTGAATTCGGCAACGGAAGCCATGCTGAAAGCTGCCGGCATCAAGCAAGCGGGTGAAGTGGTGACGATGAATAAGGGCGCAAGATGATGGATGACGAAGCCCTTTACGCACGCGTTGACGAAGTTCTCGGCCAGAATAAAACCGAGATTCAGAAGCGAAACGCCGCGCCTTACGATGGGGTCATGGGCACCTTGCCCGACTGGGTGCCGGCGAATTTTGACCGGGAATTTCACGCAATCCGCAACCGCTTGATATCGACGTATGAGCATGCCGACCTGCTGGACTACATCGCCGAAATGCGGGACATGGGCATGCAAGGCGACCGCGACCGGGGCACCTACTACCGACCCCGGACGCCATTCCAAATCATTGCGGATGTTTCGATACTGGCGCAATTTCAAGAAGCGACGCGGCTGGGGCCGGTGGACGGGCTGGCGCTGCTGACTGATACGGAGCATGCCAAGACCGCGACAATCGGTGCAAACAACCGCGTGGGGCAATCGAAGAAGGCGAAACTTCTTCGCGGCAAAGTCGGCGATGACGGCGAAACGAATAGCCAGATCATCGGGCGGCTGGCGCTGGCCGGTGAATACAGAGAACTGAGCGCCAAAGAACTTTTGATGCACTACATTTCCGAGCTTGACCGCCTGGAACTCGATCCTGATGAAACACACGCTGGCGACGATTGGACGAAGCTAGTCATCGAATACAGTTTCAAAGATGGCAGGAAACAGATAACCGGCGGGCAGTTCGCTAAAGTCGTTTCCGACTACCGAACCAAGAAAAAATTACTTTAGCCGGGCTGGTCGATTTTCATGCGGATAGTTGCACCGTACTCGAAGCCAATAGGCATATCGGGGTATTTATGGAGCAACCATTATTATGCAAACCGCACAAACCGCGACACCGACCCTGCTTGACGAAAAAGCCGCTGCAGATTTACTTCAACTAGCCCCCGGCACGTTGTCAGTCTGGCGCAGCACGGGTCGTTATAACATCCCGTTTGTCAAAGTCGGCCGCCGCGTTCGCTATCGCCGCGCCGACCTCGAAGCATGGCTTGCCGCGCGCACCCGCACCAACGGCGCTACTGTTTGAGGTGCCGCGATGACACAGACAATAAAAAAGGGCCTGAACCCGACCGAACAGTTTCGCAACGCGATCCAAGCCGCCGGCCTGCAACCGCCCGACGTGATCGAGCCGGGCAAGTTCCATAAATTCCCCGGCGAAGGCAAACGCAACGGCAACACCGCCGCATGGTGTAAGTTGTTTCCTGACGGCATCGGCGGCATATTTGGCGACTATTCGACCGGCCTGTCTACCGGCTGGCAGGCGAACCGGGAAACACCCTACACCCCAGCCGAACGCGAGGCATTCAAGCGCCATGTTGCCGAAGCCAAGGCGCAAGCCGACAAGGAACAGGCCGAACGCCATGCCGAAGCCGCAAAGCAGGCGGCAACGATCTGGGAAGCCGCGAAGCCTGCGCCTGATGACTTTCCCTATTTGAAGGCCAAAAACATTAAGCCACACGGCGCGCGCCTACATGACGGCAAGCTTGTAATTCCCGTGACGATTGCCGGCAAAATTCTTTCGTTGCAGTTCATCGACGCCGACGGTACAAAGCGATTCCTGCCCGGCGGGCGCGTGGCTGGTGGCTACTTTGCCATAGGCACGCCGG